>ENA-UOOH01000354-UOOH01000354.1-fermentation-metagenome-genome-assembly--contig:-NODE-354-length-54911-cov-14.228106_pt1 | contig 54911 bp, 65 predicted proteins | sample MGYA00245778_ERZ724025 | MGnify/ENA primary metagenome ERZ724025 (study PRJEB28704, sample SAMN03018313) | fermentation metagenome | biome: anthropogenic terrestrial biome; feature: soil; material... | reverse complement strand
AAAGCTATTTAGTTATAACAAGGACAGTGACCAATGGTTTTGTGTAATGGGAAATGAAACGGTGAAAGTAAAATCCAAGACCCGTGAACGGAATGGCAAAAAACAAAAGTACCTGGATTACACTTTTGAACGTGAGCTCTGTCGCAATTGTCCTCGACGAAGTGAATGCATAGGTAAAAGTAAACGTATAGCCAAGTTAATGACCATCAGCATAAATACCCCTGAGTTATATGAATACAGCCAAAGAGCTAAAACCCCGGATTTCGTTGAGGAATACCGAAAGCGAGCGAAGATCGAACCCAAGAATGCAGAACTAAAAAGATTCCACGGATTGGACCGGGCCAAAGGCTACGGTCTACGAAGTATCCGCATTCAGGCCAAATTAACAGCCCTGTCGGTAAATTTAAAGCGGATAGCCAAGCTGGTATCCGCCTTAAAGGGTTTACATGTTCTCATTTTGAAGTTATTATCTCCGTTAGTGGTTAACCGACCAGATTGTGACTGGGTTGCCGCCCAGGCGGCTTAAAAAGGATACTTTTTCAGTGGTTTCGGACCGTCCCCTTGACACCTTACGGGTAAAACACCTGCAGCAAGTATAGTCCCTGGGGTGGGGCCGTTGGTCCGGCCCGGGTTCTATCCTGAGAGGCAATTATCTCTCTCAAGTGTTGGGGAGGATACTTGCCCCTTCCTACTTCCAAAAGGGTGCCGGTAATTATTCTTACCATATTGTATAGAAAACCATCTGCTTCTATACGTAAAAGCAGGTAAGGTCCCTTTTCACTTAAACAGCAACGAAATATCTCCCTTTCAAAGGTTCGCGCCGAGGAACCGCTGGCACAAAAGGACCTGAAGTTCTGCCTTCCCTTGAGTATCCCGGCCGCCTCCTGCATAGCTTCCAGCTTAAGCGGTTCAGTACTGCAGAGAGCATAATGACGATAAAAAGTAGCCTTTTTCTTCTGGCGATAGATGAGATAGCCATAGCACTTTTTAAGCGCATCAAAACGGGGATTGAACTCGGCTCTTGTCTCCTGACTTTCCAAGACCTGAATATCCTCCGGCAGCTGGCTGTTTAAAGCATAAGCCCACCTATCACCGGGAATAGTGGAGCAACTATCGAAAGCTACTACCTGACCCCAAGCATGAACTCCCGCATCGGTTCGTCCTGCGCAAACTAAAGTGGCCTGTTCCCCGCTCAGCCGGTAAATAGCTTTTTCCAATTCCGCCTGTACCGTATTGGCATTTTTTTGCAGCTGGAACCCGTGATAATTGCGGCCGTCATATTCCAACAACAGTTTAATCCTGGTCATTGCTTTTCTCCCTATTTTTCAGCCTGAGTTGACATGGGGACGGGGTTGTTGACACACTCGCCGGCGAGGGTGTCAACAACCCCGTCCCCATGTCATAGTTACCAGCAGACACATCCCCAGGCTTAAAATTATATAAACATAATCAAATGCTTTCATTCTCAATTCATTAAGCTGGGTTCTTCCCTCGGCCCCACAGTAGCCTCTCGATTCCATAGCAGTTGCTATCATCTCCGCACGGTAAATGGAGAGCCGGAAAACCGGAATAATAACTGCCCCCAGTCTTCTTATTCTCCCCAGCAGCTTTCCCTGGCGGAAATCAGCACCCCTCCCCAGCTGGGCCTTCCGGATGCGCTCCGCTTCCTCCAGGAGCAAGGGGATAAAACGCAAGCTGATATTCATTACCATTACCAATTCATGCACCGGTAACCCCCATTTCCCTAACGGTCTAAACATTCTTTCCAAAGCAGCGGTGAAAGCCATGGGAGTAGTAGTCAGGCTAAGCAAATTGGCCAGAATAAGTAGAGTAAGCAAACGCAAGCCCAATGACCCCGCAGCCTGCAATCCTTCCACCGTGATTTTAATGAAATAAAATTCAATGAGTTCCTGGCCGGGAGTCATAAGCATCTGAATTAAAAGGGCCAAAGCGAGGATAAATAAAAACGGTTTCAAAGCCAGGTAATGGATGCGCATGCTTATCTTGCTGGTCAGAATAATAATCATTACCAGGAATAGTATGAAGAGCTGCTCTTCCGGAAAAGCGCTTAAAAAAACAGCCAGGCTAAGCAGCGCGGTTCCGATGATTTTGCTGCGTGGATCCAGCTCATGAATTAGAGACTTTTCCGGTATATACTGACCCAGAATCAGGCTTGTATTCATTTTTCCTCGCTCCTGGCTTTAATTATTTTATCCTTTGACAGCACTGTAAAAAAACCTATTTTGTTGCATAAATATACAAAGCGGGCGTCGAAGACCGCCCTTACAACGCCTTGCAGTCGCTATTAAGGTTGTTGCGCCTGATTTGGAACGACACAGGGGTCGTTCCCTACATAACATACGCTGCGAATCAATAATGTTTTTTTACTATTTGCGGGAGCGGCGAATGAAGTCTACCACTGCCCAAGCCGTTTCTTCGGGGCTGCGAGGAGAAGAAGCAAACTCCCATCCTTTTTGCATTAAGCGATATACCAACTCCTGGGAGGCAGTTAGTTCCCACCCCTGCTGCATCAGGAAATCCAAGTATTCCAACCAGGAAGAAGATGCGGCATCCAGGATGAGCCGTCCTTTATCCAGAAGTATTATCCTGGGGCAAGAGGCCAGCAACTGCTGGTAATGGTGTGATACCATGACAATGCTGATACCCTTTTCCCGGTTTAGATAGTTCAGGCGCTGCAGCAAGGCCTGCCATCCTTCATAATCCAGTCCGGCAGCAGGCTCATCCAGAAGAAGGATTTGCGGTTGCATGGCCAAAATTGCCGCAATGGCCAGGCGGCGCTTCTCGCCGCTGCTCAGGCTATGACAATGGCGTAAGCTGTATTTTTCAAAGCCCAGCCCCATGTGATTCATGGCTTCCCGCACCCGCTCATCTACTTCACTCCGGGAGAAACCCAGGTTGCGCGGGCCAAAAGCTATTTCATCATATACCTGGAGCTCGAAGATTTGCTCCTCCGGAAACTGGAATACCAGTCCCACTATCCGGCGCAGCCGATTGAGCGACTTCTTCTGACCCGGATTGATGGCTTCAGTATCCAAGCAGAGTTTACCTGCAAAAGGGAATAGTAAACCGCTTAAAACCTGCAAGAGGGTGGATTTTCCGGAACCGCTTCCGCCGGTAATACCTACGAAATCACCGTCATTTATGCTCAGGCTTACCCCGCTCAAAGCAGTTTTTTCAAAAGGCGTCCCTGACTGATAAGTAAAGGAGATGTTCTCTAGATAAAGTGACATATTTCTTCAACCAGCTTATCCATATCTAAAATATCTGTTCTTAGCAAAATCCCCTGGCGGTTGATTTCTGCAATAATATGGCTTATTTCCAGGGGCGCCAGGCCCAGGGCCAATAATGAAGCGTGCCCGGGGAATAGTTCTTCGGGAGTAGAGATAGTTTTTACTTTTCCCTCTTCCAACACCACCACCCGGTCTGCTTCTCTCGCTTCCTCCAGGTCATGGGTAATCATAATCACTGCTACTCCCTCATTTTTATGCAGGCTGCGTATACTCTCCATTATTTCCCGCTTTCCCCGGGGGTCAATCATGGACAATGCCTCATCCAAGACCAGGTAGCGCGGCTTCATAGCCATCACTCCGGCAATGGCTATTTTTTGTTTCTGGCCTCCGGACAAGAAAGCGGGAGCTGAATCTTTATAGGATTCCATAGAGACCAGTCGCAGTGAATCATTTACTCTACGGCGAATCTCAGCAGGGTTTAGACCTAGATTTTCCGGACCGAAAGCCACATCCTCCTCCACCTGGTTGGAAATCAACTGGTTCTCCGGGTTGGAGAAGAGCAAACCCACTTTTTGCCGGATAAGCTGAAGCTGGTTAGCATCAGCGGTATTCCAGCCATCTACTTCCACTTTTCCCTGACTGGGAAGCAAAAGCCCGTTTAACAAACGGGCCAGAGTTGATTTGCCGGAGCCATTTCTCCCTAATATCACCAGGAATTCATTCTCTCGAATATCCAGGCTTATGTTTTTTAAAGCCGGAAGCTCTTCTCCCGGATAGAAATAGGTCAAATCCCTAAGACTTATCATGCTTACTCCTCATGGCCGAGGACTTCAACCACCGCTCACCGATGAAAGGTGAGTTTATTCTACCAGTTCAATCAAAACCATAGGTGCACCATCACCCTTGCGATAACCCGTTTTTATCAGCCGGGTATAGCCACCATTCCGTTCCTCATAACGAGCAGCAATATCGCTGAAAAGTTTCTGTATGACCTCATCGCTCATAATATAGGCAGCAGCCTGCCTGCGGGCATGTAAATCTCCTCTTTTGCCCAGGGTAATCATTTTTTCCGTCAGCCTTTTTATTTCCTTGGCCCTGGTTTCAGTAGTGCTGATTTTTCCTTCTTTCAGCAGAGAGGTCACCGAGTTTCTTAGCACCGACCTTCTATGATCACTCCTGAGCCCTAACCTGCGATAACTCACGGGGGCCCCTCCTTTCTAATCTTCTGACTTCCTAAACGACAGGTTTAATTCCTTAAGCTTTCTTTCAATTTCCTCCAGTGATTTTTGGCCCAGATTTCTTATCTTGCTCATTTCCTCACGGTTTTTGGCAATCAAATCTCCCACCGTATTAATACTGGCTCTCTTCAGACCGTTGGATGCTCTTACGGAAAGCTCCAGTTCCTCTATGGACATCTCCAGGATCTTGTCTTTCTTTTCCTCTTCCTTCTCCACCAGGATTTCTACCTCGGCATAGGTATCATCTATTTCCGTGAAAAGTTTTAAGTATTCAATTAAAATTTGAGCAGAAAGGCTGATAGCTTCCTCCGGGCTTATACTGCCATTGGTCCATACTTCCAGGTTCAGGCGATCATAGTCCGTCCTTTTCCCCACCCGGGCGTTCTCTACCGTATAATTGACCCGGCTCACTGGTGTAAATATGGAATCTATGGGAATCAAGCCCACAATATCATCGTTTTTCTGCGGTTGCTGGTCAGAACTTACATAACCCCGACCCCGCTCCACCGTCATTTCGATTTCCACTTTTCCGTCTTCATCCAAACTGGCCAGATGCAAATCCGGATTCAATATCTCTACTTCAGCATCAGGCGTAATATCGGAAGCCTTTACTTCCTTTGGTCCCTGCTGCTCCAAACGGATAATTTTACGCTCGCTGCCGGTATAACTTAAGACCAGTTTTTTGATGTTAAGAATAATCTCGGTAGTATCTTCCAATACACCGGGTATGGTGGAAAACTCATGAAGTACTCCATCGATTTTTATAGATGTAACTGCAGCTCCCGGTAAAGAAGAAAGCAGGACCCGGCGCAGTGAATTCCCTAGAGTAGTACCATATCCTCTTTCCAGGGGTTCGATAACAAATCTTCCATAATTGCTGCTAGAATTCTTTTCCACACATTCTATACGTGGTTTTTCCATCTCCAGCATTTATATATCCCCTCCTTTTTTTGGGCGGCACCAGGCCAGTTTAAGCTGATACCTGGCCATCCAACCAGCCTCGACCTTTTGATTAAAACCTGAGTACTGGCTTAGAGGTGTTTTATCTGGAATAAAGTTCGACAATAAGCTGCTCATTTACCAGTGTATCAATCTGTTCTCTCCTCGGATAGGCCAGAACTGTACCGGTCATTTTCTCCGCATCTACACTCAGCCACTCGGGCGGGGTCTTATAGGCAGCCTGTTCCTTCATTTCTTGGAATTTGTTTGATTCTCTGCTGGATTCCCGAACTTCTATAATGTCCCCAACCCTAACCAACATTGAAGGAATGTTGGCTTTGTGTCCGTTAATAAAAAAGTGACCATGATTAACCAGTTGCCGGGCCTCTTTCCGGGAGGAGGCAAAACCCAATCGGTAGACTACATTATCCAGACGTCTTTCTAAAAGCACCAGCAAATTATCTCCGGTTATCCCCTGTTTGCGATCAGCTTTCCGAAAATAGTTGCGGAACTGCTTTTCTTGAATCCCGTATATCCTGCGGGTTTTTTGCTTTTCGCGTAATTGAATCCCATATTCACTGGGCTTTTGCCGGCGTCCCTGCCCGTGAGCGCCTGGCGGGTAAGCTCTTCTGCTAACCGAGCATTTTTCCGAATAGCAGCGGTCGCCTTTGAGAAACAGCTTTTCCCCTTCCCGGCGGCACTGGCGGCAGACTGAATCAGTATATCTTCCCACTTAAACTATTACCTCCTTAAACTCTTCTTCTCTTGGGCGGTCTACATCCGTTATGAGGAATAGGAGTAACATCTTTAATAACACTTACCTCCAGGCCGGCGGCTTGCAGTGAACGAATAGCCGCTTCACGCCCTGCTCCAGGTCCCTTGACATAGCACTCTACCTCTTTCAGGCCATGTTCCATAGCTGCCTTGGCCGCATTCTCCGCTGCCTGCTGGGCCGCAAAAGGCGTACTTTTTCTCGATCCCTTGAAACCAATGGTTCCAGCACTGGACCAGGATATGGCATTACCATGCCGGTCGGTAATTGAAATAATGGTATTGTTAAAAGTGGATTTTATATGTGCTATACCATGTTCGATATTCTTTTTTTCCCGTCTCTTGACTCTCGTAGTAGTCCTGCGTGCCACTGATTCTTCCCCCTTTGTGCTTTATTTTTTCTTCCCGCCGGCGGTACGCTTGGGTCCCTTGCGGGTACGGGCATTGGTCTTGGTATTCTGTCCTCTTACCGGTAAACCGCGACGGTGACGGATTCCCCGGTAGCAACCCAAATCCATCAGCCTTTTGATATCCATATTTACCTGCCGGCGCAGGTCCCCTTCAACATGGTATTCCTTTTCGATAATTTCTCTTAGTCTGGATACTTCTTCCTCGGTTAAATCTTTTACTCTGGTATCGGGATTTATACCTGCTTCTGCCAGTATTTTCCGGGAAGAAGACCTTCCTATCCCGAATATATAGGTAAGGGATACTTCTATTCTCTTATCCCGGGGTAAATCTACACCTGCTATTCTTGCCAAATTCGCTCACCTCCCTGTTTATTAACCCTGAACTTGTTTATGCTTGGGGTTTTCACAGATAACCATGACTTTTCCCTTGCGCTTGATAATCTTACATTTCTCACAGATAGGCTTTACTGACGGTTTTACCTTCAAAACAATTACCTCCTCTTAGCCCATGCCAAGTTTCTTATTTGAAACGATAAATGATTCTTCCCCGCTTTAAATCATAAGGCGACAATTCTACCATCACCCGGTCTCCGGGTAATATCCGAATGAAATTCATGCGCATCTTTCCAGATATGTGGGCGAGGACCTTGTGGCCATTATCCAGTTCGACTTTAAACATGGTATTGGGTAACGGTTCCACCACCGTCCCCTCAACTTCAATGACATCTTCTTTAGCCATCAACCAGACCTCCTTCCCCTCTGTCCTGTATTCGCTTCAAGTTTTTTCTAATTATATGGTTCTCCGGAACTTCGCCTCTCGCCAGGTAGCTTTCCACTTCTTCCGCCTTGATCCTGGTCCATTGCAGGTGTTTAATATTTTTGAGCTTGGGGTTTTCAATTTTGCGTTGTTCTCCATCAGCTACTAATACAAATCGCTCGTTTACCAGCTTTACTACTACAAACATCCTGCCTTTATCACGCCCTGATTTGGAATAAACCACTTTCCCTAAATCATCATAAATGACCGATCACCCCCGTTACCTTAAGGTAAGGATCTCCGGTTCCCCGGCAGTAATGGCAATGCTATGCTCAAAGTGCGCCGACCAGCCCCCGTCACGGGTTACCACCGTCCACTCATCGGACCTGGTATATACCTGGCAACTACCCATATTAAGCATTGGTTCAATAGCAATAGTCATTCCTTCCTTTAAGACCGGTCCTCGATCACGTTTTCCATAATTGGGTACAGGAGGTTGTTCATGCATATCCCGACCTATACCATGCCCGACAAAATCCCTCACCACCGAAAAGCAGTTTTTCTCGGCATGTTCTTGAATTGCCCGGGATACCGCACCTAATCGTCTGCCTGCCCGGGCCTGTTCTATGCCCTTCATAAGAGATTCTTCGGTAGTGGAAATCAATTTCCTTACCCTGGGATCAACCTGGCCCACTGGAACTGTAATGGCCGCATCGCCGGCAAATCCGTCCAGTATAACAGCAAAATCAATGCTTATGATATCCCCTTCTTTAAGAAGCCGGGAGCCGGGGATACCATGAACAACCTCCTCGTTAAGTGAAGTGCAGATAACAGCAGGAAACGCTCTTCCTCCTCTGGAGTGAGGATAGTTTTTGAATACTGGTATGGCGCTATTTTTCCTGCATTCTTCTTCCGCCAGGGCATTTAGTGCCCCGGTAGTAATACCTGGTTGAACTTTATTTTCCAGCATTTTTAACACTCGAGCAACCAGCTTCCCGGCTTTCCTCATCTTTGCTATCTCATCCCGAGTTTTTAAGCAAATCATTTACAGGCTCTCCAGCTTCTCTTGAATATCGGCGAAAACCTGATTGCTGCCACGGCTTCCTTCAATATTGAAGAGCACTCCCTGGGCTTCATAATACTGCAGCAGGGGGCGAGTTTGCTGGCTATAGACTTCCAGGCGTTTGGCCACGGTTTCTCCCCGGTCGTCATTGCGCTGAACCAGCTCACTCCCGCAACTATCACACTTTCCTTGCTCGCGCGGGGGATTAAAATTAAGATTATATACCCGTTTGCATTCCTGACAGCTGATTCTGCCTGATAGCCGCTCAATCAGGAGTTCCGTGGGCACATCAATATTAACGGCCAGATCTATTTTTTTGCCCAGTTCTGTCAGGGACTGATCCAGAGCCTGGGCCTGAGCCGTGGTGCGGGGAAATCCATCCAGTAGAAAACCCTGCTCGCAGTCAGCCTGAGTTATTCTTTCTTTAACTATAGCGGTAGTAATCTCATCCGGCACCAGTTGCCCGCTGCTCATGTATTTCTGAGCCTCCTGGCCCAGTTCGCTCCCCTGGTTTACCGCATCCCGGAAAATATCCCCGGTGGAAATATGGGGGATGGGAAAGCGAGCTTTTATTAATTCTGCCTGGGTACCTTTACCGGCGCCGGGAGGACCCATCAGTATGATATTCATCTCTTCATCTCCTATTTTACAAAACCCTCGTAACTGCGGAGCAGTAAGTGGGACTCAATCTGCTTCATGGTATCCAGAGCCACGCCAACCACAATCAACAAGGCCGTACCGCCAAACCAGAGACTGGTAATTCCGGTCAAGCCAATTATAAAGTTGGGCAAAATAGCAATCAATGCCAGAAATACTCCCCCCGCCAGGGTCAAGCGGGATAAAACCCGGTCAATATACTCGGCAGTAGGGCGTCCCGGCCTTATACCAGGGATGAATCCACCATACTTTTTAATATTATCGGCCACATCCATGGGATTAAAGATGATGGCAACATAAAAATAGGTAAAAAAGACAATCAAAGCGGCATAGACCATATTGTACGCAACACTGCTAAAACTAAAGTATTCTTGCAGAAAACGATTCAATCCCGAAGCCGGATCCATCCAGGAACCTATGGTAGCCGGAAACATCATCAAAGACATAGCAAAAATAATGGGGATAACTCCGCCGGCATTTACCCTAAGGGGTAAAAAGGTACTCTGTCCTCCATAGACTTTGCGTCCTACCACCCGTTTGGCATATTGAACCGGTAGTCTTCTCTGTCCTTCGTTTACCGCAATAATAGAAGCAATTATCGCTAATGCTAGAACGATAAAGAGAAGTATATTAAAATAACCGATTATTCCTCCGGCCAATTCCTGTCCCACTCCGGCTATTTGTCCGGGTAAGCGGGATACAATTCCGGCAAAAATAATTAACGAAATTCCGTTTCCTATTCCCTTTTCGGTAATCGTCTCCCCTATCCACATTAAAAGAGCGGTACCGGCGGTCAGGGAAATGGCAATTATAATGTAGGAAAGAAAACCTGTGTGCATCAAGGCTCCGCTTCTACCCAGGGCTATGGACATCCCCATAGCCTGGATAAACCCCAGGACAACGGTTCCATAGCGGGTATACTGTACTATCACTTTTCTGCCTTCTTCGCCTTCTTTTTGCAGTTCCTCCAGTCTGGGCACAACTACAGTTAGAAGCTGCATGATTATGGTGGCATTGATATAAGGGGTGATACTCATAGCAAAAATACTAAAGCGTTTAAAAGCACCACCGGATATTATGTCAAAAAAACCAAACAGCTGGCCGCTTAACAGTTTTTCCATGGCCCCGGGATTGACCCCGGGGACAGCTATGTGAGCCCCCAGGCGGAAAACCAGCAGCATAAACAAAGTAAACAGGAGTTTCTTTCTTAAGTCTCCCACTTTAAAGGCCTGTTGAAACGAATCGAGCATTATATCACCTCTACTTTTCCACCTTTGGCCGTGATCTTTTCTTCCGCTTGCTGGCTGATTTTGTGAGCTTTAACTTGCAATCTCTTTTCCAATACTCCATTCCCGAGTATTTTCACTCCATCTTTGATAGCCTTTACCAGCCCGGCTTCCTGTAGAGTATCCGGGTTAACTTCACTGCCATCGGGGAAAATATTCAAATCCTCTACATTGACAATAGCATATACCTTCTTGAAAATATTGTTGAAACCGCGTTTGGGCAGGCGTCTTTGTAGAGGCATTTGTCCGCCTTCAAAACCGGGGCGCACTCCACCACCGGAACGGGATTTTTGTCCTTTATGGCCCCTAGTGGAAGTTTTGCCGTGGCCGGACCCAGTTCCCCGACCTACTCTTTTCGTGCGCTTATTCGCACCGGCTGGAGCTTTAAGTTCTTCCAGTCTCACAATTGAACCTCCTTGTATCAACTAATCAATTTCTTCCACCGTAAGCAGGTGTTGTACTTTATTAATCTGACCCCGAATCTGCGGGCAATCCTCTTTAATAAGACTCTGTTGCAACTTCTTGAATCCTAGACTCTTAATCGTTGCTCTCTGGGTTTCAGGGCAGCCGATGAAACTCTTAGTCCAGGTCAACTTCAAGTGCTTGGCCAAGTCGTATCCCTCCTAGTTCATGATCTCATCTATGGTCTTACCCCTCTGCCTGGCAACATCTTCAACCCTTTTAAGGCTTCTTAAACCTTCCATGGTAGCATGTACTATATTGGTAGCGTTATCTGAACCCAGTGATTTGGTAAGTATATCCTTAATCCCGGCAGCTTCCAAAACAGCTCTTACCGGTCCGCCGGCAATAACCCCGGTACCCTCTGAAGCTGGTTTCAACAAAACCTGCCCCGCACCGAAAATTCCTAAGATTTCGTGGGGAATGGTTCTGCCATCTATCAAGGGAACGGAAAGCATATTCTTCTTGGCATTTTCTATGGCTTTACGAATGGCTTCGGGAACTTCCGTGGCTTTACCTTTACCGGTTCCCACCTTGCCTTCACCATCGCCCACTACTACCAGGGCGCTGAAACTAAACCTGCGTCCACCTTTAACCACCTTGGCTACCCTTCTAATAGTTACAACTTTTTCTATCATTTCCGGGGCAGCTTGTTCTTTATCAATCATCATTTCCCTCCTTACTTACGGAAATAATCGCTAAAATACAAGTCCCTTATCCCTGGCAGCATTGGCCAGGGCCGCTACACTACCATGATATTTATAACCGTTGCGGTCAAAAACCACTTCTGTAATGCCTTTTTCCCTGGCTCTTTCCGCAATGTTGGCCCCCACTTCCTGGGCTGCAGCAACATTGCTTTTGGATTCGAGTCCTTTAAGGCCTTCTTCCAGGGTGGAAGCTGCCGCCAAAGTTACTCCTTTTTCATCGTCAATTATCTGCGCATATATATGGTGCAGGCTCTTGAATATACATAAACGCGGTCTCTCGCCGGTACCCGCTACTTTCCTGCGCACTCTTTTATGCTTACCCTGCCGAAGTGTCTTTTTGTCGGGCTTCTTAATCAACGAAAACACTCCTTTCCTGCTTTATTTGCCCCCTGCTTTACCTGCCTTACGCCTGATTACTTCGTTTTCATATTTAATTCCCTTTCCTTTGTAAGGCTCAGGCTTCCTTATGGCCCGAATGTGAGCTGCAGTATTTCCAACCAGTTGTTTGTCTATTCCCTTTATGGTAATACGGGTGACGGCCGGAACTTCAAATTCTATGCCCTCCGGAGGCTCTACCTCTACCGGATGGGAGAAACCGATACTTATAACCAGCTTTTTTCCCTGCATTTGAGCTCGGTAGCCGACACCTACCAGTTCCAGCTTCTTTTCAAAACCTGCGCTAACCCCTTGCACCATATTGGCAATCAAAGCACGAGAAAGGCCGTGCATAGCACGATGTTGCTTAATGTCACTGGGCCTGTTTACTACCAGTTCATTGCCTTCCTGAACCACCGTTATACCCTCGGGCAACTCCCATTCCAGAACCCCTTTAGGCCCTTTTACAGAAATGGCATTGTCCTTTATTGAGACTTCTACGCCTGCAGGTAGGCTGATAGGTTTTTTTCCTATTCTTGACACTTTCGTACCCTCCTTCAGCTACCAGATGTAACAGATTACTTCCCCGCCAAGACCTTGTTTGCGGGCATTTTTATCGGTCATAAGTCCTTTTGAGGTGGAAATCACAGCGGTCCCCAATCCTCCCAAGACCCTGGGAATTTCATCTTTTTTAACATATACCCTCAATCCAGGTTTACTAATCCTCTTTATCCCGGTAATTACCTTCTTTTTATCCGGTCCATATTTGAGGTATATTCTGATAATCCCCTGTTTTCCGTCTTCGACGAATTCATAATCCTTGATGTACCCTTCTTCTTGCATTATCCGGGCTATGGACAGCTTGATTTTGGAACCGGGTACTTCAACGGTTTCGTGCATGACCATGTTGCCGTTTCTAACCCGGGTTAGGAAATCGGCTACGGGATCAGTCATGACCATGGTGTATACCTCCTTTACATAAAAGCGTTTACCAGCTAGATTTTGTAACGCCGGGGATTTCTCCCTTGTGGGCCATCGCTCTGAAGCAAATCCGGCACATGCCGAATTTCCGCATATAAGCCCGGGGTCTTCCGCATATTTTACAGCGGTTATAGCTGCGAACGGAAAATTTCGGCATTCTTTTTTGCTTGGCTATCATAGCTTTTTTGGCCATTGCTCCTAATTCCCCCTATCTAAATGGCATTCCCATACTTTTTAACAATTCCCTGGCTTCTTCATCAGTCTTGGCGGTGGTAACCATTATAACCTCCAAACCCCTGATTTTATCGATTTTGTCATAATCTATTTCCGGAAATATGGTCTGTTCCTTTATTCCCAGGGAATAATTCCCTCTTCCATCAAATGCCTGGGGAGATACTCCCCTGAAGTCACGAACCCGGGGAAGGGCCAGATTGATCAGGCGATCCAAAAAGTCATACATTCTCTCCCCCCGCAGGGTGACTTTACAACCTATGGCCATACCTTCCCTTAATTTAAATCCGGCAATGGATTTACGCGCTCTGGTTATAACCGGCTTTTGACCGGATATAATGCTTAGATCGTTTACAGCTCCATCAAGAGCCTTGGGATTCTGAATGGCCTCTCCCACTCCTATGTTTACTACCACCCGTTCTACTTTGGGAACCTGCATAATATTATCATACTGGAATTTCTCCATCATCTTCGGCACTATGTCATTTTTATATGTTTCATATAACCTGGCCATTAAAGTGCTGGCCTCCCTTCTGGAGTTTTAATCTAAGGCTTCTCCGCATTGCTTGCAAATTCTGGCTTTTTCGCCGTTTTCCATTATTTTATGGGCTATCCGGGTGGGCTTGTTGCACCGGCTGCAAACCAGCATCACATTACTGGCATTTAGGGGTGTTTCAATTTTCAAGATACCACCCTGGGGAAGAGAACGACTGGGTTTTTGGTGCTTCTTTACCCGATTCACGCCTTCAATTACCACCCGGTTCTTGTCGGGTATTACCCGCAGTACTTTGCCCTTCTTGCCAGCGTCTTTGCCGGTTGTGACCAAAACGCTGTCACCTTTTTTAATTCGCATCTACTACACCTCCCAAAGCCTAAAGTACTTCTGGCGCCAGGGATATGATTTTCATAAAGTTCTTTTCCCGTAGTTCCCGGGCCACCGGTCCAAAAATACGGGTGCCTTTGGGATTATTGTTGTCATCTATGATAACAGCAGCATTCTCCGAAAAGGCAATATAGGATCCATCCGCCCTTCTAATTTCTTTCTTGGTACGTACTACTACCGCTTTAACCAGGTCGCCTTTCTTAACCACCCCGCCTGGTGATGCTTCTTTAACTGAAGCCACAATGATATCGCCTACACTGGCATACCTGCGGGTAGATCCACCTAAAACCTTTACACAAAGCACTTTTTTCGCCCCGGTATTATCGCCAACTTGAAGCATTGTTTCCTGTTGAATCACAGCTTAAACCTCCCTGCCGAAAACCAAACTTACTGCAAAGTCTTGGCTTTCCGAACTATTTCCACTAGTCTCCATCTTTTGTCTTTACTTAAGGGGCGGGTTTCCATAATTTTAACAATATCCCCGGTTTTGGCCTCATTGTTCTCGTCATGTGCTTTGTACTTCTTGCTGGTTTTAATCGTCTTTTTATAAAGAGGATGCTGTTTTACGGTTTCCACGCTTACTGTTATAGTCTTATCCATCTTGTCACTGCTTACGGTGCCTATTCTGATTTTCCGGTTAGCGCGGTTCTCAGTCACCCTTTAAAACCTCCTTTCTTCCGATTACCTGCCTGCGGCAATTTCTCTTTGCCTTAAAATAGTTTTACAACGGGCAATATCCTTTTTTACTGCCTTGATTCTCTTATGGTTATCCAGTTGTCCGGTAGCCAGTTGAAACCTGAGGTTGAATAATTCTTCCTTATAACCGGATAATTTCTGGTTTAACTCATCATCGGTTAGCTCCCTAATCTTTTCAGCTTTCACTAACCTCACCACCCATTTCTTCTCTTTTTAGAAATTTACATTTGACTGGAAGCTTGTGTGCCGCAAGCCTCATGGCTTCGCGTGCTACTTCTTCACTAACCCCGGATAGCTCAAACATAACCCGTCCGGGCTTAACCACTGCCACCCAATGCTCGGGAGAACCCTTGCCTTTTCCCATTCTGGTCTCAGCAGGCTTTACGGTCAAAGGCCGATCGGGGAATATTTTAATCCACAGCTTGCCGCCTCTTTTGACATAACGGTTAATGGCTATTCTGGCCGCTTCAATCTGCCGGTTGGTTATCCAGGCCGGTTCCAGAGCCTGCAGGCCATAATCCCCGTAAGTAACGGTATTGCCCTTGTTGGCCTTTCCCGCAAGACTGGGACGATGTTGTTTTCTATGTTTTACTCTTTTTGGGGTAAGCATTATCTACCTGCCTCCTCCATTTCTTTCTGTTTGGGCTCTTTGGGTCTTTGCTTGGCCTCGGGTAAAATCTCACCCCGGTTGATCCAAACTTTGATACCTATTTTTCCGTAGGTGGTATTGGCCTCGGCAAAACCATAATCAATATCTGCTCGCAGGGTATGCAGGGGTACTTTGCCTTCAGCATACCATTCCGTCCGGGCTATTTCTGCTCCACCCAGTCTTCCGGAAATTGCTATCTTGATGCCAATTCCGCCCGAGCGCATGGTACGCCCCACGGTCTGCTTCATAGCCCGCCGGAATGATATCCTTTTTTCCAGCTGCTGGGCTACATTTTCAGCTACAATCTGTGCATCCAGTTCCGGCCTTCTGATTTCCTGAATATTTATATTGACATTCTTTTTGGTCATCTCAGCCAGATTGACCTTGAGTCTCTCTACTTCGATACCACCACGACCGATAATAATCCCGGGCTTGGCGGTATGAATGGTTACTCTTATCCGGTTGCCTGTACGCTGTATTTCCACTTTGGAAACACCCGCGGCATAAAAACGATCCTTTATGAATTTTCTAAGCTTAAAGTCTTCATGCAATAGTTCGCTATAATCCCGATCAGCATACCAGTTGGAATCCCAATCCCTGATAATACCAATTCTGAACCCTTTCGGATGAACCTTCTGACCCACTATTTTACCTCCCTTTCCCTTAGCACCACGGTAATGTGGCTGGTTCTGTGGCGCCTGACGTCTGCACGGCCATATGCCCGGGGCCGCATTCGTTTTACGATGGGGCCTTCATCAATGAATATCTGGGAAACCACCAGGGCATTGGAATCCATATCAAAATTGTGTTCAGCATTGGCAATAGCAGACTGCAGTACTTTCCTTATCAGGGGAGCCGATTTCTTATTGGTATACCTCAAAATCGCCATGGCTTCTTCAGTATCCTTGCCTCGAACCAGATCCGCTACCTGCCGGGCTTTAAAAGGAGATACGCGAATATAACGAGCAATAGCTCTGGCTTCCATTTTCCATCCTCCTTCCTACCGCGCTCTGCTGGATTTTTCAGATTTGCCGGCATGGCCCCGGTAAGTCCGGGTGGGGGCAAATTCGCCCAGTTTCATGCCCACCATATCTTCGGTTACATAGACTGGTATATGCTTGCGCCCATCATGTACCGCCAGGGTGTGCCCGATCATTTCCGGCATTATAGTAGAACGCCGGGACCAGGTTTTGATTACTCTTTTCTGGCCTGATTGATTCATCAATTCTATTTTTTTTAGCAATTTGTCTTCACAATAAGGTCCTTTTTTCAGTGACCTGCCCATCTAAAGACCTCCTTTATTATGCTAGGGATTTCCCTTAAGCGGGCGTTAACCCAATATCTGCTTTTTCTAAGCTTAACCTGCTCCCTAGGGTTTGCGCTTTCTGACAATCATATTGTCCGATGGCTTTTTCTTGCGGGTCTTACCGCCTATGGCAATCTTACCCCAGGGAGAGACTGGATGCTTCCTGCCGATGGGAGCACGGCCTTCTCCGCCACCATGAGGGTGATCAGCCGGATTCATTACCGAACCTCTTACGCCGGGTCTGATACCCAACCAGCGACTGCGGCCGGCTTTACCCAGGGTCATATTCTCATGCTCCAGATTCCCTACTTGACCAATAGTAGCCCGACAGTTTACATGAATAAGCCTTACTTCTCCGGAAGGCAAGCGCACATGGGCATAGGCTCCTTCTTTGGCCATCAGTTGCGCCACTACTCCGGCCGAGCGTACCAGTTGAGCACCTTTACCGGGTCTTAGCTCGATATTGTGAATCAGAGAGCCTACCGGTATGTCTTTCAATGGCAGGGTATTGCCTGTCTTTATATCAGCATTGGGACCTGATTCTATCACATCTCCCACCCTCAAGTTATGGGGCGCTATGATATAAGCCTTGTGCCCGTCAAAATAATGCAGCAAGGCTACATGGGCAGAGCGGTTGGGATCGTATTCTATCGCTGCTACCCGAGCCGGAACATTATCTTTAACCCTCCTGAAATCAACTATACGGTACTGGCGTTTATGGCCGCCACCCCGATGTCTTACCGTAATACGGCCCTTTACATTTCGGCCCGCTTTCCTTTTGAGGGGAGCAGTAAGGCTTTTTTCCGGTTCCTGCTTGGTAATCTCCTCAAAACTCATGGTGGTCATATGCCTTCTACTGGGTGTCGTAGGCTTGAATTTTTTTATGCCCATCTATCGTTTCACTCCTTACTACGACAGTAAATTAACCTGCTTATAAACAAATTTTTTAAACTAACGCCCCGTTGATAAGGGGACGTATCAAAAGACCTGTCCCTGTTATATTACATGCCTTCAAACAAACGTATCTTATGGCCGGGTTTAAGACTGATTACCGCCTTTTTGCGGTCGGGTTTTTTGCCCTCAAAGCGGCCCATCCTTTTGGGTTTGCCTTTTATATTCATAGTGTTTACACTCTCAACTCGAACGGCAAATATATTCTCGATGGCGTTTTTTATCTCGGTTTTATTGGCCCGCTTGTCAACGATAAAGGTGTATTTGTTATCGGCCAGCAAATTCATCGATTTTTCGGTAACCACCGGCTTAATTATAATGTCTCGGTAATCTCTCATTTAGGCAAATACCTCCTCTATCCGGGCCACTGCCTCGCGGGTTATGAGCAAAGTATCGTAATGCAGTAAATCATAAACATTGATAAAATCTGCTCTTATGGGTTTTACCCCGGGAATGTTACGAGCTGATTTTATTACATTGGGATCACCATAAGCGGTAACTACCAGGGTCTTCTTCCCCACCGGCAACGACTTAAGGGTCTGAACCATAAGCCTGGTTTTGGGTTCATCAAAAGTGAGGGAATCCAGTACAATAATATTGTTATCGAGTACCTTGCTGGATAGAGCTGATTTCATAGCCAATCTTCTGACTTTGCGCGGTAATCTATAGGAAAAGTCTCTGGGCCTGGGCCCAAAAGCGACCCCGCCTTTAGTCCACACCGGGTTTCTGCTGCTACCCACACGAGCCCGACCGGTACCTTTTTGCCGCCAGGGTTTCTTGCCTCCACCTCTGACCTCAGCTCTGGTCTTGCTTGAAGCAGTACCCACTCGCTTATTGGCCAGTTGCATTTTTACGAAGTCAAACATAACCGCCTGGTTGGGCTTAATGCCGAAAACGCTGTCATTAAGTTCTATTTCACCGACCTGGGCCCCGCTCATATCATACAACGCAACCTTGGGCATCTTTTTGCTTACCTCCTCTTAAAATAGTGGAAAGCTCTAATTAGCTGCTCTCTGCTATTTTTCCTTAACTGAATTCTTTATAATGACAAAACCTCTCTTGGGCCCTGGAATTGAACCTTTGATAAGAATAAGATTCCTATCCGGATAGACTTTTACTACCTTCAAGCCCTGAACCGTAACTCTTTCTCCCCCAAGTCGACCCGGGAGCTTTCTTCCCTTAAAAACGCGGGCCGGTCCCTTTGCTCCCAGGGAACCGGGGCGCCGGTGATATTTGGAACCATGACCCATGGATCCACGAGCAAAGTTGTGTCTTTTAACACCGCCGGCAAAGCCTTTACCCTTTGAAGTACCAATTACATCAACCAGATCTCCTGCCGCAAAAATATCCGCTGTTATTTCCTGCCCTACATCGTATTCATCTACATTATCAATACGGAATTCCTTGATGTAGCGCAGCGGTTTCACATTGGCTTTTTTGAAGTGTCCTCTGGCTGGCTTGTTGGCCAATTTTTCTTTCAGGTTGTAAAAGCCTACCTGAATGGACTCATAACCATCGCTCTCCACCTTTTTCTTCTGTAAAACTGTACAGGGGCCAGCTTCAATAATGCTCACTGGTACAGCTTTATCGTTCTCATCAAATATTTGTGTCATGCCAATTTTTATTCCCATTATGGCTTTCTTCTTAGTAGTCACCTTAATTACCTCCGTCTTCTGGTGATAGGTTGGAAGTGGGATATCCAACGTCACTTCTCTTTTTTTGGAATTATTCTCTTGCCTGCGAGGCCTGCTTTCCCACTGGTCTCTTAAGCAGTGATTCAGCTATAGCTTGATCTCTATATCTACTCCTGAAGGTAAATCCAGGTGCATCAGAGCATCTATGGTCTTGGGATTAGGATCCAGTATGTCTATCAGGCGTTTATGCGTTCTCATTTCAAACTGTTCCCGTGAATCCTTGTTTACATGGGGAGAACGCAGGATAGTATAGATACTTTTTTCCGTAGGTAAGGGAATCGGACCGGATACACCGGAACCATTCTTCCTGGCTGTCTCCACAATCTTTTGGGAAGACTGATCCAGAAGCTTATGGTCAAACGCCTTTAGTCTAATCCTTACTTTTTGCTGGCCATTCACTCTTTGTTAAACCTCCTTAGACTGGCTTCAATAATACACGCATCCAGGTGTTCGGGGGCAAGGGCCATTTTATCCCCTGCCCTTTGTCACCCTGTTTACTCGTTCAAACTGGTAACCACACCGGCACCTACAGTTCTTCCGCCTTCACGGATGGCGAATCTCAAACCTTCTTCTACGGCTATCGGGGTTATCAGCTCTATTGCCATCTGTACATTGTCCCCGGGCATTACCATCTCTACTCCTTCGGGCAACTGGATTATTCCGGTTACGTCGGTGGTCCGGAAATAGAATTGCGGTCTGTAACCGCCAAAGAACGGGGTGTGTCTCCCGCCTTCTTCTTTGGTCAGGACGTATACTTCAGCATTGAATGCGGTCAGGGGCTTGATGCTGCCGGGCTTGGCCAGTACCATGCCTCTTTCTACTTCTTTGCGGTCTACTCCTCTTAACAGGGTGCCGATATTGTCTCCGGCTTCGGCATAGTCCAGAAGCTTGCGGAACATTTCTACTCCGGTGCACACGGTCTTTCTGGTGGCTTCTCTCATTCCTACTATTTCTACTTCGTCTCCTACTTTTACCTGACCTCTCTCTACTCTTCCTGTGGTTACGGTGCCTCTTCCGGTTATGGTGAATACGTCTTCTATGGGCATCAGGAAGGGCTTGTCAACTGCTCTTTCCGGCAGGGGTATATAACTGTCTACCGCATCCATCAGTTCCCATATATGCTTGCACCATTCGCATTCCCGACTGCCACAACCGCATTCCAGGGCCTTCAGGGCTGAGCCCATTAGTACGGGGATGTCGTCTCCGGGAAACTCATAGAAGCTTAAGAGTTCTCTGACTTCCATTTCTACCAGTTCCAGTAGCTCGGGGTCGTCTACCATGTCGGTCTTGTTCATAAATACTACTATATAGGGTACCCCTACCTGACGGGATAGCAGTATGTGCTCCCGGGTCTGCGGCATGGGGCCGTCAGCGGCTGATACTACCAGTATGGATCCGTCCATCTGCGCTGCTCCGGTGATCATGTTCTTTATGTAGTCAGCATGACCGGGGCAGTCTACATGGGCGTAGTGACGGGTTTCGGTTTGATATTCAACATGCGAGGTGTTGATGGTTATGCCTCTTTCCCGCTCTTCCGGGGCTTTGTCAATCTCTTCATAGGACGTGGCCTTGGCTCCTCCTACTTTCGACAGGGTCTGGGTTATCGCTGCTGTCAATGTGGTCTTGCCATGGTCTATGTGACCTATGGTCCCAATGTTAAGATGAGGTTTCGTCCTCTCGTATTTTGCCTTTGCCATCCTTTCTCTCACCTTTCCTTTTGTATTTGTTTTTATTTTTAGTGCCAGGCGCCTAGTTACTTTTGGATGTAAAAAATTATAATTGTGCATTAGCTTGTATAAATATACCGCTCGCAGTCTTCGCATGGGCAACACCTTCGGCTTGTCTCGCGGCTCAAGGGGTACCGCGCTAATCTCCCGTCCTGGTCACTAGCACTCTCGCGACGTCCTGTCGCTCGCCCCCTTTCGCCGCTCATCTTCGCCGGGTGTTACATCCATGCTTCGCCAACGCTCGCTTTGTATATTTATGCAACCATTCTGTCTTCCGACATCCGTCTTCCGCCTTACACCGGCAGCCCATATCTTCGGGCTATTATCTCCCGGCTTTTGGACTCGGGTACCTCAGCATAATCCTTTATCTTCATGGAAAAACTGGCTCGGCCCTGAGTAAGGGATCTTAAACTGGTAGCGTAACCAAAGGTTTCCGCCAGCGGTACCAATCCTTTTACCGCTTTAGTATCGCGGTTCTCTTCCAGAGCTATTATCCTTCCCCGGCGAGCATTTAGATCGGAAATTACATCCCCCAGGTATTCCTCGGGACAGATAATTTCCAGATCCATCACTGGTTCCAGGAAAACTGATTGGGCGTTTTCCAAAGCTTCCTTCAATGCCATACTGGCGGCAATCTTAAAGGCTGGTTCGTTGGAATCCACCTCATGATAGGAACCACCCTTTAGAACTACTTCCACATCATCCACCGGGTATCCACCCAGTATGCCCGCCTGTAAAGCTTCCCGCACCCCCATTTCCACCGCGGGTATAAATTCGCGGGGTATTGCTTCAGGGCTGGATTTGTCTGCAAACTTTTTTCCCTGACCCTCAGTCAGGGGTAAAATTTCCAATAATACATGAGCATATTGCCCGCGACCACCAGCTTGCCGGTCAAATTTGACTTCTGCAGCGGTCTTTTTCTTAACTGTTTCCTTATAGGCCACCTGGGGCTTGCCGATATTGGCATTAACCTTAAATTCTTTGAGCAGGCGGTCAATAATAATCTCCAGGTGTAATTCCCCCATACCGGATATTATCATCTGGCCGCTTTCTTTATCCTGTCTGGTTTGGAATGTTGGGTCTTCCTCCGCCAGCCGCCGCAGGCTTTCTTCAATTCTTTCCTGGTCAGCTCTGGTTTTGGCCTCGATGGCTACATCGATAACCGGTTGCGGAAAGTCAATCGTTTCCAACAAGACAAGATGGTTTTCGCTGCAGAGGGTGTCGCCGGTTGCCGTATTTTTCAAGCCTACCCCGGCTACAATATCACCGGCACAAGCTTCCTCTATTTCCTCGCGGTGATTGGCATGCATTTTCAACAATCTGGCAAAACGTTCTTTTCTATCCTGACGACTGTTGAAGAGAGTGCTTCCTGCCTTTATCCGACCGGAGTAAATACGAAAGTAGGTTAGTTTTCCCACATAGGGGTCACTGGCCAGTTTGAAGGCCAGGGCACAAAGAGGAGCATCAACTTCGGGCTTTATTCTCACGTTTTCTCCACTGGCTATATCCATCGCCTCAATTGCAGGTATATCAAGAGGGGAAGGAAGGTAGTCCACCACCGCATCCAGCAGCATCTGCACTCCCTTGTTCTTAAATGAAGACCCGCAAAGTACTGGTACTATTTGGTTGGCGATACAACTTTTTCTCAAAGAACTTCTGATTTCCGCTGGGGAAATCTCCCGGGCCTCCAGGTATTTTTCCAGTATATTGTCATCGTATTCTGCTAATCTTTCCAGAAGAAGATTCCTGAATTCCTGAACTTTTGCTCTTTCATCAGGGTTTAATTCCCTCTTCCGGTATTGCTCGCCGCTCTCATCTTCATAGATGTAGGCTTTAAAATCAATCAAATCAATAACACCAGAGAATGCTTCCTCTACCCCAATGGGTAATTGTATGGCCACCGCATCACTGCCCAGATTATTTCTTATCATTTCGATTACTCGAAAAAAGTCAGCGCCTACCCGGTCCATTTTATTGATGTAAGCGATGCGAGGAACCTGGTAACGATCAGCCTGTCTCCATACGGTTTCTGATTGTGGTTGCACGCCGGCTACCGCACAAAAAATACCTATAGACCCATCAAGCACTCTTAATGAGCGCTCTACCTCAACTGTAAAGTCCACATGGCCGGGCGTGTCGATAATATTGACAAAATAACCCTTCCATTTGCAAGCTGTAGCTGCCGAGGTTATGGTTATTCCTCTTTCCTGTTCCTGGCTCATCCAATCCATAGTAGCGGTACCTTTATCCACTTCACCCATCTTATGGACCCGTCCGGAATAAAACAATATTCTTTCCGTGGTGGTGGTTTTTCCGGCATCGATATGAGCCATAATGCCAATATTTCTAATAGCAGTTAAATCATAGCTGTCAGCCATCGAATTCCTCTCTTCGACTTACCAGCGGTAATGAGCAAACGCCTTGTTGGCTTCTGCCATTTTATGGGTATCTTCTCTCTTCTTTACAGCCGCGCCAGTATGATTGGCTGCATCCATTATCTCGCCAGCCAGGCGCTCGGCCATGGTTTTTTCTCCTCTTTTGCGGGCATAACCGACCAGCCATCTTATGGCCAGAGTCTGTCTTCTATCTGAGCGGACTTCCACCGGAACCTGGTAATTGGCTCCGCCTACCCGTCTGGCTCTGACTTCGACAATAGGGGTTATGTTTTTCATGGCTTCTTCAAATACTTCCAGGGGTTCCCGGCGGGTTTTGCTCTGTACAATTTCAAAGGCGCCATAACATATTTTTTCAGCTAAACTTTTCTTTCCATCCCACATAAGCTGGTTAACCAGCTTGGTAAATATCTTACTGTTGTAGATGGGATCCGGTAAGACATCTCGCTTGGGAACTGGTCCTTTTCTCGGCATTTTGCGCCTCCCTCCTATTTCTTTTTCGGCCTCTTGGTGCCATACTTGGATCTTCCTTGATTACGCATCTGAACCCCGGAAGCATCCAGAGTTCCTCTTATGATGTGATATCTTACACCCGGCAAATCCTTGACTCTTCCCCCTCGGATAAGCACCACGGAGTGTTCCTGCAGGTTATGGCCAATGCCCGGAATATAAGCAGTAACTTCTATGCCATTAGTTAATCGTACCCTGGCTATTTTACGTAAAGCCGAATTAGGCTTTTTGGGGGTGGTAGTATATACCCGGGTACAAACCCCCCTTTTTTGGGGACAGCTTTTTAAGGCGGGCGCGGTTGACTTTTGCTCACCCTTTTCGCGTCCTTTTCTTACCAGTTGATTTATGGTCGGCATTTCTGCACCTCCCTTCTATTGCTGGGCTAACCCCCAATGGGGCCTTTCAAGAGAGCTACCGTTGCTGAGCCCACATCAATCCCACAGTATTTGCCCAATTTTTCCATAGTCTCAACCATTTCAACTTCCACTTCTTTAGCCTGGCAAAGCTTTTTTATGGCTTCCACAATGTGAGGTTCGGCATCTGCAGCAATAAATACTTTCCTGGCCTCATCCCGGTTAATTGCTTTCTTAACTTGCTTGCTTCCAATCACCCTGGGATAATCCCTGATCTCTTCCAGTGGCAAAGCTAACCCTCCTCCTAAAAAAAGCCTTTGATCAGACTAAGTCGGCTAAATTTGCCACGCACTTAGATATTTTAGCACCTGCTAAGAGCCCCGTCAAATAGTTTCTTGGAGCGCTTTAGTCTGATACCATATTTTCACTTTCCGGAACTTCGCTGATACTGGTTTCCCGGTAAGCTGAATAACCGGTTCCAGCCGGAATGAGTTTGCCAATTATGACATTCTCTTTTAAACCGATTAGATGGTCTATTTTCCCTTTTATGGCCGCTTCGGTTAAAACCTTGGTTGTTTCCTGGAAAGAGGCCGCCGAAAGAAACGAATCTGTATTCAACGAGGCCTTGGTTATCCCCAGGAGCATGGGAGAACAGGTAGCTGGTAAACCCCCTGCCCTGATCTCGCGATTGTTTTCATCTTCAAAACTGGATATATCCACAAATGCTCCCGGTAAAAGCGAGGTATCTCCCGGGTCTTCAATCTTAACCTTTTTAAGCATCTGACGAATCATTATTTCTATGTGTTTGTCACTGATATCAACCCCCTGGGAGCGGTAAACTTTTTGCACCTCCTGCAAGAGGTATCTCTGTACTTCCTGCAGGCCCTTGGTCTTCAAAATATCATGCGGGTTCAAGGGTCCTTCAGTCAAAGCATCGCCTATTTCCACCTCGGTTCCTTCTTCAACCTTCAAACGTGAGCCATAATGAACCGGGTAGGTTCCCAGTACTTCTCCGTTTTCACCAAGTACTTCTACCTCGCGACGCCCTTTGTTTTCTCCAAATCTGACCTTCCCATTGACTTCTACAACTACCGCCTGCCCTTTGGGCTTGCGCACCTCGAAAAGCTCTTCCACCCTGGGTAGACCGCGGGTTATATCGTCCCCGGCTACTCCTCCGGTATGGAAAGTGCGCATGGTAAGCTGGGTGCCAGGCTCTCCGATAGACTGTGCTGCCAGTATTCCTACGGCTTCGCCGATTTCTACATTGTAGCCGGTAGCCAGATTGCGTCCATAGCATTTCTTACAAACCCCGTGCCTGGTCTTACAGGTCAAGACGCTTCTTATTTTAACCTTTTCCATACCGACCCTTTCAATTTCGTAACCGATATCATCATCTATCATCTGGTTTTCCTCCACCAGTATCTCTCCAGTATCAGGATGGATAATGGTATCGACCGATACCCGCCCAATGATACGCTGGTGCAAGGGTTCAATTAGTTGGGAGCCTTCCATAATCCTCCCTACCCAAATACCTTCTACCGATTCACAATCATCCTCGCGAACTATTACATCCTGAGATACATCAACCAAACGGCGGGTCAGGTAACCTGAATCAGCCGTACGCAAAGCAGTATCAGCCAGACCTTTCCTGGCACCATGAGTAGAAATAAAGTACTCCAGAACAGTTAAGCCTTCACGGAAATTAGCTTTAATAGGGAGGTCAATAATTTTGCCGGAAGGATCCGCCATAAGTCCCCGCATTCCGGCTAATTGGCGAATCTGCTGGAAATTGCCCCGCGCACCGGAGGTGGCCATCATGTATACGGGGTTGTCTTCCGATAAAGAATTTTTCAAAACTTCGGTTACATCATCAGTAGCCTGGTTCCAAATCTCCACTACCTGGGCATGCCTTTCTTCATCGGTAATTAAACCTACCTCGTAATCACGCTCAATAGCCTCAACTTCCTGGTCTGCTTCCTGTAAAATCTCATACTTGGCCGGGGGAGTTTCAAAATCAGTCACACCCACGGTAATACCGGCCCGGGTACTGAACTCATACCCCAAACTTTTAAGACTATCCAGCATGTCAGCGGTACGAGCATTGCCTTCCAGGCGATAACATTCGTAGACTATATTGCCCAGCTTTTTCTTATCTATTATTTCATTGTAGAATCCCAGACTGGTCGGGATAGCATCATTAAAAATAATCCTCCCTACCGAAGTATCTACTATTTCCTGCAGGAAGGTCTGCGGCTCATGGCTTTTCAGCAGTTCCCGCCCGGTCTTTTGGGGCACACTCATCTTTACCTTTATTTTTTCATGTAAATCTATCTGATCCAGTTCAAAGGCCATCCTGGCCTCATCCGTACTGCTAAATGCGCGGGGGTTCTCTTTACTAAAAGCTTCCGCACTAATAAATGTAAGGTAGTAGAGACCGATAACCATATCCTGAGTCGGAGTTACCACCGGTTTGCCGTCTTTAGGGTTCAAGATATTATTACTGGCCAGCATCAACAGGCGGGCTTCGGTCTGGGCCTCAGCGGACAGGGGTACATGTACCGCCATCTGATCTCCATCAAAGTCAGCATTATAAGCGGTGCAAACCAGGGGATGCAGCTGCAAGGCGCGTCCTTCCACCAGTACTGGTTCAAAAGCTTGTATGCCCAGGCGATGCAAAGTGGGAGCACGATTCAAAAGTACCGGATGCTCTTTAATGACATCATCCAGAATATCCCACACCTCTTCCCGGCCTCTTTCCACCATCTTCTTGGCGCTTTTGATATTGGAGGCAATAGCCTTGTCCACCAATTTTTTCATTACAAAGGGTTTAAAAAGCTCCAGAGCCATTTCCTTGGGCAGCCCACACTGGTGCATCTTCAGGTTGGGTCCTACTACAATTACTGATCTTCCTGAATAATCCACTCGTTTACCCAGTAGATTCTGGCGGAAACGCCCCTGTTTACCCTTGAGCATGTCACTTAACGATTTGAGCGGGCGATTGCCTGGTCCCGTAACCGGCCTTCCTCTTCGCCCATTATCAACCAGGGCGTCAACCGCTTCCTGCAACATTCTTTTCTCGTTACGAACAATAATATCCGGTGCCCCTAAATCAAGCAGCCTTTTCAAGCGGTTGTTCCGGTTTATCACTCGCCGGTAGAGGTCATTCAAGTCCGAGGTAGCAAAACGGCCGCCATCCAATTGTACCATCGGTCGAAGATCCGGAGGAATAACCGGTAAAACATCCAGAATCATCCACATCGGGTCATTACCCGACAAGCGGAAAGATTCTACTACCTCCAATCGTTTTATGGCCCGGCTCTTTCTTTGCCCGGTAGTAGTGGCTATTTCTTCTTTTAGATCCGAGGACATTTTATCCAGTTCAACTTCATAAAGTAGAGATTTTACCGCTTCCGCTCCTATCCCCGCCTTAAAAACTTCTCCGTATCTATCCCGGTTCTCCCGGTATTCCCGTTCGTTTAGCAATTGTTTTTTCAACAGGGGGGTATCACCGGGATCCAGAACAATATAACTTACGAAATATATTACTTTTTCTAAAACCTTGGGAGACATATCCAGTAGTAAACCCATGCGACTGGGAATTCCTTTAAGGTACCAAATATGACAAACCGGAGCAGCCAGTTCGATATGCCCCATCCGCTCTCTTCTAACCTTGGAGGTAGTTACCTCGACACCACAACGATCACATACTATTCCTTTGTGGCGTACGCGCTTGTATTTCCCACAATGGCACTCCCAATCTTTTACCGGCCCAAATATCTTCTCACAGAATAATCCTTCCTTCTCCGGTCTCAGGGTCCGATAGTTAATGGTTTCCGGTTTCTTAACCTCTCCGCTGCTCCAGGATCTAATCTGCTCTGGGGAAGCCAGGGATATTCTGATCCGATCAAAATTTTCTGACAAATCGTTCTCTCCCTTCCAGAAGATAATCATACCCGTCTCCAGCAAGACCGACAGTAATCACATATACCGTTAATATCAACTCTGCCTCCGGAGAAACATCCAGTCACTTGTTTCTTCCGTACAGTTCCTCATTATCTTCCTTATTCAGGACTGGATTTAACTTCCGCGTCCTCTTTGTCATCTGCATTCTCTATGGGTTGAGTAATCTCCAACATTCTTCCTACGGGATTATCCGGTAAATCCAGGCCCAGTTCCCGGGCTTTTTCCTTTTCATTACCTTCATTTTCATTATCCTTAATCAGTATTTCATGGTCATCTCCAGCCAGAATCCTAACATCAAGAGCCAGGCTCTGGAGTTCCTTTATCAATACTTTAAAGCCTTCAGGTACTCCCGGTTCGGGTATATTTTCTCCTTTGACAATGGATTCATAGGTCTTTAACCGGCCGGCCACATCATCTGATTTAACGGTTAGGATTTCCTGAAGAGTATATGAGGCACCATAAGCTTCCAAAGCCCAAACCTCCATTTCCCCAAATCTCTGTCCTCCAAATTGAGCTTTTCCCCCTAACGGCTGTTGGGTAACCAGGGAATAGGGTCCGATAGAGCGGGCATGAATCTTGTCATCCACCAGGTGCGCCAGTTTCAACATATATACATAACCTACGGTTATTTCGTGTTCAAATTTCTCTCCGGTTCTCCCATCAAAAAGTATGGTTTTCCCACTTTCCAGCAGGCCTGCTTCCCGCAGCTTGGTGAAGATATCTTCTTCGTTGGCACCGTCAAAAACCGGGGTAGCAATATTGAGGCCCAGGGCCCTGGCGGCCCAGCCCATATGACATTCCAGGATTTGTCCGATATTCATGCGGGAGGGCACTCCCAGAGGATTAAGTACTATTTCCACCGGAGTTCCATCTTCCAGAAAAGGCATATCTTCCTCCGGGAGGATACGCGATATTACTCCTTTATTGCCGTGGCGGCCAGCCATCTTATCCCCCTCGGAAATTTTCCTCTTCTGGGCGATATAGACTCGAACCAGCTGGTTAACGCCAGGTGGAAGTTCATCCCCTTTTTCCCGGGAAAAACGTTTCACCGCTACTACCTTGCCTGCTTCCCCATGAGGAACACGCAGGGATGAATCGCGAACTTCACGTGCCTTTTCGCCAAAAATGGCTCTTAATAATCTTTCTTCCGGTGTCAGCTCGGTTTCACCCTTGGGGGTGACCTTTCCTACCAGAATATCGTCCGGCCTTACTTCGGCCCCTACTCTGATTACCCCCTGGTCATCCAGGTTTTTTAACATATCTTCAGATACATTGGGTATATCACGGGTAATCTCTTCCGATCCTAATTTGGTATCCCTGGCTTCACATTCATATTCCTCAATATGAATAGAAGTGAACACATCATCTTTGACCAACTTTTCGGAGATTAGAATAGCATCTTCATAGTTGTAGCCCTCCCAGGGCATAAAAGCAACCATAACATTACGCCCTAGAGCTAATTCACCATGCTCGGTACTGGGGCCGTCAGCTATAACCTCATTTGCTTCCACCCTCTCGCCTACTTTTACTATCGGCCTCTGGTTATAGCAAGTACCCTGGTTGGAGCGCATGAATTTCAAAAGCTCATAATTATCTATAGTTCCATCATCGTTTTCTATAGTTATCCGGCTGGCACTGGCTTTTTTCACCGTTCCGGCCTTTTTGGCTATTACCACTGCTCCGGAATCCCGGGCGGCTTTGTGTTCCAAACCGGTACCCACAATCGGAGCCTCGGTCTTAACCAGGGGCACTGCCTGCCTTTGCATATTGGCTCCCATTAATGCCCGGTTGGCATCATCGTTTTCCAGGAAGGGTATTAAGGCTGTAGCTACACTGAAAACCTGTTTGGGGGAAACATCCATGTAGTCGACTCTATTCTTGGGAATCTCCAGGATTTCTTCAAAGTAGCGGGCTTCAACCTTTTCTTCAATAAAGTAACCATTTTCATCCAGGGGAGCATTGGCCTGGGCTACATAATATTCATCTTCTTCATCGGCAGAGAGATATACAATCTCATTCAAAACCCGACCCAACTTCTTGTCCACTTTCCGGTACGGGGTTTCAATAAAACCAAAATCGTTAACCTGCCCAAAGGTGGCCAGGGACCCGATTAAACCGATATTGGGTCCTTCCGGGGTTTCTATGGGACAAATCCGGCCATAGTGGGAATGATGAACGTCACGGACCTGAAAACCGGCTCTTTCCCGGGTTAGCCCGCCAGGCCCCAGAGCGCTGAGACGACGCTTGTGGGTTAACTCCGCCAGAGGATTAGTCTGGTCCATAAATTGGGATAACTGGGAACTACCAAAGAATTCTTTTACTGCCGCTGTAATCGGACGAATATTTATTAAAACCTGAGGGGTAAGGGTTTCCACATCATGGATACTCATCCTTTCCCTTACCACCCGTTCCATTCTTACCAGCCCGGTTCTAAACTGGTTTTGCAGCAGCTCTCCAATAGAGCGGAGTCTCCTGTTGCCCAGGTGATCTATAACATCGGTCTTGCCTTCACCTTTTATAAGTTTCAAAAGATAAGCAATGGTAGCCGTAATATCCTCCAGGGTCAGATGTCTGTTTTCGGGAGGAATATTAAGACCCAGTTTTTTGTTAACCTTATAACGACCTACCGCAGCCATATCATAACGTCGAGGGTCAAAAAACAAGTTTTTCAGCAATTGCTCCGCGGCATCTTCGGTAGCCAGTTCACCTGGCCTTAGCCTCCGGTAAAACTCAATTAAGGCTTCTTTCTTATTGGTACTGGTATCCTTTTCCAGAGTACGGGCAATGGTCTCGTCTTCATCATACATTTCAAGTATGACTTCATTGCTCTCGTAACCCAGAGCCCTGAGTAAAACGCTTACCGGTATTTTACGGGTTTTGTCTATTCTAGTGTAGACCAGGCCTGCGCTATCCATCTCCAGTTCAAACCAGGCACCCCGATTGGGAATAATAGTGGCCCCAAAAAGGGGATGTCCGGCCACATCCATCCGTTCGTTGAAATATACTCCGGGCGACTTAACCAATTGGCTGACTACAACTCTTTCCGCTCCGTTAATAATAAAAGTACCTTTTTCTGTCATCAGGGGCAGATCCCCCATATAGACCTCGGATTCTTTTATTTCGCCATTTTCTTTGTCCGTCAGCCTTACTTTGAGTTTCAAGGGAGCCTGATAACTGACATCCCTCTCTTTGCACTCGTTAATGGAATATTTGGGTTCACCCATACTGTAATCCAAAAAGCCCAACTCCAGGTTTCCGGTAAAATCAGAAATAGGAAAAACCTCTTGCAAGGCCTCTCTCAGGCCGTGTTCCAAAAACCAATCATAGGAGTTCTTTTGAATCTGAATCAGGTTGGGTAATTCGACAGGTTCCTTAATGCGGGAATAACTAAGCCTACTGACACGTCCAAATTGTTCAAGATGAGCCATTCAATAATTCACCCCTTTAAAAAATTCCCAAAAGAAGTGAAAAGCAAGGCCTAACCTTAAACCTCGCTTTAATTCCAAACTTACTAATACCATCTATTTAATAAATATTTCACCTTATACTACAATGGCAATTATTAATATTATCATATAGACTATTTGCAGTCAAGATATTTTTCTGTTATCAATCATCATCTTCATCTAAATCTTCTTCCTGTCCAATATTCTCCAGGGAGTATCTTTCTTGAATGAGATTATTTACCCGCTTCATTCTTCTCATAAACCATATTATTATTATCAGAAATCCCGTTCCAAATAGCACCACTCCCAGCATTAGCCCATCCAAAACACTTGCTGCTAAAAGCTTCTGCCCATCTTCCATGGCAGCCAGGCGTTTTAATTCCCAGGTAGCGGCCATGTCTTTAACTTCATCGGCCGAGCTTTCGCCAATGGCACCCGGAATCCTAATCTTAAGCTGTCCCTGTCCTGAATCAACTACTGCTTGTAAAAAATCCGCCGATTTATCTTTTTCCCAGAATAAAGATGTTCTCTTGAATACTATGTAATTCTTAATCTCTGCCTTTATCGGTAATCTTTGCGATTGAGCCTGATAAGCCTGCCAGTTGTCCAGCTTGCGCTCTAACTTGTACTCTTCTCCTCCCTCTATTTGCTTCCACTCCTTAGTATCAAAGCCGGGTGGTTGCTCCATAGTCAGACTTTCATATATGGAACCATCATCGCGTAAATCTATTTGCCAGAGTACCTCTGCCGCCTGAACCGGCCCAGGCCATAATACTATCATAAAGAGGAGAGTAAAGATTAATGGGGAAAAATTCTTCATCATCTATCATACCCCTTCCTTACGTAAAATAAACTTGAACTAAGATTATATCACAAATTTGATTTGAGCAATAAAAAAAGTGCTGCTTGAGCAGCACTTTTTTTAGTCTTTTATTGGACTTCCTGTAAATAAAGCATGATTCGTAAGAAAAGTGAGGAGTAAGGGGTGAGGGGTTAATTTATTTCCTACTGCATCTTACTATTCAAGCGCCTACTAACTCGCTTTTCATCGGTGGTCATGGCCCTCACCCTGCGGGTACTCCTGGTGTTCCACCCTGCGGGTATCACTATTAAGGTTGCGGCCATGAGGGGTTCTACTGCAAAAAACTATTTTACTTCTACACTGCCACCGGCTTCTTCAATCTTAGCTTTTATTTCGTTGGCCTCTTCCTTGGTGATTTTTTCTTTTACCGGATTGGGGCATTCATCTACGAGGGTCTTGGCTTCTTTAAGTCCTAGCCCGGTTATCTCTCTAACTACCTTAATGACATTAATCTTCTTTTCACCGGATGAGGTAAGAATAACATCAAACTCATATTGCTCCTCAACGGCTTCTGCAGCAGCACCAGCGGCAGGGGCAGCAGCAACGGCTACGGGAGCAGCGGCGCTAACTCCAAATTCTTCCTCCAGGGCCTTTACCAGTTCGGATAACTCCAAAACGGTCATTTGCTTGACGATATCGATAACTTCCTGTACTTTACTCATTAATATTACCTCCCAAATTTAATATATTTAATTATTTGTTCTCTTACTCTCATTGAATTACTAAAGGTTCTTAACCTGCTTTTTGTTGCCGGATCTGATCCAATACATTTACCAATCCGCCGATATTGGCATTAAGTACATATACCAGGCTGGTGATTGGCGCCTGCATAGTACCCAGAACCTGGGCCAGTAATACTTCCCGTGGTGGTAATTCAGACAGGGCTTTTACTCTATCAGGTAAAACCATCTGTCCCTCAAGTATAGCAACTTTAACCTCCAGCTTTTTGTACTGCTTGATAAAGTCATAAATAACTTTGGTAGGGCTTACCGGATCTTCCTTGCTAAAAAGCACCACATTGGGGCCGGCAATATGCGATATTACCTCGGGATTCCCCGTATTTTGCAGGGCAAACTCGGTCATGGTGTTTTTGAGCACCTTGAATTCTACCCCGGGCATCCGGAGTTTGTTCCTTAAATCGGTAATTTCTTCAACCTTAATCCCCCGGTAGTCGGCAAAAACAACCAGCATGGAGTCCTGTAGCTTTCCCTCAATCTCTTTTACTATCTTTTGCTTTTCTTCAATTTTGGGCATCATTTTTCACCCCCTCTTTTAACTAAATCCATTAAAAAACCTCTGCCGATGACCTGCAGAGGTTAATATACTGCATGGAAAAATACAGTTTTTATATCAATCCCTCGGCAGGTGAACTACTGTTCTTTAAGGCTTTTGCCACCGGCTGTCTACGGTAATTTTATTGGCAATTTTAATTTTATTTGTTGGCCGCCATTAAGACTAGCGGGTTGATTTTTACTCCCGGGCTCATGGTAGAGCATACTGTGACTGAGCGCATATATTGCCCTTTAGCCGCTGCCGGCCGGGCTTTGAGCAAGGCCTCAGCAAAGGCATTCAGATTTTCTTGCAATTTATCCACCTCAAAGGAAATCCTCCCAATGGGTGCATGTACAATAGCGCTTTTGTCCACCCGGTACTCTATCCGACCGGCCTTTAATTCCTTAATGGTACGCTCGATATCAAAGGTTACTGTTCCTGCTTTCGGATTCGGCATCAATCCGCGAGGCCCCAGGATTTTACCCATTTTTCCTACAACGGCCATCATATCGGGGGTAGCTACCGCCACATCAAAATCAAACCAGCCACCCTGTATTTTTTCGGCCAGGTCTTCTCCTCCGACATAATCAGCCCCTGCCAGTTCAGCCTCTTTGATTTTCTCTCCCTTGGCAAATACCAATACCTTACGGGTTTTCCCCGTTCCATTGGGCAGGCTAACCGTACCTCTGACTTGCTGGTCAGCATGCCGCGGATCCACGCCCAGTTTAATGTGCACCTCTACGGTTTCGTCAAATTTGGCTTTGGCTATCTCCTTAACCAGTTCCAACGCTTCTCGCGGCTCATAAAGTACCAGGCTATCCAATTTTTCGCTGGCTTGTTGGTAATTTTTTCCTCTCTTCAATTCTTTCATCCTCCTTGTGGTAATCGGCTTAGGCCTCCCACCATGGTTCATAATCATAAAACATAAAATCACTTATACTTAATCAATTATTTCCAGTCCCATACTGCGGGCGGTTCCTTCTATCATTTTTACCGCTGCATCAATGTCGCTGGCATTCAGGTCTTCTTTTTTGGTTTCCGCTATTTCCAGCAGCTTGGCCCGGGGGACTTTACCAATCTTCTTCTTGTTCGGCTCACCCGATCCTTTGTCTATATTGGCAGCCTTTTTCAACAAATCAGAAGCCGGGGGTGATTTAATCACAAAAGTGAAAGACCGGTCTTCAAACACTGTTATTTCTACTGGTACAATATAGCCGGCTTGATTGGCTGTTCTGGCATTATACTCTTTGCAAAATCCCATTATATTAACCCCATATTGGCCCAGGGCTGGTCCTACCGGTGGTGCTGGCGTAGCTTTTCCTGCAGCAATCTGTAGTGATATTTTACCCAAGACTTTTCGTGCCATTTCCCTCCACCTCCTTCTTTCCTTAATAGCTTTAAGCATCGGAAGAAACTGCGGAGCAGTTTCAACACAGCGCTATATCTTTTCTATTTGTTCATAATCCAGTTCTACGGGCGTCTCCCTGCCAAACATGGAAATGTTAACTCTTATCTTTCCTTTTTCCGGCAGCAATTCCCGCACTACTCCTTCGAAATTGGCAAAGGGACCGGTTTTGACCCGGATACTCTCTCCTATTTCAATATCAATAATCATGGTCTTCTTTTCCATCAGTCCCATCTGACGGCGAATCTTGTCTATTTCTTCCTGATGCAGGGGAATAGGCTTGCTGCCACTTCCTACAAAACCGGTTACTCCAGGAGTATGGCGCACTACATACCAGGAGTCATCATCCATAATCATGTTTACAATAACATAGCCGGGAAAAATTCTCTTGTTGGTAACCTTGCGTTTGCCGTTTTTGTATTCTACTTCCTGTTCCTCGGGAATAATAACCTCAAAGATTTTGTCCTGCATATTCATGGATTCTACTCTTTTGGACAGGTCAACCTTTATTTTGTTTTCATATCCCGAATAGGTATGTACCACATACCAATCACCCTGATGTCTTGTTTCCTCAGCGGGCTCTACACTTTGCTCTCTTTCAAGAACTTCCGTGACACCTGCTTGCCGGTCGTTAATTAGATCCACCTCCTTATCTAGGCAAAGGCTTCAAATAGCTTCGCCAATAAAAACGAGAGTCCTGAATCAAATAACCAGATTATAACGGCTACCAGGGTTACAGCGATTAGTACCACTCCAGTATAAGCTATCATTTGTTGTCTATTAGGCCAGTGTACCTTTTTTAATTCACTGTAAACATTTAAGAAGAATTGTTTCCCATTCTCCCAGCGTAGTTTTAAAGCTGATTCCTTAACTTCCGAAACATTATTTTTCACCATTTATTCACACCCTCTAGATTACTTGATTTCTTTGTGGAGTGTATGCGTATTGCAAAAGCGACAATATTTCTTCTTCTCTATTTTTTCACCTTGCTTTTTCTTGTCTCTGGTGGTCGTATAATTACGTTGTTTACATTCGCTGCATGCCAGTGTTACTCCAACTCTCACTGCAATGACACCTCCATCCTCTGCACAAAAATCCTATAATAATCTATCACAAGGCTATTCCTCATGTCAAATAGCTCTTTTTTCTTCATCAGTCAATACAGCAGGGGAACAAGACCCCTGCTGTATAATCCCTTAACAGAAATATAGGATCATTTTCCCTGTTTACTCGTTCAAACTGGTAACCACACCGGCACCTACCGTTCTTCCGCCTTCACGGATGGCGAATCTCAAACCTTCTTCTACGGCTATCGGGGTTATCAGCTCTATTGCCATCTGTACATTGTCCCCGGGCATTACCATCTCTACTCCTTCGGGCAACTGGATTATTCCGGTTACGTCGGTGGTCCGGAAATAGAATTGCGGTCTGTAACCGCCAAAGAACGGGGTGTGTCTCCCGCCTTCTTCTTTGGTCAGGACGTATACTTCAGCATTGAATGCGGTCAGGGGCTTGATGCTGCCGGGCTTGGCCAGTACCATGCCTCTTTCTACTTCTTTGCGGTCTACTCCTCTTAACAGGGTGCCGATATTGTCTCCGGCTTCGGCATAGTCCAGAAGCTTGCGGAACATTTCTACTCCGGTGCACACGGTCTTTCTGGTGGCTTCTCTCATTCCTACTATTTCTACTTCGTCTCCTACTTTTACCTGACCTCTCTCTACTCTTCCTGTGGTTACGGTGCCTCTTCCGGTTATGGTGAATACGTCTTCTATGGGCATCAGGAAGGGCTTGTCAACTGCTCTTTCCGGCAGGGGTATATAACTGTCTACCGCATCCATCAGTTCCCATATATGCTTGCACCATTCGCATTCCCGACTGCCACAACCGCATTCCAGGGCCTTCAGGGCTGAGCCCATTAGTACGGGGATGTCGTCTCCGGGAAACTCATAGAAGCTTAAGAGTTCTCTGACTTCCATTTCTACCAGTTCCAGTAGCTCGGGGTCGTCTACCATGTCGGTCTTGTTCATAAATACTACTATATAGGGTACCCCTACCTGACGGGATAGCAGTATGTGCTCCCGGGTCTGCGGCATGGGGCCGTCAGCGGCTGATACTACCAGTATGGATCCGTCCATCTGCGCTGCTCCGGTGATCATGTTCTTTATGTAGTCAGCATGACCGGGGCAGTCTACATGGGCGTAGTGACGGGTTTCGGTTTGATATTCAACATGCGAGGTGTTGATGGTTATGCCTCTTTCCCGCTCTTCCGGGGCTTTGTCAATCTCTTCATAGGACGTGGCCTTGGCTCCTCCTACTTTCGACAGGGTCTGGGTTATCGCTGCTGTCAATGTGGTCTTGCCATGGTCTATGTGACCTATGGTCCCAATGTTAAGATGAGGTTTTGTCCTCTCGTATTTTGCCTTTGCCATCCTTTCTCTCACCTTTCCTTTTAAAATAAAGTAAGACTTGCTTCAGGTGGAGTTTTAACTCCATCTGAAGCTTAGTCGCACTTATCCAGGGACTTAGTCGCCCTTACTCCTGCCTATAGAGGCGGGAGCCTTAGAGCGAGTTAGTCATCGGATAAATCCGATAACGGATTCCCTGCAAAGAGTAGTATCCTGTCCAATAGTATAAGACATTACATGAAAATTCAAAACCTTATTCACTATCTCTACTATAATATTGACTCATTTACATTCAGTGGGGGCCTCATAGCAGAATCGTTAATTAATATTCTACCCAATAAAAAAATAAAATAAAAGGAGTGAATATCACTCCTTAATAATCTATGGTAGCGGCGAAGGGATTTGAACCCCTGACACTACGGGTATGAACCGTATGCTCTAGCCAGCTGAGCTACGCCGCCAGATGGAGCCCTTAACCGGACTTGAACCGGTGACCTCATCCTTACCAAGGATGCGCTCTGCCGACTGAGCTATAAGGGCGTAAATTAACCTGGCTGTTTTTGCCTGCTTTTAGCAGCGTTCTATATTCTATTTGTTTACATGGATGTAGCTATTGTACTGTCCATGGTCGCTTACATGGTTGCACCCTGCACCCTTCGGGTACTCCTGGTGTTCCATCCTTCGGATGTCACTATTAAGGTTGCGGGCACTACTAGTGCGACCCTGGGTAAGTTTCTGCCTGCTTTCAGCAGCATTTAATATTTTATTTGTTGACATGAATGTACCCGTAGTACGTTCCATGGTCGCTTTTATGGTTGCACCCTGCGGGCACTACTGATGCGACCTCGGGTAAGTTTTTGCCTGCTTTTAGCAGCATTTAATATTCTATTTGTTTACATGGATGTAGCTGTAGTACTGTCCATGGTCGCTTTTATGGTTGCGGGAGCCGGACTTGAACCGGCAACCTTCGGGTTATGAGCCCGACGAGCTACCAACTGCTCCATCCCGCGTCATTTATGGTGGAGGGAGAAGGATTTGAACCTTCGAAGGCGGTGCCAACAGATTTACAGTCTGCCCCCTTTGGCCACTTGGGTATCCCTCCAGGTTTTCTTTATGGAGCCGAGCACAGGACTTGAACCCGCAACCTGCTGATTACAAATCAGCTGCTCTACCGGTTGAGCTAGCTCGGCTCAGCAAGTAATATTGTATACTCTGAACCGGGCAAAGTCAACATAAATTGAAAGGTAAAATCTTAGCTTACATGGCGTTCCTGTCCTCGAGATATTTTTCCAGTTTTCTTTTTACCCTCTGCAAGGCATTATCAATTGATTTTACATGTCTTTTCAAGTCTATAGCTATTTCATGATATGACTTGCCTTCTAGATATGCCATCAGTACTTTCCATTCCAGCGAACTCAGAATTTCCCCTATTTTTTTCTCAATAAAGATGAATTCTTCACGGCTAATAACAATTTCCTCAGGATTGGAAATTCTGGTAGTAGAAAGAATATCCATAAGGGTGCGCTCTGACTCTTCATCATAGATAGGCTTATTTAAAGATACATAGGAGTTAAGAGGGATGTGTTTCTGCCGGGTGGCAGTTTTGATAGCGGTAATAATCTGTCGGGTAATACATAATTCTGCAAAAGCCCTGAAGGAAGTAAGCTTGTCCATTTTATAGTCTCTAATAGCCTTAAACAAGCCAATCATACCCTCTTGAATGATATCCTCCTTGTCTGCTCCAATCAAAAAATAAGACCTGGCTTTGGCGCGGACAAAATTTTTATACTTGTCCATTAAAAATTCGATTGCAAATTGGTCACCTAGCTGCGCTAAATCTACTATTTCTTCATCACACATCTCCAGATATGTAATACAAATGGTTTTCTCAGCGACAGAACCGGGCATTTGACCGCCTCCATATATAAAATAATATTAATTATGATGCAAAAACCCTGGTATTGACACACACATAAATATTATAGTCACTGTTTTATCGACTCGTCAAGCTATCCGGGAAGCAAGTTTATCCGTTGGCGCAGAACTTCATAAATAAGCAAGGCTGCCGCAACCGAGGCATTTAAAGAATTAACTTGGCCAAACATAGGTATCTTTACTAAAATATCACAGTTTTCACTAACCAGCCGTCTTATTCCCCGTCCTTCGCCCCCAATTACCAGGGCCGTGGGGCTGGGAATGCTGGTATTAAAATAACTCTGCTGGGCCTTGGCGTCAGCACCAATTACCCAGAATCCCTCTTCTTTCAAGTACTTGATGGTGTTAACCAGGTTGTTTTCCCGGATAATTGCCATATGTTCCACGGCTCCGGCTGAAACCCGGCTAACCGTAGGATTGACCTCAGCTGATTTATGGCTGGGAATAATGATGCCATCTACACCGGCACATTCTGCCGTCCGGATTATAGCTCCCAGGTTTTGCGGATCTTCGATACCGTCAAGCAGCAATAAAAATGGGGGCTTTTCGTTCCGGTCCTTGAGTTTTTTTAAGATCTGGCCCAAGTCGGCATAAGGGTATCTTTCCACTTCGGCAATAATCCCCTGGTGCTTGCCCTCACAAAGCTCATCCATTTTCTTCTTTTCCAAATATTGCGGCTTAAGTTGTTTTTCACGAGCCAGAGTCAGGATTTCTCCCAGTCGTTTATCCTGCCGCTCTCGTTGTGCATAAATCTTATAAACCCGGCGTTGCCCCTTCAGGGCTTCACTTACCGCGTTTATCCCAAAAACCAGTTCTTTCATCGCTCCCACCTAACAAAGCACATATTATTAAGATTCAACAGAGGAGAACCCCTGCCCCACCTCCTTCACAATAACAAAACGATACGCTGAAGGGAGAAACGGGGGAAAAATTATTTAATGCTAAGTGGACAGAATTCTTTACACCTTTCACAGTTCTCTGTATTCTTTCCAAATACACAGGTATTAGCTTTTGCTCTATTTTGTACAATTATCATGTCCATCACTGTGTCATTTAAATTGTGAATGTCAATAATATGAGCTGCTATTCTTGCAGTTTTTATTGATTCAATAGTTGATTCTATTGTAGGTCGTCCCCCTGTATGTTCTTCCCGTGTTACGGTTGCTAGAATATTTGCACACCCTTCTAACCCCATAATCACAGCTCCTATAGCGCTTGAAACATGATCCATCCCAATTGCTATATCTGTAGGAATAGGACCCAAAGGCATGATTGGAAACCCTTCAGTTTTTAATATTGATGATATCCTCTTAATATCATTTGGCCTTGCATGCCCTGGAGATTCTATTATTACTCCTACATTATTCTGCGAAATCAACTTAGCTAATGATATTTGTTTTTCAATCTCCATTCTTTGTGCTTTATCATTACTATCAAAAATATTCGCTGAGCGAAAGGTAGTTCCTATACTCAATACTACTTCATACTTTCGTGCATAAGAGATAATCTGAGGTAATATTCTTAGATAAACATTTTCATCCTTAAACTCCTTTGCCACTAAGTCCTTAATTACTATTCCACCACCACGCGAAGTTATTGGTACAATCCGTTTTTTTGCCTCTTCATATATCTCTTTATTTGCAGTTGGATGAATCGTAATTAAACCAACCCCGCATTCCATTTGATCAACTATAATTTCCAATAAATCCTTTTGATCAATTACTCCATTCTTATTATTGGCTAAATATATTGGTAATGTAGCGGATACAAATGGTGTATCCTTGATTACTTTATACCAAAGTGCTTTGCTCCTTTTTACTTTCTTCGTACTTAGATCAGAGAGTATATCCGGGCTTTCCTTAATACTGGAAATTCGAATAATCTTTTTATGTTCATATTCATAATCTGAAATATCATTAAACCCAATTAAACTATTTATCAAAGTTCTTTTTCCATAGCCTGCCTCAAAAAAACCATCGTTTTTCTTTAGTCTTGCAATGTGCTTGTTATGATTATTAACTTCTATTTTACAAGTCTCATCAGGCACCTAAAAATATCCTCCGTTGATACTACTGTATCTAATAATTTATCATGGTACTCTTTATCTACTTCCTTAATCATTTCCATTATAGAACCGTTATTAATAATCTGCTTTATTACATCATTATCCCTATCCTCAGGAATGACAATCGCAGGTATTATTTTACAGTTTCTGTTTATTGCCACTTCTACTTCCGCCTCTGTACCGTCTCTACCACTAAACACTACAACAATTTGAGTAGAATTAAATAACTTGGCTCTATATTTTTTTAATTCTGGCAACAGAGATAAATCATTAGAAAACTTAGGGTTTGCTGCGTAAGGATTTGGGAAAATTCGCATTCTATCACTAACATCCAATTGTTTCACTATGCATTGCTCTGTAAACGCAGAAACTGCATCTGCTCCAATTCCTGCAGACTGCCCACTAATAAGGATAATGTCCTTCTCTTCTGCTAACTTCATCCCTAATTCTCTGGCAACTTCATTTCCATTTTTATGGGATCCTGTAATATATACTGTTTTTCCCCTGGAACTTTGACTTATTGATACCAATATATCTTTTAATTCATCATAATCATCAATTAACAAAGTTGAAATTCCAAATCTCTTTAAATCCGTACACCATAGTTTTTGTCGTTTTGCTTTTTCTTTGCGCTTTATAGGCTCCTTATCTGTAGCCCTTTTTATTATTATATAATGCTCTTGCGTTGATTTCTTACTTAGTCTTCTAGCTGTTACCATGATATTTTTTATGTTAGGATCTCTGTAGCTATATCCTATAAACAAAAATGATTTTTTAAGCAGATCATTGCATAGCCTTTGAGATATTGCTGGTTTGTTTACTAAAAAATCTTCATAATCTTCTTCAGTTATAGTAATTTCGTCATGATGAGATCTTGATATACACCCATGCATTTTTATTATCTCAATTTCTGAGTTATTTACATTTCTTGAGATCATATCATCATTTACTTTGACATCAGAAAGGAATTCTAAAAAAGCGGTTTCCAGCAATGTATCATAGTTAGTCGTCCATATAGTAGATACTTTTGTAGTTGCAAGAGCCTTATGATAATCATTTATATTATATTTTTTATTAAAAGCTTTTGATATTTGATTCAGCAGTGGACCTCTGTTTCCAGAGTATTCATTCACAATATACTGTGCTATTTGCGGTAAATCGTCATTTTCATTATCTATTTTAATTTCAAGTTCATTTGTTAGAGGCTCTAACAGCTTAAACCAATCTACTTCTGTAGATTCATATGATATCCCACTTCCGACAAAAATTGCACCACAATTATTTTTCAGGGCATCCGATACCCTGTTTATAACAGTTTCTTTTTTCATGAGTTTGAACCTCGCTTTAACCGAAATAACAAATAAACCGTCTATTAACAAATTTAAGAAAGCGAAATTGAATATTGTTATAATTTTTTAAATCACTTGATGAAACTAATTCCCAATCATCTATTTTATCGAAATTTATGAAATATTTATCTGCCTCATATGTGTTTTCAATTCTAGTAACATAGGCTTCCGTGCAATATGGCAATAGCTGTGTATATATGGATTCCCCACCTATTACAAATACATTATCCAAATCATATTTTTTCAGTTCCATGAATAATTCAGTAAGGGTACGGCATATAATAACCTTCTCATTATTAAATTCCTCATTTTTACTAAGTACAATATTTATTCTATCTTTCAGAGGTTCTTTACCCGGCAATGATTCGAATGTTTCCCTCCCCATAATTAAGACCTTGCCTAAAGTCATCTGCTGAAAAAACTTCATATCCTCTGGTATACGTTGCAATAAGTTGCCTTTATATCCAATTCCCCAATTCAAATCAACGGCAACAATAGCTTTCATTATGCCTCCTTTTCAAATAGCAACAGGAATATTTTTGATCTGCAAATCGCTTTGATAATTATCTAATACAAAATCCTCAACTTTAAATTCATAAAAATCTTTTTTATCCGGGTTAATCAGCAAATTAGGTGCTGGATATGGGGTTCTTTGGATTAGTTCTGTAATTAACGGTATATGTCTATCGTATATGTGGGCATCAGCAATAACATGCACTAATTCCCCAACTTCCAAGCCACATACTTGTGCAAAAATATGTACAAGAATTGCATATTGAACTACGTTCCAGTTATTTGCAACTAGTATGTCTTGAGATCGTTGATTTAATATCGCATTAATCTTTCTTCCGGTAACATTAAAGGTCATACTATATGCACAAGGATATAAGTTCATTTCATGCAAGTCGTTGTGATTATACATATTAACTATAATCCTTCTACTATAAGGATTATTCTTTAAATCATATAAAACCCTATCGACTTGATCAAATTCCCCCTCACCGTACTTATGTTTGATACTCAATTGGTATCCATATGCCTTTCCTATTGACCCATCCTCATTAGCCCAACTATCCCAAATACTACTATTAAGTTCTTTAATATTATTGGATTTCTTTTGCCATATCCATAGTAATTCATCGATTGCAGCTTTTAAATTTGTTGGCCTTAATGTTAGAATTGGAAATTCTTCTGAAAGATCGTATCTATTAATAACACCAAACTTTTTAATAGTATGTGCTGGTATACCATCCGCCCATTTTGCTCTTACAATCTCACCTTTAGAAGAAATCCCATTGTCAAGGATATCTTTACACATTGCAATAAAAATATTATCGGCTTTACTCACAAGACATAACCTCACTAATCCATAATATTACTTGATTAGTATCCATATGGTATTAAGCATCGGAAGAAACTGCGGAGCTGTTTCAACACACCGCTGCAATGAGGCAGGGGATTAGAACCCGCCGCCTGTTTTTTAATAGTAACCCGACCACTTAAAGAAGCGGGGGATATATTTCACCTCGTTATAAAATTAATTATGTTTAATTATCGGGCACTCGCCCCCTTTCACCTGCTCGCCTTCGCCGGTGCAATCTTAATAGTGACATCCGAAGGATGGAACATCAGGAGTACCCGCAGTGCTACATCCATACTTCGCCAACGCTCGCTTTGTATATTTATGCAACCCTTCTGCACCAAAAGGGGGTTTTTGCAGTAGAGTCATCGTTTTATTCCGTGCTCCCTATTCCTTAATTTTACAGCTCCTCCAGGGCCAGTTGCAGAAGTTCCTGCAACCTTGGTTCATCACCCTTCAAATAAATATAGCCCAGCAGGGCTTCAAAGCCCGTACTCATGCGATAGTCGTGCACTCCGGCATGCCGGGGGGGTGTTGACCTGCTGTTGCGGCCGCGGCGGACAATGTCTTGCTCCTCCTCGCTTAAGTGATCCAGTATCTGCCTGAGCACCCGGGCCTGGCTTTCTGCCCGTACCGCAGCCACAGCATCCAGATGCAGGTCCTTGATCCGGCGTTTCCCCTGTATCGCCAGGCGGGTCCTTACCGCCAGCTCGAAAACAGCATCACCTACATAAGCCAGTAGCACCGGCGAGTATTCGCGCAGTGCCTTCTCTTCTATTTCCTCATGCATCAACAATTCTCCAGCGGACTCCTTCCCGGGTATCCTCTACTGCTATGCCTGCTTCCTGCAGCTCGTCCCTTACTTTATCAGCTCTATCAAACTGCCGGGCCTTTTTGAACTCTGTCCTGAATTTCAGCAGCTTGTTAACCAGATTTTCCGCAGCCGGCAACTGTTCCCAAAGAAAGCGTGAACCCTGTGCCGTATCCTCCACTCTTATTCCGTTGTCACTCATAAAGTCTCGTATTTGATCTGCCAGGGCAAAATCTTTTTCCTGGCGAGCCAGCTGCCGCAAGTCTCCCATTATTTTCAGAAGCTTTTCCACCATCTGGTTCTGATTCTGCTCTTTATCCATAAAGATACCCAATACATCAGCCAGTTCCTGGAATACCTTCAAGGCCTGTTGCAGCGCAGAGCGGCTTGTAGTATCATTGGCGGCTGCTGCCAGGTAGCTATTAATTTGGTGGGAAATTTCAAATAAATGCCCCAGGGCCCGGGCAGTATTAAAGTCATCATCCATCGCCTCTATATAACGATTCTGCAGTTCCTCCACCGACTGCAAGAAACTCAAGGCTGGACCCTCCTCAAAGGTCTGCTCGCCCCCAAGCTCGCCATCTCCTATAAACTCCCGGGCCAGGTTTTCGGTGGTTTTTAACCGGCCCAGGGCGCGCCGCGCCTCTTCCAGCTTGCCATCATCGAAATCCAGTGGGCTGCGGTAATGGGTGGATAGCAGGTAAAAACGCACAACATCAGCCGGATATTTTTTCAGAATATCACGAAGTATAAAAAAGTTACCCAAAGACTTGGACATTTTCTCCTGGTTTACCGTAATAAAACCATTATGAATCCAGTACCGGCTAAAAGGCTTTCCGGTTAAGGCTTCAGCCTGGGCTATTTCATTCTCATGGTGGGGAAATATCAAATCATTTCCCCCTCCGTGAATATCCAGGGTCTCTCCCAGGTATTTCATGGACATTACCGAACACTCTATATGCCAACCGGGCCGACCCGGTCCCCAGGGGCTGTTCCAATACGGTTCTCCAGGTTTGGATGCTTTCCATAGAGCAAAATCCATGGGCTCTTCTTTACGCTCATTAACTTCCACCCGGGCTCCGGCCAGCATCTCTTCGAGGGAGCGGCCGGAAAGCTTGCCGTAATCCTTAAAGGCCCGCACCCTATAAAAAACATCTCCATCAACCTCATAGGCATAGCCCTTGTCTATTAAGCCAGCAATAGCAGCAATTATATCCGTCATATGCTGGCTGACCCGGGGGTGAATATCGGCGCGCTTGATGCCCAGGGCATCCGCATCCTTAAAATACTCCTCAATATAGTGTTCCGCCAACTGCAAGGCATCCTGCCCTTCCTCCTGGGCTCGTTTAATTATTTTATCATCAACATCGGTAAAGTTCTGCACATATTTAACTTCTAACCCCCGGTAGAACATATAACGGCGTATGGTATCAAAAACCACCAGGGGACGGGCATTACCCAGGTGAATATAGTTATAGGTGGTAGGACCACATACATATATTTTTATCTCAGGCGGAGCCAATGGCAATATTTCTTCTTTTCTTTTGTTTAGGGTATTGTACACCCGCATCATCCTTTTCCTCCCTTTCCAACCGGGCCAATTTTTGCTCCAGTTCATCGATTTTGGCCTGCATAGCCGCTAAAGTATCGGCAATGGGGTCAGGCAGAAGATGGTGTTCCAAGTCCACTTCTATTTTACCGTTTTCCACCCGGGCGCCATCACGCACCACTATTCGCCCTGGAACACCAACCACGGTGCAGCCGCTGGGAACAGCCTTTAAGACTACAGAGCCGCCACCTATTTTTACATTATCCCCCACGCTTATGGCCCCTAATACCTTGGCGCCGGCACTGATGGTAACATTATTGCCAATAGTGGGATGCCTTTTACCTTTCTCTTTACCTGTTCCGCCCAGGGTTACCCCCTGGTAGAGGGTAGCATTGTCTCCTATTTCAGCCGTCTCTCCAATTACTATACCACTGCCGTGGTCAATAAATAAACCTTGACCTATCCTGGCTCCGGGATGGATTTCAATTCCCGTCAAAAAGCGGTTGATATGAGATACCATACGGGCCAGAAAATAGAGTTTGCGGCAGTAAAGAAAATGGGCTATACGATGATGAATAATGGCGTGAAAGCCCGGGTAACAGAAAATAACTTCGAGAACACTTCGCGCCGCCGGGTCTCTCTCAAAAACTACCTGAATCTCTCTCTTTAGGGTTGAAAGCATTTTTACCCCTCCCAGATTTTTTTTGCTTCGGAAGAAACTAGTAACTGCGGAGCAGTTTCAACACAGCGCTGCAACGAGGCGGGGGGATTAAAAGCCATCGCCTGTTTTGCCAATAGGAACCCGACCGCTTACAAAAGCGGGGGATATATTTCGCCTCGTTATAATAAAAAAAGCCCTTCGTCCCTCCAAGAGACGAAAGGCATTCTTCCGCGGTTCCACTCTAATTGAGCGCTGTTTTTCTAAAAGCACTCCCCTTAATCCCATAACGGCTTATAACCGGATAGGCCTACTTAAAGATTCGGCCTACCTGCTCCCGGGTGCAATTCAGCAGAGCTCATACTGTGAAAAGGCTCTCAGCCGCTGACCTTTTCTCTCTGGCAGCGATACCATGCTTACTTATCCCGTTCCCCGCAATTAAGTATTCACTTGTTCTAAATTATATGCAGCAGCAGCAATTATGTCAACTCCACAAGCTCCAAACCCAAGCAGTTTCCATAGTTATTGGCTTTTAATAAAATCTATAGCCCGGTCTATTCTTCTTATGGCTTCCTCTCCGCCAATAACGGCTATATACGAGGACAGGTCCGGGCCGTGGGCCTGGCCGCTCAAGGCACAACGCAGGGGCATAAATACATCCCGGGGCTTGAGTTTGAGTGTTTTAGTAATGCCTTTGATTAGCTGCTTGATCTCATCTACTTCATTTACCTTATGGATTCCCTCCTTAAAAGCCTGCATTAGTGGAATGACCCCTTCTCCTGCCAGTACTTCCCGGGCATCACCAGCGTAGTCAATATCGCCGAAAAAAACTTCCAGCTGCTCTTTCACATCGGCCAGGCAAACCAGGTAGTCTCTTATTGTACTCACCAAAAGCCCATACCTTTCCTCACCCATTTGCTCTATCTTCTCCAGGTATTTGCTATCTGCCAGGTAAGGCTTAAGCATTCCCTTTAGTTCTTCATCTCCGATCTTTTTAAGATACTGCTGGTTGATAAAATTGAGCTTATTAATATCGAAAACTGCCGGACTTTTGGCTACCCGTTCCAGGGAAAAGGCGGCGGCGATTTCCGCCGGGCTCATTATTTCCTCTTCACCTTCCGGGGACCAGCCCATTAAAGCCAGGAAATTGAACAGGGCCTCCGGTAGATAGCCCATTTCCCGGTACTGCACCAGCGATGTGGCTCCATGACGCTTGCTCATCTTCTGCCGGTCACTGCCGAGGATAAGAGATATATGGGCAAATTCAGGACGCCTGAAGTTCAGGGCATCGTATATCATCAACTGGCGAGGGGTGTTGGACAAGTGCTCCTCGGCTCGGATTACATGACTGATGCCCATGAGTACATCATCTATAACCACCGCGAAATTGTAGGTTGGTATCCCATCAGACTTTACTATTATGAAATCCCCTATATCATCGCTGTCAAAACTTACCCGTCCCCTGACCAGGTCATCAACAATATAAAGCTGGTGTGCCGGTACTTTAAAGCGGATAGCCGGCTTGATTCCCTGTTTTATTTTTTCTTCTCTCTCCGCCATACTCAATTGGCGGCATTTTCCCGAGTATTTTTGCATCTGCCCGCTATCCAGCAAATCCTGCCTCTCGGCTTCCAATTCTTTTTCACTGCAAAAACAATAATATGCCTGCCCCGCTTCCAGGAGCTTCTCGGCATATTCCTGGTATATTGGCAGGCGCTCGGTCTGCCGGTAAGGTTCATTGGGTCCCCCGGTGTCAATTCCCTCTGACCAGCCTAGTCCCAACCACTTTAAAGAATCGATGATTTCACTCTCATATTCCCGGTGCGAGCGTTCCAAATCAGTATCCTCAATACGCAAAACCATTTCCCCATTATAGCGGGAAACGAAAAGGTAATTGAACAAGGCCGAACGTGCACCGCCGATATGCAAGGGCCCCGTAGGACTGGGGGCGAACCTGACTTTTATTTTATTCACTTTATTGCCTCCTTTGCACACCGGTAATTATAGCACCTTCAGGCGAAATCAACCAGCAGAGGGCTTTCTAAGCCAAAGCGTTTTTTAAACCGGTAATCAAATCTCGCAAAGCATCCAGTAACTGGTTTAATAGTCCATTGCTCTCACGGCTATTGCTTTTAACTTCATTCCAACTTCTCTCCAGGCCACTCAACTGCTCATTCAATCTGCTTATGTTCATGTTCAGGGAGTTCAATCTTTGCATTAATCCTACCATACGCTCGATATCAGCGGCAGGTATATTAATATTAAGTTTAGCGCTTACTTCCAGGATTATTTTCTTTATTTCCTCCGGCTCGGAAATATTTCTTTCCACAACCTGTCTTTTAACCTCGTAGATTAGCTTTTCGGCCTTGTTACTGCCTATCTTTCTGGCTAATTTGCTAGTCTCGGCTATCTCCTCATGAGCGGTCTCCTTGGCCTTCTCATCCAGCTTTTCTCCTTGAGCTGTTTCAAAGGCCTTTATTATTCCAGTCAGAGCTGCTGTTCCCGAAACCGCAAAAGGAGCCGCTACAATTACCCGGGCATTTTCTATTCCGGCCGTAGACAGAGCATTGGCATACATGAAAGGAGTAATAGCGGTAATATTGCGGGTTTCCACCTCTATTCCTCTACTTCTGTCCAGGGTTTCGCAATATACTGAAGAAATAGCCCGGCTGCCGATAAGTTCTTCATCTATTAATCCTTGCAAGTAGTCTCTTTCTTCCTTATTGCTGACAGTTATATATTGAGTATCCCTGTCTCTACCCTTTTGCCAGCTATAGAAATAATCCATAAGCTCGCGTTTTTGCTGGTCAGTCAAGTCCTCACCGAAGCTTATCACTATTTTGGCTCTTTCCGCTCTCAGTACCGTATTGCTGCTATCATGGCGGAGCAAAAAAAACCCACTAACAATGACCAGAGCAAAAAACACCAGCATAATAATCCCTTTGCTACGCATATTATTACCTCCTGCTATTTTTTACTATTCTTGCTCCTTCAGGAGGTAAATATTCGCTATAGATTGCTCGGTAAAACTATACTATGGGACCATAGTAGACGAGATTTATTTGGAGGCTTGCTCTACCGCAAAACCCCTTTTATTGAATAAGGATTGCATAAATATACAAGCGAAGGTTGGCGAAAGCATGGACAGCGGGTGTCACTATTAAGGTTGTGACCAGGATGGAAGATTAGCGCGGTACCCCTTGAGCTGCGGGACAAGCCGTAGGTGTTGCCCATACGTAGCGCCCTGTCGGGCACAACTTATGCTCCCTTCGGTCGCTATTAAGAACGCTGGAGCGGTATATTTATACAAGCATAATAATATTAATTACTTTTTGAAATCAGGCTTGCTCTATTAAAACTACGGCATGGGCAGATATTCCTTGCTGGCTACCTTCAAAACCCAGCCCTTCGGTAGTGGTAGCCTTGACGCTCACCTTTTCTGTCTCTATAGCCAGGAAGCGGGCGATATTTTGCCGCATCTGCTTAATATGAGGTGCCAGACGAGGCTCCTGAGCCACTACCGTACTATCAACATTTATCACCCTCCAACCAGTACGCTGTAAAATCCCTGCCACCTCTTTCAGCAGCAACAGGCTATTTATGTCCTGGTATTGACTATCGCTATCGGGAAAATGCTGGCCTATATCCCCCAGAGCAACTGCCCCCAGAAGGGCGTCACAAATAGCATGGAGGAGAACATCGGCATCCGAATGTCCCAATAATCCCTGGGTATGCGGTATTTCTACCCCTCCCAGAACCAGCCTCCTGCCTTCTTGCAGGCGGTGTACGTCATAACCATATCCTACCCTCAAAATATTACTCCTTCCCTAAAGAATCCAAAATAGTCCGGGCTATGGCCAGATCCTCAGGTGTAGTTATTTTCAGGTTACGATAGTCTCCAGGTACCACTTTAACCCGGCCGATATATTTTTCAAAAAGAGAGGCATCATCTGTTGCCCTTACTCTTTGCTCCCGGGCATATTCGTAAGCTTTATGCAGTTCGCAGTACCTGAATATTTGCGGGGTCTGTATAGCAAAGACACTGGATCTATCCAGAGTTTGCCGGACAAAATTGTCCCGGTCCACCTGCTTCAAAGTATCCCGGACCGCAACGCCGGGAATGGCGGCCCCCCAGCGCACAGCCTCTTTCAAGACCTCTTCTATCAGCTCGGAAGTGACAAAAGGCCGCGCACCATCGTGAACGGCCACAAAATCCGTATTACTATTCAACTCTTCCAGTCCTGCCCAGATTGAGTCCTGTCTCTCCAAGCCTCCTGCTACTACCCGGCTAACCTTTTGGTAGCTAAATCTCTTTACTACCTCACGCTCACAATATTCAATCTCGCGTGCCTGAGCTACAATTACGATTTCATCTACCAATTCCATTTTTTCAAAAACATCCAGTGAGTAAGCCAGCAGGGGACGTGACTTCAACAAGATATACTGCTTGTTGATTTTGCCCCCCATTCTACTGCCACTCCCCGCAGCAGCAATAACAACCCGGAGGTTGTTAACCATACAAATTCACCTCTTGAACCTCTTTGAAACTATCTACGACAAATTCCTTTTCTTCCTTCACTTTACGGGTAAAAATCATTCTTCCGGCGGCTGTCTGAAATACGCTGGTCACAACTACCTCTATATCGTTCCCAATTTCATTATGGGCTTGTTCTACCACTACCATAGTACCATCCTCCAGATAGCCAATTCCCTGTCCCACTTCTTTTCCTTCCCTGACAATACAGGTATGCATGGTTTCACCTGGATAGACCATTATCTTTACGGCATTAGTCAATTCATTTATGTTCAATACTTTAATGCCCTGCAATTCAGCCACCTTATTTAAATTATAATCATTGGTGATGATGCTGGCACCAAGCTGTTTACACAAGCGTAGCAGTTTGGCATCGACTTCTTTTTCTTCCATTATGTCATCTTCTATTATATCAATGTTTATACGCGGATGCTTCTGCATTTTTCCTAGGAGTTCCAATCCCCTTCTACCTTTATTGCGTCTTATATTGTCCGAGGAATCAGCGATATGCTGCAATTCTTCAATAACAAAGTTTGGTACCAATAAGGAACCATCCAGGAAATTGCTAAGACATACATCATAAATACGACCATCTATAATCGCACTGGTATCTAATACTTTAAGATTAAAAGCAGATAAAGATTCGTCTCCTGCTTTACCCGACTGGGGCAGAAAAACCAGAAGCTCTTTTCCCCGGCGAATCCCCATCTTAAGGCCCAAAAAGCTACTCAGAATAAAGACAAGCAGGGACAAAAAATTACCAACTCCACCTATCCTGGATAGCGGATAACTGCAGAGTACTCCAATCGTTATTCCAAGAAGTAAGCCTCCGGTCCCTCCCAGGAGTATATCGATTGAAGCAGCATCCATTAGATCCTCTACTCGGGAATATAGCCTGGAAAAGTAGCCAAGCATCTTACTGGATAATAGATAAAACAAGAGAAAAGCCCCTATCCCCAGGCAAATCTGCCAGCTTCTTCCGGGTTGAAAAAACCTCCCGGCAAAATTAGCACAGCCAATTCCAAAGAAGAGGCCCAGAACCAGCAAGGATTTAGAAATACATAGTTTATTAAGCACAATAATCCACCTCCGATATAATTATTCTTCTATCGGAGATGCCTAATTATACCATAATTGTGAGATTTATTTATGTCCTTTCACCTTATGCCCAGTACCGGGTGAATAATAACTCCATAGCGGCAGGATAACCAGCCATAAAATTCCGCCGGGAGAATTATATACGTCCTGGCAGAAGCCCAGCTCCCTTTGCCAGTTCAGGATTAACAGCTGAACCCACAGGAAGGGAATACCTTAAAGCCCCGGAGGGACAGCGGTTTATGGTTCTGATTATGGCTTCCGCCGGTGCCCCGTCTATTCTCACCCAAGGCCTGGCTTCAGGATTGAATACCTGGGGAAGCCGGGTAAAACAGTGGGTATCATGCTGGCAAAGGGCAGGATCCCAATACACAATAATATCCTCATTAGCATATTCCTTAATATAATTCCCCACTACTTCTTCTCTTTTTTCGCTATCGTTGATAAATTGGAACTCCAACAAATCCTGGTTGCCGGCCAGAACCGCCCGTCCAAAATTGCTCCCGAAGGCTACGGCTTGCTCCAGTTCCTCTCGGGATGGTCGGAATCTGATGCGCAGCCCCGGCAGAACATTCATGCGCAGCATCCGCAAGCGTTTTTGCATATTGGGAACCGCTTCCCCGCTCCAACCATAAGCGCCAAAAGCCGCCGCCACCATCGCCTCGTGGATAATAGGGGACATCGAGCTTAACAGGTTCCATACCGGCGGTACGCAGTCCTTGTTAATAGTTGGAGAACCAATCAGAAATCCTCTGGCGTTTTCTAGTTCAAGCAAAATCTCTTCCGTTGAAGCTTCAACCAGGTCAAACTCTTTAAGATTAAAATCTCCACTTTCGTTTAGGCCTTCTATTATACTATCAGCTAGCATTCGGGTATATCCATAAGCACTTGCGTAGGCCATCACAATCTTGGGTTGTGGTTCGGACTCCGCTACCGGGGTTGCCCACCGCCTGTATAAATCTATATAATGGGTGATATTATTGCGTAAAACAGGCCCATGCCCGGGACAGATAATATCGATATCCAGCCCTTTAATCCGTTCCAGTGCTCTCAATACATAGGGCTTAAACGGTCCCATAATAACATCAAAATAATACTTGTATTCCCGGCTGAAGTCTTCCTCAATTAAATCGTCAAAAATCTTGTCACTGGAGTAATGACTGCCAAAGGAATCACAAGTAAATAAGATGCGATCTTCGGGAAGGTAGGAATAAATGCTATCCGGCCAGTGTAATAAAGTGGCACCAATAAAATGCAAGCTTTTATCACCCAGATTTAGCTTGCTGCCCTGTCCCACCATCCTGGCATCAAAATCTTTATTGATTATTTCACGCAGGAATTCAATAGTATTGGAACTGCCAACAACCGTTATGCCAGGTGCTTTTTCTAGAAGCCCGGCTATGGAACCGGAATGATCGGGTTCGGTATGGTTCATGATTAAATAATCGATGTCTTCCAGTTTTACAATCTCTTGCAATTTTTCTATATATTCTTCAAAAAACTCATTCTTAACGGTTTCTACCAGCGCGGTCTTTTCACTTCCCTTTATCAGATAGGCATTATAACTGCTTCCTTTTTCTGTGCGCATTATTATATCAAATACCCTTAAGTTCGGATCCTGAACTCCTACCCAATAAATGTTTTCTCTGATTTTCACGCTCTGCATCTTATTCCCTCCTCGCCAAAATCTCCATTTCATAATAAGTGAAGCCCTGATAATATACAAGCTATCACTTTCTGGTATTCTCCTATATTTACCACTTTACTTTCCCCGTAATTATGATTCCGCTGCAAAAAGTAATAATTATGCATTTGCTTGCATAAATATTCCGCTCGCAGTCTACGCATGGGCAACACCTACGGCTTGTCTCGCGGCTCAAGGGGTACCGCGCTAATCTCCCGTCCATGGGAGGCA
>ENA-UOOH01000347-UOOH01000347.1-fermentation-metagenome-genome-assembly--contig:-NODE-347-length-55301-cov-38.106668_pt1 | contig 55301 bp, 60 predicted proteins | sample MGYA00245778_ERZ724025 | MGnify/ENA primary metagenome ERZ724025 (study PRJEB28704, sample SAMN03018313) | fermentation metagenome | biome: anthropogenic terrestrial biome; feature: soil; material... | reverse complement strand
CCAGCAGGCCGGGAACTGCACCTGCGGTCAGCCGAACCCACAGGGCACACCGGACCAGCAGGCCGGGAACTGCACCTGCGGTCAGCCAAACCCACAGGACAGATATCACCCGCCCTACACTTACGGCGGACAATTCAATGGTACCATGGTCAACAAACCGCAGTTTCCCTTCGGACAAGTTGGCCGGCCGTTTGGTTATTTTGACGGCTGTTTTATACCGGGTAGTGCCACACCTATCCGCAGCCGTACCGCAACTGCCGTTCTCTGCCTGCTTTTGGGTCCATTCGGCATTCATAAATTCTATACCGGCCAGTGGGGCTGGGGCCTTGTTTCGCTGTTCCTGCTGATAACCCTCGGCTGGACCGGCTGGATATGGGGCATTCTCTACGCTGTTTCGCTTGCTGAATCTATTTTGCTTTTTACCATGTCCAATGAGGAATTCCAGAATAAATATCATATGCGGGCACAGTAGTCCGTATGTTTTCAAAAAAGCCTGCCCTCTTTAGGACAGGTTTTTTTGATGCCTCCGTTTCCATAAGTAAGCTGTCCTGCAGGAAAGCGGTTTATTCTTTCAGCGGAAAAAGCCGCGCGGAGGGCACCTGCGTGTACCTTGCGTTTCCTTCCGGATAATGGTATACTTTGAATATTATTAGAATACGAAAAAGAAGGACAAAACTGTATGAAATTAGGTATTGTGGGGCTGCCGAATGTTGGCAAAAGCACCCTTTTCAACGCAATCACCAATGCAGGTGCACAAAGCGCAAACTACCCTTTCTGCACCATTGAGCCAAACGTTGGCATTGTCGCAGTGCCGGACAAGCGTCTGGACAAGCTGGCGGAAATGTACCACCCGCAGAAATACACCCCTGCGACCGTAGAGTTCGTAGATATCGCCGGTCTGGTCAAGGGCGCCAGCAAAGGCGAGGGCTTAGGCAACAAATTTCTTGCAAATATTCGTGAAGTGGACGCCATTGTCCATGTGGTACGCTGTTTCGATAACGATGACATCGTCCATGTGGACGGCAGCATTGACCCCGTCCGCGACATCGACACCGTCAATGTGGAGCTGATTCTCTCGGATATCGAAGTGCTGGATCGCCGCATTGACAAGACGAAAAAGCAGCTGAAGGCCGACAAAAAGTTCCAGGAGGATCTGGACTTCTTTGAGCGTGTGAAAAAAGCCCTGAATGACGGTCTGCCTGCCCGCAGCATAGACTGCACCGAGGATGAAGCCGCCCTGCTGTCCACTGTAAACCTGCTGACCAGCAAGCCCGTCCTGTATGCCGCCAACATGAGTGAAGACGACTTTAAAAATGGCATTGAAAACAACCATTACTACAAAGCTGTAGAGGAAGTCGCCGCTAAAGAGCATGCCGGTGTACTGCCCATCTGCGCCGAAACAGAAGCGGAAATTGCCGGTATGGAACCGGACGAAAAGGCACTATTCCTCTCTGATATGGGACTGGAAGAATCCGGCCTGGACCGCTTTATCCGTGCGTCCTATTCTCTGCTGGGCCTCATCAGCTTCCTGACTGCCGGGGAGCCGGAAGTGCGCGCATGGACCATTCAGAAAGGCACCAAAGCACCGCAAGCCGCCGGCAAGATACACTCTGACTTTGAGCGCGGCTTTATCCGCGCCGAAGTCGTTCCCTATACGCAGTTGATTGACTGCGGCAGTATGGCCGCCGCCCGCGAAAAGGGACTGGTCCGCAGTGAGGGCAAAGATTATGTCATGCAGGACGGCGACGTGGTGCTGTTCCGCTTCAATGTCTAACCGGCTTTCATATTCTGCCGTAAAATGGGGATGATTTTGATATTCCCCTTTTCCCATACACAAAACCGTACGTCTATCTACTTTCATTCATTATTAAAGGAGGAAATCGTCATGGAATTCAAGGGAAGCAAAACCGAAGCAAATCTCGCCGCCGCATTCGCCGGCGAAAGTCAGGCCCGCAACAAGTATACCTACTATGCCAGCAAGGCTAAAAAAGATGGATACGAACAAATTGCCGCTATTTTCGAGGAAACGGCAAACAATGAAAAGGAACACGCAAAGCTCTGGTTTAAGCTGCTCCATGATGACAACGTCCCCGACACTGTCGCCAACCTTGCGGACGCCGCAGATGGTGAACATTATGAATGGACCGAAATGTATAAGGAATTTGCCGACACCGCCGACGCGGAAGGCTTTAAGGCGATTGCCGCCACCATGCGCCGTATTGCCAGTGTTGAAAAATCCCACGAAGAGCGCTACCGCAAACTGCTTGCCAACCTGAAAGAGGATATTGTCTTTCAGGATGACGACGAGAATACCGTGTGGGTATGCCGCAACTGCGGTTACATCTATGTCGGCAAGCAGGCACCGAAGGTTTGCCCTGCGTGCAAACATCCGCAGGCTTACTTCGAGCGCCGCGCAGAAAATTACTAAAAACAAAGTTCATACAAAAAAGAGAGGCGGGAAAATTCCCGCCGTTCTTTTTGTGTCCGTATATATATACGAGCTATGCCATATTCAGATACAACACTGCCGCCAGAATAAGCGCCATAAAAACCAGCATAAAAATATTCATCACACGGTCTGTTTTTCCTTTCCACCATTTTTTGAAGAGGATATATAGCCCTATCCCCAGCATACCGCCCACTGTGTTGTCCAGCAGATCCGTTACATCGGTTGTCCCCAGAGCAAAAACATACTGCAGCACTTCATATACCAGACTGAGCGAAAAACACAGCGCCGTCTTTTTTGCAAATGACCATGACGGCTTCAGCATTTTTAAAAAGATTCCCAGTGGAATAAAGATAAAAACATTCCCCAAAATTTCAGCAAGATTTAACCTGCCGTCAGGCAAAAAAGACGCTCCAAACGGAATAAGATTGATGTGCTGGTAACGGTAAAACATTGAAAGAGAAAACGACAGCTTAAATAGAACCAGCCACGTCAGCATTGCCAAATAAATGACCAATAGAACTTTTGTCAGTGTCCTTTGTTTTCGGTTTTCCATTGTTTCCCTGCTTTCTTTTCTTTTCGGGCAGCACGCATACAGCGAAAAAAGCCGCGCAGCACCTCTGCGCATTCTTCCCCCAAAAGGCCCTGTTCCACCTTTGGGTGATGATTGTACGGACAGGAAAACAAATCGATAACAGAGCCGCAGGAACCGGTCTTCGGGTCCTTTGCGCCATATACCAGCCGTGGAATACGGGCGTTAATGATGGCACCGGCACACATGGGACACGGCTCCAGCGTAACATAAAGCGTACACTGCCACAGCCGCCAGCCACCCAGCACCCGGCAGCCCTTGTCAATCGCCGCCAGTTCCGCATGGTACAGCGCATTTTTCCCCGTTTCCCGCCGGTTTTTTCCCTCGGCGATAATTTCGCCATCCTTCGTCAGCACAGCACCAACCGGCACTTCTCCCTCATCGGCGGCCTCCTGTGCCAGCTGCAGAGCACGGCGCATACATTCTTCATCTGTCATCTGGACTGCATCAGCACATAAATGCTGCTCCCTACACCGTACAGCAGCATCAATAGGCCTCCGGCTGTGGTAACCATTCCGCGCATTCGCTGCCACTGGGAAGTCAGCATCCGGTCCGCCGGAATCCGCAGCTTTTTCATGGAACCTTTTCCTTCCACCGCCAGGCGGACCACAACTGCAGCCACTGCCGCCACAAAACATATCACAAAATAAGCAATAGTAAACTGCTGCTGGACCGTCTGCCCCATATTTTCCTGCAATAAGGCACCGACCGAAGCCATGCCATTATTGAACATATGCAGCACAATGCACGGTAAAATGCTTTCTGTACGCACCCGCAGATAACCGAACAAAATGCCAATCAGCACAGCAAACACAAACTGCGCCACATTCCCGTGGTACAGCCCAAACAACAGGGCAGATACCACAATGGCAAACCAGTTACCCCAGCGGCGCAGGCATCCCAGCACCGCACCGCGGAACAGAACCTCTTCTACCAGCGGCGGAATGAGTGTCCCATACAGGAAGTACAGCACCTGTGTAAAAGCAGTGTGGTCCAGCGGCATATTGGGGATTTCACCGGAAAAGCCAAAGACCTGTTCCAGCGCTTCCACCAAAGAAACAGGAAGATTGCAGGCCAGCATCAACCCCATGCCAAAAACATACAAAAACAGCATATCTCTGCCGCTCAGACCGGCCTGAGCGGGTCGACGGAAAGGCAGGAACTCCTCCGTTGGCCGCCCACAAAAGCATACGTACAATATCGGTACCAGCGCCAGCAGCAAATACCCAACGCAGTCACCCAAATACTGCAGTGACATACTGGCTCCAGCGGGCAAAGAAAAAGCTAAAAGGACCTGCACCACTGCCGTAACGCTGATAGAGCCAAGCGTCAGCCAGCTGGCTGTATTCACCGCCCTGCCAGCACCGCGGCGCTCCTGCCACACAAGCATCCAGCGGGGATCATTTTGTACAGGCATTTGATAACGATAGTCCATAAATATTTGATTCCTTTCTGCTCCGCCGCAAAGGCGTAACTTTATTTTAGTATACCATATCCACCTGTGTTTGAAAATCCAGCTTTCAACTTTTGTTTGTTTATGATAATCCAAGAAAGAAAAACGTTAATTTCTGCAAAACCTCCGGAAAGAAATGTTATCATGTCCCAGAAACAATCCACTGCTGACCTTGGTAACGACAGCGTCGGCAAACTGATGCTGCGCCTGTCCCTGCCCGCCATCGCCGCGCAGGTCGTCAATATGCTTTACAATATGGTGGACCGCGTGTATATCGGTCACATTCCCAACATTGGCGCGGCCGCCCTAACGGGTGTCGGCGTCAGTTTCCCTATTCTGATTTTAATTGCCGCCTTCAGTGCGCTCATTGGCCTTGGCGGCGCACCCCGTGCCTCCATTGAAATGGGAAGAGGTAACCGCGAAAACGCGGAAAAGATTCTTGGCAACTGTTTTATTATGCTCCTTATGTGCGCTGCCGTGCTGACGGTTGTATTCTTTTTCTTCAGCCGCCCTCTGCTGCTACTGTTTGGCGCCAGCGACATCACCCTGCCTTATGGCCTAAGCTATCTGCACATTTACGTTCTGGGCACAGTATTTGTCCTCATTTCAGTAGGCCTGAATGCTTTCATCTCCGCGCAGGGCGCAGCAGCCGTTGCCATGAAAACCACTCTGATTGGCGCAGTACTGAATATTATCCTGGACCCGCTGTTTATCTTTACCTTCGGTATGGGTGTACAGGGTGCTGCGGTGGCAACCGTCATTTCTCAGGCAGTCAGCGCGGTATGGGTGCTGCGCTTTCTGTTCGGCGAAAAAACGGCCCTGCGCCTGCGGCGTGAAAACTTTAAACTTCAGCGCAAGGTTCTCATGCCGGTTCTAGCGCTGGGCTTGTCGCCATTTATTATGCAGTCTACTGAAAGCCTTCTGAACATCTGCTTCAATTCATCGCTGCAGCATTTTGGGGGCGACACGGCCGTTGGTGCCATGTCCATTCTCTCCACACTGATGCAGATGGTATGCCTGCCGCTGCAGGGGCTGACCATAGGTGCACAGCCAATCATCAGCTACAACTACGGCGCACAGAAATACGACCGCGTACGCAAGGCGCTCCGCATGCTGCTTGTTTCTTCTATCATTTTTACGACGGCGTGCTGGGCATGCAGCTTTTCCCATCGGTTTTTGTTGGAATATTTACAAATGACCAGATACTGACCAAAACAACCATATGGGCTTCCCATATCTACCTTGCCGCCCTTTTTATGGTGGGCATTCAGATGTCCTGCCAGCAAAGTTTTCTGGCACTGGGGCAGGCAAAACAGAGCCTGCTGCTGGCACTGCTGCGGAAAATCATTCTCTTAATTCCATTTATCTATATTCTGCCGCATTTCTTTACTGACAAAGTTTTTGCTGTCTTTCTGGCGGAGCCAGTGTCCGACACACTCGCCGCATGCATTACATTCTTCACTTTCTTCACCTGGTTCCGGCACACATTTGAAAAAGCGCCGGCCTGTAAAAAATAAGTTCTTTATTTGACGCATCGCCTGTAAACGGGCGGTGCCGCTTTTTTTTGCAGAGAATGGATTTCTTTGCTACACTGTTAAGCAGCAAAAAGTACTGTTCTGCAGGATACGCTTCAGCTGGCCATTCCATTGAACCTTGTTCTTTCCTTGTGTCTGATTGGCGGCGCATCATTTAAAACTTTAGCAGTTCTTAGGAAGTTTCGTTGGTGAAACCCATGGCGGTCGGCGCCAACGTCAGTATTAGCGCCAAAATCAATACAGCCGCCACCACCGGCACCGTCAACTCCATGCACGGCAGCCGCACTCCGCTCGGCGGCTTCGGCTGCATCGTCCGTTTGAATGGAAATATGGCATCTGCATTTTTCGTCCAGCTCCTGCTGAGTCAATTCCTCCAGCACATGGCCTTTGTGCAGTAAATATAGCGGGCAGCCGTCTGATACAGTTCACTTAGGATATGGCTTGACACGAGAATGGTGATACCTTGCCCACGGTTTAGCCATTTCATAAATTCCCGATCCGGGCAGACGGATTTTAATTTTCGCCTCAGATTGCTGATATGGGTATTGACTGCTATTCGCTGATTTTTCGCTTTCATGAATTTTTTGTGTCTGCGGCTTGCACTTTACAAAAAGACAAGCTATGATAAGGCATATTAGAGTTTGTTTTTATGGGAGGGTATTACAATGAAAACAAGAAAAATCGGCGTCATCGGCCTTGGTCATGTGGGCGCACACGTAATGTACAGCCTAGCCGTGCAGGGAATTGCGGACGATCTGGTGCTGGTGGATGCAGACCAGAAGAAAGCCACCAGCGAATGCCAGGATTTGACGGACAGCATTGCCTATCTGCCCCACCGTGTACGTGCTTCCGTTGGAGATTTCAGTGACCTTGGCGACTGCGACCTCATTATTAACTGTATCGGTAAAATTGAACTGCTGCACGGCAGCATGAACCGTGTACTGGAAATGGGCTTCACCATTCCCGCTGTCAACGGTTATGTGGACAAAATGAAAGCATCCGGCTTTAACGGCATTCTTATCAACATTACGAACCCCTGCGACATTGTCACACGTCAGCTTGCGCTTGGTCTTGGTCTGCCCCGCGGCCATGTTTTTGGCACCGGCACCGGGCTGGACACTTCCCGCCTGCTGTCCGTTCTTGCACAGCAGACAGGCATCGACCAAAAATCCATTACCGCCTATATGATGGGCGAGCATGGTGTCAAACAGTTTTCGCCGTGGTCCTGTGTATCGTTCCGCGGCCGTTCGCTGGACGACTGGGCAAAAGAGGACGAACGTTTCCGCTTTGACCGTGACGCCATGCAGCAGGCCGCCATTCATTCCGGCTGGGTTACATTCTCCGGAAAATGGTGCACTGAATATGCCATCGCCACCACTGCCGCGCGCATGGCAAGCATTGTCCTGCACGACGAGAAAGCGATTATGCCGGCCAGCTGTGAGCTGTGCGGTGAGTACGGCGAAAGCGGCCTGTTTGCCGGTGTACCGGCCGTCATCGGCAAGGACGGCATTGAGCAGATTTTAGAGTTGCCGCTGACCGATGCTGAAAAAGCGACTTTCCACGAATGCTGCAACGGTATCCGTAAAAATATGGAACAGCTAAAAGACCTTTGCTGATAAAAAGCAACAAAAAGGACTGTCCTCAGTGTGGACAGCCCTTTTTTCTTCCCTCGTGTTTTATTTCAGTTCGGCAATGGTTACACCGCTTTCGCCCTCGCCGTAAGTACCCAGCCGATAGCGTTTTACATTGGGGTGACGTTTCAGATGCTCCTGCACCGCTTTGCGCAGGACACCTGTCCCTTTGCCATGGATAATCGTGACCTGTGTCAAATTGCTGCGGGCGGCGTGGTCCAGAAACAGGTCCACATTGGCAATGGCCTCGTCCGCCGTTTGCCCACGCAAGTCAAGCTCTGAAGGCGCCGCTGCGCTGGAAAAGCGATGGGATACCGTACGGGTGCGGCGGCGTTCCGCCTTCCGCTTTTCCGCGTCGCTGACCAGCTGCAAATTTTCCACATCTGTTTTGGTCTTGATGACACCGGCCTGTACCACCACATGCTTGCCATCCGCAGAAACCTCCACCACAGATGCCGGACGGTCTAAATCCACCAACCGTACTGTGTCACCTACCCGCAGCGGCCGCGGCAGCTGACCGCCACGGCGGCGGCGCTTCTGCACCGGGTCCGCGGTTTCTTCCATTTTGCGTAAATCCGCGTTCAGCTTTGCCTTCTGTTCTGCGGTAATTTGTTTGTTCTTCTGTTTCTTCAGTTCTTCCAGCTCATTGAGGAGAAGGTCTGACTGTCCGCGCGTGCGGGAAACCAGAAGGCTGGCCTGTTCACGGGCACGGTCCATTTCCTTCTGTGCGTTTTCTTCCAGCTCCGCTTTTTCTTTTTCGGCGCTTTCCAGTGCCTTCTTTGCCTCCAGCAGGTCACGCTGTACCTCTGCCCGCTCATCTTCCAGTGAACGGCGGGATTCCTCCAGCTTGCTGACAACATCCTCAAAACGGGTGTTTTCCTGCGAAACCAGCTGCTGCGCATTCTCCACAACGGACGCTTTCATCCCTAAGCGGCGGGAAATGGCAAACGCGTTGCTGCGTCCCGGCACGCCAATCAGCAACCGATAGGTTGGCTGCAGTGTCGCCACGTCAAACTCGCAGGAGCCATTCTGTACCCCGGGGGTATCCAGCGCATACGCTTTCAGCTCCGCATAATGCGTTGTCGCGGCAATGCGGGCACCCTGCTGTCGCAGTTGTTCCAAAATAGAGGTCGCCAGTGCCGCACCCTCTACCGGGTCCGTGCCGGCGCCCAGTTCGTCCAGCAGCACCAAACTTTTCCCGTCTGCCTCCTGCATAATGCGGATAATATTGGTCATATGCGCGGAAAATGTGGACAGGTTCTGTTCAATAGACTGTTCATCGCCGATGTCCGCCAATACACGGTCAAAAACTGAAAGTCTGCTGCCGTCCGAAACCGGCACCAGCAAGCCACACTCTGCCATAAGCGTCAGCAGACCGATGGTTTTCAGCGTAACGGTTTTGCCGCCGGTATTGGGGCCAGTAATAACCAATGTATCAAAATCTGTGCCGAGCCGTATGTCCGTAGCAACCACCTTTTTGGGATCAATCAGCGGATGGCGGGCGTGCTTCAGATCCAATTCCCCGCAGTCGTTCATCTCCGGCAGTGTTGCTTTCATCTTATAGCCGAGGCTGGCTTTCGCAAAAATCAGGTCCAGCTCCGCGGCATACTGGCAGCTGTGAATGATGCTGTCCGCAAAAGAGCCGGCTTCCGCCGAAAGTTCCTGCAAAATGCGGTCAATTTCGTTCTTTTCGTCGTTTTGCAGGACACGTACTTCATTGTTGGCTTCCACAACCGCCATTGGCTCCACAAATACGGTGGCACCGCTGCTGGATGAATCATGCACCAGCCCGGACACTTCACCGCGGAACTCCGCCTTCACCGGCACAACATACCGGCCAGAACGCTGGGTAACGATTGGGTCCTGCAAAAACTTCTGATAATATGGCGAGTGGACCATTTTGTCCAGTTTTTCACGGGCACGGGTGCTTGCCGCGCGGATTTTGCGGCGAATGGCGGCCAATGCCGGTGAAGCATTGTCGTTCATTTCTTCTTCGGTCGCAATGGCACCGTAAATTTTTTCTTCCAAATATTTATTGGTAACAATGCAGTTAAAGCGGTCATCCAGTGTCGTTTTGATTCCTGCGCTTTTGCTGCGCCAGTCACTCACGGCACGCAGGCAGCGCAGAACGCCCGCTATGCGCAGCAATTCCCCCATGTTCAGCACACCGCCGGAGGAGGCGCGGCGCAGCGGATTGGCCACATCGTGCAGTCCGCCGAAAGCCGGTGAACCGAACTTTGCCATCAGTCCGTACGCATCCCATGTTTCCTGCAGCAGGCGCTGCACACTGGAAAGGTCCTCCAGCGGGCACAGCTGCTCCGCCATATCTGCCGCCGCGTCGCTGGCGGTTTCCTGCTTCAACAGATGCAGAATCTTGTCCAATTCCAACGCATGAAAGTGGTGTTTCGTCTGTTGGTCCATGTCTTCCCTCTGTTTCTATGATATTGATTTTTATTCTATGTGAAATACAAAAAATTTTCTGTCGTTACGCGGGAGGCTGCACCACGGTATGGTAAAAGTCCAATGTACGGAAGTGATATTCAATCCGATCCAATAGGTATTCCTCACTGGCGCGCGCCAGCTCCTGCTGCCCCTGCTCCCCCAATGTAAACGAAAAGAGTTTCGGAAGGTCGGCATACACGGTGTGGCGCAGAGCGGTCAGTGCCCCTTTGTGCAGGGCTATCCCGTCCTGCCGTCCGTTTTTCTGCCGGCAGCTGGGGCACAGCAGTTCGCCCTGCAGCGGGTAAAAGTACATGATGCTGTCCTCATACTTCCGGCACTGGGCACAGCCGATAAGGTCCGGCATATAGCCCGCCAGGCTCAGCATACGCATCTCGGTGGCGGCCTTTACAACCGGCAGCGGCCGTCCGCCGCGGCACAGCCGCCGGAACGCACACAGCAGCAGCCGCAGAAAATCCGCCGCTTTTTCGCTGTCCTCCTGCGGAGCCAGCTCTCCCGCTAGTTCGCAAAAATACTGTGCCAACGAAAGACGGCCGATATCCTGCCGCAGCTCAAAAAAAACTTCCAGCGGCTGGGCGTCATCTATGATATATTTATCTTTTCCGCAGAATAGCAAAATCCGCGCATAGCAGAAAAGCTGAGTGGCCGAAACCAGGCTGCTTTTTGCCGCGCGGCTGTTGCGTGCAAAGGCGCGCACGACCCCGCGGTCGCGCGTCAGGACCGTTACCAGACGGTCACGCTCCCCTACATTGGAGACCCGGATGACAACTCCCTGTGTCTGTACCCGCATCCGGCTGCTCCTCTCCTTTGCTGTTCTCTGCCCTGCACTGGGCATAGCGTAGATAATCCTGTACGCTGCCCGTTTGTACAAAGCAGGACCAGGCTGTATTTTCGTCCATTGCGGCTCACTCCTTTTCCCGTGTGCTCTGATTTTCAAGCACATACGCTTATCACCAGTATGCGCACCAGCGGGAACGGTTATGAGTGGCAAATAAAAGAATTTTCGACACCTTTCGGCAGACATTCGCCCGCCGTTTATGGTAAAATACGCTGCAAAAGTTTACTGCAGAAGGTCCTTGGTATTAAAACCAAAGCTGCGCAGCGCAGCCTCTTTGTTGCGCCAATTTGGCTTTACCTGCACCTGCAGCTGCAGGTTTACTTTAATGCCGTAAAAATGTTCCAGTTCCTGGCGAGCCTGCGTGCCGATTTCCCGAATCATGCGGCCACCTTTGCCGATGATGATTCCCTTATGGTTTTCACGCTCACAGTAAATGTCCGCGTCAACGTCCAGGCAGGAACCGTCTTCCCGTTCTTTCAGATGTGTGACCACGACAGCAACGCCGTGCGGCACTTCTTTGTCCAACAGACGCAGCATTTTCTCCCGCACAAATTCGCCGGCCAGCACACGTTCCGGCTGGTCCGTCAGGGTATCGTCCGGGAACAGGTGTCCGCCCGGCTGGCTCAGTTTTTTCAATTCAGCCTTTAGGTCCTGTACACCATCGCCGGTGCGCGCCGAAACCGGCACGACCGCCGCAAAGGGGTACTTTCCGCTCAGCTCGGTAATCTGCGGAATTAACCGTGTCTTATCCTGCAGCAGGTCAATTTTATTGATGCATAAAACCGCCGGCAGCTTCAGCCCCCGAAACCGTTCCAGCAGGTCCTTGTCCGCCGGAGAAATGCCGGTACCGGCTTCCACCACCAGCAAAGCCGCATCCACACCCGCAACGGAGGAAGTCACGCTTTTCACCATGTATTCGCCCAGCCTGTCCCGTGGCTTTAAAAGCCCGGGGGTGTCCAGAAAGACCAGCTGGTCCGGCCCTTCTGTCAGCACGCCCATAATACGGGTGCGTGTTGTCTGCGGCTTTCGGCTGACAATAGCCACTTTCTGGCCAAGCATCCGGTTCATCAGCGAACTTTTGCCGACATTTGGTCTGCCGACAATGGCGAAAAAAGCTGATTTTTCATTTTTCTTGTTTTTTGGCATAAAGTACCTCTTGTTGTCTGCCGTATTCCGGCAGGAAAATTTCGTTTCCACCCTGCTATTTTCTGCGGAAAAATGCACGCAGCTTGTCCGCCAGCAGTTTCGGGCCAAGGTGCACATAAAGGACAGCCGCGGCTGCCGAAAGCGCCAGCAGTACCAGTAGCAGCGGTCGGCCGCACAGCCACCAGAACCCTGCCGCGATGCAGGTGGGCTTTCCAAACAGAAAAATGCCCACTCCGGCGGCAAAGCAGGCATTGATCAGCACCGCTCCCGCCGCAATATCCTTAACACGGCGCACGCTGCTGCTATAGGCGGTGTTTTCCGCGTCACAGGCAGCCTCGACCGCTGTATTAAAAACCTCGGCCGCACAGACACTGCCAATCGCCAACAGCAGCACCGCATATTCCATCCACCCAAACTGAAAGAACGGTGAAAACAGAAGTGTATAAAAAGCGGCTACCGTGTGAAACCGCATGTGACGTTCCTGATTGATGCAGAAAAGGATTCCCCGCCCGGCAGCGCGCAGGCTTTTCAGTAAATGCACTTTGTCATTCCCACGCTTTCTTCTTCCCTCCAGCAGGCCGGCTGCCCGTACGGGGAGTTAGATATCGTCCTCGTCCAGCACATAGCTGCTGCTGCTTGGCAGCCCCAGCTCCGCCATGACCTGCTCTTCTTTTTCACGCATATGCACACGCTGAATACCCTCTTCATGGTCATAACCCAGAAGGTGCAGCATGCTGTGGGCAGTCAGATAGCCGACCTCCCGTTCCAAACCGTGACCATAGCGCTCCGCCTGCTCCACTGCTTTTTCCATGGAGATAACAATATCCCCGAGGACCTTTGCCCCATTGGAGTAATCTGTATCATATACGCCGTCCTCGCCCATCGGAAAACTGAGCACATCGGTCGGTGCGTCCACGTCGCGGTACTGTTTGTTCAGCTTGTGTATCTGGTCGTTATCAACAAAGATTACACTGATTTCAGCGGACTCTGTAAAATGTTCCATACGCAGGACTGCATTGCAGCAGCGGCGCACCAGCATACGCAGCCCGGTCGGAATTTTGACTGCCTTTTGACGATTATCTATCATGACTCGAATTTTTTCCATGATTCGTATTGGCCTCCTCATATTTTTCGTATGCCTTTATAATTTCCTGTACCAATTTATGGCGCACAACATCGCGGCCGGTAAACTGGACCTGCGCAATGTCCGGTACACCGCGCAGAATTTTTGTAACCTGTTTCAGGCCGCTTTTTTGGCCGTCCGGCAGGTCTATCTGTGTAATATCACCGGTAATGACCATGCGGCTGTTAAAGCCAAGACGCGTGAGGAACATTTTCATTTGCTCCGACGTTGTGTTCTGTGCTTCGTCCAGAATAATAAAGCTGTCGTCCAGCGTACGCCCGCGCATATAGGCGAGCGGCGCAACTTCGATATTGCCGCGCTCCACATAGCGCTGATACGTTTCCGTCCCCAGCATATCGAACAGGGCATCATACAGCGGCCGCAGGTAGGGGTCTACCTTCTGCTGAAGGTCACCCGGCAGGAAGCCTAGCTTTTCGCCGGCCTCCACCGCGGGGCGTGTCAGAATGATGCGCTGAACCTGCTGTGCACGGAAAGCCGTGACCGCCATTGCCACCGCCAAATAGGTCTTTCCGGTACCGGCAGGCCCTACACCAATGGTAATTGTGTTCTTTGCAATCGCGGCGCAGTAGCGTTTCTGCCCCAGTGTTTTCGGCTTAATGGGTTTTCCCTTGCAGGTAACGCAGATGCAGTCCCCCGCCAGCGCCTGCACTTTTTCCTCTGCGCCGTCATTGACTAAACTCATGCAGTAACGCACATTCTGTTCGGTCAGCGTTTCTCCACGGTTAATCAGTGACAAAAGGCTGTTGACCGCACGCACAGCACGCTCCACACCCTCCGGCTCGCCGGAAACCTTAATTTCACTGTCCCGCGCAACAACCGACACACCATATTCTTTTTCGAGAAGCCGGATGTTTTCGTCCATGCTGCCAAACAGCGCGGACGCCTGTTCCATCCGGTCTATAGGTATCCTTTTTTCAAACAAATACTTCACCTGATGCTTATCGAATAATCAAATGCGGTATCTCAAAAAGCCGCATTTTTTAGTATAATCAAACAAAATAGCTGTTAAAATACATTTATATTATCATACCACAGAACACAAGCCGCGTCACTAGGTTTTCTGCAAGTTTTTTGTGTGTAAAATGCCAAAAAAACAAAATTTTCCGCTGTACCGGAGCAGAAAATTCCACGCCTGCATTTTCCCCCTACGCGGGCGAACCATCCGCGGCGATTTTTACTTCTTTAGCGATATTTTCCCGACAGGTCAGCTTTCGTATAACCGTGATGCCTGTTTTGTCCTCTTTCACGGTATCGCGGTGCTGTACCACCTTGGCACCGGGCAGGTCTGTTTTCTCTTTTACGGCCAGCATTTTTACCGCTTCCGCCTCCGCCTGCCGGCGCGTACGCTTTTCTACTGTCTGTCGGACCGGTGTCAGCACCTCCCGTGTTACAGTGAGCGGCAGTTCCTTTCCGCACAGATGAACGGCGGTCCGCTCACCGGAACGCTGCACTTTCCCTTTCGGCGGCAGCTGCATGGAAAGCGGCAGCTGTACCCCAAAAACCGACAGTGCCCGCCGCTCAACAGACGGGCCGGCAGGCTCCCAGTGCTGTATGGCAAACGGCATCTGCACCGTCAATGTATGCGATGTCTGCGCGATAACGGTGCCGGCAGCATGATACAATGCCATAAATTTTTCATCTTTATTTTCCACCACCGGCGAAACCAGCAGCTGTCCCGGGGAAACGCCGTCACCTACCTGCACTTTGGCAGTCCCCGCATGGATATGCATTTCTACAACAACGCCGCTTTGCACCGCCTGCAGCTGATACCAACCCCTTTGGTCCGTAACCGGCGGCTGTTCATCTTTTTCCGTCAGCTGTACATACACATCTCCGCCATGGTCGTTGACACTAACCCAGCTGATGTTTGGGAACTTCTCCATTAGGCGCGTCTGCACCGCCCGCGCGGAAAATCCGCGTTTTGCACAGCCGGGCGCAATACCCTGCTGCTGCAGCGCCGACCGAATATCTTTTTCCGGAATGCTTTTGCAGCCGGAGATTTCCACAGTCCAAAAAAATTGTCCCAGCCCCAGCAGCACCACACAAAACAGCGCCGCACCCGCCGCCAGCCCCGGCCGGCCGCGCAGATGTGCAATTTTCAGCGGCAGACCGCACCGCCGCTGGACCCGCAGACGCACATGTGCCTGTCGGGCCGGCTTGCGAAGCACGCGGTACTGACCCGCCCGCACGCAGGCAGTCATTCCCTTCTTTCCCGGACGCACCTGCCAAAGATGAATGCCCGCCCGCGTACAGCAGTTTAAAAAAATTTCACCTCCATGGGGAGATACAATGCGGAACCGTACCCAGCCCATCAGCCAGCGCATCAGTTTCATGGCTGCTCCCCTCCATTCTCCGGCAGCGGCGTCAGCAGTTCCCCGCATGCGGCGTAAGCTATTTCCGTAATGTATCCGGAAACAATTAACGAATGCTGTTCCAAACTGTGCAGCGTCAGCCCGCGCCCGACAAACCGCAGCACCCCGTGTCCGTAACGAATGCATACTACGTTTTGGGTATATTCCAGTACCCCGCCGCAGCCGTCCACGGTTGCTTCCCTGTTCCCGGCAAGTTCCAATTTCTCACCGGACTGCACCAGCAGTGACGGTTTTTCCGGCAGCCGCATCACTTTCCGCCTCCTTTTTCAACCATTTATCAGAATATTGTTGAAAACTTTTCCTTCTACATAGGCAATAAATATTCTGTCCCCCTGCTGCATATTCTTAAAAAGAGGGGGGCTGTGTATGTACAGAAAAGCTGCGGGCACGGCGGCTCTCTGTTTGGCGGCAGCTTTGCTGGTTTTTCCAAAGGCAGCCGCGCAGGGGGCCTCGGCGGGTATTTCCACCTGCCTAACCGTGCTGATTCCATCCCTGTATCCATTTTTGGTCATTACCGTGTTTCTAATCAAAAGCGGGGCAGCTTCTGCCATCGGTCAGCGCATCGGCGGACCGTTCGCGCGGCTGTTCGCTCTGCCGCCTGCCGCTGCGCCAGCCATTCTTATGGGCATGGTCGGCGGCTATCCCACCGGCTCCCGCGGGGCAGAAGCCCTGTACGAAAGCGGCGAACTGACCGCCCAGCAGGCAGAACGGCTGGTGCTGTTCTCCGTCAATGGCGGTCCGGCGTTCATCTGCACAGCGGTCGGGCTTGGTTTCCTCGGCAGCGCACGCAGCGGACGGCTTTTGTTGGCTGTTCACCTTTGTGCTGGCCTTTTGGTTGGAATTCTGGTTGGCCTGCGCCACCACCGGGAACCGTTCCCACCCCCTCGACAGGGAAAATGGCCCGGCCCCGGCAAGGCGCTGCTGGCGGCCGCGCGCGATGCGGCCGCTTCTATGCTATTGATGTGCTGTTTCGTTATTTTATTCAGTACTTTCCTGTGTATACTGAAAATGTTCCTAAGCGGCCCCGTATTGGCGGCGCTGGCTGGTGTAAGTGAAGTGACGCTGGGCTGCCGCTCCCTTGGCGCACTGCACGCGCCGCTGTGGTGCTTTGCGCTGGTGCTGGGCTGGGGCGGTTTATGCGTTCACCTGCAGGTCCTGCAGGGACTTTCCTTTCCTGTACATACTGGCCGGTTTTGGCTGTGCCGGATTTTGCACGGCGGACTTTCCGCGCTGATGGTGCTGCCCTTTGCAAATCGGTTTTCCCCGGTACCCGTTCCTTCTGGACCCTCAATCGATGTTTTCGGCAGCTTTGCCCAAAGCCAGCCCGCGCTGTCCGGCAGCCTTGCCGCGGGCATTGCGCTGGTAGTGCTGTGTGCCGCACTGTTAATGGATGGTGGCGGCAGGCAGGATTCTATGCTATAATGATGTTTAAATAGTCTTATTCCTGATTTGGTAGAAGATGGAAGGAGGCCAATCGCCTTGAAAGTGCAGACGAGCTGCTTTTTCAGCAGCAGTATTCCACCGCGGTGTGATTACTGTGCCCACGCGGCAGGTACGCAGCCCTGCCTTTCCTGCCTGCTGGGACGAGAATTCCCGGAAAGCGGCAGATGCTGCCTTTTCCGGTATGACCCGCTGCGGCGGGTTCCTACTGTACAGCCGCCGATTCCCAAGCCGGACGCGGAAAATTTTAAGCTCTGACAAAAAGCAGAAAAACAGCCACAGTGTCTTCTCTAAAGATACTGCGGCTGTTTCTATTTCATTTTTTAATTTTAATAATATCAGACGCTTTCGTGGAAGGTACGGGCAATGACTTCTTCCTGCTGTTCCCGGGTAAGACGGATAAAGTTAACCGCATAGCCCGAAACACGAATGGTAAGTGTCGGGTACTTTTCAGGATGATTCATGGCGTCTATCAGCGTTTCACGGTTCATCACATTGACGTTCAGGTGGTGGGCTCCCTGCGCAAAGTACCCCTCCAGCAGGGCCGTCAAATTATCTTCCCGCTGTGTTTCATCTTTGCCCAGTGCCACCGGCACAATCGAAAATGTGTTGGAGATGCCGTCCTGACAAACACTGCGGTACGGGATTTTCGCCACGCTGTTCAGGGATGCCAGCGCACCGGAGTGGTCACGGCCGTGCATGGGGTTAGCGCCCGGTGCCAGCGGTTCCCCGCGGCGGCGGCCGTCCGGTGTGGTGCCGGTCTTTTTGCCATACATCACATTGCTGGTAATCGTTAGCGCCGACATAGTGTGCTTTGCTCCGCGGTACAGCGGATGCTTTTTCAGCTCACCGATAAAGTATTCCACAATATCCACCGCCAAATCGTCGGCACGGTCATCGTCGTTGCCGTACTGGGGGAACGTTCCCTCCGTACGAAAATCCACGGCAATTCCCTGCTCGTCGCGTACCGGATGCACCTTCGCATATTTGATTGCAGAAAGGGAGTCTGCCGCAACGGACAGCCCCGCAATGCCAAACGCCATTAGCCGCTCCACATTCGTGTCGTGCAGGGCCATCTGGCTTGCTTCATAGGCATACTTGTCATGCATGAAATGAATAATATTATTCGCGTCCGTATAAAGCTGTGCCACATACTGCATTACTTTTTTGTAGTTTTCCCAAACCTTACTGTAATCCAGTACATCGCCGTTCAGCGGCGCAATGCCCGGCACCACCAGCTCACCCATACGCTCGTCCACGCCGCCGTTAATGGCCAGCAGCAGGCTTTTTGCAAGGTTGCAGCGCGCACCGAAAAACTGCATTTGTTTTCCCAGCTTCATAGCGGACACACAGCAGGCAATGCCGTAATCATCGCCGTAAATTGGCCGCATGATATCGTCATTTTCATATTGAATAGAATCGGTTGCAATGGAAATCTTGGCACAGTAGCGTTTAAACGCTTCCGGCAGGTGCTCACTCCACAAAACCGTAAGGTTCGGCTCCGGCGCAGTGCCAAGGTTGATAAGTGTATGCAGATAGCGGTATGAATTTTTGGTGACCAGCGAACGGCCATTCATGCCGACACCGCCGATGGACTCTGTCACCCAAGTGGGGTCGCCGCCGAAAAGTTCGTTGTATTCCGGCGTACGCAGATGCCGCACCAAACGCAGCTTAATAATGAACTGGTCCACAAGCTCCTGTGCGCCCGCCTCGGTCAGTGTGCCGTTCGTAAGGTCCCGCTGAATGTAAACGTCCAAAAATGTAGAAGTGCGTCCCAGGCTGGTCGCGGCACCGTTGTTTTCTTTGATACCGGCAAGGTATCCCATGTAAACTGCCTGTACTGCCTGCTGTGCCGTCGCCGCCGGTTTGGAAATATCCACCCCGTAGGACGCCGCTATTTTGGTCATTTCCCGCAGTGCACGGACCTGCTCGCTGACTTCTTCCGACAGACGGATACGCTCCTCTGTCATAGGGCCGTCCAATTCTGCGTGGTCTTTTTTCTTTTGCTCAATTAGGTAATCGGTACCGTAAAGCGCCACCCGGCGGTAATCACCGATAATGCGGCCGCGGCCATAGGCATCCGGCAGGCCGGTCAGCAGGCCGACGTGCCGTGCCGTCCGCACACGTTTGGGATAAGCGTCAAACACACCGTCGTTGTGTGTTTTGCGGTAAGCGGTAAAATGACGTTCAATTTCCGGGTCCAGCTGATAGCCATACTGTTCCAAACTTTCCTTTGCCATACGCATACCGCCGTATGGGTTCACCATGCGTTTTAGAGGTGCGTCCGTCTGCAGGCCGACAATCACTTCGTTTTCTCGGTCGATATAACCAGGCTCAAAATTGTTGATGCCGGAAATACGCTTGGTTTCTACGTCCAGCATACCGCCGTTTTCCCGTTCCTTTTGCAGAAGGTCCGTGCATTTTCCCCAGACCTTTTCTGTTTTCTCTGTGGGGCCGGTTAAAAAGGATTCGTCTCCCTCGTAAAGTGTATAGTTTTTCTGAATGAAGCTGCGTACATCAATTTCCCGCTGCCAGCGGCCTTCCTGAAAACCATTCCATGCACTGTTCATTTTACAGTACCTCCCGTTTGCTCTGGTGTCGGATTTCTTTCTCCTTTGTTTACTGGGAAATAGCACCGCTGCCACTGTTCCGTTAAGGATGGGTCCATTGCTGGCGTACCGGCCAGCCGGTACGGAATGCCCAGTACCTTGTACTTGTGTACGCCCAGCAGATGGTACGGCAGCAGCTCCACTTTCTGTACATTGGGTACTTTTTTGTCAATAAATGTGCGCAGCGCCTGCATATGCGCCTCACCATCCGTCAGCCCCGGCACGACTACATGGCGCACCCACACCGGTGTACCAGCTTTTTTGACGGCAGCCAAAAAATGCGTGGTTTCGGTTAAGCTTTGTCCGGTCATGCAGTGATAGCTTTCCTCTGTAATCTGCTTCACATCATACAGGACCAAATCGGTGTATTGTAGAATCTCGTCATAGCTGCCGCAGCCGTATCCGGCAGTGTCCAAGCAGGTGTGGATGCCCGCTTTTTTGCACAGCTGCAGCGTTTCCAGCAGGAACTCCGGCTGCAGAAGCGGCTCACCTCCGGAAAAGGTAACACCGCCGCCGCGTGAAAAGTAGGGCCGGCAGCGCAGAACTTTCCGTGTCACTTCTTCCGGCGTCATCTGGGTGCCGCCCTGTTCCTGCCATGTGTCCGGGTTGTGACAAAACAGACACCGCAGACGGCAGCCCTGCAAAAAAACCACTACACGAATGCCCGGGCCGTCCACCATTCCCATGGTTTCCAGTGAATGTACGTTTCCCAGTATCAAATCTCTGCCCTCCTTTTCTCTTCCGGGGGTCAAAAAGAGCAAAAAGGGCCGACCGCCCGGGTGCTTGCCCAGACGGTCGGCTCTTCTTGGCCATACTCCATGTGGTATACTCCACTTCCGTCAGTCGTATGGCTGCTATGGCTTCAGCATACCGGCTTTTCGCCGGAAAGTCAAGTACTTTTTTCGGTTTTACGCAAAAATATCCGTTTTGCGCATACGGTCAGCGGCTTGCCGCAAAGCTTCTTCGTCCTGCACCAAGGCCATGCGTACATGACCCTTTCCGCTGGGGCCAAACGCACTGCCCGGCGTTACCAGCACACCGGCCTTGTCCGCAAGCTCCAGTGCGAAGCGAGTATCGTCCTCGCCGTACTTTGCGGGAATTTCCGCCCAAACGAACATGGTTGCCGCCGGCTTTGCAAAGTGCCAGCCCAAAGCTTCAAACGCACTGCATAGCACGTCCCTGCGCTTTTCGTAAGCGGCACGGGTACGCTCCACACAGGACTGATCCCCGGTAATGGCAGCAGCCGCAGCCTTTTGAACCGGCAGGAACATACCGTAATCCAGGTTGGACTTCAGTGTTTTCAGCATTTTAACAATCTGCGCGTTGCCGACACAGAAACCCACACGCGCACCGGCCATGCCGTAGGTCTTGCTCAGCGAGTTAAATTCCACACCGACATCGGCGGCACCCGGGAACCGCAGGAAGCTGCCGCAGTGAACGCCGTCAAACACCAATTCACTGTAGGCGTTATCATGCAGCACAATAATATCGTACTTTTTGGCAAAAGCAATGAGCTTTTCATAAAACCAGTCGGGGGCAAGTGCCGTGGTCGGGTTATTGGGGTAAGACACCACCATCAGCTTGGCCGCCTTCGCATCTGCTTCCGGAATCGCGTCAAAATCGATTAAGTAATTGTTCTCTTTTTTTAGGGGCATCCAGCAGAGCTTGGCTCCTGCCAGCATTGGCCCGCAGCTGAAAGCTGGATAGCACGGGTCCGGTACCAGCACAGTATCACCCGGGTCCGCAATGGACAGGGCAATATGCGTCAGGCCCTCCTGTGAACCCAGCAGGGAACATACCTGTGTGTTCGGGTCCAGCTTTACCTGGTAGCGGCGGCTGTACCACTGCGCCACTGCCTGCTGCAGTGCTTCCGTGTCGCTGATGGCATAAATATACTGTGTCGGGTCTAGCGCGGACTCCGCCAGCACCCGGCGGATAGCCTCCACCGGCGGGATATTCGGTGTGCCGACGCTCAGGTCAATGACCTGCATTCCCTGTGCTTCTTTTTTCTGTTTCAGGGCCAGCAATTCCGAAAAGACGCCCTCCCCGAAGTGTTCCATTCTCTTTGCAAACTGCAATTCCTGCACGCTCCCTTTTTTCATTGCCCACAAAAATTCTCTCTTCCTGTTCTGCCTAAGAAAGAATGGCAGGTCTATCGGAAATTGTACACGCAGGAACAGCATTCGTCAACTTTTTGCAGCATTTGTTTTTTTAAAATGCAAAAGGCGGGACTACCCGGCCATTTTCGCCGAAGCAGTTCCGCTTTTTTATGGTTTCTTTGCTTTTTTCCATCTTTTCAGCAGGGTACGGACAAGCTGCAGCGTAACAAGCCCCACCGCAGCACCCAGCAATAATCCAATTTCCAGCGCGGCCGCAGAGATATGCGGCAGGCCGACCAAATCATACGTTGGAAACGCAAGCCCCGTCAGGCAGCCAACACCGGCGCCGGAAAAAGCCGCCAGCAGGGCATACAACAGCGCCGTCATATCCTTCCGGCTGCCACCTCTGTGGCGGCGGCGCCACTCCCGCCCGGTAACCTCTTTTTCGGAACCGTCCGTTTTTCGCAGAAGCATTTTTCTCAAAGCTGCCGCCTCCTTCCCTGTTTGCTTTTTATCGTAGGCAGTTTCTGTGGACAGAAAACAGACAAATTGCGAACATTCTGAAAACAAACAGTGAAAAGCCTCCCATACTCATATTTCCCTCAAAATGTCCTTCATGGATTTGACATACGCATAGATATGCCCGCCGGCATTGTCCCCATACCTCTCTGCCAACTTAACAATGGCACTGCCAACGATGACGCCGTCCGCAATGCTGCCAATTTTCTTTACCTGCTCCGGTGTATTGATGTCAAAACCGACCGCCGCCGGTGTCTGTGTGCTTTCCCGTGCCTCTTTCAGAATAGAGGCAAGGCCGGTGTTAATCTGGCTGCGCATACCGGTTACACCCATGGAGGAAACAATATACAAGAATCCCTCGGAATCCCCCGTAATGCGGCGAATACGCTCATGGGAAGTGGGTACAATCATGGAAATCACTTTCACATCATTTTTACGGGCGGTTTCCTGAATCTCTCCCTTTTCCTCATACGGCAGGTCCGGTACAATGATACCATCTATGCCGACTTTGCGGCACCGGTCAAAGAAGCGCTCATTGCCGTAGCTGAAGACCGGATTGTAGTAGGTCATAAAGACCAGCGGCACATCAGTCTTTTGCCGCAGGTCCTCTACCATGTCAAAAACACCGTCCGTGGTCGTGTCGGCCTGCAGCGCGCGCAGGTCAGCTTCCTGAATGACAATTCCCTCGGCGATAGGGTCCGAAAATGGGATGCCGATTTCCACCAGGTCACAGCCGGCCCTAACCATTTGCAGGATATATTCCTCTGTTTTTTCAAGGGACGGGTCACCTGCTGTAATAAACCCAATAAGTGCTTTTCCGTTTTCAAAAGCCTTGTGTATTCTGTTCATTCTGTCAAGTCCCTCCCTCGATAGCGGGCAATGGACACCACGTCTTTATCTCCTCTGCCGGAAAGGCAGATAATCATGCTCTGGTCTTTGCGCATGGTGGGTGCCAGCTTCATGGCGTAGGCCACCGCGTGCGCACTTTCAATCGCGCAGATAATGCCCTCGATACGGGCAATGTACTCAAATGCGTTCACGGCCTCGTCGTCCGTAACCGGCACATACTGTGCCCGGCCGATGTCACGCAGATAGGCGTGCTCTGGACCAACGCCGGGGTAGTCCAGCCCAGCGGAAATGGAGTAGACCTGTGAAATCTGGCCGTATCGGTTCTGACAGAAATAGGACTTCATGCCGTGAAAAACGCCGAGTTTTCCGGTTCCCATGGTGGCGGCAGTCTGTGCGGTGTCTACGCCGCGCCCCGCGGCCTCACAGCCGATGAGACGAACCTCTTTGTCGGGAATGAAATGATAAAACATTCCCATAGCGTTGCTGCCACCGCCCACACAGGCCAGCACAGCATCCGGAAGTTTGCCCTGAATTTTTAAAATTTGCCGGTGTGCTTCCCTGCTGATAACGCTCTGGAAGTCACGCACCATGGTTGGGTACGGGTGTGGCCCCATGACAGAACCGATGATATAGGCAGTGTCGTCCACACGGCTGGCCCACTCCCGCATGGCCTCGTTAATGGCGTCTTTTAGGGTGCCGGTGCCGCTGGTCACCGGGTGAACCTTTGCACCCAGCAGTTCCATGCGATACACGTTCAGCGCCTGCCGCTCGGTATCCTTTTCCCCCATGAACACTTCACATTCCATGCCCAACAGGGCGGCACCGGTCGCGGCGGCGACACCGTGCTGTCCCGCGCCGGTCTCGGCGATAATGCGTGTCTTTCCCATGCGTTTTGCCAGCAGTACCTGCCCCAGCACATTGTTGATTTTATGGGAACCGGTATGGTTCAGGTCCTCACGCTTCAGGTAAATCTTTGCGCCGCCGAGGTCCTTGGTCATTTTCTCCGCATAGTAAAGCAGTGACGGCCGGTTTGCATAACCGCACAGCAGAGTATGCAGTTCCTCCTGAAACGCCGGGTCCTCTTTGTAGTACAGATAGGCTTCTTCCAGCCTTTTCAGCTCACTCATCAGTGTTTCGGGCACATACTGCCCGCCGTGAATGCCAAATCTTCCTTTAGCCATTGCGCAGCCTCCTAATCATACCATCTATTTTTTTGGGTCTTTGCGGCCGTTCAGCTGTATATCGGCCCGTCTCCCACAAATATGGTTTCGGCATATTTGTCCCTCCCACAGTTTTTGTCCCCGGGAAAGAACGCAAAAAGGCCCGTCCCGGGCAGACAGAATATAATCTATCCGCCAAGGACGGGCCTTAAAAATTCTCGGCTCGCGGTGCCACCTTGTTTCGCGGCAAAGTGCCGCACACTTATTGGGAGTACCAGCATACTCCCGGCCCGTTACGCTGGCCCTGCGTCGCGGAATACTTGGCAGCTTTCAGCTGCCTTTGACCGCGCCCTCAGTGGTCCATTTAACTGCCTGCTTTCGGTCCGGTTCTCAGCTTCCCGGGCTCTCTGTACGGGCAATGGACAGTTTTTATCTCCACTTCATCGGTTTAAAGTAATATTTGATTTGCTACCATTATACGCAGCGAACAGAATTTGTCAACTGCTTTTTGCACTTTTTTACCGGAACTGAAAAATTTCTCGGCAGGGTGATTTCCTGTGGCATGCCCTTTTTTGCCCTTTCAAGGGACCATGTGTTCCTGTTCTGCATAAATTTACCCGTAAAAAGGGGAGCTGAGGTCCAAAAATGGACCTCAGCTCCCCTTTGTTCAAACATTTGTTCATAAAAGTATTGCATATCACTCCAAAGTTTTGTAAGATGGAATTTAGAGGGATTCCGCTGCACAGAGAAAGTGAGTGGTTAAGAATATGGATAACTGGAAATGGGGACAAGAGTATTTGCAAGAAGCGGAGGTACTGAAAAAGCACCTGTTGCCTGTTCGCAAAGCACTGAAAAGTCGCACCCTAGGTGTGGAAGAAAGTCAAAAGTTCGCCCAGCGGGAAAGTATGCTGTATCAGATGTACCTTGAGTGCCGTGCAACCGGGCGCCATCTGCAGGAGAGCCGGCCATGAGGCACCGCATTTTAAGCTATGACCTGCTGCCGCAGGAACTCGGCACACCACAAAACCGGGAAGAACCAGACACCAGACGCATCGCCATGCGTCGTGCGCTGCGTCTGGCCATCCGGCAGGAACTAACCCCCCGCCAGCGTGCCTGCACGGAGCGCCGTCTGGCGGGTCTGAAAATACAGGAAATTGCCGCTGATATGGGTCTTGCGCCCTCCACCGTATGCGGGCACTTAAAGCGTGCCTCCCGGCGGCTGCAGCGTTCCCTGCAGTACAGCTGTCAGTTCCTGCAAAAACCATAAACTCCATTTGTTCGACAGCAAAAGGGCTTTCCGCTGTTTTTACAGCGGAAAGCCCTTTTTGACAGCCTGCCCTGTCTGGGGCGGGCTTATTTTTTTGTTATGTGCGCTGATAGGTTTCCAGTACGCGGGCAGCAGCCCCGCCGTCCACGCGGACAAAGTCATCCCCCTGCTCACCGCCGCAGTCATGGCTGATTTCCATTGCTTTTTCGTAAGTAGCAAAGCGGGTGGCTTTTTTGATTGGCTCTTCTTTTCCGTCAATGAAAAAGACAAAACCCATACGGTCCGCTTCCGTATTGGCAAAGCAAAAACAGCCTGCCTCCACGGATACGTGCTGGCGCTCTTCCACAATGCCCGCCAGACCGGACTTCACCAGTTCAACGCCCATGTCGTCCAAACCGGCCTCAAAAATCAGCACTTTTTCCTTTAACTCCATGGGGGAAGCGACTTCACGCTTCTTGACACCGGCAAGCTGCGGGAAGCGTTTGTCTACTTCCACTTTCCGCAGACTTTTTTCGTTTCCCTCCGGTACCAGGTAAATCATAAATTTGTGATTTTTATCGTGGTAAAGGCACGGATAGACCAGCTCTGCCTGATAGCCGCAGTGCGGGCACTGCCAATCAAACAGTGTTTCATCCCGTACTTTCTGCCGCAGAAGCGGCTCTGTGTCCGCGCTGATTCCAGTCCACATTTTGGTGCGCACCGGCTTGCCGCACTGCGGACAACATACGTCCTTGTTTACCTGTGTAGACATAAAAGAAAAACACCCCCGTGTTCATTCCCATTCTCCAAATGAATTCTGTTTATTATACCACATTTCGCGCCGAATGCCTACCAGAAACCCCCTTTTGACATAATTTTTATTCCTTCACTGAAAACACTGTATCCGCACATTTTTTTACTGTTCAAAAAAATGAAGATGCGGTATAATAGATATGTAACTTTTCGTTTATGAGTACCGCAACGCTTATTTTCCGCACGGCATTTCCGCCTGTGCGGTATGGAGGGATGTATTATGGGACTTTTTAACGACCTTGGAAAACAAATTTCCGACACATTCGGCGGCCTGCGGGACAAAAACCACCGCACCGCTGTTGTAAACCGCCTGCGCATTGTCATTCGGAATGACCGCGAGGAACGCGCCCGTGCCTACGTTGCACTGGGGAAATATTACTATGAGCATATGCGCGGTCAGGGTAACCCCGAAGCGGAAGCCCTGTGCGATTCCATCGATGAAAGTGACCGCCGTCTAAAGCACGCGTTCCAGCGTTTGGAAGAAATCCGCGAAGAAAATGACGCAGAAGCTGCGCAGAAAGACAGATGTACTGAGTGTGACAGTGACTGCGGTAACTGCCAGTACGGCATGGACTCGGATGTCGCTGAAGGCTGGGCTCCCACTGAGCCGGAAACACCGGCGGATAATTCACAGAACGCCGCACCGGCTGACGAACCAGTTCCATCCGAAAGCGACAGTGCTAACCATCCGCAGGAAAAACCCGCTGCTCCTGCTGTAACGCCTGCCGATGAAGAGGCAGCTCCGGAGGAACCACAGGCGTGAAAGGAAAAGTATTAGTTGGTATGAGCGGCGGCGTCGACAGCAGCGTTGCTGCTCTTTTGCTGCAGCAGCAGGGCTGGCAGGTTACCGGCTGCACACTGCGCCTGCATCTGGACGACCCCGCCTTTCCCCCGCGGGACGGCGGCTGCTGCTCCTACAAAGATGTACAGGACGCGCGCCGTGTTTGCTATGCGCTCGGCATAGACCATTTTGTATTTAATTTTACAGACTTGTTTTCAGAAAAAGTCATTGACAATTTTGTCGCAGAGTATAATGCCGGCCACACGCCGAACCCCTGTATTCGCTGCAACCGCTGGCTGAAATTCGGCGCCATGCTGCAGCGTGCACAAACACTCGGCTGTGATGCGATTGCCACCGGACACTACGCCAGCATACAAAAGGGTGAAAATGGCCGCTGGCAGCTGCTGGCCTCCCCCACCAACAAAGACCAAAGCTATGTGCTGTACAGTTTGACACAGGATCAGCTTGCGCACACGCTGCTGCCGCTTGGCAGTCTCCCGAAGCCGGAGGTCCGCCGCCTAGCGGAGGAAGCCGGCCTGCCGGTGGCCCACAAGCCTGACAGCCAGGAAATCTGTTTTGTGCCGGACAACGACTATGCGGGCTTTCTCTGCCGCCACTGTGGGCATGACAGCGCCCCTGGCGACTTTGTCGACCAAAGCGGCCACATCCTCGGCCGACACCGCGGGCTGACGCATTACACGGTTGGACAGCGCAAAGGGTTGGGCATTGCCTTTGGACAGCCCATGTACGTCACCCATCTGGACGCCAAAAACAACCGCATTGTCCTCGGTCCGGAGGGCAGCCAGTATAGCCGTTCCCTGCTGGCAAAGGAAATCAACTGGGTATCCATTCCCGCACCGGACAGGCCCCTGCGCGTACAGGTAAAAATACGCTACCTGGCAAAGCCGGCAGCAGCGCTGGCTTCCCCCCGGCCGGACGGCTCCCTGCTCCTAACTTTCGACACGTCGCAGCGTGCTGCCGCTCCCGGGCAGGCCGCTGTGCTGTATGATGGTCCGCTGCTGCTGGGCGGTGGTGTGATTCAGCAGGGTTTTCCGGACCTGCCGCCCGCTGACATATAGCCTTGTAAAACTGAAATAAAAGCACAGACATTCGGTAAAAAGCACCCCTCGCTTTTTGCCATACGCCTGTGCTTTTTTCATGTTCTGTTCGCAGAAGCGGCCGTTTATTCCGCTTTTTTATTGATAAATTTCGCATGAAATTTACTGTACAAAATAGTCTGTTCCGCATAAAGGCCTGTATATCCGGAAAGCGCATAGGAAATGGCGCAGGCTAGGAAAAAGTACGGTGCACCGCTGTAGCCAAACATCGAGCAGCCCAGCAGCAGGGCTGTAATGGGGCAGTTGACTACGCCGCAGAACAGGCTGATAAGCCCAATGGCGGCAGCTAACCCGGGATTTAGCCCCAGCAGGCCACCCATCCAGCAACCGAACGTTGCGCCGATAAAGAAGCTGGGCACAATTTCGCCGCCCTTAAAGCCAGCACCCAGTGTCAGCGCTGTCAGCAGTATTTTCATGAGAAACGCTTCCGGCCGAGCTTGTCCGCAGATTGCCCGCGCAATGACATTGCCGCCGGCGCCCTCGTAGTCCGTTGTGCCCGCCAGCAGTGTAATACCGATAATCAGCGCGCTGCCTACCAGCACCCGGATATACTGATTGGGAAGGAACCGTGTGTAAAGTTTTCCTGCCAGATGCAGCACGCGACAGAACAGAATCGCTACCAGCCCGCACAGCGCCGCCAGCAGTGCTGTCTGCATCGCCGTCTGCAAATGAATACCGCCAGGCATAGCGGCAATCACAAAGTGCGCCGGCTTGGCACCGAGTTTCTGCGCAATGCCGGAAGCCAGCACACTGGAAATGCACACCGGCACCAGCGCCGAATAGTACATTTCCCCTACACTGATAACCTCCAGCGCAAAAACGCCCGCTACAACCGGCATGCCAAACAGTGCCGAAAAGACGGCGCCCATACCGCACATAGTCACTATATGCAGGGATTTTTCGTCCAGCTTAAAAAGGCGTCCCGTGCCGTAGGCAAGGCTGCCGCCAATCTGCAGGGCCGCACCCTCGCGTCCGGCGGAACCGCCGAACAAGTGTGTAATGCCGGTCGCCGCAAAAATCAATGGTGCCATGCGCGCGGGCAGCGGCTGTGGCGAGCGGATAGCCAGCAGCACCAAATCTGTACCGCGGCTTTTTTTGACACCGCAGATATGGTACAGCCACACGATAAACAAGCCGCCCAGCGGCAATAAATACAATAGCCAGCTATGCTGCATACGGATTTGCGTACACCACTGCAAAGTATAATAAAACAGTGTGCCTACACCGCCACCAATGACAGCGCCAATTCCGACACTGAGCAGCACCCAGCAGAAGAAGGCCTTTAGCCGTTGACCGTTATGCTTGGCACGCTGCTTCAAATTTTCTTTTTTCTCTTCGTCCATTGTCGCCAGATTTCCCCTTCCTGTTCGGTCCCGGTCCGCTTTTACGGCCGCCAGTCCGTCAGGTCCGCCGGATGTTCCGGCAGCAGCTGCAACTGTTTTGTCAGGACGGCAAGGTCACACCATTTTCCAAGTTTGTACGCTACATGGGGATAAAGATAGATGTCCTCATACCCGCACGCATGGTGAAATCCCACGCTTTCCGGATTTGGCACGGCAATCTGCGCATACAGCTGAATGCAGCCCATTTTTTGCAGCCGGTTTTCCAGCTGCTCATACAGGGCACGGCCTATTCCTCGTCCGCGCTGCAGCCAGCTGATATAAATACTGACTTCCGCCGACCAGCGGAACGACGCACGGGACTGCAGCTGGTGCGCATACGCATATCCCTGCACATGGCCGTCCTCTTCATACACCAGCCATGGATATTCCCGCTGTGTCTGCTGTACACGGCGCGCCATCTCCGCCGCGTTCGGCGCCTGTTCCTCAAAGGTAATGACGGTTTCCTCAGCATAAGGCGCATATATTTCCGCCAGCCGGGCCGCATCGTCCGCCGCTGCCGGACGGATATTTCCGCAGTGTTCCATTCCCTTCCCCGCTTTCTGTAAACAGGCCTTTTCGGCCGAATTTATTTTTATTATAAGGGAGCCCACTGAAAAAAACAAGCAGACAGCAAAAAGGGCAGCCATAAAGGCTGCCCTCATTATACAAGTTCCTGCCCGCAAAGCGGACTGCATCTTTTTGCACGGCGCTGATTCCAATATATCGCGCGGACCACGTTTGTCCGAACTTTGTACTGTTTATAGTATACCGCATCTTTGTGGGTTCGTCAAGGAAAATCGTAATTTTTTTAGCATTTCTGCAAAAAAGTTTTCGACACAATTCGTCAATTTGTTATGTTATGTAGAAATTCTGCTTCTTAAATGCCAAGCAGTGTTTTCCCGCCGGCGGCCAGTTTTTCGGTCAGTGCGGCGCTTTCTGCCTCATTTTTACCCTTTGCGGACAGATAAATTTTAATTTTCGGCTCGGTGCCGGAGGGCCGCACAATGACCTTGCAGCCGTTCTCCAGCCGATATTCCAGTACATTGGACTGCGGCAGGTTAATCTTGCTTTCTTTGCCGGCGTCACTGCGTACACTGCGCTGGTAATCGCTCCAGCCGGCCACACGGAACCCCGAAACTTCGGTCGGCGTATGCTTACGCAGGCGTTCCATAATCTGCTGCATCTGGACCATGCCGTCCTCGCCCTCAAAGCCGAAGTTCAGTACCTCATTGCGGTAATATCCATAAGTTTTGTACAGGTCCTCCATTGCATCTGCCAGCGTCATACCCTTGTTCTTATACCAGCTTGCCATCTCGCAAATGAGCATGGTGGCGTCAACAGCGTCCTTGTCGCGGACATAACCGCCAGAAAGGTAACCGTAGCTTTCCTCAAAGCCAAGCAGGAAGCGGTCCTCCTCGCCCTTGGCCTCCAGCGCGGCAATTTGGTCGCCGATATACTTAAAGCCGGTCAACACACGGCGAACTTCCACCCCATAGGTTGCCGCAACCGCGGCAACCATATCTGTACTGACAATGCTGGTGACGACAACCGGTGCTTTCGGCAGGCGGCCTTGCTCCTTTTTCGCGCTGGCAATGAAGTTGAGCAGCAGCACACCCACCTCGTTGCCGGTCATCAGGCGGTATTCGGTTCCCTGCTTAACGGCAATGCCGCAGCGGTCACAATCCGGGTCCGTGGCAATCAAAAGGTCATCGCCGGTTTTTTCACACAACGCAATGCCCTTTTGCAGTGCCTCCCGAATCTCCGGGTTCGGGAATGGGCAGGTCGGGAAGTTCCCGTCCGGCCACTCCTGCTCCGGCACTACGTCCACTTTTTGTACACCGAGGCGTTCCATAATGCGGGTACAGCACACACGGCCAGTTCCGTTCAGCGGTGTATACACAACCTTCAGGTTGCCGCACGGCTTCTGCAGAATACGCCCCGCATAAACCGCGTCCAGAAACGCGTCCAGCACCGACTCTGGAATGACAGAAATCAGGCCCTGCTTCACGCCCTCATCAAAGCTGATGAAATGAACGTCCTTAAAAATATCAGTATGGTCAATCTCGTTCTGGACATCCGTTGCCATTTGGGCAGTAATCTGACAGCCGTCACTGCCATATGCCTTGTATCCGTTGTACTGCGCGGGGTTATGGCTTGCTGTAACATTGATGCCCGCATCACAGCGCAAGTCCCGCACGGCAAAGGACAGGGTCGGTGTTGGGGACAGCCATGGGTAAATGTGGGCGGCAATGCCGTTTGCCGCCAGCACACCGGCACTGACTTTGGCAAAAACCTCGGATTTAATACGGCTGTCATACGCAATGGCTACCCTGGGGCGGCGGCCCTGCACATGTTTGTTTAGATAATTGGCCAGTCCCTGAGTTGCCTGCCCCACCGTGTAAACGTTCATGCGGTTGGTGCCGGCACCGATGATGCCGCGCAGACCCGCTGTACCAAAGGAAAGGCTGCGGTAGAAACGGTCGTTAATCTCATCCGGCTTATTTTTAATCTCCCGCAGTTCCTTCATAAGGTCCGGGTCCGCCAAATCCTGCGCGAGCCATTTTTCATACTCCGTCATACAAAAATCCTCCTGTCCAGTTTCCATGCCGCGTCTTTTTGGCGCGGATACTTTTACCATTAGATTACCATTTCATGATTTATAAGTCAATGCAGATGCACAATATTTGTAACAATACCGGCCCCTGTAATGTCGACATAACCATACGTTCCCGTGCTGCCGTGCAGGGAGCCGGGGTTGAGGATATAAAGACCGCTGTCGTATGCGGTGAGCGCCTCATGCGTGTGGCCAAAAAGCAAAACCTGCGCGCCGTTTTCACGGGCGGCCTGCTCCACCTCATCCATGCCGTACTTTACGTGCTCGGCGTAGCCGTGCGTCATGTAAAAAGTGACGCCGCCAATCTTTTCTATCAGGCGGGCAGGCAGTTTGCTGCCCCAGTCACAGTTGCCGCGCACCATATAAAAAGTCTTTTCCGGAAAGGAAGCCTGCACTTCCCGTGCTTCTTCCTCGCCGTCACCCAGGTGAATCACGGTTCGCGCCTTCGGCTGTGCCACCAGTGCCCGATGCAAAGCCCATCGGTCACGGTGTGTGTCAGACACGACCAGTATACGCATTCTGTAAGAACCTCCTCTTTTTCCGTGTCATATCGTAAGGACAGTACGCATAATTTACACAGAAGGAGTGTCGCTGTTATGCAAAACCGTTCTAATCGTCCGCTGTCGGGCTTTCCCAGCAAAGTTCCGCAGAAAGTCACCCCAGAACAGGTGCAGCAGCTGATACAGCAGCTGACCCCAACTGAAAAACAACAGCTGAACAATGTACTGAACAGCAAGGAAGCTACCCAAAAGCTACTTTCAACACCGCAGGCAAAAGAACTGATGAAAAAATTCGGCGGAGGGAAATAACCTATGGAAGACCTTGCCCAAAAACTTTCTGCCATGCTCAACGACCCGTCAACCATGCAGCAGATGCAGTCCATTATGGGTGCCCTGGGCGGCGGCGGTGCCGCCAATGCACCTCCGTCAAAACCAAAACCCACCCCAACCGCACCGCCGCCCGCTGGAATTGGCGGACTGAACACAGAAACGCTTGGGCTGGTTACAAAGCTTGCGCCCATGTTTTCCGCCATGCAGCAGGAGGACAACAGTACCCGCCTTCTGCATGCCCTGCGGCCGCTGCTGGGAACCTCACGGCAGAAAAAACTGGATGAAGCCCTGCGGCTGATGCAGCTGATGCGTGCCCTGCCTATGCTGAAACAGGCGGGGCTGCTGGGCTCACTGTAAAAAATACAGAGGGAAAGGGGTGTTCCACCGTGGCTACAGAAGAATCGGGAAATATGCAGCAAATGCGCAAAGACGCAATCCGCCGCACACAAGAAATGTATCAGCGGGCAAAGGCACCGCCCGGCTATAGCGGCAGCGCCTTTGCTAAAAAGGGACCTCCCCCTCCTCCTGCACCAAAACCGCCCGTGGCCGCGCAGCCAAAACCGCCCGCGGCCACGCAGCCAAAAGCGGATAAAGCGCCGCAGCCGCCCAGCTTTTTTCAGGCACTGTTTGCGGACGGCGAACGAAATCTCATTTTAAGTATTCTTCTCCTGCTGATGCAGGAAGAACACTCTGACCCATCCCTGCTGTTTGCGCTTTTGTATTTGCTTTTGTAGGGCCTCATTATGCCCGTACCTGCCCGTCGCCCATGACTAGGAACTTCGTACTGGTCAGCTGGTTTACACCCATTGGGCCGCGGGCATGCAGCTTTTGTGTGCTGATGCCGATTTCTGCGCCCAGGCCAAACTCTCCGCCGTCTGTAAAGCGGGTGGAGGCGTTCACATATACGGCCGCGCTGTCTACCCGCTGCTGGAAAATGCGTGCATTCCGGTAGTTCCGGGTAACAATGCATTCGCTGTGTCCGGTACTGTACTTTGCAATATGTGTCAGCGCCTGCTCCAGACTGTCCACCACTTTAATGGCGAGAATATAATCATCGTATTCGGTTGCCCAGTCCGCTTCCGTTGCCGGCACGACTTTGTCCGTGCCCAAAATGGCACGGGTGCGCGGGCAGCCGCGCAGTTCTACATGCTTTTCCAAAAGCCTTGCCCCGATAACGGGCAGGGCTTTTTCTGCAATATCCTGATGGACCAAAAGCGTTTCCATTGCGTTGCAGACACTGGGGCGGCTGGTCTTTGCGTTGTCAACGATATTGGCGGCCATTTCAATATCCGCGCTGTCGTCCACATACACATGGCAGTTGCCGGCACCAGTCTGGATAACCGGTACCTTTGCGTTCTGCACCACACTCTGAATCAGGCCACGGCCGCCGCGCGGAATGAGGACATCCAGGTAGCCGGTCATCTGCATCATGCCGGTGGAAGAGCTGCGGCTGGTATCCTGCACCAACTGAATGCAGTCCCGCGGCAATCCCGTTTTTTCGACCGCGCCGCGCATAAGGTCCGCACACACGGTGTTGCTGTGGATTGCTTCTTTTCCACCGCGCAGAATAACGGCATTGCCCGCTTTCAGGCAAAGTGCCGCGGCATCGGCTGTCACATTCGGCCGTGCCTCAAAAATAATGCCAATAACACCCAGCGGCACCCGTACCCGGCGGATTTCCAGCCCATTTGGCAGGTTGCGTCCTTCGATGACCTGCCCTATAGGGTCCTCCTGCGCAGCTACCTGCCGCATACCGTCCGCCATGTTAGAAATACGGGTGTGATCCAGTGTCAGGCGGTCCAGCATAGCGGGGCGCATCCTCGCCGCTTCCGCCGCCTGTACGTCCTTTCGGTTTGCTTCCAGCAGCATTGGCTCACCCTGCTCCAGTGCATCTGCAGCTGCCCGCAGTGCCGCATCCTTCTGTGCCGCACCGGCCACTGCCAGCTGTGACGATGCTACTTTTGCCGCCTGTCCCATTTCAATGAGTGTCATGTGTGCTCCTTTCTTTAGAAACCCCTGCCCTGAAAATACCTATTATTAGTTTTTTGCCTGCGCCGGTACAAAGGTCGTACCCAAAACAGTTCCGTCAAACAAATCATACAGATCCCGCGGGTTTGCCCCTGAAAGGACAACACAGGGGATTCCCGCACGGTTGGCAATTTCCGCCGCCGATACTTTTGTCGCCATGCCGCCGGTGCCGAGGTCACTGCCCGCGCCGCCGGCCAGCGCTTTAATTTTATCCGTAATGCCATAAACATAAGGAATGCGCTTAGCCTGCGGGTTCGTGCGCGGATTGCCGTCATACAAGCCGTCAATATCCGTTAAAATAACCAGCAGATCCGCCTGTGACAGCACCGCCACGGTTGCTGAAAGGGTATCGTTGTCACCAAAATTTTTTCCGGCCAGCTCATCCGTTGCAACGGAGTCGTTTTCATTGACAACCGGAATAATGCCAAGGTGCAGCAATGTTAAAAATGTATTTTCTGCATTTTTCCGCGTAACCTGATTCTGTACCACGTCCCGTGTAAGCAGCACCTGACCAACTGTATGATTATATTCGCCGAAAAATTTATCATACATAAACATCAGCTCACATTGACCAACCGCGGCAACTGCCTGTCGCTGCTCAATTTCTTCCGGATGTTTGTGCAGGCCAAGCTTTGCCATACCAACGCCTACGGCGCCGCTGCTGACCAGAACCACCTCCCTGCCCTCATTCTGTAAACCACACAGGACCTTACACAGTTCCTCCATGCGGCGCAGGTTCAGCCGTCCGTTTTCATAGGCCAGCGTACTGGTTCCAACCTTAATGACCACTCGTTTTGCTTGCGTGATATGTGACATTTTCTGTTCCCTCCGTCTGCGCCGCAGCGCAGAACGCCATCGGCAAATTTTCTTTTAATTATAGCATACTTTACCTGCGAAAGGGAAAACATCATATTTCAGGCAGAAAGACAAATACTAAGCGAAAGGGAAGGAGGGATATGATAAAATGCTTGACAAAATTGCTCTTTTTTTCATCGTCGTCGGCGGAATCAACTGGGGATTGGTTGGATTCTTTCGGTTTGACCTAGTTGCATGGATTTGCGGCGGCCCTGCCACCATGCTTGCCCGCATCATTTACGCCGTCATCGGCATTGCTGCCCTGTGGTCTATTTCCATTTTCTTTAAGCGCATTACAACCGAATCGGATATAGAACACGGCGCAATCTGACCACCGTCCCCCTATGAAAAGGCAGAACTGTTTGCTACAGTTCTGTTTTTTTGTCCTAACGGGGTTTTGTCGGCCTGCGGTGGGCATTTTCCCTCGGCTGTGGTGCCGGCAGATCCGCTGGATTTAGCCCTTCCAGCTCAATGCGCGCTTCCCGACAGGAAAGGTTTAGCCTGCCGCGGCTGTCTATTTCCACAACCTTAACCATGACAGAATCACCTACTTTAACAACATCTGTCACCTTGTTCACAGGTTTGATATCCAGCTGTGAAATGTGTACCAATCCCTCTTTTCCGGGGGCAATTTCCACAAATGCGCCGAAGTCTATCAGCCGGGTAACCTTGCCGCAGTATATTCTGCCGGGTTTTGGCCCTTCCACAATGGTGTGAATAATGTCCAACGCGCGCTGTGTGCCCGCTTCCTCCTGGCCGGAAACATAAACGTGGCCGTCCTCTTTGACGTCCATCTGTACATTGCACTCACTGCATATCTGCCGAATGACCTTTCCGCCCGTGCCAATAACTTCTCGAATCTTGTCGACTGGAATCTGCACCGTCTCCATCTTCGGTGCCCATTTGGAAAGCTTTCCGCGCGGCGCGGGAATCGCCTTTAAAAGAACCCCATCAATGATTTCGTTACGTGCCTTGTGCGTTTTCAGCAGGGCTTCCCGCACCATTGCCGGTGTCAGCCCCTGTATTTTCAGGTCCATCTGTATAGCCGTAATGCCTTCTTTGGTACCAGCCACCTTAAAATCCATATCTCCGAAGAAATCCTCAATGCCCTGTATGTCCACCATGGTCATCCAGTGCTCGCCCTCCGTGACCAGCCCGCAGGAAATGCCCGCCACCGGCGCTTGAATGGGCACGCCGGCTGCCATCAGTGCCAGTGTGCTGCCACAGATGCTTGCCTGTGACGTGGAACCATTGGAGGAAAGCACCTCACTGACAACCCGCATGGCATACGGGAATTCATCCACGCTGGGAATGACCGGCAGAAGTGCCCGCTCCGCCAGCGCGCCGTGTCCGATTTCACGGCGGTTTGGCCCGCGGCCGGGTTTTGTTTCGCCAACGCTGTAACTCGGGAAATTATACTGATGCATATAGCGCTTTTCTTTGGTCTCACCCAAGTCGTCCAGTGTCTGCGCATCACTCACCTGCCCGAGCGTCACGGTTGTAAGGACCTGTGTCTGGCCGCGGGTAAACAGGCCGGAACCATGGACGCGCGGCAATAGGTCTACTTCCGCCGCCAGCGGGCGAATCTCGTCCATTCCGCGGCCGTCTACCCGTTTTTTCTCGTCCAGCAGCCAGCGGCGCACAACATATTTTTGCAGTTTGTACAGGCTCTCGTCCAGCTGTTTTTCACTGTCTGGATATTGTTCCGCAAAATGCGCAAAAACATCCGCATACACTTTTTGCAGACGTGTGTCCCGCACCATTTTGTCGCTGGTATCCATCGCCGCGCGCACAGCGTCCAATGCGTACACTGCCACGTCGTCCTGCATCTCATCGCTGGCGTGTTCTGCTGTATATGTAAATTTTTCTTTCCCGATTTCTTCCCGCATAGTCCGAAAAAGCGGCAACAGCTCCATGTTGGCACGGTGCCCCGTCAAAATGCCCTGATACATTTCCTCATCCGCAACAATTTTGGCACCTGCCTCTATCATCACCATGCGTTCCCCTGCGGAAGCGACCGTTACAGCCATACGGCTGTCTTTTCTTTGTTCTTCCGTTGGATTGATGAGAAAAGTTCCATCCGGTGCAAGGCCCACACATACGGCAGCGACTGGTCCTCCCCACGGAATATCCGAAATGGACAGTGCCGCGCTTGCGCCGAGGAGTGCCGCAATGACCGGCGAACAATCCGGGTCCAAGCTCATAACTATACAGGACACGGTCACATCGTTGCGCATATCCTTTGGGAACAGCGGACGAATGGACCGGTCAATTAAGCGGCCCGCCAAAACGGCTTCTTCCGGCGGCTTTCCCTCCCGTCGAAGAAAGGAACCGGGAATGCGGCCGACCGCGTACATTTTTTCCTCATAATCTACCGACAGCGGGAAAAAATCCACACCTTCCCGCGGCTGGCTGCTGGCTGTGGCAGTGCACAGCACCGCCGTTTCACCGTAGCGCACCATACAGGCGCCGTTTGCCAGCTGCGCAAGCTTTCCTGTTTCTATCTGCAGTTCACGACCTGCAAGTGAAGTTCGGTAGGTCCTGCTGTTCTCAAACATAGTGAGCCTCCCTTTCTGCGCTTTTTCATATGCTCATCCCATTAATATAGATTGCATAAATTATAGTACATTTCTACTGATATTTATAGCATTTCTTAAAAAATAGTGTAGAGAATCCAAAAAAGCGCAAAAAAATCGCCGCAGGCGCACAAGACGGCCGCGGCGGTTCTATTGGGTTCACAAACAGATTACTTACGCAGATTCAGTTCGCTGATGATAGCACGGTAGCGCTCAATATCCACGCGCTCCAGATAGTTCAGCAGGCTGCGGCGGGTGCCAACCATTTTCAGCAGGCCGCGGCGGCTGTGATGATCCTTCTGGTGAGTACGCAGATGGTCAGTCAGGTCATTGATGCGCTTGGTCAGGACAGCAACCTGTACTTCCGGAGAGCCAGTGTCACCCTCGTGCCGTGCATACTTCTTCATAATTTCTGTCTTTTCTGCCTTTGTCATAAGATAAAACCACCTTTTATAATATTTGCCGCATACGCAGAGGAGGGTCGTTGTGGTATCCCCCAGTGGGGCAGTCGCCGGCCTCCGCAAAATGGGCAAAGCAAGTATAGCATATTTTTCCGCGTTACGCAAATGCCTGTTTGCATTCTTGTTGCAGGTAGATCCTTGCGTGTTCGCCGTCCTGCCGAATCTGTTTGCCCAATGCCTCCACACTGGCAAACTTCTTTTCCGGACGAATGAAGTGCAGTAAATCGGTGCATACCGTTGCGCCGTACACTTCCGGCCCAGTATAATCCGGCATCCATGTTTCCGCAGACACAAAGTGTCCATCTACGGTGGGCCGTATACCCACATTGGTTACACCGCAGTAGATGTGTCCGTTCAGGGTAACACGGCTGGCATACACGCCGAACCGCGGCAGGACAAAGTTGTCCGGGATTTTTTGGTTCAGTGTCGGCGTTCCAAGCCGACGGCCCAGCTGCTGGCCGTGCTGTACCGTTGAAAGGTAGCTGTATGGTCTGCCCAGCAGGCGGGCTGCCTCGCCGACCGCGCCTGCCCGCACCAGTGCGCGAATACGGGTGCTGCTGATGGGTGCATTGTCAGCCATAACGGCTGGTTTGACTGCTACACGCAGACCACGCTGTGTACACAGGTGGGTAAGATCCGCGCTGGTCGCACTGCCGCCCTCTCCAAACGTAAAATTAAACCCGCAGCACACTTTTTTTGCGTGGCAGACTTTGATAAGAACCTCATCCACAAACTGCTCTGCGGTCAGGTGCATAATGCTTGCGAACTGCAGCCGGTACAGCTGCTTGATACCAAATTTCTCCAGCACCTGTTCTTTCTGCTGCTGCGTCATCAATTCGCCGCCAGTTTTTCCACCCAAATCACACAGGGGATTTCGGGCAAAGGTGAGCACGGTGGGAACGAGTCCCGGTTCACCCAATGTCTGAGAAATGACCGCCCTGTGCCCCAGGTGCAGCCCGTCAAAGGAACCGAGTGCCACTGCTGTCGGCTCCTCACAGGGTATCAGTTCTTGGTAGATTTTCATTTTGTACATCCTCCTGTGTGCAGAAAAGGCGCACAACACAAAGCTGGCCCTTCCCCTTCTCTTCTGCGCCAAGGCCGAGGAAATTCCCCTCAGGGTCCCTCACACGACAGTTCCCGCAAAGTCCCTCTGGCAGGTGCAGACGGTCCAGCGACAGTCCGCCGCCGTTTGCAAAGCGTTTCGCCTGCGGCATGGTCACTGTCACCTGCGGCAGGTCCGCAAACAAATGCTCCACCGGCAGAACCTTCTGCAGGAGCCGTTCCCGTCCCATAGCTTTCGCCTGTGTCAGTGAAACGGCATCGTCCAATGTAAAGCCTGCCGCAGCCGTCCGGCGCAGGGCTGTCATCATTCCGTGTGAGCCAAGTGCTTCCCCTATATCCGCACACAGTGTGCGCACATAAGTACCACCGGAACACCTCACCCGCAGTGTTCCGGTACGGTCTGTTTCCCTATAAGAAAGCAGTTCTAGCCGGTAAATAGTCACACGGCGTGGCGGGCGCTCCACGGTCTTTCCCTGCCGGGCCAAATCGTACAGACGCACGCCGTTATGCCGCAGCGCGCTGTACATAGGCGGTGTCTGCAGAATCTCCCCAGTAAAGCGCGGCAGAACCGCCAGCAGGCTTTCCCGGGAAATAGGTGTATCATCCCGCGACTGCACCGTTCCGGTGCAGTCCAGCGTATCTGTCGCCGTACCAAACGCGAAGGACGCTTCATATTCTTTGGGCCGTTCGGCCAAAAAAGGCAGCGCTCTTGTCGCCTTTCCCAGCAGCATGGGCAGCACACCGGTTGCCATGGGGTCCAGTGTACCAGTATGACCAATTTTTCGTTCACCGGTAAGGCCCCGCAGTACTGCTACTGCGTCAAAAGAGGTAAAGCCTTCCGGTTTGTCCAACACCAGCACTCCGGTCATAATTTCTCCAAATAGTCCGCTGTTGCGGCAACGATTTCCTTCATTGCCTCTTCCATATTACAGCCAATCATCGCACAGCCGGCGGCACCCGGGTGCCCGCCGCCGCCGAACCGGCTGCAAATAACTGAAGCGTTCACCGGTGGCTGCGCACGCAGCGAAACTTTTATTTTTCCGTCAGATTTTTCTTTGACGGTAATGCCCACCTGCACGCCCTCTATGGAACGGGGAATGTTGGCAATTCCATCCGTGTCATCATCGCTTGCACCGGTCTGCTGTACCATGGCGTACGTCAGCGGAATGACAGCAATTCTGCCGTTTCGATAATATTCGATATGATTCAGCGCCTGTTTTTCCAGCTCCAGCCGCTGGCGGCTTTTAGTTGCAAACATAGCGCGGTTAATTTTATGTGTCGGTACTCCCAGTTCCATCAGGCTCGCCGCCATTCGCAGGGTATGCGGTGTGGTGTTGATGAACTGAAAGCAGCCGGTATCGGTAATTATGCCAGTATACAGGTCCTCTGCTATTGGCTCGTCCAGCGGAACACCCAGCAGCGGCAGAAAGCTGCACAAAATTTCGCAGGTTGCCGCGGCCTTCGGTTCCACATGATACCGCTGTGCATAGTGCGTATTGCTTGGGTGGTGGTCAATGCAGAGCTGTATTTTACCGCCGTAGACCGGCTGCAGTTCCCCCAGCAGCTGCTCGTCCGCCACATCTAGCGAAACAATGGTTTTTGGTTCAAATTTCTGTTCTTCCATGCCCGCAAAGAGGAAGGAAAAGCGGGAGCCTACTGGGTCACAGCACAGCACCTGGGCGTGCTTGCCAAGACGGCGCAGCGCACGGCACAGGGCACTTCCGCTGCCAAGTGTGTCGCCGTCCGGCGATTGATGGCACAGAATGGTAATGTCCTGCTGCTGCAGAAGCCATGCGGCGGCCTCATTCAGGCTTACTTCCATGTTTCTCCTCCTTCAGGTCCTCCAGAATACGGGAAATATTCGCGCTGTACTCAATGGAATCCGTTGCCTTAAAGGTCAGTTCCGGTACATGCCGCAGGGAAAGGCGGCTTCCCAGTTCGTGGCGGATAAATCCGGCGGCAGACTTCAGTCCCTGCACTGCCCGCTGGGCGCGCTCCATGCCTTCCATATCGCTGACATACACTGTGCAGTACGAAAGGTCCCGGCTCACTTCTACCCGCACGATGCTCAGCAGTGTGTTGCTCACACGCGGGTCTTTCAGTTCACGGAAAACAGCTGTCAGTTCGCGGCGGATATCCTCTGTCGTGCGGTCCAGCTTATAACTCGGCATAAAAATTCCCTCCTGTCGGAAAATGCAGGCGCAGCATACGGAGTGTCCTTGTCCGCAGACAAGATTCCGTACCTGTGCCTGTAAAAAACGCATTTTCTGTAGTGTACAGCTTTATTCCGGCTGATAAGCCTCCATGGTATATGCTTCCAAAATATCACCGATTTTAATATCGGAGAATTTTTCCAGGCAGATGCCGCAGTCATAGCCTTCCACAACTTCCTTTACGTCATCCTTAAAGCGGCGCAGAGAAGCGATTGTATCATCTGCCACGACAATGCCGTCACGCACAACACGCGCACTGGCACCGCGGGTAATCTTTCCGGAGACCACATGGGCGCCAATAACAAGGCCAACACTGCTGATTTTGTAGGTCTCGCGGCATTCGGCACGGCCAAGCTGTACTTCGCGGTACTTCGGGTCCAGCATGCCTTTCATAGCGGATTCAATTTCCTGAATGCAGTCATAAATGACACGGTACAGACGAATATCCACACCATCACGCTTGGCGTTTTCCTCCGCGACCGGGTCCGGACGCACATTAAAGCCAACGATAATGGCGTTGCTGGCCGCTGCCAGCATGACATCGCTTTCGCTGATGGCACCAACAGCGCCGTGAATGACATTGACACGCACTTCATCATTGGAGATTTTCTCCAGTGATTGTGTAACTGCCTCAACCGAACCCTGCACATCCGCCTTAACAATCAGCTGTAACTCTTTCATATCGCCCAGCTGCATCTGCTCAAACAGGTTATCCAGGGTAACCTTGGTACGTGCGTTAAACTTCTCCTCTTTCTTAGCAGTGCGGCGCTGTTCCACCAGCTCACGGGCCAGACGTTCATCCGAAACAGCGTTAAAGGTATCGCCGCCGGCCGGTACACTATCCAGACCGGTGACTTCCACCGGTACACTGGGCTTTGCCGAGGTAATTTCCCTGCCACTTTCGTTTGTCATTGCACGTACACGACCGACGCTGGTGCCTGCTACAACAATATCGCCCTGATGCAGGGTACCGTTTTGGACCAGCATGGTGGCAATCGGACCGCGGCCCTTGTCCAGACGTGCTTCAATAATGACGCCCTTTGCCGGACGGTTCGGGTTCGCCTTCAGTTCCTTCATGTCTGCAACCAGCAGAATCATTTCCAGCAAGTCGTTCAGACCAGTTCCTGTTTTTGCGGAAACCGGAATACATGGCACGTTGCCGCCCCACTCTTCCGGCACAATGCCGTACTTTGTAAGCTGTTCCATAACCATCTGAGGATTGGCGCCGGGCTTATCTATTTTATTAACAGCAACAATGATATTGACCTTTGCTGCCTTTGCATGGTGAATTGCCTCAATGGTCTGCGGCATAACGCCGTCATCTGCCGCAACAACCAGGACCGCAATATCCGTTGCCATTGCACCGCGGGCACGCATGGTTGTAAAAGCCTCATGACCTGGAGTATCCAGGAACGTGACCATGCGGTCATTTACCTTAACCTGATATGCACCGATATGCTGTGTAATGCCGCCGGCTTCGCTGCTCGTCACATTGGTATGGCGGATAGCGTCCAACAGGCTTGTTTTGCCATGGTCAACATGGCCCATAACAACGACGACCGGCGCACGTGTTTCCAAATCTTCTTCTTTATCTTCGCTGTCATCAATAATCTGTTCCTCGATGGTGACTTCGACTTCTTTTTCCACCTTTGCGTGGAATTCCATTGCGACCAGAGAAGCCGTATCAAAATCGATTTCATCGTTGATGGAAGCAAACACACCGTTCTGCATCAGCTTTTTAATCACTTCGGCAACGGTTGCTTTCAGACGCAGTGCCAGTTCGCCGACTGTAATGCTTTCCGGAATCTGCACGGTAATCGGCTTTGCCTTGCGTTCTGCCGCAATACGGCGCAGACGCTCAGCCTCTGTTTCTCTCTTGGGCCGACGGCCGCGGCGGTAGCGGGCACTTTTCTGATTCAGTTTCTGCTTATGCACAACATTGTCTGTCTTGACTTTTTCGTTTGCCAGACGGTCATATTTCTCATTGTATTTATCCAGTTCAACATCATGGGAGCGGGTATCTACAATGCGCTCGTGTGAATGGCGGGAAGCGTTGTCGTTGCCAAGGCCAATATGTCCAATAATCGTTGCCTTTTGGCGGATAGAGTCCTTTTTCGGCTTTGCTGCAGCACCTTTCTGCTGCGGCTTTCCGGGCTGTCGGTTGTTCTGGTTCCTATTTTGGTTCTGATTCTGGTTTTGGGCACCGCGGGCATTTCTGCCGGGACGACGGCCGTTGTTCTCCTGTTTCTTTGCTGCTTCTTTCAGCGGAATTTCTTTTGCCGAACCCTCTTCGGATACCGTCACGGCTCTTTCCTCCCGCTGTGCAAAGTAATCATTTAGGTCTTTTTTATTATTCTTCTGTGTAAAAGTTTCAAATACCAAATCCAGTTCGTCCTCATTTAAAGCAGTCATGTGCTTTTTTGTTTCGCCGGTGTATTTCTGCAGGACATCAATGACGTCCTTGTTTGGGACATTGAGATCCTTCGCTACCTCGTGCACCCGGTATTTAATCATCATATTATAACATTCCTCCTCATCTCATCTGTCCGTACAAAGCGTCTTCAATTTATTGGCAAAGCCGGTGTCCTCCACTGCTGCGGCACCCGCATATTTTCCCAGCGCCGCGCCCATTTCTTCCATGGTGCAGCTCAATACACATACAGGTATGCCCATCTGCTGGGCGGCGTATTGAATGCCGCCCGCTGTGTGTGCGGAAAGGTCCCGCGCCAGCAGGACCAGCCGGGCTTTTCCGCTGCGCACACTTTCCAGCACAGGGTCATGGCCTAGCTGTATTCTACCGGCCCGGCGGCACAGTCCCAGCATGGACAGTATCTTATTCACAGGCATCCTGTTCCATCTCCTTCTCCATACGGTCATAAACTTCTTCCGGTATCTGGCAGGAAAAGGCCTTTTCAAAACGGCGTGCTTTGCGTGCACGGCGCAGGCAGACAATACTGCGGCACACGTAGGCGCCCCGTCCCGGTTTGCGGCCGGTTAAATCCAGTGAAATTTCCCCTTCGGGGGAACGCACCACTCGGACCAATTCTTTTTTTGGTTTCATCTCACCGCATCCGGTACACATCCGCAGCGGAACTTTTTTCTGGTGCACTTGCAGGCCTCCTGACCAAACTGACATAAGCGTTCCAATAAATGAAGCACAGCCGGCGGGCAGTATGTAAAAAGAGGGACTGCCGCTTTACAGACACAGACTGCCGTGGGCGGATTACTCCTCCGGTTCAGCGATTTCCTTTTCCGGCTGCTGTGCCGACCCCTCAGTTTCCCCATCGCCGTAAAAACCGCTTTCCGGCTTAATGTCGATTTTCCAGCCTGTCAGCTTTGCCGCCAGGCGGGCATTTTGTCCCTTATTGCCGATTGCCAGGGACAGCTGGCTATCTGGTACGGTAACACGGCAGGCATGGGAACCGTCCTCTGCCAACTCCACCGAAAGGACATTGGCCGGGGACAATGCGTTGGCAATAAACTGCTGTGGGTCATCGCTGTATTCGACAATATCGATTTTTTCACCGCCGAGTTCGTCGACAATGACGCCGACACGGCCGCCGCGTGCACCAATGCAGGCACCGACGGCGTCCACTGCTGGGTCGTGGGACAAAACTGCCAGCTTTGTACGGGAACCGGCTTCACGGGAAACGGCCTTAATTTCAACTGTGCCGTCGTAAATTTCCGGTACTTCTGTTTCAAACAGGCGTTTGACAAGATCCGGATGCGTGCGGCTGATAATCGCATGCGGGCCTTTTTCGGTATCACGCACATCTACAACATACACTTTGATATGGTCGCCGTCGCGGAATGTTTCGTTCTCCACCATTTCGCTGCGCGGCAGCAGTGCTTCACTTTTGCCGATGCGGACGGTCGCCGCTCCGGAGCGCGGGTCCACCCGCTCTACTATAGCATCCACCAGTTCTTGGTGCTTTGCCTGGAATTCCTTGAGCATCAAACCGCGCTCACCGGCACGAATGCCCTGCCGAATGACACCGCGTGCCTGATGCGCGGCAATGCGTCCGAACTCTTTGGTGTGCAGCTGTACGCTTACCTGGTCACCCTCGACACAGGTTGGGTCAATTCTGCGCGCCTTTTCCAGCATAATCTCATTGTTGGGGTCCAGAACATCGTCCACAACTTCTTTGCGCAGGAATACTTCAAATTCATTTTTGTCTTTGTTCAAATAGACAGAAACGTTGTCGTTGTCATAGCTGTTTTTGCAGGCTGTAGTGATTGCCTTACAAATCTGCTCGACCATATAGTCCTTCGGGATACCGCGCTCTTTCTCCAGCATTTCCAGGGATTCCACAATCCCGATGTCTTCCTCACTCGTTTTCATGGTTGCCTCCATCATCGTCATCGTACAGTTTTACCCAGGCCGTGTCCGCTGTGGGAACCGTCATGGTTTCTCCCTGTTCGTTCTGTAGCGTCATAGCAGCATCCTTGTAAGCAGCCAGAGTCCCTATTACCTCACGGCTTCCATCTGCAAAGGGACGGATAAAGCGCACCCATACCAGTCTGCCTATGCAGGCGGCAAAATGCTCCGGTCTAGTCAGCTGACGGTTAATGCCGGGGGAACTGACCTCCAGCGTATAGGAACCGGCAACCGCGTCCAGTGCATCCAGTGGTTTGTCGACCGCGTGCGTCATATTGACGCACTCATCAATGGAAATGCCGCCCTCTTTGTCGATATAAATACGCAGATACCAGTCGGCGCCCTCTTTCACAAAGCGCACGTCCCACAGCTGAAGCCCCAGTTCTTCTGCCAGCGGCTGTGCCAGTTCCCGCACCGCCTGCGCGGTATTAGGGCCTTTTTTTCTTGCTGCCATTGTTTCACCTCATAAAGTATATAATGCAAACAAAAGAGTGGGTCGCCCCACTCTTTCACCATTCCAGTCTATACCTTAGCCAGTTTAACATAAACACGGGTAAATTGCAAGCCGTTTCGCAAAAAAACGGCTTCGTGCCGCCCTTTTTCAGCTTTCCAGCTGTTTCGCCAGAAAATCGGCCGCCAGCTGTGTCAATCGGCCGCCTTCCGCGGGCGCGCCGGTACCGCCGACAAGCAGGACCACTGCGCCGTGAACATCACTTTGCGCCAAAATGGGGCTTATCGCCACAGCGGCGCATTCTCCCATACCCTCCACAGGGTGCAGTTCCTTTCCCTCTGCCTGCACAAAGCTGTGACGGGCATTGATGCAGTCTTCCAGTTCCTGACTAATGCGCCGTTCCAGGTATTCCCGTTTTGAAACACCAGCAGCGGCAACTACATGGTCCCGGTCGCACACCAGCGCGGGTACACCAGCGGTTTTGCTGAGCACCTCTGCCATCTGGGTAGAAAACAACGACATTTCTCCAATCGGTGAATATTTTTTAAAAATGACGCCACCCTGATTGTCTGTAAAGATTTCCAGAGCATCGCCCTCTCGGATACGCAGTGTACGGCGGATTTCCTTCGGGATGACCACCCGCCCCAGGTCATCTATTCTTCTTACGATCCCGGTCGCTTTCAATACCAAACATCCCCTTCATCAAAGTTACTCCCTATTCTTTCAGGTAAGGTTTAGTATTTACAGCAATTCAAAAAATACGCTATGTACCAGTATTTTGCAATAGAATATACCGATTATTGGCAAAAAGGGGGATTCCTCTACTCAGATGCGCGGTGCAGCGCCGTCACGGCGGCTTTATAGTCCGCCTTTCCAACAATAGCACTGCCCGCGACAAAGATTTCCACGCCGGCCTCAGCCGCCGCATGGATAGTGTCCGGATTAATACCACCGTCTATTTCCACCGGCAGCTGCGGTGCTTCTTTTTTCAGCCAGCGAACTTTTTCCAGCATGGCTGGGTTGAATTTCTGGCCGCCGAACCCCGGTTCCACGCTCATGATGAGAACCATGTCTACCTGTGAAAGATAGGGCCGTAGTGCGGTGACCGGTGTCCCCGGCTTAACGGAAATACCGGCCTTCGCTCCGGCCGCATGGATTTGCTGAATGGTCTGCGCCGGGTCGCCCTCCGCTTCCAGATGGAACGTGACCACATCGGCACCCGCCTGAATAAATTGTGGAATGTATGCTTGCGGCTGTGAAATCATTAAATGTACGTCCAGCGGCTTTTCCGTCAGCGGCCGCAGGGAATGCACCATATTCGGGCCAAATGTAATATTTGGCACAAAGTGGCCATCCATGACGTCCACATGTACCCAATCCGCACCGGCACGGTCCAGCTGACGGACCTCGGTGCCAAGGTCTGCAAAGTTCGCTCCCAAAATAGATACTGCGATTTTCATAGTTTGCTCCTCCTCGCCTTTCCTATCCTGATTGTACCACAAAAATACCGGCACGAAAATAAGAAAAAGACCGGCGGGGTATCTAACGCCCGTCGGTCCCATCTATGATTAAGCGGTTAAAAAGCTTTGCCCCGCACTTACAGTCTATGCACATAGCATCTGTTTGTGCGGCCCGCCCTGCAGTTCATTTTGTTTTTGGAAAAAGTGGATATGGTTAAGCAACGTTTTCCGTGACGTTTTCAAGTTCCCGTTCCACCATGGCGAGGTCCTCCTGCAGGCGTTCCTCTTCCCAGCATTGTCTTTCCGCACGGCGCCGCCGGGTAATTTGTGCGGCCCGGCGGTCATGCCGCTCTGTCAGCAGGGACAGCACGGTACAACCGATTAGAACGAGTCCCAGTACTGCCTCAACCGCAGCCAAACCGGCGCTGTCCTGCTGCAGGATAACTGATATACCGCCAGTCAGTGCAAGCAAGAGACACAGGGAACGGCTTTTCTGGACCTGCGGGTGAAAAAATGTGTTCAGCAGCAAAGACGCCGCCAGCAGCAGCAGTCCCACATAAATACATCCGTTCATGAAAAAAACCTCCTGTGTCCTTTTAACAGCAAAACATATTTTCCATATAAAGTAAAAAACTTGTGTAATTGTTATTATCATAGCATTTTTATCTCAGGTTTGCAAGACTTTCATTACAAATCCTTCATAAATTCGCGCAAATCGTAACAAATTCCATACAAAATAAAAAAGCCCGCATCTGCACGGATTTTTCCTGCAGACACGGAACCCTATTGTTTTTCTGTTCAGTTGAGAATGTAAATATTCATGCTGCGGCGTCCGAAGTTTTCGCACTCCGATTCCGAGTTCATGTACAAGTCAACCATGGTAGAACTGGTGTTTACAAATCCACCGGTATCTGCCGCGACCGCATAGCCATACACATAGCTGCCGTCAGCGGAAGTGATGTACAAACGTGTGCCATAGGGAATCACGTTCGGATTGACTGCTACACGTCCCACTGCCGCGGGCAAGCCGGTGGCGGTGGTGCCGCCGCCAGTATATGCTGTGCACATACCGGTCAGCATACGGCTGTAAGAAAGGCCGCTGGCTGTGGTCTTTTTACTGCTGGAGGAAGCCGTTGCTGTCTTCTTAGCAGTAGATTGGCTGGAACTGCTCTTCTCGGCAGCCGGCTGCTCTGTTTCTTTCACTTTGGTTCCCTTGACAACAATGCGGTTCACAGCTTCTTTTACAACAGAAGCGGAAACTTTTTCGGTTTTATCTTTTTTACCATCTATGTACTTTGTGCGGTACACAATCTTTCTGGTACCATTGCGGCCGGATGACTGCACTTCTGTGTGGCCCGCCAGCAGGCTGCTGTCTTCCTTGACGACTGTTTCATAAGGAATTTCTTCCGTAGTGGAAGTCTCCTTATAAGTGACACGGGAAACGGAAACGGTCTTTTTGTCAGAATCGGTACGCACTTCATCGTTCGTATTCAGCGCAACACCCGCCTTGTGGACGGATTCTTTTGCGGAAGCCGACACCGGCAGGATTACCTGGGACTTCACCCCGTCTGCTTCTACCGTAACAATGTGGTTGCGGTTGACGTTAATGCGGGTGTTTTTCGACATCACCTGATCCAGCGGCACATTGACGGTATCCACTGTGCCCAGCTTTATACCGGCCTGCGCCAGCACCTGCCGTGCAGTATCACCGTAATGGGCGGTAACGATGGAGTAATTGCCGTCCGCCGCGACGGTCACGGGGTAAGCGGTCCGGACATCAACCTTTATGTTTCCCTCCGGACTTGCGGAACGCAGGACCAAGTCACCGTTGTTTATGGTAACGCCTGCTTTTTTCAGGATGTCGTTCGTGTCACTGCTCGTCAGCATGTAAAGTGCTTTGCTTTCTCCGTTTTTGGTCACGGTCGCGGTTTCTGTGGCGGCCATGGCTGTACCGGCGGTGCCCAACCCAAAGGTAAAGACAGCGCCCAGTGCAAGTAACGTTCTGCTTGCCTTATGCATTCTGGTTCACCTGACTCTCTTCAATTCTTCATAACATTCTGTCATTGTTTTTTTCAGCGTACATATGCAGCACCGAACCATGCGGTCGGCGGCTGGCTTTCTGCAGCCAACGATTGCATGATACCTGTTCAAACTGTCTATGTCAAGTTGTAAAATTTAAAGTTTTTGTACACTATGCACAACTAAATTCTCGGAAAAGTAATTAAAGATTCAAAATGTCCCTGCTTTTCGGGCCGGCTGGCGGCAGCATACTGCTGCTTTTCTGTACATTATGCATGAACTTTAACAATTACAATTCTGTTACAAAGATTACATGAACGTTTACTCCCTTATTTTGATGAAAAATACAGCTTTTTAGGTGAGTAATTTAAAAAAACAGCGGTATTTTTTTCCCGCTGTGGTAGATAAAGATTTTTTGCTTTCAGCGGGTTTGTCATTTCTCACTGAAATCCCACCGAATGACAAAATTAAATCCTGAAAAGTATCAAATCAGTCGCATTCTGTTTCATATTTGTAACTGTTTTTCACCCATTTCATCCCTGCTTTGTGTAATTCGACCATGTCCATTCTCTTCTCTCTTTCGTAAGGAAAACCAACGTTGAAAACTTTTTCTCCTCATTTTAATCTTGTATTCCCCATAAAAAATATAATTATATTTCCGCATTGTGGTGCAAAGCATATAAAGGATTACCAGGGCTTTCCACCCCGCATGTTGAAAAGTGGTGAATAATTTTCTGCTGCATAAAAAAAGGCCCGGAAGCATTTGCTTCCGAGTCCATTTTTTCCATAAATAAATCAGCGCTTAGAGAACTGCGGTGCGCGACGTGCAGCCTTCAAGCCGTACTTCTTACGTTCCTTCATTCTCGGGTCACGAGTGAGGAATCCGGCCTTTTTCAGCGCCGGGCGCAGGCTGTCACTGTCTACCTTCAGCAGGGCACGTGCAATACCGTGGCGGATTGCACCAGCCTGACCAGTGACACCGCCGCCGGAAACACGGCAGACAACGTCATATTTGCTGGTCAGTCCTGTCAGCTCCAGCGGCTGGCGGACGATGAACTTCAGAGTGTCCAGACCGAAATAGTCATCAATGCTGCGGTCGTTGATGGTGACCTTTCCTGTGCCAGGATACAGACGTACACGGGCTACCGAGCTTTTTCTTCTGCCAGTACCATAGAAATAAGGTGTTTTATCATACATAATCTGCTAGTCCTCCTCCCTCAAAGTTCCCAGACTGTGGGCTGCTGGGCTGCATGCTGATGTTCTGCGCCTTCGACAGTGCGAAGACGGGTGAGCGCATTGCGGCCGAGGGTGTTGTCAGGAAGCATGCCCTTCACTGCCTTCTTCATAGCAGCGCAGGGGTCTTCCCGCATCAGGGTGTCATAGCGGACATCTTTCAAATGACCGATATAGCCTGTATGATGATACCAATGCTTCTTTTCCAGCTTTTTGCCGGTCAGAACAACCTTGGCGCAGTTGATAACGATGACATTGTCACCACAGTCAACATGGGGCGTATAGGTTGTCTTTTCTTTGCCGCGAAGCAGGACGGCGACCTGGGCAGCCACACGACCGAGGGGCTTGCCTTCGGCGTCGATGACATACCACTTGCGTTTGACCTCCTGGGCCTTCGCCATATAAGTGGACATGAGCGGAACCTCCAATATAAATATTACAATCGCCCCGCCCCAGGCGGGGCGGCTTTCGCTTAGCTTACAGCGTGCACAGCACAGAAAAATCCTGTACTGCAAAGGAATTGCAGTTATGATATTACCACAAGCAGTGTCTGCTGTCAAGGGTGGAATCCCGATTTTCGTAATTTACCTATCTGAATGCTCTCATTTTCGGGGTAAATCGGCCGATTCCTTGCTGTAGCTGGCGCGTCATTTCATTTTTTTCACGTGCGTTCTACCTCTCGGCAGAGTGTAAACCACTGACAGTCCCCACAGACGCTCTCCATGCCGCTCTGTGCAAGCTGTCTGCACCGACGGCGCAGTTCCCGCCACGGAAGCGTTTGTGCGGCCTGCAGACCGCACAAACGCAGGACCGCCTCATCATACCTCTTTGGTTTTTCACTGCTGCAATGCGTGCCGCATCGATTGGGGCAGCTGTCGCAAAGGCTGTCCGTCTGTGTACACAGGACGATTTCCGTGTCCGGTTCTTCCCGCAGATGGACTGCTTTTTTACTCATATTTTGTGTAAAAGCGTCGCTGTACCCTCTTCCTATATAATGTAATAGGCACAGGCCGTGATGCGGCCGCAGGGGCAGCGGTTCATTCTGCCGGGCAGCCATGATTTAAGCGTCCCAATGCGCGCTCCAGCTGCGGCACCAAAACGGTAACAGCAGCAATCTTAACAGCATCCCCAGGCAGGAACGGCACTACGCAGGTCATCATCGCAGCCGGCAGCGGTGTATGTGTAACCAGAATAAACCAACAGGTTCCTAATGTATAGAGGGCTGCCGTACCGACCAACATGGAAATAACCAGTGCGGCAGATTTTTTCAGCAACGCCTGTTTTCCACCGTTCAAGATGCGATACAGCAGACCTTCTGCCGCTGCCAGTACCAAATATCCCAACAGATAACCACCTGTTGGGCCTACAATGCAGGCAAAGCCGGAATTAAAGCCAGCGAAGACCGGTATACCGATGCAGCCCAGCAGCAAATAAACGGCCTGACTAAGAGCACCCAGTTTCGGGCCAAGCAGAGCTGCACTCAACATAACCGCAAAAGTTGCCAGACTAATGGGCACCTGTCCAATCGGAAGGGACAGCGGAGCCATCACACAAGTTAGCGCCGCACACAGAGCGCATAGTGCCATTTGTTTCGTTTTTTGTTTCATAAGAATTCCTCTCCAGCATTTTGAATGTATCTTTTATCCCCTTTATTAAAAAGCAGGCAGAAAAGCAGCGATGGAGTAATCCCATCGCTGCTCTCTTCCTGTAGAGTAAATTAGTTTCCAATCAAAAAATCCAGAATATTCATACCGGCACTGGTCTGAGCCCGATACAGCTCTGTATAACCGCACTGTGAGCAGGTAATGGTAATAAACCGTTTATTCTGTACATCAAACAGCTTGGCAAAGTTGCTGCCAGTTGCCTGAAACTGGTCGGTTTCGTACTGCATACATCCGCACTTTGGGCAAATATATTGTCTTTGCTGCATATTTTCTCCTTTCGCGGGGAATCTGTTATTCCTTTTCTCTATACTATATATAATAGAAACGGAGAAATCCGTGGAAACAAGTCCTATCATACTTGATTCCGGAAGAAAATACAAGTCTTTGTCAAAAGGACTACAGGATGCGTCCCACAGCCTCCGCCACTTTGCGCACCTCTTGTGTGAACTGCTGGAAATCTGGCAGCGTCAGCTGCTGCGCTGCATCACTCATAGCGGTCTTCGGATTCGGGTGTACTTCTACGATAATGCCATCTGCACCGGCAGCGACACCGGCCATTGCCAGTGGTGTGACCAAGCTGCGTTTTCCTGCCGCATGGGAAGGGTCTACAATAATCGGAAGGCTGCTGCGCTCCTTGACAACCGGTACCGCTGAAACGTCAAGTGTATTTCGTGTTGCCGTTTCGAATGTCCGAATTCCGCGCTCACACAGCACAACATTGGGGTTTCCTTCACTGAGTATGTATTCCGCGGCGTCCAGCCATTCCTCTACGGTAGAGGAAATGCCGTTTTTCAGCAGTACCGGCATACCAGAGCGGCCGATTTCCCGCAGCAGACGGAAATTTTGCATATTCCGCGCGCCGACCTGTACCATATCGCAGTATTTTGCCGCCACGTCTAAATCCTGTGGGTCTACCACCTCACTGATACAGGGAAGTCCCACCGCATCCGCCGCGTGACGCAGCAGGCGGTAACCCTCGTCCTCCAGCCCCTGAAATGCGTAAGGGCTTGTCCGAGGCTTATAGGCGCCGCCACGCAGCATCTTGGCACCTGCGGCCTTTACACCCAAAGCAGCCTGTGTAATCTGCTCCTCACTCTCAACGGCACAAGGACCTGCAATCATCACCAGTTCCGGACCACCGAAAACGACATCGCGTACTTTGACTTTGCGGCCTTCCGGAACCATTTCACGGCTGGCAAGTTTATAATCGTGCATGATAGGAACACATTTTTCAACGCCGTCCATCACTTCGATATGTTCTTTGTTTAAACCTGTTTTGTCACCCAGAACACCGATGACCGTAGCCTCTTTCCCCACAGAGAGATTCGCACCGAGGCCTTTTTCGTGCAGATAAGCAATCACATGGTCAACCTGTTTTTTCGTGCATCCAGTCTTCATTAAAATAATCATAAGCGGTATCCTCTCTCTTCTCTGCTTTTCTAATTTAAAGCTTTTACCTGCGAAAGCTATCTGTGCAAAAAAACGACCACCCTATTGGGTGGCAGCTTTATGTTGGCACCTACCTAATTTCCCGGGCCGTTACCAGCCAAGTATTTTCGGCACGAGCGAGCTTAACTTCTGTGTTCGGAATGGGAACAGGTGGACCCTCGCCGTCATCAGCACCAACTATTTTTTTGTTGTCGTCTTGCTGACGACTTATATATAATAGCACAGCAACAATGAAAATGCAAGTCTTTTTTGCAATTTTTTTAATTTTATTTTTAGAAAATTGACAACAAAAAAGCCGACCCAAAGGCCGGCATAAAGTTCTGTACACTGAAAACTGAATAAAAGAAAAAGAAATGCGAATAAAAAAACATCAGA
>ENA-UOOH01000345-UOOH01000345.1-fermentation-metagenome-genome-assembly--contig:-NODE-345-length-55445-cov-10.266619_pt1 | contig 55445 bp, 47 predicted proteins | sample MGYA00245778_ERZ724025 | MGnify/ENA primary metagenome ERZ724025 (study PRJEB28704, sample SAMN03018313) | fermentation metagenome | biome: anthropogenic terrestrial biome; feature: soil; material... | reverse complement strand
GTATATAAGGCCTAAAGCCAGAATTAACCGATCAGGAGAACCGTCCCCTTGATTGGCTTGACACTTAATTCAAAAAACGACCAACAATGTGGTCGTTTTTTCGTTTCTGTAAGTTTTATTTCAACAAAATTACCCATTCGTACTCATCCTATTGAAAAAGCAAAGTTAAGTTGATAGAGTGCAAATATAAACATATTATGGAAGGAGGTGGAAACTATGCGCAAACCATTTCAAACTAAATTTTTGAGCATTGTCTCAGCGCTTCTTCTCTTAGTTGCGGCTGGTGGTGCCAGCCCGGCTTGCTGGTTTAATTGGTACCAGCCAAAATTGCCGGAATAATTATTTGTTTGCTAATCGATATTTGGCAGAAATTATCAAAATATCTGAGAATACCCACAAATCAAAGCAACCGCGTCAAGATGCCATTGATTTGTGGGTTCCTTGCCTCATGAGAATAATAAAAACGAGGTATTAACGCACTAAAGTTGTTCCAATCCATAACTAATTATCTAAAACTCTATTCTACTAGAATTAATTATAAAACTAAGGGAGGATTTAACATTAATACTATTGAAAGAATGGAGCTATTGGAAGCTGTAAATTTATTCAAAATATTGCTTGCTTATTGTTAAGTTCGGTGAATTAGTCGGTTTATGAACGCAAATGTTATTGAAATAGGAGGGAGCTTTAATGAAACGCAAACTTTTAATGTTGATACTAATTTCTACCTTTCTACTTACTTGCACTGGGAGTGCTTTCGCATCTGGCTACAGTTATGGCAGTAACTTAGAAACCTTTAGTACATTCGTACAGGGAAAAAGCAACACGAGCTGGTGGGGTTACTACCCATGGACAGGTGGGGCCGTCTACTCAAATCTTTCGGTCTATAGTGGTGGTTGGGTCGTGGAAGATAGTAGTAATGTTAGTGACTATGGAACAGACGGTGTAGTGCAGGGTATCACCCATGGTTTTGACCGTGGGTACTGGTATAAAGTTAACGGTGCTCATACTGGAAGCTTTATAAGCGGAGCAATATATACTGAAAGTGCTCAAAAACAGTGCCCTTAGATTGACTAAAAGATTACAATGAATAGGAGGTATATTCGATGAAAAAATGGTTAAAAAGCTTTTTGGGTATTTCACTTGTGTCGGTTTTCTTAATAGCTGCTCTAGTGACAGCCATGGTAGGTTCATCTAGCAATATCCAAGTTAGCTTGCCCGAAACATTCAATGTGGCGAATCATCCCCCATTAGTTCCGCTTCTACTGCCGCCGGAGGAACCTCAATATGAGAAAGCTGATCCTCAGGCTGTGGCCAAATCTCAGGGTAGTGAAATTGCTTATTTATCAGTAGACCCTGCAGGAGCAACAAACACGCTGGTCAATACTGTTAAGGCGGAACCAGATTGGTCAAATTCAGACCAAAAGATCGGTTGGGTGACCATGTCCGTAGTAAAATATGAAGGCGGTAATTATAACACCGTTGTTTCTTTATCTAAGCCTACTCCTGCTGCTAGTAAGGCCGGAGGTATATACGGCTTCCGGACCGTATCCTTGTCTAATGGCGATCAAGGATTCATAAAAGATCTTGAAGAAGGTCCTTATCCCCGTGCTCTTGTTGTGATAAAAGGTGACAAGGTAATTACTATTGCTACTACTGCTAGTGAAGATGAATTGTTAAAAATGGGAGAAGGCGTGCAGGTAGCTAAATAGGTGGCAAGCGGGGATGGTTCTTAAAGGATTCAAATTAGAAGTTTTGCTCGCTAAATAGGCCCAACAGCCAGTTATTAGCTGTTTGCTGGGCTTTAATTATGTCTTAGCGCAAAAATCTACCGTGGGGCGTTATGTCCATCTGAATCCGGTAAAAGCACAGATAGTCAATAAACCTGAAGAGTACATATGGAGCAGTTGTAGGGTTTATTATGGTTGCCCAGAATTCCCACCCGGATTGACACAGGTTTCACTGGTGCTGGACTTATTTGCAAACCAAAAGAAGCAAGCAATAGAAAACATGCGAATGTTTGAGGCTGAAAATAATGAAGATCATTGCTTGGAAGATGCTGAGCAAAAAAGATTAAATGAGGATGCAGCTATTAATTTGATAATGGAAAAACTAGAAGGACATTCGATTCCTGCTTTGCAACGGATGCCACAAATGGAGCGGAGAGAAGCAATCAAGCAACTCAAGGGAATAGAAGGTTTGAGCATAAGGCAAATTGTACGAATAACCGGCCTGACATATCACGAAGTATATAAGGCCTAAAGCCAGAATTAACCGATCAGGAGAACCGTCCCCTTAATTGCCTAATCGGTGACAAAACCTATTCCTATTGCCCCTGGTCCGGAATGAGCACCGACGGGAGTTCCTACCCTGCTTCGGAAGACCTGTATCTCTGCGCCTAATTTCTGCTTTAATCCCTCTATCATGAATAACTCATCATTCTCACATATTGCATGTTGGGTAACGATTATGGTATTATCGACGTCTTTTATTCTGCTGGCACAGGTATCAACCAGATATCGCAAGGCTCTTTTGCGGCCGCGTATTGCTTTAATCGGATGCACCACACCATCCTTAAACTCGCAAACTGGCATTATTTTTATTAAATTACCGAGCCATTTTGCTGCTCCCCCGATTCTCCCGCCGGCCATCATGTAGGTTAATTCTTGTACTGTGAAAAGTGATACTGTCTTGGGTATAAGCGTTTTAATCCGGTTGACAATATCCTTCCAGGGCAGTTGGCGCGATTGAATTATCTGGGCAATTTTTATTTCCAGGGCAGCTTGACCGCAGGCACAGGTTTGCAGATCACAAATTTCAACCTCTGCATCCTCAGCCGACTCCAGGAATATATCCCGGGCCAAGAGGGCGTTATAATAACTAGCGGAGAGCTTGCTGGCGATAGTAGTAACAATGAACCGGTTAAATCCTTTATCATACATTTCTTTATAGCCGTTCAGCCAATCATAAACGTTGGGGGCTGACGTTTTCGGTATTTGCTGGGGATATTCCTTCATATGAAGATAAAAGTCTATATTGCTGTAATCAACATTTTCACGGAAATAATGTTCGTCATCAAAGGTGAAAGATAAAGGCACTTCTTTGATCGGATATTTATTAAACCAATCGCGGGGAATTGAGCCTGCTGAATCTACCAATTGTGCTATTCTATTGTTCATTATCAGCCCTCCCTTGTAAAAGTTTTCTTTTACAAAAAAATATGCCGAAGGATCGGTACGTATTGCCTTGGCCAGTTTTTAACCACAAATATTTTATTTGCTATTCTATAACTATATTTTCCCCGTTGCAAGATAAACAGCAATATTGCGAGAGAAATCACTAGATCTAAGCCTTAGGACAAAAAAGTTAGTAGCTCTAAAAAAGGCCTCCCTGCAGTTGCAGGGAGGCCTTTTTTAGGGGGACAGGGGGAATTTAGTGTCCCCCTGCCTTCTTTTATAATTGCAGCATATTTCCCCCGGGGGACACTAAACCTGTCCCCCTGTCCCCCTTCGCAAAGAATTGTTGGACGAAAGCGGGGGCACTATCCTCGGTAAATCCACCTGAAAAGGATCGGCCGTTTTTCAGCAGGAAAATCACATCGTAGATAGTATCCGGGGAGTCACTTGAACGCCGGTAGTCGTAGCCATAGGTACGCAGACAGGTTTCCAGCTGGTAGGGATCGGTTATCTTAAGGTTCTCAGGATTGTTTTCCAGGTCAGCGATTGCCTGCTGGGTATAATCTTTCATCACCCGTTCCATCGTGTTATCAGAATCTATAACTCGTCGGGCTACAATGGCATATTTAATATCTTCTTCGGGTATTATACGGGCGTTATTGTACTCCTGATTGTCTTTAAGCCACTGCTCGAAAAAGACATAGGATTTTTCCCAGCTAAGGCCACTCCGATAGTTATCATTATTAATATCCCCAGGTACATCCAAAAAGATATTGATATCGCCCCATGCCGGTTGTCGACGGGTCATTTCCTCATAAGTCTGAGTCTTCGCATCGGCCTGCAGAGCTGCAACTGCGCCGCTGATAAGCTGGGCATCAATAATACGCACGCTTTTATCGACGTTGGCAGCCTTAACTTCCAGCATTTTTATCATAGCCGGATTCAGATTTAAAATGGGATAATGGAGCGTTCTATATTCCGGGGATTCATAAACTGCCTTCAGGCTGGCATCATAATCAAGCGCCTTGATTCTATACTGGCGGTAAAAAGTTGAGCCGTTTTTCAGATTGTAGGCCAAGCATACACATTCTTGCCGGTAATTATCGTTGCCGGGGTTTAATTGGTAAGCCTTGCCCTGGCTGAGATTATTTATTATATCTTGATGTAAGGCATATATCTTGGCTATGCTGTCGGTATCCTTATATACCCGCAAAGGTGGATTGGTTATCTGAGCAATATCCCTTAGGGCCGCAGTTTGAACCCCCGTCGTCTGAGGATTATTCTTTTCATTTAGCAGGTGAAATGAACTATCCAAATAAACACTTTCGATGTCGGCCAGTGGGGGCAGCCTTTTTTCATAACCGGTGAAATCGGAGTTTACCGCCCCTATCAAGCCGATAACAATCAGGCTGTAGATCAGCAAACCTTTCACAGTCTTGAAATGAAAAACCTGCCAGGACTTATTAAGTAAAATTTCCGTCAGGAAATAGCCTAAGACGGCACCCAGGAAGTAACCAAAAAAGGCCCAGACGACAGTGTTTTGAGTTTCTTTAAAATAGCTGCCCAGGAGCAACATAAAGCAAAATGTGACCCCGTATTTGAAAAAGGGGCGCAGTATTGGAAAAGTTATGGCGCTGCCTGCAGTTTCCAATTGGCGCCGCTGGTACAGATAACGGCCTAGTAGATACAAGGCGGCACTTACCAGCAGGTAAGCTATAACTTCTGCAGTTTGCAGAGAGCCTCTGGGCAGTGATTCGAGGATTCGCACCAGGGGAGAAAGTTTGCTTATGCTGGTGGAGCAGTAATAGTCAAAAGCAAAGCCATAACTATACATTTTCAGACTGCTCAGCAGCAACACAGACAGACCACCCGGAAGCACGAGCAGGATATAGCTTATTACTCCCTGCACGACTGAAATGCCGGTAAACATCCCCGTAGCTGCACTGGTTAGGAAGAAGAGCAGATTTATTAACAGGCTGACTCCCAGCCAGGTAAAGATAGCCATAGCATTTACGCTGCTTATACCTAATCCAGCCACCAGGGTCCAGGATACCAGCGCAGTTACAATTAAAGGTAAAGATAAAAAGATAATGCCTGCTAATATATGGGTATTATATAAGGTCACCCGCTGTACCGGCAGAGCATGCACCATATCAACGGCCTTATCATTCTGCAGGTACCTGAAAAGCAACAGGCCAGCCAGGATGGGGACCGTAACCAGGAGGATTATTTGTAAAGCGGAATCAAACTGAAATATACGCAAATAAGAACTTATATTATCTATAGTGGCACCGTCCCGGTTGCTATGCAGCATTAATAGTTTGAGGGGTACACTTAAGAGCATCCCCAGGAGATATACTGCTCCAATCCAACCGAAACTTTTGAAATCATTGCGCAAAATGCCCGGATTAATAAAGGATGTTTTTGATTTCATAACCGTTATCCCCCATTTCATAGATAAATATTTCCTCCAGGGTGAGAGGCAGGATATCCACAATGGCCGGATTATAGGAACGGATGTGCTCGATCAGTTCATCATGGGAGCCCCGCGCAATTAGAATAAGCACACTTCCCCTTTCTTCCCGGTATAGAAGTGGTACATTTTGCAGTAATAATAGAGGTATTCCCTCGGTAAAAGCAATCTGAATTTTATGGACATCTGTCTTCAAATCATCCAGAGCCTTTTGTATCAGCATTACTCCCTGGTGCAAAATACCGATACAATCGCAGATATCCTCCAGGTCGCGCAGATTATGGGAGGATATTATAACCGTCATTTCCCGATCGGCAACATCCTGAATAATAAGGTTCTTCACTTTTTGCCTCATCACCGGGTCCAGCCCGTCCAGAGGTTCATCTAATATCATTACATCAGGCATAATTGACAAGCCCAGCCAAAAAGCGACCTGCCGCCGCATACCCTTGGATAGAGTTTTAATGGGTCGTTTAACGTCAAGGTTGAAAACATCCTGGAGCTTCAGATAACGATCTTGATCCCAGCGCGGGTACATGCAGCGATAGAAAACCGCCATATCTTGAATGCTGTAATTATGAAAGAAATATAAAAAGTCGGGGATAAAGACCATGTGTGCCTTGGCCTCGTTGTTTTCGAATACTGGTTGTGAGTCTATATGCACCTGCCCCTCATCTTGTTTATAAACGCCCGCCAGGATTTTAAGCAGCGTGGTTTTGCCGGCGCCGTTGGAACCAACCAGGCCATAAATTGATCCCTTGTCTATATCCAAGCTTATATTCTGTAATGCTTCGATTCCGTCAAAATGTTTACTAACTCCGTTTAGTTCAATCATTTCCTATACCTCCTTTGTCTTTGGATAGCGATGCCTCGGTGAGGGCACGAATATCCTGGGGGCGCTTACCAAGATAGAGCATTTCAGAAATAATACTCGCTAGCTCTTTCTCCAGCGCTTGCAGCCGAGCCGCACTGTTATCTGGAACCGACGCTCGCACAAAGTTACCTTTACCAGGAACAGAATAGATGTAACCCCGGTACTCTAATTCCCGATAAGCCTTCTGGATGGTATTGGGATTAACAGTTAATTCAGTCGCTAAAACACGTACGGCGGGTAATTGCTCATCAGGTTTCAATACCTTGTTTATAATGAGAGCTTTAATTTTATCGACCAATTGCTCATAAATAGGCGCCCGACTACGCAAATCCAGTTCAAACATAAAATACCTCCCTCCTGAGTGTACTAGTACATATAATACAGACAGTACACACGATTGTCAAGATGATAAGGGGGAGTTTTTAAAGTGGGGGACTAGCAAGTGAGGATGGTTCTTGACTGGCCTTGGAATGAACGAACGGAAGGGGACAAGGGGACAGGTTTAGTGTCACCTCAAAAGATTACGGAAAACTAGGGTGATAAGGTGACAGTAAACCTGTCCCCTTGTCACCTGTTTATGACGGTGGCGGGGATAGCCAGGGCGCGTTGCTGGTCCTGGCCATCTATGCGTTGGGTTCGGGTGGCATAAATAATACCTACCACCTGGCCGCTGTCATCCAAGACGGGACTGCCACTGCTGCCCGGAGCAATGTTGGCATTAATGCTGAATATGGGCAGGTCGGTGGCGATTTTAAAATAGCTTTCCACTTCACCCCGGGAGGAAATGCGCTGGAACCCCCGGGGATTGCCGATAATAGTAACGACTTGTCCTACTTCTGGCCAAGAATCTGACACCGAGGCCAGAAAAGGGAGTTCTTGGCCCTTAAGCCTTATGACCGCCAGGTCATAACCAGCAATGAATTCGATGTCCTGACTGATGAAGCGTCTATCATCGCTGAAGGTGATTTCCACCGAGGAGGCGGATTCCACTACATGGCGATTGGTAACGATCAACCCCTCCGGCTGCAGGTTAAAACCGGTGCCCTGACTGCTATTGGCGAGAGCCCCGCTTCGAGTGGCCCGGACATTTACTATAGCCGGTTTGGCTTGAAGCACCAACTCTTCTTCCGACAGACCCTTATTCTGATTGAGAAAGTCGAGCTGGGGGGGCAGCAATAAGGGCAGCCAAGCATAAGACAAAGCCAGGAACGCCAGCAGGGTGAGCACTACACCGAATTTGAGCAGGCGCCTTTTTCCGGGTCTGGCCTCGTATTCATCATCTTCTGCTGGTATGTCCAGTCCAGACAGTTCAGTTGATTCTAATTTCCGTTCGTTTTCAAAAGCCTTATTCTCTTCGTTTTTGTCCATGGAGTTGATTCTCCCTTACTCGGCCTCGTTCTCTAACAGCGGTATAGAAGACGGCCTTTTTCCGTATAGACTTTGGCCTGGCTGTGGTTGCACAGGCAGGCGAGAAAGGAGGAAATACTGCCTGCCAGGCGAAAATAATGGTTGCGGTTTATTTGCAGACCTTGCCGGGCTATTATTTCATGCATGACTTCCTCTAAGCTGTGGGGTTTCTGGAGGATATCCTTTAAAGTATCCAGGATATAGATAAGCATCCCATAGTTGGCAGCAACAATGGCCGGGATGTCTTCCTGTCGTCCTCCATGAGCCAGATAGAGGAGGGCAGAATCCTCCGCCTTTATTTTCTCCAAGGTTGCCAGTTGTTGGTCAGGATTGGCCAGGTAGAGAAAGGGGCTGGAGTTCAATATTTCCGAAGCCAGCAGGCTGTCTCCTGCGAAGATAACATTATCAGGGGTGCGTATTCCCGCGTGCCCCAGGGTATGACCTCCCAGATCCAGCATTTCAAAGCCTTGCCCGTTGATTGGCATCCAGCTTGGATGTACGGTATCATTGACTTGCGATGGCTGTGGCATAAAATACTTCCCACGTAACAGTTTAGGGGGATAGGCGCCATACATGGTGTAAGGGATTAAAAGCGGCTGCTGAATGAATGCTGCCTCAATGGCCGAGGCATATATCCGGCAGCGGGTCTTTCTCTGCAGGTAGTGGTTGCCGCCGGTATGGTCGGCATGAGCGTGAGTGTTAAAGATTGCATAAAGAGTCCAACCTTCTTGAGCCAGGATTCCTAGAATCTCCCGGCCCTGGGTCTGGTTGGCGCCGCTGTCTATCAGGAGACAGTGGCGGTCTTTAAATATGTATAAGCCAATAGAGGCAGCATTGGTCTCAATGGCGTAGGTGTTGCCCTGCAGGTGCTGCAATTCCATTTCGATCATGCCTCCTGTCGGGTTCTATTCAATAATCAAAAGATTAGCTGCTATTACCTGAACAGCAGATCTATAAGTTCATCATCATTGCTCTGGGGAAGGAAGCTGTAGAGATCAATGGCGGACAGGCGGGTTCGAACCTCTTCTTCCCGATAAACGGTGCCTACTAACGCGCTTTCCAGTTCGGTAATATCACCCAGGGCAAAGTAATCTCCATAAATCCTGCACCCGCTTATCGATCCGCGTTTGACTTCAAGCCTTATATCTACATTGCCCCAGCTATAAGAGCGTGTTTTCCGAATGTTATAAGGGGGCGATGTTCCGTAGACCCAGGCCCAGGTGGCGTATTTATCATTCCTTAACTGATTTATGGCCTGCAAATCACTCTCGCTCAGTTGGCAGCTGTCGTTATTATGTTCCTCTCGAAACACTTCTTCGGTTAATACTTGCTTGAATTCCTCAATGGATACCGGGGTGAACAGATGTTCACAGATATTGGTTACCCGGCTGCGCACTGATTTTATGCCCTTGGAAGATATCTTCGCTCCGCTTGGGTTCAAAGCCTGCACCATCTCCTCGATATTGGAATTAAATAAAAGAGTACCATGGTGCAGAAGGCGGTTTTTATGTTTGAATTGGGCATTGCCCGAAAATTTTCTGCCTTCGATACTGATATCGTTGCGGCCATTATTTCCGGCAGCAATCCCCAGCCTGCCCAGTGCATTTATGACCGGGCGGGTAAATTTTTCGAAATTGGCAAAGTCCTTATTATCATTTAAAACAAAAGTAAAATTTAGATTGCCATGATCGTGATATACGGCCCCTCCTCCAGACAGACGGCGCACCACTGTTATCCCGTGCTCCTTTATATAGGGCTGGTTTATTTCTTCAACCGTATTCTGATTCCGGCCCACCACAACCGTCGGGTGGTTCTGCCAGAGCATGAAGTAGTTCTGGCTGTCATCCATGTGTTTGACAATGTACTCTTCTACCGCCATATTAAAATAAGGGTCGGAGGAGTTATTTAATATTTCTATCATTAGGCAAAATCCACCTCCTTTTGATCAAGTATCGTCTTCGGGGCAGGACATACACCCCCTCTAAGGTATTGGGACACACCTCCTTTAAAGGTATTGGGACACACCTCCTGCGGAGGAATGTCCCCTAGGAATGTCCCTTGGAATGTCCCCAGGAATGTCGCCTATTATCGGGGTGGGGCCAGGTGAAGGGCGCGGCCGTGAATATCCAGCACTGCTTCCATAATGGCTTCATTGAGGGTGGGATGAGGATGAATCGTTCCGATAATATCACTTATCTTCATACGGTTGCGGACCATCATCGTTCCCTCCATTATCAGATCACTGGCATGCGGTCCGATGATATGCATCCCTATAATAACATCTTCCTGATCAGCCAGCACTTTAACCATGCCGTCCGGTTCTCCCAAAGCCAGCGCTTTGCCGTTGGCCGCAAATTGAAATTTCCCGCTGCGAAAATCTATCCCCTTAGACTTAGCCGCTTCCTCGCTTAAACCAACACTAGAAATCTCCGGGATGGTGAAGACGCAAGCGGGAACCGCATCGTAATGCACCACCGTATCTATACCTGCCATATTTTCCACCGCCGCTATACCTTCTTCGGAGGCAACGTGGGCCAGCATAGCTCCCCCGATAACATCACCGATGGCGTAAATGCCTTCCATATTGGTGGCAAAATGGCTGTCGACCTTGATGAAGCCGTTTCCATCCGTGGCGATGCCCAGCGTATCAAGCATGAGCCCGGTAGTGCAGGCTTTCCTTCCTCCCGCCACGAGGATTGCGTCGGCCTGGGTTTTCACAAGTCCTTTCTTACCGGCGGCGGTTAACTGCCAGCATTCTTCCAGGGCTTCGATTTTTTCCACCGCGGCCGAGGTATGTACAATTATCTTTTGTTTTTTAAGAAATACCCGCAGACGCTTGCCCAACTCATGATCCATATTGTACAAAAGCTCCGGCATATATTCCAAAACCGTTACTTTGCTGCCAAAGGCATTGAATATACAGGCAAACTCCAGTCCTACCACTCCACCGCCAATAATTGCCAGACGTTCGGGCACCTTATCCAGATCCAATAACTGATCACTATTCATTACCCCTCGCAGTTCGATACCGGGAATCGGCAGGGAAGCGGGTACAGAGCCGGTGGCTATCAAAATGTTGCGGGCTTGCATTTCTTCCCCATTTACCAGGACGGTGTTTCTATCCCGCAAAGTCGCGGTACCCTTTATTCTCACCACCCCATTGACCTGCAATAGTTTTTCTACGCCCGATACTAGCTTATGCACGATGCCGTTTTTACGCTGCCGGGCACCCGCCATATCAAAGGATAGATTATCCACTTGCACATTGAATTCATGGCTGGACATGATGCTTTTCAGCACCACCGCATTTTGGTAATAGGATTTAGTAGGAATACATCCCCGGTTAAGACAGGTTCCGCCATAAGCATCTTTTTCAATCAAAACCACGCTCATGCCTAACTGGCGAGCCCGGATGGCAGCTACATATCCACCCGGGCCTCCCCCGATTATAATCAGGTCCTTCATTATTCTATCGAGCCTCCCATTTAAGCACGGGCTTACGAGCGGCGGTTACTTCATCAACCCTCTTAATTACGGCCTTATGAGGAGCATTAATAACCAAATCCGGATTTTCCACCGCCTCCTGAGCAATGGTTTGCATCGTTTGCACAAAGCTATCCAGGCGCTCTTTGGATTCGGTTTCGGTAGGTTCAATCATGATTGCTTCATGAACAATCATGGGAAAATAAATGGTCGGGGGATGATATCCATAATCTATCAAGCGTTTGGCAATATCCAGAGTGGTGACACCTTGCCCCGATTGTTTTTTGGAACTGGCCACAAATTCATGTTTGCACAGCCGATCCTGGGGGATATGGTAACTGTCCCGCATCTGGTGGCGCAGATAGTTGGCATTTAATACGGCCAGTTGACAGGCCTCCTTCAGGCCTGCTCCCCCCAGCGATTTAATATAGGTATAAGCTTTAACAATGACGGCAAAATTTCCATAAAAATTCTTGACCTTGCCGATTGACAAGGGCCGATCATAATCAAAACCGTAGTTGTCATCTTTCTTAACCACCAGCGGTTTAGGCAGAAATTCAGCTAGTATTGATTTAACGCCCACCGGGCCCGAGCCCGGGCCACCGCCGCCATGCGGAGTCCCAAAGGTTTTATGCAGATTGACATGAACTGCGTCAAAGCCCATGTCTCCCGGACGAGCCACGCCCATAATACCATTCAGATTAGCTCCATCATAATAGAGCAGACCGCCGCCTTCATGTACTATAGCAGCAATATCCTGAATGTCTTCCTCAAATAAACCCAGCGTATTAGGATTAGTCAGCATCAGGCCAGCCACTTCGTCATTCATTTTGGCCCGCAGATCATCCAGGTCTACCAGACCACGGGAGTTGGACTTTACTTCTATGACATCAAACCCGACTACATTAGAAGTGGCGGGGTTTGTTCCGTGAGCCGAATCGGGAACCATCATCTTGGTTCTTTTATAATCCTGGCGATGCTGATGATAGGCCTTAATAAGCATAACGCCGACCATCTCGCCATGTGCTCCGGCTGCCGGCTGCAAAGTGAAGCTGTCCATGCCGGTGATCTCGGCTAACATCTCCTGCATCTCAAAATACAACTGCAGAGCACCCTGCACGGTATCTTCGGGTTGGTAAGGATGCAGTCCGGCAAATCCCGGCAGTCGCGCTGCCCATTCGTTAATCTTGGGATTGTACTTCATGGTGCAGGAACCAAGCGGGTAAAAACCGTTGTCAACTCCATAGGCGCGGGTTGATAACTCAGTAAAGTGGCGCACTGCTTCTATTTCACTCACTTCAGGCAGGGCTGTCTCTTCCCGCCGTAAAAACTGTTCCGGGATAGTTGTCTTTATATCAGCAGCAGTTATTTCTATATCCGGCAGGGAAAAGGGATTACTGCCTGCAACATGCTTTTCGAAAATTAGCTTATTCATCCTTATTTCCCTCCTAAAACTGCTGCCAGTCGGTCAATTTCGGTTTTGGTTCTCTTCTCTGTGAATGCCAACAAAAGAGCGCCATCGAGCTCGTAACCGCCGATGATGCCATTTTTCAGCAATTTGCGATTGGCAGCCGCCGGATCACTGACCTTAAGGGCAAATTCATTAAAAAAGGGCTGGTCATACTTTAATTCCAGGCCGACTTTATTGAACTCCGAGCCGGCATATACGGCCAGGCTGTGACAGCGAGCGGCAATATCCTTAAGTCCCTGTTCACCCACAAAAGCTAAATACATGCTGGCGGCCAGGGCACACAGGGCTTGATTGGAACAGATATTGGAGGCGGCCTGTTCCCGCCTGATATGCTGCTCTCGGGCTTGCAGGGTCAGAACATAAGCCCTTTTACCATCCAAATCGGTGGTTTGGCCTACTATCCGGCCCGGAATTTTACGCATCAAGCTTTTTTTCGCGGCCATAAATCCCAGGTAGGGACCGCCGAAGCTCAGACTGTTGCCCAGCGGTTGACCTTCTCCCACCGTGATGTCAGCACCCCATTCAGCCGGAGACTTTAATAAGGCCAGCGATATAGGTTCAACTGCCATGATGAAAAGAGCTTTATGGTTATGAACCGCTTGCTCAATAAGGGTGGCGTCTTCCAAAATGCCGTAGAAATTAGGCTGCTGGATTACGGCACAGGCGGTATCATCATCGATAGCTGCCAGCATAGCCTTCACATCAACCGCGCCGTTCTGGCTGGGGATCAACACCACTTCCAGGTGACCCGACAGGGAGTAGGCCTTCAATATATCGAGGTATTCAGGATGGACCGTATCGGGAACCACAACTTTTTTACGACCTTTACTGTTAACACAGGCCAGATTGCATGCTTCGGCCAGGGCGCTGCCGCCGTCATACAGGGAAGCATTGGAGACATCCATACCCGTCAGTTTGCATATCATGGTTTGATACTCGAAAATGGATTGTAATATACCCTGACTGATCTCAGGCTGATAGGGTGTATAAGCGGTATAAAACTCCGAACGCAGCAGCAGTTGCTCCAATGCTGCCGGAATATAATGATCATAGGCCCCGGCGCCCAGGAAACATGGATAATCTTCGGCATTCAGGTTACGGCCGGCCAGGTTTTTCAGCCGGGTGCGTATCTCCATTTCCCCGCTTCCGGCAGATATGTTTAAACCCCGCTTGAGCTGCAGCTCATCTTTAATATCAATGAATAGGTCATCCAGGCTTTGCAAGCCCAGAGCCTGAAGCATTTCCTCTACTACGGAGGGCGGATTGGGCGCGTATCTCATATGTCTAACCCTCTGTTTCTTCAAGGTTCTGACAATATTCTGCATAGGTTTGAGCGTTCATGAGTTTATCCAGGTCCTTCTGGTCACTTAGTTCAATAACGGCAATCCAATTCTCATAGGGGTCTTGATTTAAAAGTTCAGGTGATTCTTCTAATTCCTCATTTACTTCCACGATAGTGCCTCCAACCGGACATAAAAAGGAAGCCACTGCCTTCACGGATTCAATAACCCCAATAGCTTCGCCTTGGGTTGCCTCCATATCCATTTCGGGCAATTCAATATATACAATATCCCCCAGATGGGTCTGGGCATAATCGCTAATACCGATATGGCCCTTTTCTCCTGTCACGCTAATCCACTCATGATCTTTGGTATAAAGTAATTTTTCGGGAAAGTTCATGTCCAATTCCTCCGTTACATTTTCATTTAGTTGACTGTCAGGTGTTATTTAGACTTGGTCTTCTTGAGATAAAATATGCCCTGGCCCACCAGGGCCGGAATTGCCTTATTACGAATTATGATTTCGATTTCTGTACCAGGCGTACTATGTTCGTAATTAATTAAGGCCAGTCCGATCGGTTTCTTAAAAGTGGGGGCATGCATACCGGTGGTCACATGGCCGATAGCTTGTCCATCCTTATATACTTCATAATGGGAACGAGGAATACCTTTACCTATCATAGAGAATTCAACTAATTTTCTTTTCAGGCCGGCTTCCTTTTGCTGTACCAGGGCTGATTTGCCGATGAAATCATCCGTGTTTAACTTAACGAAGAAACCGAGTCCTGCTTCCAGAGGACTAATATCTTTATCTATCTCCTGCCCGTACAAGGGAAGCTTGGCCTCGAAGCGGAGACTGTCCCGGGCACCTAAACCAACTGGGGCCACCATATCTCCCCCCGCTGCCATTATTTCCTCCCAGATAAAGCACGCCTTGTCGGGATTAACATATATCTCAAAGCCATCTTCTCCCGTATAACCGGTCCGGGAAACAATACATTCTACTCCGGAAATTTTAACCGCCGGATTGAACCAGAAAAACTTTATACTGCCCAGATCGACAGCGCTGAGCTTCTGTAATATTTCCTGGGCTTGGGGGCCCTGCAGGGCAAGCTGTGCGTATTGAGCGGAGACATTGTCGGCCGTTACTCCTGCCATGAGGTTTTCGGTCATCCAGGCAAAATCCTTTTCGACATTAGCTGCATTAATAACCAGCAAATACTTGTTCCTATTATATCTATACACCAGGAGATCGTCGACCACCCCGCCGTCCGGATAACACATAGGGCTGTAGAGGACCTGGCCATCTTGTATAGTTTTCACGTCATTGCATATCAGATTCTGCACAAAAGCTTCCGCATTTTCTCCCTGGATGAAGACCTCCCCCATATGTGATACATCAAAAAGGCCGGCACTTTCACGCACCAGGTGGTGTTCTTTGATAATCCCCATACCTTCGTACTGAACAGGTAGTTCCCATCCCCCGAAGTCAATTAGTTTCCCGTTATATTTCAAGTGCATCGGGTATAATGGTGTTTGCTTTAACGACATCTTAAACCTCCTTAATTAAAATCCCGATCTCGGGAGTGATTTTTTGTTTCCGCGCAGGCGTTAAATACTAATTCTTAAATCGCTGCTCAAATTGCAGTCCCCCTAACCCGATTAATCTCAAACCTAGTATGAAGCACAGTAATATTTTAGCAAAGATAAACGCTATTATGCAAAACATGTCGGTAAGAAAAGCAATGTATACAAAATTGTGGCCAATGGGTATTAAAATTCCTGATTGTAATCCCCGGTACCTTTCCCGGGGTGATGCTGTTCTTTGGAGACCTTATCCCCACACTTTTATTTATCATAGCGCAATTAGGCCAGGATTAATATTAAGTCGGAGTCGTCCCAAAATAGCCTTCGGGGCGGGACTAGTACTACTTCATTTATACCTCCTTGACTAACACCGTGAGTGAGTCTCGAGAAAGAAATTCGTGCCTGACAGCTATGCTCGAAGGGAGGTAAATTTATGTTATAATCTATCTTATCCAGATAAATAGTTTCTATATAATAGCAGTTATCTGATGTGACAAATAAAATAGATAGGGCGATTACATAATATGCAATATGCAGGCATGATTAAACAAAGTCTGGTTGATTATCCTGGCGAAATAGTGTCAGTCTTATTTACCCGGGGGTGCAACCTGCGCTGCCCGTTTTGCCATAATCCCGACTTATTAATTAAGCCCAGGATAGTGGTCAAACCCATAGATATAGAAGAAGTGCTGGAATTTCTGCTGCAAAGGCGTGGTTTTCTGGATGGGGTGGTTATAAGCGGAGGAGAGCCCACTTTAAACAATGACCTGCCCGCTGATGTTAGAAGCATAAAGGCTCTGGGATTTCTAGTCAAACTGGATACCAACGGCACCAACCCGACCATGCTGGAAGAACTGCTCCGCGAGGGTTGGCTTGACTACCTCGCCATGGACATTAAAGCCCCCCTGGACTATAAGAAATATAAAAACGCCTGCGGCCAACTTAGCACCGAGAACTTTTTCAATATCAGGAGTTCTATTCAATTGCTGAAAAATTCCCGGGTGAATGTGGAATTTAGGACTACTGTGGTACCGGCCCTGCACACTCCTGATGATATAGTAGAGATAGCTAAATATATTGAAGGATGCAACTTATTCACCCTGCAGCAGTTCAACCCCCGGGTTACGTTAGAACCTGGCTATGCCCGAGTAGTCCCCTACAGCAAAGAGGAGATGCAGGCTATAGCTGACAAATGTGCCGGTTACGTAAAACAGGTGCGGGTAGTTAACCTCTAAAAATGACACGTGGGAATGGTTCTTTTATTTCAACCAAAATATACTGACTTATTTTCTCCATGGATAATAATATCTTCCACAAGCGCATAGCCGAACCAGGCCGTGCAAGCATCGGATGCAATTTAGCCTTGAAAGACATATAATTAAATTTAATATTTTCGAATAATTTGCATGAACAATAAATCTTACTATGAGGTGCAATCATGAAACTATGGGGTGGCAGGTTTACCAAACAGACAGATAAGCTCACCGAGGATTTTAATGCCTCGATAGCCTTTGATAGCCGGATGTACCGGCAGGACATTCAAGGCAGCATTGCCCATGCGGCCATGCTGGCCCAACAGGGTATATTAACCTCAGCCGAACGCGATCTAATAGTGTCTGGTTTGGAAGAAATAAAGGCCGAATTGGAAGCAGGTCAGCTGGAATTTACCGTAGAAGCTGAAGACGTACATATGAATATTGAAACAATGCTGACAGCTAAAATAGGCGATTTAGGTAAAAAGCTGCACACGGCCCGCAGCCGTAATGATCAGGTAGCCCTGGACGTGCGGCTCTACCTGCGGGATGAGATAGCTGAGATCAGGGAGCTGATTCTGGCCTTGGAAGAAGCCTTGCTCAAATTGGGCCAGGAACACCTGGAAACAATCATGCCTGGTTATACCCATATGCAAAAAGCCCAGCCGATAACCCTGGGCCACCACTTGATGGCCTATTTTGAGATGTTTCGTCGTGATATGGGACGCCTTGAGGATTGTTTGCAGAGGCTGCTGACGATGCCGCTGGGCTCAGGTGCCCTAGCCGCTACGGGCTTCCCTCTGGATCGGGAATATGTCCGGGAACAACTGGATTTCCAGGCTATTACCCGCAACAGTTTGGATGGAGTCAGCGACCGCGATTTTGCCATTGAGTTTTGCAGCTTCGCCAGCCTGTTGATGATGCATTTATCTCGTTTCTCCGAGGAATTAATACTGTGGTCAACCGAAGAGTTTGCCTTCATCAGTTTTGATGATGCCTTTTCCACCGGCTCCAGTATCATGCCCCAAAAAAAGAACCCTGACATAGCTGAACTGGTGCGGGGTAAAACCGGCCGGGTATACGGAGATCTAATCACCCTTTTAACCCTGATGAAAGCACTGCCCCTGGCCTATAACAAGGACATGCAGGAAGATAAAGAAGCACTCTTTGATGCAGTAGACACGGTGAAGAAGTGCCTGCTGGTGTTCACCCCCATGCTCCTGACCAGTCAGTTTGATAAGAATCAGATGGCCCGTTCGGCGGGAGGCAGCTTCACCAATGCCACTGATCTGGCCGATTACCTGGTAACCAAGGGACTGGCTTTCCGGGATGCACATGAGGTAGTAGGCAAAGCCGTATTATACTGCATTGACAATCAAAAGGCTCTGGAAGAGCTGGAATTGGCAACATTTAAGCAGTTTTCGCAGTTGATTGAACCTGATGTTTATCAATACCTGGATATAAGTGAATGTGTCGCCCGGCGAAAAATACCCGGGGGACCAGCTCCTGAAACAGTTAAAAAGGCCTTGCAAGAAGGCAACGAGTGGGTAAGGAGGATGAAAGATGACAATAAGTAAATTCACGCTTGTTAATGGAATTCCAGACAGCGAGCAAATAGAAGAATGGGCAGAAAGCTACTTTCAGGGTTTGCTGCAGATGATGAATCACTTTTATTCCCGGGCCGACATTAACGAAGTCTTGAAGAGTATGGAGGCTGCGCCTTTTGACCAAATGGCAGCCAAAGAGCTGGAAGGGGAAAGCCCGGAAGTAATTGCAGTGGCGATGAAGCTTGTTAATGAGATGGCCCAGCGGGAAATAGCCTATATAAAAGCCTATCTGGGGGCATAAAAGCTGCCAACCAGATAGGATGGAAATAGGTCGGGGTACTGAAGTATTTGCTATATGGGATAAAGGGGAGGTTCGTACTCCCCTGAAGTGCTCATTACTCCCATACGGTCACAGGCTTGACGGAGGGGTATCTTCCACGCCTTATTTTTAGATCCTAATGGTTATTTTTTAGTATAGTAAAATATTAGGTCGGAATGTGGCAGGGAATTACGGTAGACCAGGTTCTACCATCACCCTCTTTTTATGTAATGTTATTCATGAATAATAACACGAAAAGTGCTATACCGACTCCGTAGGCAATATCACCCCAAGGAATATGTTTGATCATTTCAACACCTCCACCCCTGATTCTTAAAATAATAATAACATACAGGGTGGGGCATTAGCTTCGACCAATTATTACCGTTAGAACCAGCCTTCAAATATTGGAGGGTAAGATTGCAGCCAAGAGTTTCCTTTATTTTTTGAATTAGCCTTAATACTGATAGAAGTCCAACCTACAGCCTTGACTTGTACACTAAATCATTGCTATCATTCAAGAGGTAAATAATATATGCCGATGTGGCTCAGTGGCAGAGCAGCTGATTCGTAATCAGCAGGTCGGCGGTTCAAATCCGCCCATCGGCTCCACTTTAAATCCTATAACCACGCAGTTTGCGTGGTTTCTACTTTTTCTGGGTGGAGTGCCTTTGAGGGGGATTGGTGCCCATTTGGTGCACAAATAAATTATCGAAGCGATCTGCTGCGGCTTTTTGTTGTCCAGGAATGGCATGACCATAAATGTCAGCAGTGGTAGATGGTTTTTCGTGGCCAAGGCGTTGCTGGACCACATGGAGTTGTTCACCTGCGGCCAGCATTAGACTGGCATGGGTGTGACGCATATGTTACGCGTAACATAACCAATCGCTTCCCATAATGACGCATATCGTGTATGCGGGGCCCTTTTCCTCGTCCTAAATGTGAGATGCCAGCTTGATGGAGAACTTCCCGAAAAAGCTGGTATATCCTTGAATCAGAATAATGTCCCCCAAAGGAAGACGGAAAGAAAAAGGGATTTCCGTATTTTTCAATGTCGGCTACATTACGGTAATCACGGCATCGTTGTGTGAGGCTGTCTGCCATCGGCAGCACTCGTTCCTTACCGAATTTGGCATTTCGGATATACAGTACACCTTTGTTAATGTCAACATCTTGAATAGTTAAGTTTAACGCTTCTGAATTTCTTAGGCCGCATCCATAGAGCATACGTAACAAAATCGGCAAGATTAAATGCCGGTTTGGTGTGCAGTTATTTGGAGAATAACTGTCACAAGCCTCAAATATTCTCTTTATCTCATCACGTGTAAATATGTAAGGCGTATAAGTATATCTATCTATGGTCACCATTGCTCTTGGGTAAACATACGCAGGATATCCTATGCGATTCATGTATTCCGCCAATCCCCGCAGCAACGAGATTCTGCCACATTGTGTTGAGATAGTCTCATTGGGACTGCGTGTACTCCAGGTTGTGACTAGTTGTTTTGTTAGTGCCATTTCCGAAAAGCTGTGGCTGTACGCAAATGCATCGAATCTCTGTAGCATACGAGCTCCCTTTTCAAATTTGTAACCAACAGCTCGTTTCTCAGCGATATATCCCTCAATTGGAGTAGCAAGAATGCTGCGGAACTTGTAGCTCTCAGACATTCTGGAACACCTCCTCAGGGTCAACTGCGCAAGACTTTAACCCATTCATATCTGTGTGTAGATATATTGAAGTCGACCTTGAATCCACATGACCCAGGATTTCAGAAATAACTGCTAGAGATGACCCCTGTTCCAGAAGCGTGCTTGCCAAGGAATGCCTGAGTGAATGAAGTCCATGCCGCTTTCCACGGGGAACCTTGATTCCAGCCTGGCGAGTATATTTAGTAATAATATTATGAAGATTAGCATTTTCGCCAAAGGCCTGATATGGTGCATACATCCGTACAAACAAATAAGTTGTCTCACAAGCAGGTCGAGCATTTTGAAGATAGTCAATTAACGCCCAACCAACATCATGCAGGATTGGATAGGTTGTCTCAACTTTTGTTTTTCCCTGTGTAATGGTAATGGTTCTGTCTTTCCAATTCAGATCCGCAAGTCTTAATGCTTTTACATCGCCCACCCGTATTCCAAGCTTTGCAACGAGCAAAAGAATAGCATAGTCTCTCTTGCCTACCGGACTCCCGCGATCAATAGCACTGAGCATAAGCCTGACATCGTCTGCCTCCCATGTCGATGGGATAGCAGGGTAGTAATATTTACTCTGCTTCGGTACACTAAGTGACAAGTCTGTTTCCGTATACTCATTTAAATATAGAAATTTCAAAAACACCCAGTGTTGTCATGATTGCTGCGATACTTTTTTCGTGATTCGGTACTATACTAACAACATAATTCGATATGATTTCCGGCGTAATTTCTTTTACACTCATCACTTTACGCATTGACAGATAATCCACAAAGAAGAATAAGCGTTGTAGCCTGGTACGCATTCCCCGCAAAGAGTACTCGTTGGTTTCACATTCTTCCTCATAGGCGGTTAACACTTCTTGAAACTGAGGTGGTTTTACATAGCCCTTTCGCTTCACAATTCTGCGAATAATAACACCATGAAGCTGGAAATCTCCTAAAAGACGAATCGAGCGAATAGCCTCTTTAGCCTTTGGAGGAAATGCCTCCATATAGTAGTCTACTGAGCAGTTATACTTTTCCTTAAGATACTCCTTCCCAAATTCTTCTGAAAAGTAGAGCTCGCCTCTGTCCTGTGCAAACGAACAGATTCTGTTGAACGAAGCCCGTAAGCCGCATATAGTGTTATATGCGTAATTTAGCCTGTTTAATTCGTTAAGAACCTCCACCGCAAGCTCCTCAATGGGTTTTCTGTTTTCCATAATTACCTCCTGATAGACAAATTTTTTTGTCCATTGTGGAGTATTATGGAAAGAAATTAAAGCACAATCGTTTATATAGCAAGATATACACTAATTTCTTTCCATAACTAAAAACCTTCGATAATTGCCTTTATGCAAAGTTTTGCATAAAGGCAAAAGCCATCTGGCGGTATCGGTCCTTCGAGCCATTCTGGAGAATAATATTGATCGATTCGGACGGCCAGCCAGTGAGAATGGTTTTGTGGGCGAACCGGTGTATGATGGCTTTTATTGCTCCATGATTTCGGTCGTGGATTTGCTGGGTACTATACGGGAATCATTCAATGCGGACCATCTTAAGGCGGCAGCCAGGCGCATGCTGCACCGGGCCCGCTGCGATGCTATTGTTATACTGGACGATATTGGTGCGGAAAAACCCAGTGAATGGGTGGAGGAACAGCTCTATGCCCTGATCGACCTGCGGTACCGGATGCAGCGCAGCACATTTTTTACTACGAATTGTACCTTGAAGCAGCTGGAGGGGCAGATCGGCAGTCGGTCGGTTTCTCGGATTATTGAGATGTGTGAGGGAGTTAGGGTTGGGGGCGAGGACTGGAGGAAGCGGGGGATTTTATGAGTATATACTGCTATTAAGTAATTTTACAGATTGAACGTGCATAGGAGTTGAACTGGATGTCAAATGCTGATTCGATTACACTCTGAGCTGCTTGATTCACTTCGTCTGTAAACTCAGCCCATGTAAATACATAGCCTTGCCATTTATTTTCAGAAAAGGCTTTTGTCCAATCGTCTACGGGAAAAACATCACGAAGTTTTATATAACTATTGCCGTTCGCAAATGTTTTAATAGGCCACAAAGAACCTTCTTTAAACTTGGGTATTTTAGGTAGATCCACCCAAATATCCTTAGCAGTAATTGCTGGGTTCTGTTTATTCGCTTCTTCTGCAATTGCCTCTCTCAATAAAGTAATCTGTTCGTTGTTCAGTGACATAATTTGTTGTAAGTTCTGACGATTGCTATCTATTGTTCTTCCGGAAATAATAAGACCACGTTTCGGTAGGTTCCTGTTTAATAAATTACGGGCTAGATTTGAAGCTTTACCAATGTCGGTCATCTTTGCCATACCGTAAATATCGTCATCAGTTATGTATAAAAAATCAGCAGCACTATCAAAGAAGCGTCCATGTATTGAAAAATCATTTTCCTTGATCTCATCAAAAATTGATTTAAATAAACATTCTGCTGAGCGTACCTTATGATGATTATAAACAGTACTGACCAGCATCATTTTATCAAAGACTATTTCTTCAAGTGTGGAAACACCACTAAAATCAATGGTTAGCCTTTGCTTACCATCAATTTCTATTATATCTACAGTATAAAATAAGCGGTCAAGATCCAAAATCATTTGAATGCCAGTAAAATGTGAGTCTCGTTGAATATAATCTAATTTGTCTGCATCAAAAGCACCATTTATTATTTCAACCCAAAAAGCTTTGTCGCTGTTCGAGACATGACCAATGATCATTTCTCCGATTAAATCTAAATCAAATGAAATGCCGTAAATAGGCTCAACATGATCTCTAAAAAAATTCCTCAATGCAAGACTAGTTACGATCAGATAGGAAAGCATTTCGTGGGGTTTTGCATCTCCGTACAAGTTTCGATTATTACGTCTCTCCTCAAATATATCAGGAAATGATCCATGAATATCTTCTGACATATGCGAAAAAGCTCCATGACCGCAATCGTGTAGAATACCTGCCATACGAACATGATAAAGTAGTGCATCAGAATCAGTGTGCTCAGGCAGTGATTTCCTGTTCTTAAGAGCTTGAACTAATTTGTCGGCTATTACAGCTACACCAAGACTATGTTCGAATCTATTATGATTCCCTGAAGGGAATACAAGAGGCACAACATCAACCTGACTGATACGACGCAGTCTCTGAAGTAAAGGCGAATCAATCACCATAATTTCATGGGGATAAAAAATATTAGTCCCCAAAATGGTATCATGAATTACCTTTGGAGACTTAATATAGGGCGGCTTATATTCTTCAAGTTGTGCTTCAACGTAAAGGTTTATTTTTTCTCTTATTTCGTTCACTTGTTTTACCATCGCTTTATTGAGGGATTAAAATTTCTTCAAATTTGTTGGCCATTTGTTTTAAGCAATCCTGCTGACTAGCGTCAAATTTATTCAACGATATTGATAAATAATCTTTTTGCAGATCGTATTCCTCGTACCGTGGATTGGGAGTAGCCAATACGCACGATGTTTCAAGCCTGGATAGTACTTGATCTAATAAATCCGAAAACGGTGATATACCAGAAACATCGAAGAAAAAGTCTTCCAGGTAGCCATTCCATGATTCATTCTTTGATAACTCGAATATAGCACTATGAAAAACTGTTGGATCTTTTACGATTTTGGTTTTAGATGTACTTGCTAGGATAGCCATTATAACATCATCAGGTTTCCGAGTTGTTCTCAAAGAAGTCTTTAATTCATCAATTTTTGACAACTAAAACACCTCCTTCCGATTAGTATACTATATTAAATGTTGATTTCCTCTTTTTTAAAAGATATAATTATTGTTTTTAATTAATTGCCTTAATATTCACACGACTATGTATATGTCGTGTCACGTTTCTTTATCATCTCAATAAATAATATGCTATGTATGTTTGCATGACCCTATTTACCTTTTTTAAATTGCACCTGACGGCGGTAGCTACTGCGGTAGATGAAAATCTATACCTCCCCGGGGCAGCTCCTCCGGACAGCTGCGCGCCCTCCGGAACTTGCCCCTCTCCCGCTACAGGCCATGCCCGTCCACCGGTTCCCTTTGGCTGGCACCGGGGATGGATGTGCCAGCCGGTGGTCAAGCATCGCCTTCCGCTCGGTGGTCGGGATACCCTGGCCGTCGCTGACGCGGATACGTGCCGGCTCCAAAGGAGTCACGGCACTTAGGCCAGCGTATCCTCGCTGAAAGTTTTTCGGGTTACCTGACCTGACGGATACCTGCAATCCCACTGCAGGCACAGGGCTGCGGGCTACCCGATCCACCATTCTTAATATGATATAACATCAACAAAGAAGCATTTAAGTAAGATATGCTATAATTTCCATATAAATCGTCAGACTCGGCATTCCCTTCCGCAAAGTTACAGAACGAAAACTCATCGATAATTATGGGGGAGATATAAATGAAGAACAATGATGATGAAAAAGATAGTAATATATCATTGCATATGTTTAGGCTACTTGTGGAAAGTAAATACAACAAGTTAACAGATAAAGATTATGTTAAAAAACAAAGAGTGATATTAAAAACAGCTGGTATTAATCAAAGCCTTAGCAACAAACAAGCTGAAGAAATACGCCTTAAATGTAAGTTTTTAGGGGAATGCGGATGGGTTATTTCTCCTTTTTGGCAACCAGGTGAAAATGAAACATGGTATGATACATGGTTTTGGATGGCATATAATAATACATCAGAAATAATTACTGATTATTTCTTACGTGACAATCATTTATTACTAAACCAGATAAATGGGTACTCACGTTTGGAAGTAGATAGAAGTGATTGGTTTTTAGAAGCTGAAAATCTATTTAATAAGCAATATTATACTTCATGTGCAATGTTGTTGACTGCAATTTTAGAACAAAGTATAAGAAAATGTCCTATTGACACTTGGCGTAAAAAAACAACCGTTTTTTTTAAGGATGCTGTTAATTTAACAATTGAAGATTACTACAACAATAAGAGTATTGAACCTTTGAGTCAATATATTGAAACGGTTCTTTTATTGCCATCCATTGATGGTTTCATTAAACAATATTTTGATAGCGGGAATCCCTTTCAAAAGGGTAAAGAACCATCTTTTTTAGAACGTAACTGGCTAATGCATGGATTAACAAAAAGAACTATTACTGAGTCTGATTGTGTTAAATTATTTAATGTAATCTGTAGCCTGCATTATGTTTTACATACGGTATTTGAAACATTTTATGGACACTAAAATTTGGGAAGTCCAGTTATTTAACTGCTGTTTTAAGAGGGCTATGTCTGATAATAGCCTACATTAAAGCCACAAACTAAGCGTTCATACATTCATCATTTCAAAAGTGCGCAAACAATGAAATGGCCGATTTGGGCTACGCTGCGCTACGGCTTGGCCCGGTCCCGTCTATGGGCTGTGACTACTTGCTGAAGACGATAATACCGGGATGTTTAGGGAAACTGCCCAGGTATCTATCCCTTTACACATTTACGAGAACATCTGTTCCGGATATGATATTATGTAAACTAGAATCTTCCTATTATATATCCGGGGGGTGAGGGGATGAAGCTGGAGGATTGCTGTGCTGAGGTGGTCGGGTTGGTGCCGGTCTATACTGACACCGGGGATGGCTGCCGGATTATTTGCTGCAGAGCGGATGGGTCGGTTTATTCCTATTGCGAATCCCATTCTGTGGAAGCGGTCAAGCGCCGGCTGGCACGCTGTTATGCTCTTCACCTTGCTGATCAGGCCCGGCTCCTGCAGCGGGCTTATCACCGGTCGCCGCCGTTGCCCTTCTATTTTCCGGACGGCAGGATCTTCGTGCCGTTCAAGCTGCGCCTGGCGAAAATACCTGGGGATGGTTCTTACGGGTACCTTGAGATTAAAATGATTGAAAGGCTTTTGCCGGAGGGAAAGGGACAATGTCGGATCATACTTCTTGACGGAGAAGTCCTGCCTGTTTTCAGCCAAATTTCTACGGCCCGCCTGGCGTTGTATTTTGGCATGGAGATTCAAAAACATCATTTTCAGCCTCAGCCTGATCCGGATCGGGATCTGCTGGAGGCTTTCCAGGTTATGCGCCACTATTTTATTTCGGGCGGCGCATAAGTGATGATAAATAATTTTTACAGGCTATGCTGAACGAGAAATCAAAAATGGGACCTTTCAGCTGGCCTGCTTTTATTTTTAAACCGATTCAAAACCTGCCTGCCGCTTTCTTTTTTTATTCCAACCGCTCCTGGAATCCAAACCACCGTTTTCGCCCTGACTGCACTTTTTCTGTAAGCTGAGGGCAGGGTCGCAGCTGTCCAATTCTGTCCAGGAATTGATCCAGCTGGTCCACTACAAAAGAAAGGGGTGGAATTTCATGGCTATAACTGTTACTCCGATTGCCAGCGACTTGATTATGCATGTTGAAAAAGACGGCGGAATGGGGACTATTGCCCGAAAATACCCGGACGTGAAAACTGCAGCAACTGATGCCGATGTTTACGATGTCGCCAATGGTACCAACGGCCTGGCAAAATTGCAGTCCAGAGTATTTGCAGGCGTACTGCGCGCCAATACGGTTGAAATCGAAAACGCGTAGAAGCTTAGCCCGTGATTCTATGAGAAAGGAGGATTAACACTATGGCGAAAGTATTGGAAATGACGTTTTCTACCGAGCTGGGTAAATCGAAAACCCTGCGGGTGGTTGATGCCAAAGAACCGCTGGCCGGAGCCGATGTAGCCGCTTGTATGGATAATATAATTGCTAAGAACATTTTTACCAGTACCGGCGGTGATTTGACCGGCAAGGTCAAAGCCCAGGTGATTACCACCAGTTCCAGCGATGTTTCCCTGGTGTAGTCAGATAATATTTTAACCGGATCAAGGCACGCCCTGGTCCGGTTTTTTCAAAGGGAGGAGGGGCGCAGATGGATGAAATGTTAAAAATTATCGGTAATGTTGGATTCCCTATAGCTGTAGCAGCTTTTCTGTTGGTGCGGGTAGAGCAGCGCATGGATTCTCTGACTGCAGCGATTGGTGAGCTGCGTGAGGCGATTTTGATGATGCCCAGGGAACAGGCTTCTGCTGCCTGGACCTCCAGCCGCAGCAATGGTGCTGCTCCGGTACGATCAGAAAGCTTGCAGTAGAGGTTATTGGCGATGAATATTATTGAAACCGGTTTGAAGTTTAATGGCCTGAAAAGGAGATCTTCAACCCACTTGATTGTGCTGCACCATTCGGCCAGTCCGGATGTGCCGGCCGCAGAAATTCACGCCTGGCATTTGACGCGCGGCTGGGCTGGAATCGGTTATCATTTTGTGATCAGAAAGAACGGCAGCATTGAGCGAGGCCGTCCGCTGGAGGCGATCGGCGCGCACGCCGGACCGGGTATAAACGGAGTGAGTATCGGGATCTGCCTGTGCGGTAATTTTATGAAGGAAATGCCCGAAGCAGACCAGATTGAATCCTTGATAAAACTGATTGCCTGGCTAAATCTATATTATGCTGCCGCAAATCCTAAGGGTCTGGATATTAAGCTGCACAGGGAAGTGGCGGCCACTGATTGTCCGGGAAAATTGTTTCCCGTAGAACAAATCCGCGGCTCGATCTCTGTGCCAGATGGCGATGAGGGGGGAATGGTCGTGGAGGCCTGGAAAACTGACTTGATGCGGGAAGCTCAAAGGATTGGGCTGATCCAGGAGGAACACCAGCCGGATGACGTGGCACCGAAATGGTTTGTGCTGGCGGTAGCCTTGCACGTATTGGAATCTATCAAAAATGGAGGTAAAGAGCTTGAACAATAAACAAAAGAAAATGAGTCTGTAGCAGTTTGGCCCCTGGCTGCAGGAGAAAGCCGGGGCAGAGTACCGCAGTGAAAATGGCAGGACTAATTGCGTGGCCAGTATCGACCATGTGGAGCCGGGCTGCTTTGCGGCTCTTTATGCGGTGAATTCAGTTGACGGCCTGGCGGTGGTGGAGCTGGCTGATTGTTTCAATAGTGAAGCGGCTGCCTGGGAGGCTTTGGCCAGTGACCATGAAACCTATCCTCCGGTGCTTTTTGATGATTGGGTCGGGCAGCAATACCTGACTGATAAAACAGCCCGAGTGGAAAGGTTTGAACTATAAAAACATAATCTAAGCCCCAACGCGGTGCTTTTTTTATGCTATCAGAAAATATAATTTAAAAATGATGATAGTATAAGTGCAGAGACGGATTTACTGTCGCCAGAGGCTCGGTGTAAGTCCGGTTATTTGCATAAACCAGCAGTAATTTGTGCAAATAATTAGCTGCCAATGATTCATTTTCTTTACAATTGCAGGAATTTTGTTTTCAAAATAGAATTTTGTCTAAAAGGTTATAAATATGACCGAACGTGAATGGTTATTCGGGGAAAGGTGGGGGCAGCTTGCCTGCTCCGGGGGTTATAAACGGTCAAGGTCGGGCATAGCCCGCCAGCGGGAAACCTTGAACGATTATAATTGAGCCGGTATAATCAGCAGATGCCTGCCATTCCTGGTACTTAGGATATCCATTGGGGCTGGCGATAAAAAGAAAACTTGCTTCATTACTATTCTGAAGCCGGTTCCGTAGTTAGGGAGGTTTAAAATGGGTTGGGAATATGAAAGTGTGTTACCGCCCGGTACTTTTGAGAGTTATTTTACTAATCCGTATAACAACAAAATTCTTAACGTTTCCATAGTATATGAACACCGTTTTGCTTTTTACTATTGGATGAAATGGACATCCTTGCAAGCAATAAATAACCCACCTGTATTAATATCGCTTGATTGGCATCAAGACTTAGTCCATCCAAGTGAAGATGAATACGAGGAATTAAAAGCATTAAATCAAAATGATTATATTAAAGTTGGTATATATACGGCATATAAACTTAGTTCACTCAACCATTGTCAAATATTAGCGGCGGCATATTTAAATCTAATATCAGATATCTATGTATTGTGTAAACAAAAGCAAGATGATTATGAGAATGATATGTTTGATTTTATAGATTTTTTAGGTAATAAGCATCATGTAAAATATTTTTATAAAATTGATGAGATACTTGCCTGTATAAAAAAGGAAAACATTGAATCACTATACTTTGATGTTGATTTAGATTATTTTACGGAGAGTGAAGATCCCTGTGGTGGGGATGCAGATGTTGAGCTGATCAGTGATGAAGAGGTAGATAAAATAATCGCACCGCACTCTCCCCTTATGCAAGTGATTTTACCGAAAGTTATAGGAATTACTATTGCATTAGAACCAGAGTTCTGTGGAGGTATGCGAAATTCCAATCATTTATTTAATCTTCTGGATGAAGCCTTATTTTACCCTCCATTACTAAATGAGAATAGTAGATTGAGGTAATATTCGCTCTACGAGACTACGCAAGAGAGTCCTTAGCGAGGACACGCTGCCCGAAGGGGCTGAGCTGCGCAGCAGCCAGGCCGGTATAATCCTGGTGGGCAGGGTGTCCCGACCACTGAACGGAAGGCGATGACCATAAATGATTAAGGTCATGGCATGGAGCGGGAGAAGGGCAAGTTCTGGAGGGCGTGCAGCGGTCCGGAGGAGATGCCCCGGGTAGGTATAGATTTCCCAGCTGCCGCAGCAGCTCTCTGCCGTATGCAGGGGAAAGACAAATATAACAGGGATAGGGATAATAGGACCGCACAAGTATATCGACGGGGAGCTGGTGCCGAGAGCGGAACGAAGTGCAGCCGGTACGAGCGGGCGGCCACCGAGCGGAAGGCGATGCCGGAGGACTGCGAGCGATCTGCACACGATGCGCAGCAGGCAGAGCGAGCACCGATAGGGAAGTCTGCAGGCATGGCCTGGAGCGGGATAGCCAACTTACGATAATGGAGATTATGTAAGCGCAGCGAGCCCGAAGGGTTACATAATCCTCTGTTATCGGATGGTGGCGGGCAGGAGAGTAATTCACTAATTGCAGGACTGTGGAAAGTTGTGCCGGAAAAGTATGTAGATATATAATTGATTGAAAGATCTAACAAGGTTTATATATAATTTTTGTTCTTTGGAGTTGAGTGTAGTGAATGCAGAAGAATTAAAGAAATTAGAAGCAACATTGTGGCAAGCAGCAGATAACTTACGGGCCAATTCTGATCTAAAGTCCAGTGAATACTCTACCCCGGTGCTGGGATTAATCTTTCTTCGTTTTGCTGACAATAAATACAGCCAATATGAAGATGAGATAAATAATGAATATAATCAATTGAAGGGAACACGGCGGGAGAAACCGATTCATGAAATAGCTATTGAGAAATGCGGTTTTTACCTTCCGAAAAAAGCTCGTTATGAATATCTTCTGAACCTGGCGGAGGAGGAAGACGTTGCCAAAGCTATTAAGGATGCGATGGCTGTTATAGAGAAGTATAAGCCTGAGCTCCGTGATATTCTCCCTAAAGATGAATATTCCCGTCTGGTAAGAAATCCTGAATATAGAGAAATGCCTGCACAGTTATTAAAAACCTTTTACGATATCCCAAAGGATGCATCAGGTGATATGTTCGGCCAGATATATGAATATTTTTTAGGAAACTTCGCTATTGCTGAAGGACAGGGCGGCGGAGAATTCTTCACACCCCGTTCGGTAGTACGTCTTATGGTCGAAATTATCGAACCTCATAATGGTACTGTTTTTGATCCTGCCTGTGGGTCGGGCGGCATGTTTGTACAATCTGCCAAGTTTATTGAAAGTCATCGGGCCATGCAGGAAAACGGCGAGATTGACCTATTTATTTATGGTCAGGAAAAGACCATGGAAACTGTGAAACTTGCCAAGATGAATATTGCCGTAAATGGGCTGCGCGGAGATATTCGGCAATCCAATACGTACTATGAAGATCCCTTTGATAGTTTTGAGAAATTTGATTATGTACTGGCTAATCCGCCGTTTAATGTAGATGATGTGAACCTAAGCCGTGTGGAAAATGATCGGCGGTTTAACACCTATGGAGTCCCTCGAAATAAATCAGGTGCAAAAAAGAAAGATAAGGGTACCGAATCTGTCCCCAATGGGAATTACCTGTGGATTAATCTCTTTGCTACATCGTTAAAACCTACCGGGCGTGCTGCCCTGGTAATGGCTAATTCAGCTTCGGATGCCCGCCATAGCGAAGCGGATATTCGCAAGAATTTAATAGACAATAACCTTATTTATGCCATGCTTACTCTGCCATCTAATATGTTCTATACAGTGACCCTGCCCGCTACACTATGGTTTTTTGATCGGGCTAAAACGAATGACCGAGTTCTTTTCATTGATGCTCGGAATATTTTTACCCAGATTGATCGGGCGCATAGAGAGTTTTCAGAGGAACAGATTCAAGATATCGCAATTATCAGCCGGTTACATAGAGGAGACCGGGAAAGTTTTATTCGTTTAGTTGATTCTTATTTTGAAAAGGGCTTTGAATGTTTGTTTGAACATCGAGAAAACCTCGCCGATGCTTCAAAGTCCATAGCAAAGCTACTAAAGGAATATAAAGAAAAGGATATTCCTGATTGCTGTTTAGTGCTGGGTAAGATAGACGAGTTAGGGAAGGCATTTCGAACCTATCAGGCAGAAGGCAGTATATCTAATATTGAAGAAATGAACCATTGGCAAAAAGAACTTTCTAACCAATGTGCACCTCTGTTTGCTGAACTACATGCCTTTTTAAAAACCATAGATACACGAGTGCGCCATGTTGTAAAGGAAAATGGTAAGGATAAAAATATTAAAGAGCTAAAATCGAAGTTGGATGAATTATATAAAGAAGCCACAGAAGCAGAGTGTTTTTTTAAACATGTTATCTGGCTGCAGGACCGATTCCCGGAGGCAAAATATGAGGACGTGACGGGTCTGTGCAAAGTAGCAAGCCAGAAGGTCATTGAGGAACATGATTATTCACTAAATCCAGGTCGCTATGTGGGCGTGGTCATTGAAGAAGACGGAAAGACTGAAGAAGAATTTATAACAGAGATATTGGGCTTAAACGAGGAGTTAAGCAGACTGAATGCTGAAGCAAGGGAATTAGAAAAAGCAATATATCACAATATTAATCAAATAGCAGGAGAAGAATAATGAAAGAAAGCAATCATTTGACTGTCAAAGAGCTAAATGAAGTCTGCTTGGAAATTGTTGATTGTGTTAATAAAACCGCACCAGTTAGTGATGAACCAACTCCTTATAAAATGATTCGTACCACTAATATAAAAGACGGTTGTGTGAATTTAACCGATGTTAATTATGTCACGGAAAAGGTATTTGAAAAATGGACTAGAAGAGTATTACCTAAAATAAATGATGTAATTTTAACCCGTGAAGCACCTCTTGGTGAAGTTGGATTACTAAGGTCCGACGAAAAAGTCTTTCTCGGACAAAGAACGATGATTTATAGAGCTAATGAACAATTATTGAACCAAAGATTTCTATACTATTCGTTTCTAGGATCTTTCATGCAATCACAAATCAAGGAATTGGGGTCGGGATCAACAGTGGAACATCTTAGAGTACCCCAAGCTGAGAAACTAAAGATTATTTTACCCAGAATTGAGGCACAGAGAAAAACTGCTGCAGTTCTTTCCGCCTACGATGATCTTATAGAAACCAATAAGTGTCGTATTGCTATTCTTGAGAAAATGGCAGATGAAATTTACCGTGAGTGGTTTGTTCGATTGCGTTTTCCAGGATATGAGAGAACAAAAGTTGTAAGAGGAGTACCTAGTAGTTGGGATATAATGCATATGGGAAATTTAATAAGCTCATATATAGGTGGGGGATGGGGAGAAGATATTCAGTCCGTAGAGTTTTCTAAACCGGCATATGTTATTCGGGGAACTGATATTCCAAATCTGTCAAATGGGGAATATTCAAAAAAAATTCTACGTTACCACAAAGAATCAAACTTTAATTCAAGAAAGCTATTTGTAGACGACATTATTTTTGAAGTATCGGGCGGCAGTGTAGGACAGCTTTTAGGGCGAACATTACATATTACTAAAAGGCTTGTTGAGTTTTTTGAAAACAATGTTATATGCGCAAGTTTTTGCAAATTGCTTCGTCCGGACAAGCAAAAAATTAGTTCACTGTTTCTAAAATATTTTCTAAAGCTTTATTATGAAACAGGTTTGGTGGGAACGTTCCAAACTCAATCTACGGGAATTAGTAATTATCATTTTGAGGACTTTATAAAATACCAGACTTTAATCGTACCGACTAGGGATATTCTCAATGCTTTTGATGATATTGTTGGCAATTTAATGGCCGAAAAGGATATTCTAGCTCTTAAGAATAACAGTTTAAAGAACACTCGAGACTTATTCCTTTCCCGCCTACTATCAGGTAAATTGTCTGTTGAAGACTTGGATATCCATTTCCCGAAGAGCATGGAGGATGACTATGCCGAACTTTATCAGTGAAGACCAAATTGAAATAGCTATAACCGCCGTTTTTACCGAGTGCTTTCGGTACCGGGCAATTAATTGTTATACGCCCGATCCGGAGATGCTGCCGGACGGGTCAGGCCGGTCTGATAAAAGGGATGTTGTATTCTTAGACATCTTGAAAACGAAAGCTCGTGAATTTAACCCGCATATTCCGGAGAATACTATTGATCAAGCCATTGTCCAGCTTACTGCCAGCCGCTATGCTATGTCTCCTATATTGGCAAACAAAGAAGTCTACAACCTTATACGGGATGGGATACCGGTGCAATACCAGAATGCCAAAGGGAAAATGGAGCAGGACAGTGTAAAAGTCATTAATTTTAATCAGGATGATAACGATTTTCTAGTAGTTCGCCAACTTTGGATTAAGGGTGACCATTATTTCCGTCGGCCTGATATTATCCTGTATATAAACGGCCTTCCTCTGGTATTTATCGAACTAAAAAACTCCAATGTGCCCATCAAAGCTGCATATGATGACAATCTCACCAACTATAGGAAAGATATTCCCCAGCTGTTTCAATACAATGTGATTTGCATCCTATCGAACGCCATTGAGACTAAAGTTGGCAGTATGACGGCGGGGTGGGAGTTTTTCTTTAACTGGTTCCGGGTTGATGATGAAACTGAAAAAATCGATCGAAATAAAATTAAAGAAAAAGGAATAAGCCTGGAAAAAGTGGTTTTAGGGCTTTGTGCTCGAGAGAGGCTGCTCGATTACATTGAAAATTTCATCCTCTACCATAAAGAAAACAGTAAGATTATTGCTGAAAATCACCAGTTTATAGGAGTTAATAAAGCCATAGATGCCTTTGCTGATCGTGAAAAGAGAAATGGTAAGCTGGGGGTTTTCTGGCATACGCAAGGATCGGGAAAAAGTTTTTCAATGATATTTTTGACCCGTAAGATCTTTCGTAAATTCACCGGTAATTTTACCTTTGTTATTATCACTGATCGGGATGATCTGGATGGGCAAATATATAAGAATTTCTTGCATACTGATACGGTTAAAAAGAAGGAGCAGGTTAGGCCGAAAGACAGCGCTGAAATGCGGGATTATCTTTCCCGTAATCTACGTTTTGTTTTCACTCTTATCCATAAATTCCGTTGGGATAAGGGGAAGGATTATCCTCTCCTATCAGATCGCAAAGACATTATTGTTATTGTTGATGAAGCTCACCGTACTCAGTATAAATCCCTGGCGGAAAACATGCGGGTTGGGTTGCCTAACGCCCAGTATCTTGCCTTTACTGGTACTCCATTGTTGGGTAAAGGGCGCAAGACCAACGCCTGGTTCGGCGATTATATAAGCGAGTACAACTTTGCTCAATCCATGGATGACGAAACTACAGTACCCCTCTTTTATCAGAAGAGGGTTCCTGAGGTGTTAATCCAGAACGAAAGTCTTAGCGATGAGTTTTATGAAATCCTTGAGAATGATAATGTTGACCCGGCTAACCAGGAAAAACTCGAGAAGGAGTTTGCCAAGGAACTGGAAATTATCAAACGGGATGATCGCCTGGAAACCATAGCCCGGGATATAGTTTATCACTTTCCCCACAGGGGGTATCTGGGCAAGGGTATGGTTATATCTGTTGATAAGTTTACTTCGGTGAAAATGTATGACAAGGTGCAGAAGCACTGGAAGGAAGCCATTAAGAAGCTTATTGGGGATATAAAGAAGGCTCATATGCCAGCTGAGAAAGAACGGCTGCAAGCTATCGTAGATTATATGCGCAAGGTTGAAATGGCAGTGGTGATCAGTGAGGAAGCGGGCGAGGAAGAAAAATTTGATAAGCAGGAGCTGGATATTCGGCAACATCGTAAGAAAATGAACGCCATTGATAAGAATGGGCATGACATTGAATATCGCTTCAAGGACCCGGGAGATAAGCTGCAGCTGGTTTTTGTTTGTGCCATGTGGTTGACTGGTTTTGACGCACCCACCGTTTCTACACTTTATTTGGACAAGCCGATGAAAGATCATACCCTGATGCAAACTATTGCCCGGGCTAATCGCGTAACCTCCTATACGATAAATGGGGTTAGCAAAAGAAATGGTGAAATTATTGATTATTATAATGTTTTTCGGAATATGAAAAAGGCTCTGGTCGACTATGCTTTGGGCAGTGAAGGGAAACCAGAGGAGGAACCGGTTCAGGATAAATCAGTCCTATTTGATTTACTGGATGATGCCATTAATCAGGGGCAGGAGTTCCTGGAAACGCTTGATATTGCAATAGCATCAGTTTTAGAGAGACAGGAGATATTCAAGAAAATTGAGGCTTTCGATACCTTTGCTAACAAAATTCTGGAGAAAGATGAGTATAGGAAACAATTCTTCGTTTATGAAAATACCGTTTCTTCTTTATATGAGGCCTGTAAGCCGGAGGTTTTTTCTGAAGCTCCCCGTCCGCTAATATCTGTCTTTCAATATTTGCGTGGGATAATCGACAGTATTGTTGGGGGTAAGGGCTCGGACGAGATAAAAAAGAAAATATCAGACCTGCTGGATCAGAGTATCATTACCTCTAATCAAGAAAAGTTCGTATCTGAAGGAAATGCGGAATATCAGATTGTTAAAAAGGGTAGGACATGGGACCTTGGCAAAATAGATTTTGATAAGCTAAAAGAGGATTTTAAGGAAACCAAATATAGGAATATTGAGATTGCTGATCTGCGGGCTTTTTTGGAAAAGAAACTGGAACAGATGATGAAGGAGAATTCTACCAGGACAAATTTTGCTCATAGACTCCAGGAAATAATCGACCGATATAATTCTGGTGGCTCAACTAATGAAAATTACTTTGATGAATTAATTAAATTCACTTCAGACTTGAAGGAAGAAGCTGAACGGCATATTAGAGAGGGATTAACCCAAGATGAGTTAGAGCTCTATGACATCTTGAAGAAAGATAAAATGACCAAAACCGAAGAGCAAAGAGTCAAGCTGGCAGCGAAAGCTTTACTTCATCGATTGTTAGAGGAACAACCAAAGGTATTGCTACAGGACTGGTATAAAGATAGCCAGAGCCAATCTCGGGTACGGTCTGCGGTTGAGGAGGTATTGGACCATTCATTGCCGGAGACCTACGATAAGGATATTTTTCAGCAGAAATGTAGGGTTACCTATAATCTGATTTATGATTACGCATTGAAGGGAATTAAATGGGTGGCGTAATTTATGGATAGCTTCGGGCAATGTTTTAGGGGCACTATTGTACGGATAATATATTCCATAGGAAGGACTTGGATATGATCACTTTAAACACAATTCTTGGAATTGATGAAAAAACAGTTGATAAATATAAAATTCATTTTGCTATTGGTGACAAAGCCAACAATAGAGCTGAGCCTTTGAGTGCCTATAGAAATAATACCTTCAAAGAGTGGCAGGAGCGCCAGAGCAAGAAGAATTTTGAGCGGGATTTCATCATTTCTCTAATATATTATAAAACAGACCAATGGTTATTTGGCGGTGTTTATAAAAGCAATGGATGCACTTTAAGAGAAGGCAAATATTATTACGATACGGAGCTATTGGATATTCACCAAGATTTGATTGGAAGGGTAGTCTTAATCTATAAAAAGCCATTTCGGCAATCTTATCCCTTGTTAAAAACCTGTTATGCTGACTTGGTTATTGCAGAGATTCTGGAGAAACCTTCCATGATCGAAGCCTTTCCCGGTTACAACAATGTGAATATAGACTATGAGGACCTCCAGACAATTATTAAAACGGAGGAACCGACCTGGAAAAATGCCTTGTCGATTATGAAGGGGATCTATTTGATAGTTGATAAGAGTAATGGCAAGCATTATGTAGGCAGTGCCACTGGTGAAGAAAGATTATGGAGCCGTTGGTCTGGCTATATCAATAACGGGCATGGCAATAATACTGGTCTAAAAGAATTGATTAAATATAAAGGTAGTGACCATGTAAAAAGTTTTAAGTTTTCAATACTTGAGATCGCTGGAATAAACATTGCCGAAGACTTGATCTTACAAAGAGAAGCATTTTGGAAAGAGGTTCTTTTATCAAGAGAATTCGGTTATAACAATAACTAGTTTCAAGAAGTTGGGGGCATATATAATGAAAGCATCGGAAACAAAACTTGTTAAACTTCTGGAGGGAACTCAGCAATATGTTGTACCCTTGTTTCAACGTCCCTATAAATGGGAAAAGAAACACTGGGACGAACTATGGAATGATTTGATGGAACTATATGAAGATGAAGAACAAGGAGAACTTGACTGGAATCATTTTATAGGTTCCATGGTAACTATGCCTACAGTTTCAGTGCCGGAAGGTATTGCAAAGTATATGCTGATTGATGGGCAGCAGAGACTCACAACTTTGTTCATTCTTCTAACTTTAATTCGGGATAAAGCTCGAAAGAATCCTGAACAAAAAACATTGAGCGAAAAGATTAATGAGCTGTATTTAATCAATAAGTTCAGCGAAGGTAATGATTATTACAAGCTGATGCCCACTCAGGTTGATCGCCAGGCATATAAAAAAATTATTCAGTCTGAGGAACTAGATGGCGGAGACGATAGAATAATCCAAGCGTATCATCATTTTGAAAAGCGGATCAGCAGTACCGGTGTTCAGCTGGATATGTTAAGTAAAGTTATAACCGATAGATTAATGGCGGTTAGCATTGTTTTAGATAAGGATGATAATCCCTACCTTGTCTTTGAGAGCCTCAATGCTAAAGGAGAACCGCTCGAACAGGCTGATTTAATTCGCAATCATTTCTTTATGAAAATCCCAGTCAATAAGCAGGAAAATGTCTATAAAGATTTATGGCTGCCCATGCAGACTACTTTGAAGGATGATTTGACCAACTTTATTAGGCATTTTCTTATGAAGGATGGGGCATCTGTTAAAGAAGACGCTGTCTATATGCATCTTAAAAAACAAACTAATAATTTGGATACAGAAAATGTTTTAGAATACTTAAAAGAATTAGTAAGGTATGCAGGGTATTATGCAAAGATATTAGATCCATCTCGCGAAGATAATCTATTGATATCAAGAGGTTTAAAACGCTTAAACCGGTTTGATGTAAAGACGGCCTATCCATTTTTGCTTAATTGTTATGAAGCCTACTCCCAGAAGTTATTAACTCCAAATGAATTCACACAAGTCATAAATGTTATTGAGAATTTTATCATTCGGCGTTACATTTGCGGCGTAGCAACAAATCAACTAAATAAAATATTTCCGGGTCTCTTTGCTCAAGCAGTTAAACATGATAAAGGTCTCCTGGAGGGTACCAAAGCTTATCTGCAAACGCGTAAATATCCACTGGATGATACCTTCCATCATCAATTGCAGACAATGGCTTTATATGGAAGTGGTGATCGTCTCAGCCGTGCGAAGTTAATATTAGAAACTATTGAAGAATCCTATGGACATAAAGAAGTAGTGGATGCTGATAACTTAACAATTGAACATGTAATGCCGCAAACCTTATCTGAATGGTGGATGAACTATTTGGGCGATGATGCTGAAGTAATACATGAGTTATATTTGCATAATTTAGGAAACCTGACTCTTACAGCCTATAATTCGGAATTATACAATCATCCTTACCCGAAAAAGCAAAGTAGGTTTAAAGATAGTCATTTGGAAATGAACAAATATTTCGAGAAAACGGAAAAGTGGGATAAAGAAGCAATAGAAAAACGTGCAGAGTTACTTGCAGATACAGCCGTGATAGCTTGGCCGTATTTTGGTTCAAAAATAAAAACGATCATTACTGATAAAGGCACTGGGTCGAAACCAGTCAGGCTTACTATTTTGGGACAAGAGTTTACAGTTGAAAGCTGGCGGGACGTTTTGGAAGAAACCCTTAATGCAATATATGATTTAGATTCGGATATATTGGACACTATTGCGACCAACTATCCAAACTTAATTAACGAAGATAAGGATAAGTTGCGAACATGGAGGCAGTTAAAGAATGGTAAATACGTGGAAACAAATATGTCCGCCCAGTACTCAAAACTGTATTGCAACAGAGCTATTAGCATGGCAGACTTGAGCGATGATGACTGGCAAGTGGAAACAGATGGTGGTTAGATTAAATTTGGTAATCATGAAATGATAGAGCTTGATTTTTGGTTTAGTTTGGAAATATTTAAGAATCTAATTCTATGCTATAACTTATAAGTTATATTTTTATCAAATATGTATTGATAAAATTACTTATGGGTAATATACTGATAGTGAGGTTGCGATATGAACCGCTTGGCAAAAGTTGATTATCCAGAAGCCTTTAAAGGCAAATATGTAAGAGTTCATTGGGAATTTGAAAATGACTTGAAGGTTATCCTAGAGCGAAGTGGGCAGAAGGAAAATTTCCGGCAAAAATATCGGCAAAGGCTTCAGCATTTAAGCGATCGTAGACAAGAATGTATTAAGAAAAGGGATTGGTTTGAAAAGTTAACATATGAAAAAGATCTATATTCTATGAAGATTAAAGGGGAAAAGAATATAAGGATCATTTTCACATTCGTAGCATATAAAGGTAGTGAATATGCTATTTTACTATACCCATTTGAAGAAAAAGACAGCAAAAATAAAGGGAAACATAGTTATGATACTGCCAAACCTATTACCCAAAAAAGACTACAGGAGGTTTTAATAAGATGATTGATATTAGAACTTTACCCGATGCATGGGAAACCATTGATCGATTAACCGGTTCGGATTCAAGCGAAAAAGATAGCTTATATGATATTTATTATAAGATATCGATTGCTTTGTTCGACTATCGTGAGAAACGCAAACTGTCCCAAAAGAAACTGGCAGAAATGCTAGGCGTTACCCAACCTATGGTAGCTAAATTGGAAAGTGGTGATTACAATTATACAGTGGAGCAACTCTGGAAAATAGCTACCAAACTAAACTTTAAATTCAATATTGATTTTGAAGAAATGGCACCCGAATATTCGGTTTATACCAGCCTGGAAAACAAAGATAGTGATTGTGTTGAAGTATATTGGGCGGAGATAGCAGCATGAACACAAAAGAAGTTATGGCAGATTTTCAATTCCTCGGTAATAGAGTAAGCAAATTAGTTATTGAAACAAAACAGCTTGAGGAAAAGGGAAGAGCTGAGCTATCATACGATTTTGATTACAAAGTAACGCATATATCAGAAATGGATAATAATATACTTGGTATACTTCAGTTCTTGGTTCAGACCAAGGCAAAAATTAAGAAGAAGATTTTGTTCAAGATCGATTTAACTATGGAAGGTGCTTTTGCGGGCAATTTAGAGAAAATCCCCAAAGAGAAATTCGCTGAAATGCTTGAGATGAATGGATTAGCTAATCTGATGAATATTTCACGGGCCTATTTGGTTAGCATGAGTGCCCAATCAGGAATCAATCCTCCCGTTAGGTTACCAATGATAAACCTTATAAAATTGAAGGAAAAGAAACAAAAGTCTGAAGTGAAGCCTAAAACTGAAGAGTAAATAATAGCCACATTACGTAAGTTTATAATAGATAAATAGGCATATAGAAAAACTGGTGCCCATTCGGTGCCCAAACTTACATTTTTGAGCACCAAGTGGGCATTTTGCAGTTTCTAATCAGGGCTTAAAAAGCTCCGTATATTCCAATTACCATCAACTGACTTCTAAGCACCCCGTACCATTTTTCAGATTCGTAATCAGCAGGTCGGCGGTTCAAATCCGCCCATCGGCTCCAGGAAAACATAGCAATACCGGGGTTTATAACGCCCCGGTATTTTTTACCAATTAATTATTTTGCCATTTTGCTAATGGCTTGCTAACCAGCTTTTCGCCTTGCTTTTAAATCCGCAAAAGACACCACTTTATCATCGTTGCTTTGTCGGCCCCTGGCTTACAAGTACCTGAACGCTGCGCGATTATGAGTCGCAGATGAGCGCGGCCCTCCCCCCTGCGCCTTCCGTTCGGTGGACGGGACACCCTGCCCACCGGTATAATACTGTCCTGGCTTCTGCGGAACTCAGGACCTTCGGGCAGCTTGGCCTCGCTTAAAATATTCCTTTAATCGTAAGCCATGAAATAAGGATTTTCATCGTGCGTAAATGCGTTATGTAAAATATGATATAATTTTCCATGTGAGACCAAATGTTACTAAATTTCTTATTTTCATAACAACAAACTGTTGATATTGAAAAATAATTTGTATTTGAGGGTGAAATAATGGCGTTTTTAGATAAGCTCAAGCAAACCATATCAGGCAGGCCAATTAACATAACAGAACCTACTTTCATTAGGGATAAATGTGACGCGCAGGTGCAGATTGAAAAAATGGAGCAACTTAAAAAGAATGCTACGCCTGAAATAGCAAAGCAAATTGAGCAGGATATAAGAATGCTTTCTGCTGGTATTAGCGGTGAAAATATGGTTGCGTATGAACTCAAGCACAGCTATATGCCCATTCTGATTTTGCGTGACTTGTATCTGGAGTATAGAGGCTTGGCTGCTCAGATTGATTACGTTGTTATTGATAACAGATTCATACTTATTATTGAATGCAAAAAAATGACCGGGGATATTGAGGTAACTAATACCGGTGACTTTATCCGTATTTTTAAAAAATCCTCAGGCAAAGTCTACAAAAAGGAAGGTATTTACAGCCCGATTGTACAGAATGAACGCCATTTGGAATTAATAAAACATATATTATGTGATGAAATGGCAAGTGTGACTGAAAAAAAGTGTAAAGATCTTCTGCAATCCATCGTTGTTTTTGCCAACCCGAAGACAATCGTAAATATGAAGTATGCAAAAACAGACATAAAGAAATCAATTATTCGCTGCGACCAATTAATTACCCATATGAAAAGCTTGCATGATTCCAATAAGGAAGGCTATTGGTTTCCTGAGGACTCTATGTATAGGGTTGCTGAAATATTGATGGCACATCATAAAGAAAATGTAGTGGATTACACGCAAAAGTATAATCTTACATCGCAGATGAAACAGCCCCAAGCAGTTAAGGAGCAACCACAGCCGGCCCCAGCATCTGCATCAATTGAGGAAACGCCAATTTATAAAGAATTACGCGAATATCGGCTTTTAAAGAGCCGAGAGGAAGGCATTAAACCATACTACATATATACCAATGATCAGCTGGAACAGATTATTGCTTTCATGCCCGCAACGCATGGAGAATTAATGCAAGTCAAAGGTTTTGCGGAAATTAAATGCAATAAATATGGAGATGCCATTATTAACATAGTTAAGAAATTTAAATGAGATCTATTACAATTCCCGGTGAAGTAGATAGTAAATGGGGGAGATGGTTTTATGGATCTGCAATTAATGTTTGTCCGTAGCCCTAAAGAAAGGAATTAGTTGCCAAAGTGAATACTGATATGCATCTCATTCTAGTAAAAGGTGAGGATAAGACTGAATCGATAAGCTCTTGTTTATATGAAGATGGTAAATGGCAGATTACCTTTGAAAGAGGCAAAACATATTCCTATAATTATTTTAATGTTCAGTGGCTAAAGAATCCGGTTTTGCTCGATTCGGCAACAACAATCGTGTATATGCATAGCCAGCCTGTGTCCGGGATAGCCAAGATTTTCGACTTTGGCGACTACATACGAATTTGTTTTGTGACCGGCTATAAAAAAGTGTATTCCAGGCAGGAAATCACGTTGGAGCAAAGCTGTCTTATAAAGTCAGACGCTAACAATTGCTTTGAATATTTAAAGCAATTGGCAGATAAGGTTGGTGTAACAGACGAGGATGACCGCAGCTTCTTAGGCAAGCAGTATGAGAAAATAAACTTTGTTAGCCCAGGCAGCGTTCTAGCGAAATATGTGTCTCCCACGGAACTAGGCTTTAAACAACTAAGACAGATGCCGATATTTCCATTTGGCTTCAATTTGAGTCAAAAAGAGGCTACAGAGAAAGCCTTAACCGAGCAGCTCAGTGTCATTGAAGGGCCTCCCGGAACGGGTAAAACCCAAACCATTCTTAACATTATTGCCAATGCAATTATTAATGGAAAGACAGTAGCCGTTGTGTCAAACAACAATACGGCAACAGCAAATGTTCTGGAGAAACTGCAGAAATATGGTGTGGATTTTATAGCTGCCTACTTAGGAAACAATCAAAACAAAGATGCTTTTTTTGCTCAACAAACGCAGACGTACCCTGATATGACAGCATATGTGATGGACGCTTTTGAATATCAGGAGAGAAAGAGAACCATAGAGAAAAAAGGAAAAGAATTAGAAAAAATGCTCGGCATTAAAAATAAGGCTGCGCTATTAAAACAGGAACTAACGGCATTATTATTAGAAAAAGAATATTTTGAAACCTATTACAATGAAAGCAATGATCAAATTGAATCATATCGTTCCTTGTATACGCACAATTCTGATATTATCATGAAACTATGGTTGGATTATCAGCATATGGCTAAAGAAGACACACCTGCAACATATAAATTAAAACTGAAGAATCTACTGCGGTATGGCATTATTAGCTTTTCATTTTATAAAAACCCTCATGAGAATATCATTGCTCTTTTTCAAAAGCTTTACTATGAACGCAGGACAAAGGAATTAGAAAAACAGATTCAAGCATTAACAGATCGGCTTGAAAGTTATCAGTTTGAGCGTGCGATGCAGGATTATATCGGAATTTCCATGAAGCTGTTCAAAGCAAAATTGGCTGAAAGATTCAAAAATCGTACAATACGTTCGGCATTTACAAAGGATTCCTTATGGAAGGATTCTGGCTCTTTCCTCAAAGAATATCCACTCATTTTGAGTACAACTCATTCTTTAAGAAGCTGCGCCAACACCAATTATCTGTTTGACTATGTAATTATGGATGAGGCTTCACAGGTTGATATTGTTACGGGAGCCTTGGCGTTATCTTGCGCAAAGAATGCAGTAATAGTTGGGGATGACAAGCAGCTTCCAAATGTTGTGTCTAGCAGCACTGCAGAAGAAACCAGCCGAATCTTTAAAAAGTTTTCCCTCCATTCTGCCTATCATTATGCGGAAAATAGTATGTTATCCTCCATTATTAAGTTATTTAATAATGTTCCTCGAACTCTATTAATCGAACATTATCGCTGCCATCCGAAGATCATCGGTTTCTGCAATCAAAAATTCTATAATAACGAGTTGATTGTGCTGACGGAAGAAAATGGCCGGGATAAACCGCTGCTTGTCTATAAAACGGCTAAGGGAAATCACGCAAGGGGCCATTATAATCAGCGACAAATCGACGTAATTATGCAGGAGATACTTCCCGAACGAGGCATTGATGATTCAAAGCAATCGGTTGGCATCATTTCTCCCTATCGATCCCAAAAAGATAAGATGAAAGATGCGTTAGGGGAACGGAATATAGAGGTAGATACAGTTCATAAGTACCAGGGGCGTGAAAGGGATGTCGTTATTCTCACGACGGTTGTGAATGAAGTGAATGAGTTTGTGGATGACCCCAATTTAATCAATGTGGCAGTTTCACGAGCAGTGGATCAGTTAATTGTGGTGGTTTCCAATTATGAGAAGAATGATAGCTCCAATATTGGTGATCTGATCAAATATATTGAATACAATAATTTCGAGATAATCAATAGCGCCATCTATTCGGTTTTCGATTTGCTATACCATAGTTATTCCAGGCAGTTATTTGAAAGCATGAAAAAAAGGAAACATGTATCTAAGTATGATTCGGAAAACTTGATGAATGCTGTGATCGAAAAAGTACTGAATCAATCGGATTTCCAAAATCTCGGCCATGTGATGCATCAGCCACTAAAGATGCTAATTCGTGATCCAAAGAAGCTGGATGAGGCAGAGTGCCGCTTTGCTATGAATGTGTTAACACACACCGATTTTGTTATCTTTAACAAGCTGGATAAAATGCCTGTACTAGTGGTAGAGGTGGATGGGTATGCATTTCATGCTAATAATCCAAAGCAATTAGAAAGAGATAAGATGAAAGATACCATTTTAGAGAAGTATGGAATCCCCATTTTAAGAATAAAAACGAATGAAAGCGGTGAGGAGTTGAGGTTGAACGAGAAACTAAGCCGAATTCTAAAAATCAATTGAGAATTCTAAAGGGAAAAAGCAAATCAGTTTCCCTCCGGTCGCCCGTTTTATTTTTAACCCGCTTTATAACCTGACTTTCAATACATTTTAAATGCCTTACATCTAATCCTTGTTAAAACTGATTGCGCAGCTGAATCAATATGCCTGGGAAGCTCTGGGCAATAAAGAAGAAACTTATCCGCCGGTGCTTTTTGATGGTTGGGTCGGTCAGCAGTACTTGACCGATAAAACGGCGCGTGTGGAAAAGTTTGAACCTTAAAAGTATAATTTAAGCCCCATCGCGGGCTTTTTTATGGATAAAAAGCCGTAATTTGTGTAAGTAGTTAGTTGCCAATGATTCATTTCCCTTCCAATTGCAGGAATTTTGTTTTTAAAATAGAAGTTTGTCTAAAAGATAAAAATCATAACTGAACGTGAATGGTTATTCGGGGAAGGGGCAGTTTGACTGGTCCGGCGATTATAAGTAATCAAGGTCGGGCGGGGCCCGCCATCGGGAAACCTTGAACGCTTATAAATGAGCCGGTATAATCATAAATTCCTGCCATTCCAGCTTGCTTACATGTCTGGAGGACCATTATATCTCTTCTGGCAACATTAGTAGTGAGCGACAGCGAGATACCAGCGAGGATACGCTACTCCAAGAGACTGGGCTCGTTAGAGCCAGGACCGTATCGGCGTTAGCGATTAGCAGGGTATCTGAGCATCGAACAGGGGGGTGCAGGGCGGAGGGCCACTCACATCCGTGCATGTTATCGCGCAGCTCGCGCGGGTGAGTGCCGATCGGGAAGCCTGGAGTTCCGGACCTGAAGTGGGATAGCAGGTGTAGGCGCAGCGCATCCGAAGGGCTACATAATCCACCATTATCAGATGGTGGCGGTGGGTGTAAATCAGCTGCGTAATCATTTAGGAATGATAATATACTAAAACTTAAATAAGATTTGTGAGAAGCGAAGACTAGAGCCATTAAGTAGAATACTTAAATTAATATATAATAGATCCAGACAGGAGGCCACAACATTGGTAATGCACAACGATTTAACCTTTTTCACAAATGAACCGGAAAGAAATCTCTATGATAGATTCAATAAGATATTGAAATCCAACACCAAGTTTTATGACATTCTGGTTGGTTATTTCAGGACAAGTGGTTTTTATTTAATGTATCCAGCAATGGAGGATGTTGAGAAAATAAGAATCCTGGTAGGTTTGAATGTTGATAGAAAAACCGTTCAAATTATTCAAAAAGCTGGATCTGCACAAATGTCCTTTGAAATGTCACATAAGGAAGTCAAAGCTGAGTTTTCTAAAGATGTGGCAGATGAAATGCAAAATTCAGAAGATAGTCATGGTGTGGAACAAGGGGTAAAAACCTTTATTAAATGGCTTCAATGCGGAAAATTAGAAATGAGAATATACCCTGATGCCCCTATTCATGCCAAGGTATATATTATGAGAAAAGATATGGAAAAGGTGCCTGATCAATTCGGTGCGGTTATTACAGGCTCTAGCAACTTTTCACAAGCTGGCCTTGTAAACAATCTTGAGTTTAATGTTGAACTTAAAAATAGTAGGGATGTTGAATTTGCTTTAGAAAAATTCGAGAATCTCTGGGAAATGTCCATAGATATCACAGATGAGTATGTAGAAACCATCAATGAAAAGACGTGGATTAGAGAAGATATTACCCCCTACGAGCTGTTCTTAAAAACCCTATACGAATACTTTAAAGAAGAGATTAATGAAGATAAGAATGAAACCTGGGAGGAAATGCTTCCCGATAGCTTTATCAAACTTCAGTATCAAACTGATGCAGTAGTTCAAGCCAAGAAAATCTTAGAGGCATATAACGGTGTATTTATATCGGATGTAGTTGGTCTCGGTAAAACATTTATATGCGCAATGCTGGCGCAACGATTGAAAGGAAAGAAATTGGTGATATGTCCACCAGTACTTAAGGATTACTGGGAAAGAACATTACAGCAATTTGAAGTAGCAGCAAAAGTTGAATCATTGGGGAAACTAGACAGCATTCTGGAAGATAATGAATTAATGAAAAACACCAAATATGTTTTTATCGACGAAGCCCATCGCTTTAGAAATCAAAAGACGGATAGTTTTCAAAAACTACATGAAATTTGCTATAACAAAAAGGTTATTCTCGTAACGGCAACTCCCCAGAACAACTATTCCAGTGATATCGCCAATCAGATATATTTATTTCAACCCAAGAACAACAGTACGATTATTCCCAACAATAAGAACCTGGAAGCCTTTTTTAATAAACTAGCGGCAAAATTAAAGAATTTTGAAAAGGGCTCAGCACAATACGCCGAGTTGTTGAAGGCTAACTCAGCAATTATTCGTGACCAGGTGCTTAGAAATGTGATGATAAGAAGAACCCGTAATGAAATAATGGAGTACTACAAAGAAGATTTAGAGCAGCAAGGTCTTACATTTCCAGAGCTAGGTAATCCTGAAAAGATAGTTTATACCTATGACGATTATATTGAAGCTGTTTTCAATCACACCATAGAGAGTATTCAAAAGCTTACATACGCCAGATATAAACCGTTGACCTTCCTGGAGGATGTTCCGAAAGAAGTAGCTTCACTGTTAGTATCCCAGATAAATATGTCCGGATTTATGAAGTCAATATTGGTCAAGAGACTTGAAAGCAGTTTTGAAGCATTCAAGAAGACATTGAATAGATTTATAAAATCCTACGATAAATTTCTAGCCATGTGTCTGCAAGGGGAGGTCTATATCAGTAAAAAAGTAGACGTATATGATCTCTTGGATAGCGGGGATGATGAGAAATTAATGGGGTTAGTGGAAGAAGATATTGTTCAATATTTCCCTATCACTGCTTTCAAAAAAGAGTTTATTCCGTCTATGAAACATGATGTATTACTTCTCAAGGAATTACAGAATGAATGGGATGAGGTAATAGAAGATCCCAAAAAGGACCAGTTCTTATTGGAGTTGAAAACCAATTTAAGATTTAAAGACAAGAAAATAATAATCTTTACTGAATCAAGAGAAACCGCTGAATACGTAGGGGAATATCTTGAGCTTTATTATCCTGAGGAAATATTGATCTATAGTTCACAGGGATCTCGATCAGTCAAGCAGGAAATAGAAGCTAATTACAATCCGAACTATGCCTATGAAAAAAAGGATAACATAAAAATTCTAGTAACAACTGATGTGCTGGCTGAGGGGATAAACTTACACAGAAGCAATGTAATTATAAACTATGACCTCCCTTGGAACCCAACCAAGGTTATGCAAAGGGTTGGTAGGGTGAATAGAGTTGGAACAGAACATGATAGAATCTATGTTTTCAACTTTTTCCCGTCATCTCAAGCTAATGCTCATTTATCCTTGGAAGAGAATATCATTCAGAAGATACAGGCTTTTCATGATACCTTAGGCGAAGATTTTAAATATTTATCGGAGGACGAAGAAGTATCCTCTCATAATTTATATACTCAGTTAAACAGCCGGGAAAGCCTTGAAAATGAAGATGGCGATGAGGTATCAGAATTAAAATATTTAACGATGATCAGAGCCATAAGAGATAATTATGAAGATCTATTTGAAAAGATAAAGCGTCTACCGCAAAAATCAAAAAGCGGTCGAATATGTAATGATATTGATGTAGCTCAGACTGTTTCGTTCCTGAAAAAAGGTGGTTTGAAAAAATTCTTCATTGCTGATAGTAAAGATTCTCAAGAGATATACTTTTTGCAGGCAATGAAATATTTAGAGGTCACCCTAGAGGAGAATAAAATAAGGACACCAGAAGAGTACTTTGAACATCTTGAATTAAATAAATTGGGTTTTGAAATTGCTTTGACCGAAAATGAAGAATTAAAAACAGAGCGGGGCAATAAGAAAGGCAACGATGGTACGGTAATTAAGATATTAAAAGCAATTGCCAGGTGTAAGTCATTCACAGATGATCAGGATAAAATGATTGAGAGAATGAAGAAAATTTGGGAAGAAGGGAATGTACCTCCAGGCATTTCTAAAGAAGTAATTAAGCAAACCAAAGGTATGACTGATCCCGTTAAAATCTTCTACGAAATATTTGAGATAGTTCCTGATAAGTATTTCGAAGAACGCAAGGGTAAGAAAAAGATTAACATTTCGGGCGATATGAAAGTCATTCTATCGCTATACCTGGAGAAGGAGGATATACAATAGATGAATACTGCCAAGTTAACGATTTTAAAAGATACATTCGAAAATCAGTTTAATTTAGATCGGTTTAAAAAATTCACCAGAGAATTCTTTAATGAACCGGAAATGCTGCCAGACAATAGACGCACCGGGATATGGAGAGAATACGACAACCATATTAATTCATACTATACGATCGCCAAATATACAGATAGTGAAAATAACAATTTAATCGTGCTGGCCGTAGAACTAAAAAAAGATGGCAGTATAGACAGAGCCAGAAGTATGCAGAGAAATTTTATTTCCAAAGTACTTGATGAAAATAAGCTGGAAGCCGCCATTGTGGCCTTCTATACAGAAAATGATCCTAGCTGGAGGTTGTCTTTGGTAAGATTAGACTATTCCTTCAAAGAAACCGGGATATATCTGGATTTAACGCCGGCCCGGAGATATTCGTATCTGCTAGGTGAGAATGAACCTAATAATACAGCGCAAGCCCAACTTTTACCTATATTTGAAGATGATCGGCATAATCCTACCTTGGACGAGATTGAAAACGCTTTCAGCGTTGAAAAAGTAACCAAGGATTTCTATAGTTTGTATGAAGAAAAATACTTCAGTTTGAAGGAATATCTTGAAAATGATTCTGCCTTTATAGCGGAGACCCTGAAACTGGGATTTGAAGTTGGCAAATTTTCGGAGCAATTTGCTAAAAAATTAATGGGGCAATTAGCATTTTTGTATTTCCTACAGAAAAAGGGCTGGCTGGGCGTCCGTATTATGCCTGAAGATCATACTTTAACTGAAGCTGAGTTTCGAAAAATATACACAGGCCAGGATCAAGCTCATAAAAATGTCATGGACAAAGTATTCAAAATGACCAAAGACAAAAGCAAGAAGTTATCTTCGAAAGAATTAAACAATACCAATGGCCATGAAGCAGCCCTGTTATCTGATTGCTTTATTGGAACAGATTTTGATATGCCCTGGGGCAGCGGGAATAGAACCTTCATTAGAGAGATATTTGATTTTTGTATTAACCATACCCAAAAGAATTTCTTTGACGATTACCTGGAACCGTTCTTCTATGAAGCACTGAACACTAAACGAAAAAATCAATATTTCAAAACCTTTAACTGTAAAATACCATTTTTAAATGGTGGCTTATTTGAACCATTAGAAGGCTATCACTGGAAAGATATTGATTTTGAAATACCCAATGAGCTCTTTTCCAATAGAAAACAAAAAGGAAGAGAAGATGACGGTATTTTAGATATATTCGATCGCTTTAACTTTACCATTAATGAAGATGAACCATTAGAAAAAGAAGTCGCGGTCGATCCGGAAATGCTGGGAAAAATATTTGAAAACCTGCTTGATGCCAGCGATAGGAAATCTAAGGGAGCGTTTTATACCCCCCGCGAGATTGTTCACTACATGTGCCAGGAGAGTTTGATTAATTATTTAGTCAATGAAGCCAATGTACCCTATGAAGACATGAAGCAATTTATCCTTTATGGTGAGTTAATCAGAGATGCGGATAGTAGAAGTGGCGTCGGCTTTCGAAAGGAGCTAACAATTAAACAAACTATTTACGATAACATTGTCAAAATTGATGACGCTTTAAAAAATGTAAGAGTGGCAGATCCGGCAGTTGGCTCAGGGGCCTTCCCCTTAGGTATGGTAAATGAAATAGTAAAAACACGTAATAATATTACTGAATATATCATTAGAAAAGACAAAGAGGGCTTTTTTGATAAAAGGTTTGGAGAGGAGTTCATAAAAAAATGGAGAGCTCCTTACAAAATGAAATGGGATACCATTAAAAACTGCATATTTGCCGTGGATATAGAACCCAGTGCCGTGGATATTGCCAAGCTAAGACTATGGCTCTCGGTGGTGGTAGAACAGGAAATTAATGCAGAGAACCCAGAACCACATCCCCTGCCTAACCTGGACATGAATATTCATGTTGGGAATAGCTTAATTGATGAGTATGAAGGAATAAAACTTTTTGATAAATCAATTCTTGGCAAGAGAAGTGATGAGGGCAAAGGAAATGGGATTCGCACGGCATCTGAAGCTATACAAATGAGTTTCCTCATAGATCATACCGATGAGATTCTAAAAGAAATGTTTGCTTATCAGGATAGATATTTTGATGAAGATAATGAAGAAAGCAAAAAAGGTATTAAATGCAAAATCGATCAGATCAGGGATGAACTTATTAGGTATAAACTTCAGATAGATAACAATACGGAAGCTTTAAAAAGATATAAGGAATCGTTAAAGAATAAAACCAAACCATATTTTATTTGGGAAATGGAATTTGCAAAGATTTTTAGGGAAAAAGGTGGCTTCGATATTGTTATTGGTAATCCGCCGTATGTGCAACTCCAAAAAGATGGCGGCTTTTTGGCTGATCAACTTCAAGGTATTGGTTTTGAAGTGTTTGAACGAACGGGTGATATTTATTGCTTATTTTACGAGAAGGGCAATAGAATACTCCGTAAAAATGGGCATTTATGTTTTATTACCTCAAACAAATGGATGCGTGCAGGTTATGGGAATAGCTTGCGAAAATATTTAGCTAAGGCAACACAACCAAAGCTGATTATTGACTTAGGTGCAGGTATATTTGAAACTGCAACGGTAGATACTAACATTTTGTTATTTAAGAAAGACGAAATGCTTAAGGAAATGAAAGGATGTAATTATTCCGATAAAGGTATGCCTATCAGTCAAGCTGTAAGTAATAACAGCGTAAATATTTCAGTTCCTATAAATGGGGAAGCGTTTATTATATTGAATAATAAAAGTCAATCTATAAGAGATAAAATGGAGAATATAGGAATCCCACTTAAGGAATGGGATATAAGTATTAATTATGGAATCAAGACGGGATTTAATAAAGCATTTATTATTGATACTGCAACAAAAGATGAATTAATTTCACGAGATTCCAAAAGCGCTGAACTTATATGGCCAATTTTAAGAGGAAAAGACATAAAAAGATACACTGCAAATTGGGCGGATTTGTGGTTGATAAATACCCACAATGGTTTTAAAACAGCAACAGGAACTATTGGGCCTATCAATGTTAATAAATACCCAGCTATCAAGCGGCATCTTGACCAATACTATGAACAACTGAAAAAAAGGGCAGACCAAGGTGTCACACCATATAATTTAAGAAATTGTGCTTATGTAAACGATTTCAAAAAAGAAAAAATAATTTTTCAAGAGATAGTTCAGGAACCAATGTTTTGCTATGATGAGTCGGATCATTATTTCTGTGTTGATACTGGACGAATAATAACAACAGAAAAAGTCAAATACTTAATAGCTTTTTTAAATAGCGCTTTATTCTTTTATTCAATGAAATATTATTATGGGGGAGGTGGTTTAGGAAATACCGGAATTAGGATGAAGCATACCTTCTTTCAAAATTGCCCAGTAGTCGTTCCGACTAATGACATTAATAATAGATTTGTAGAAATTGTTGATAGGATTTTAGTTATAAAAGGAACCCAACAGAATGCCGACACCACTAAACTCGAAAAACAAATTGACCAAATGGTCTATGAGCTTTACGGTTTAACAGATGAGGAGATTAAAATTGTAGAGGAGGGCTAAACCATGGCGGAAATCAAGTTTGAAATCAAGGAAACAATCGGCATTGTATCCGAAGGCTCAAAGGGCTGGACTAAGGAACTAAACCTGGTTAGCTGGAATGATAAAGACCCGAAGTATGATCTGAGAGACTGGGCACCGGAGCATGAAAAAATGGGTAAGGGTGTTACCTTGAGTAAAGAGGAATTGAAGAAGTTAAAAGAGCTTCTGGATAGCATTGATCTTGAGTAACTGGAAATAGAATAGGCTAAGTTGCTAAGTGGAGGGACAGTTTTGCAATTCTTCATGTTGGCTCACGAGAGGGCTCTTTCTGTGCAATCGAATAATAAGAGACGGGCTTTATACCAGGAACGTTTAAGGAACAAGGCTCAAGAACTTATGAAGAACTCTTCAAAATCCTGGATAGACGATGCAAACAAACAGCTATATAGTCGAACATATTATTTTCATCGCCGGCGAAGCGATACCGATGCGGATAATCTAAGTAAACCAGTTTTAGATGCCCTGATTGGTGCTGTATTTAGGGATGATAAGCAGGTGATATGGAGAGTAGCTGCCAAAATCGATCTGAATGAACATTTTTCAATTTCAAGGAACCTGCCTGCTGAATGGTTTCGGCAATTATTGCTATCAATTGATGATGAAAACATAGAGGACATCGTATTTATCGAAGTAGGCGATTATTCGGAAATAGATCTGCGTTTTGGGAGGGAACAATAATGGACTCCAGTCAAGCGATGAATGAGTATCTAAGGCTGGCCAAAATCAAAGAACTGGAGAATAAGTTATCTTTATGTGGCTATGATGTTGAAACCGATGTTCAATCTGGGGCGTATACATTTGATATACTTGCCCACAGAAATAGAAAAGAAAATAATGAAGCAAAATACATTATGGTTAAAACGGGCCGTTATTCACCAAAACAGATTGTTCTAATAAGCGCTATGAGAGATTATGTTGAAAAAACAATTGAAGCTGAATTTGAATTGGTTATAGCTACCCCACCACGAAAAAAGGAAATCGGATTCACAGAATTTGAATCGGCATTTGTTGATTATATTATTGATGTCTTTGTTGGCAAGGAAGTCAGTGAGAATGAGAATATTTTAGAATGTTTGGATAAATTAAGGGAGCTCTCCCACAATACATTAATTGAAAGCGTGACAGATATTGATATTGATGTTTTAGACGTAAGAGACTCAGAGATTTTTGTGATGGGCGTAGCTAGTCTTAATGTAGTACTACAGTTTGATGATGAGATTGAGGGGAAAATGAAATTTGTTGATTCATATTCATGTTCATTTGAGGTAAATGTTTATGATGTGTTTGATTATAGTGGGCCCACCATTGAAATAGATGAATTTGAAATTAATATGCTTGAGGACGAAGAATAAAAGGTGGAGTTTGAATGGATGAAAGTGATACAAGAACGGCAAAATAGCGGGCAAAACATTAAGGACTTCTGTCAGGCAACAGGAATAAGCAGACACGCATACTATTACTGGCAACGGAAGT
>ENA-UOOH01000343-UOOH01000343.1-fermentation-metagenome-genome-assembly--contig:-NODE-343-length-55621-cov-5.664561_pt1 | contig 55621 bp, 48 predicted proteins | sample MGYA00245778_ERZ724025 | MGnify/ENA primary metagenome ERZ724025 (study PRJEB28704, sample SAMN03018313) | fermentation metagenome | biome: anthropogenic terrestrial biome; feature: soil; material... | reverse complement strand
ACGACACTGCTCCGCTTCTTCTGCGCGGGGCGCCCTGTTTCCAGGCGGCCTGCATTTAACCACGTTGGCAATGTAGGTATGCGTAAATCTTTCCAGGCCCACCGCCTCCAGGATCTTGTCCAGAAGCTTGCCGGCCTTACCAACAAAGGGCCGCCCCAGCCTGTCCTCATCCGCGCCCGGCCCCTCGCCAATTAACATCAACCTTGCCCTGGGATTCCCTTCACCGAAAACAACCCTGGAACAACCGGCCCGCAGACCGCAGCGAGTGCATTTCTCAGCCCGCTCTTCCAGTGCCTCCAGACTCTCGAGCACGCTTAAGTCAAAATCCGGATCATATAAAACCCTGTTCAAGAACACAATCCCCCCATCCGGCTTATCTCCAACAAGGCCAAATAAAAACCACGGAGCCGTCCCCTGTAGGTGATCCATGGTTAACAGGGATGTTTTTATTCCCTTTCCAGGATAATTCTATGGTCTACCAGGGCTAATTCCACGATCCTGGCCCTGATCATCTTCCTTTTTCCGAAAATGTCCTCAAGCAGAAGGCCGTCTTCATAGGGCAGTACCCGGTCAACCATTTCCAGGAAAAGCTCATCCTCTTCACCCTGTTTTCTCAAGTATGCGTTTGCTTCACACATCTTAAATCAACCTCCGTTGAAAAAACCACGTAGGCCTCATTTAAAGGACTTCGTGGCCTGTTATCCAATCATGTCTGACGTGGCCCCGTGGCTTTCTTAACTTGATTATATCCCCATCCTTGGAAACGTGTCAACGGATTAAATACCTCCAGGCATTCCGCAGCCACCGCCCTAGAGGGCCGTTGGTTATCAGTTCCACGTACTGCTCCTCTTGCCCCTCCGGTACCGGCACAACGCCCCATGATTTCCCCCTTGCGGGGGGGCTCATTAGTTCGCGTCTGTGCGCCGACGCAACGCGGCTCCAGTAATCCACTGAAAGGGGCAAAACAGCGCCCTGCAGCCGGTGGTATAAATCCATTTTATCCGTTACCTTTGCTCCGTTTACCGCCAAAAGAACATCCCCGGAACGGATGCCGGCACGCCAGGCAGGCCCGTCCGGAAGCACATCCAGCAACCGCACGCCCTGCTCGGGGGGAACATAAAGAGGTTCTCCCTTGAACTCAATCCCCCGCCCGATATAAATAACCAGCTCATGGCCCATAAAGGAGAAAACCGCAGCAGCCAGTGCGGCCGCCCGGCTCTGTTCGGACAACACGGCCAGGATTAAAAGAACCACACTGTAAATACCCAGGCACAGGGCGGAAAGCCGGCTTTTCTCAACCGGGCTCCTGGCAATGGCCAGATCCCCGTAACCCAGTCCGGCCACTACAGGCAAAAGGATGTAGGTCAGGGTTTGGGGATCCCCCGGCAACCCGGGCTTAATTAACGGCCACCAGCCGGGCATTTCGATTCCACCTTCCACTACGCCACCCCCCGCCATTACCGCCAGCACCACAATGGGGATGGGCCAAAATTTCTGCAGGGTAAAACCACCGATAACCTTTCCCCCGTGCCCCTTGATATAGGCCGGAACCGCCCCCAGGTGCCCACTGGCGAGGATTAAAAAGCTCTCGACCATATGCAGTATAGCTACCAGGGCCATGATTTGCGGCACGTTTATTTTAGGGAATCCAAGAAGCAGGCTGGAAAGAGCCAACAGCCCGCCGGCGTAGGAGAAGCATAAAAACCTCATATTGATTAGCATCAGTATAATAGCGACGGGCCACAGGTAAATTAATCCGGCTTCAGACAGAGTCAGGCCTATAATCACCATTAGATAACTTCCGACCAATCCCCCCACCAGCCCAAGGCCGGTAGCAATGAAAATATCCGTCCGGGTACGTCCGGTTCCCCGCCCAAAGAAGCTTTCCCTCAGTTTCTCCATCCGGCGGTACTGCATGGCGATGATCACCATCACAATCAGGAAAAGGGGCAGAAACTGCGGGCTCAGGAAGGCCTGCAGAAAAGACGCTAAAATCAATGGAATAATCTCGGCAAAGGGAAACAAGCATTTTCACCTCGTTTCACTCCATCCGGGGCAGGTCCCGAAAAGAGGCCTGGATCCTTTGAATAGCGGAAAAGCCGCGGGTCAGTTCCCGCGGCCTGGTTAGCCCGCTGTTTTTTGTCTCATCAATTCCAGGGCCCGGTCAAGCTGGACATCCCGGGAACGTTCCTCCAGGGATTGGACAGGAATATCCGGCTCTATCCCGATTTCGTGGATATCGTTACGGTTGGGCGTTAAATAACGGGCAGTTGTCAATTTAAGCCCGGCTCCGTTATCCAGAGGAAAAACTGTCTGGACGATTCCCTTACCGAATGTTTTGGCGCCCACCAGGGTTCCGGCCCCGGTGTCCTTGACCGCGCCGGCAAGAATCTCGGCCGCACTGGCACTCCCACCGTTAATCAGGACCACCAGGGGTAGCTGAATGGTGCGTCCTTCCGACGGAAATTCCTGGTCCCTGCCAAAACGGTAGTCGATAAATACGATGGGTCCCCTGGGAATAAAGTGTTCCGCCACGTTTACCGCAGCTTTCAGCTCACCGCCCGGGTTATCCCTTAAATCCAGGATCAGTCCTTTAAGCTGTTCGCCTTGAAGCCTGGCCAGGGTTTCATTCATTTCATCCCCGGTCCGCTCGGTAAACTGGCTGATGGCAACATAACCGATGTTGGTATCGGGTATCCGCTGCCCTTCTACTGTGGGAACGCTGATCTCTTCCCGGCACAGGGTGAACTGCAAAGGCTCGGAAACACCCTCCCTGCTTATAGTCAGCGTTATTTTCGACCCGACTTCGCCGCGCATCAGGTTGATAGCCGTCTCCAGATCGATGCCCCGGGCGTCAAGTTCGTCGATTTTAATGATAACGTCCCCGGCCTCAATGCCCGCCCCGGCAGCCGGCGTTCCTTTGTAGGCGCGCACCACCGTCAGGTATTGCTCCTTGACACCTACCAGAATGCCCAGGCCGCCGAAAGAGCCCTTAATTTGTTCCTGCAGCTGGGAAAATGTCTTTGGTTCGAGATAGACGGAATACGGGTCATTCAGTGATCCGACAATTCCCTTAATAGCCCCGTCCACCAGTTGGGTGGGGTCCACCGGGTGCAGGTACTGCGTCCGCACCAGGGAAATGACTTTAATCAGGTTGCCAAAGTGCTTGTAGTTACTGGCCAGGAGCCCCCCCGTTGCGACTACCGGAACAATCATAAAAACTGCCAGGACCATAAGCCATCTTGCGCCCCGGGACCTGACCCCCGAATTGTAAAATCCCAAATGAGTACACCTGCCGTTCATTTTCTCACATACGTTATTATACTACTATAATCTGGTAAACATGTCCAATGTCTATTATTCTTAGTGCTAATTTTTTTTAAAACACATGTTTACTGTTTTCATGATTGATGGCGCCGCTCGCGGCATGATACCTATCCATAAAAAAGAGCGAGGCATCTCGCTCAAGTTATGGTACAAGTTATGGTACCGGGTACTTAAGTTATTAAGTTATTAAGTTAATTGTTCATTCGAGCTAATAATAGTTCAGCGGGTTTACAGGGGAGCCGTCCACCCTCACCGAGAAGTCCAGGTGCGGACCGGTGGAAACGCCTGTGCTCCCAACCCTGGCAATAGTGTCGCCTTTCCGGACCTCCTGGCCCTGTGAAACTAACTGGGCGGACAAGTGGGAATAAAGGGTAGTCAGGCCGCCGCCATGGTCGATCATGACAATATTGCCGTAGCCGCTCATGTATCCCACATCAATGACGACACCGTCTTGAGCTGCCACCACCGAATTCCCCTGGTTTGCCGGAATATCAATGCCGTTATGCATCCTGGACGTTCCCAGAATTGGATGCGGGCGGGGACCAAAGTAAGAGGATATCTCCGACCAGCCCGGCACCGGCCAGGCGAAGCTCCCTTCAGATCGCGGGCGGTCTTTCGAGCGCTGCCGGGCAATCTCCCGCAGAATTTCCTGCTCCTGGGCCTCCAGCCGCGCCGCTTCGGCCTCAAGGTCCCGCATGTTGTTCTGGGCCTCACGCATCAAGGCATTCTTCTCGTTTTGCTTGGCCTCCAGCTCCCGGCGGGCCCTGTCCTGCTCGTCGATCATGGCCAGTAACCTTTGCTGCTGGGACACCAGGCCTTCCCTCTGCTCACTTAATTTCTGGCGGGCCGCTTTAACCAGGTTAACCGTTGCTACATCCTGCTCAACAACCCGCTTCAATAATTCGTAGCGGTTCACGAAATCGTTGAAATCCTTTGCTTCCAAAAGGACTTCCATATAACTGACGTTGCCCACTTCGTAAACCTGGCGCATTCTCTTGTTCAAATCTTCGGTACTCTTATTGAGGTTTTCTTCAGCTTCTTTCAATTCTGCTTCCTTTAGGCGCAGGTTTTCCCGGGCCTGGGCAAGGCTCCCTTCAAGATCCTTGATTTTAAGCGTGCTGTCATTAATAGAGCCGTTTAATAAGGACACCTGGTAAGCGTAATCTTTAACAACGCCCCGGACCTGTTCCGTTTCGCCTTTCTTCTGGGTAAGCAGTTCCCTGGTTTGCAGTAACTGTTGATCCAGTTCATCACCAAAGGCCAGACCCGCTCCAAGCAGGAAGGCAAACACCACTCCCAGAACCAACACCCTCTTTTTCAAAAAACCAGAAAACAAAACTGATCCCCCCCCCGGGTTTTAGTAGCAAGTGTTTTAAGCATTAAGAAACTTGCGCAAACTAATCAAGCTGCCGATTGCCCCGAAAGCCAGTCCCAGAACCAGGAGGCCCTCCAGCATGGGCATCAGTAAACTACGGTCTGTAACCAGTTGCATAAAAGGAAGCGAAACCTGGATGCTGCCAAGCAGGGAAATGTAACCGTAATAAACGGCCCCGACCGCCAGCAGTGCCCCGGCCAGCCCCAGGAACATCCCTTCCAGCAGGAAGGGGAAGCGCACGAACCAGTTGGTAGCCCCCAGGAATTTCATAATCCCAATCTCTTTGCGCCGGGCAAAAACGGAAAGCCGAATGGTGGTTGCAATCAGAAAAACCGCCGCTATCGCCAGCAGGACCATCATTACGAGTCCGGCTGAACGTACCCACCGGCTCAGTTCCAGGATTTTTTCCACAACACCCTGGCCGTAACGTACCTGGTCAACCTGGGGATAAACCGCAATTTCGCGGGCCAGGGGCACCACCTGCTCCACCGTTTGGGTTTTCACCCGGAAGGCATCCGGAAGTGGGTTCTTTTCCTCGAGACCGAGCAGAATATCTTTTCTGTCCCCGAAATTCTTCTGCATTTCCTCCAGGGCCTGCTGCTTACTAACAAATTTCAACTCCGCCACCTCGGGTAAAGCCCCGAGGCTGTCCTCCAGTTCCTCCAGCCCTTCGGGCGTTGTCTCAACCTTCAAAAAAACGCTGATTTCAACGCTGGACTCAAGGTTGTCGGCGATGTTATTGGCGTTCAGGACCAGCAACAAGGAACTGCCCAGGATCAGCAGGGATACGGCCACCACCCCGATGGATGCCACCGACAGCCAGCTGTTTCGCATGATGGAATGGAAGGCCTCGCGGAAATAATATGTAAACGTGCTAAGCCTCATGGCGGTAGGCCCCTTTTTCCTCATCCCGCACAACCTTGCCGGCAACTAGTTCAACAACACGCTTCTTCATCTCATTAACGATATCCCAGGCGTGCGTAGCCATAATGATTGTGGTTCCGTGCAAGTTAATATCTGCAAGCAGTCTCATCAACTCCCAAGAAGTTTCCGGATCCAGGTTGCCCGTGGGCTCGTCCGCTATAATCAACACCGGGTTATTCACGATGGCCCGGGCTATACTCACCCGCTGCTGCTCCCCACCGGAGAGGTGGCCCGGAAAAACGTCTGCTTTCTCAGCAAGGCCCACCATACCGAGCACAGCGGGCACAGCCCTTTTGATCTCCTTTTTGGAGGCCCCAATGACCTCCAGCGCAAAGGCCACATTCTCAAAAACCGTTTTTTGAGGCAACAGGCGAAAATCCTGAAAGATCATGCCGATTGAACGCCGCAGGTAGGGAATCTCGCGGGGCCGCATTCTCACAAGACTCTTTCCGTTAAAGATAATCTGACCGCGAGTAGGGAATTCCTCCCGGTATAAAAGCTTGGTAAGTGTTGACTTGCCGGCCCCGCTGGGGCCTACCAGAAAGACAAACTCTCCTTTACGGATGCGCAGGGTAACGTCGATTAGGGCTCGTACATCATTGGGATAGATTTTAGTCACGTTGGATATTTGAATCAACCGCCGCACCTCGCATTTTTTTGTCGGCGTTGGCCGCTGGTCATATTTTAGATAAATCCTGACAGGGCATTACACGCCGCATTAATATTCGACAGCGGTAAAGCCGAATCCTTCCCAGGAAAGGAGAAAAAAAGCCTGCCGGAGAATTTTATGAAACATATACGAAAAAAACCACCCGCTCTTAAGTCGGGTGGCTGACGTCCTTGTCCCACGGACCCTGGGTCGACCATGCTAAAAAACGTATTCATCTACTGTTAACAATGTCAACAACAGGCGCCATGGTTATTTTCGGGCAATCGTTTCCTTCACCGCTGCCGCGATCCGGCCTGGAGTAAGCCCGAAGTATTCCAGAAGCTCCTCCGGTGTTCCGGATTCGCCGAATCTGTCGGTAATACCGATCCGCTTCAGTAAAGTGGGATGGTTTTCAACAAGGGCCTCCGCCACGGCGCTTCCCAGCCCGCCGATAATGCTGTGCTCTTCAGCGGTCACCAGGGCGCCCGTCTTTTTAGCGGCGGCCACAACGGCCTCCACGTCCAGGGGCTTAATGGTATGAAAATCCAGGACATCCACCTCGATGCCCTCCGCAGCTAGAAGGTCCGCAGCCTCCAGGGCGGCTGCAACCATAATCCCCGTTGCTAGAATGGCTGCGTCTCCCCCTTCCCGGAGAACAACCGCCCGGCCGGGTTCAAACTGAAAATCGGGACCATGCAAAACCGGCACACCGGAGCGGCCCAGGCGAATATAGACAGGACCTTTCAGCGCCGCCGCCGCCCTGACCGCCCCGGCTGCCTCAACGGCGTCGGCGGGTACGAAGATAGTCATATTGGGCAGTGCCCTCATGATGGCGATATCTTCAATCGCCTGGTGCGAGCCGCCGTCTTCACCCACAGTAATCCCCGCGTGGCTGGCCCCGATTTTAACATTGAGCCTGGAATAAGCAACACTGTTACGCACCTGGTCAAAGGCCCGGCCCGACGCAAAAATAGCAAAGGAGCTGCAGAAGGGAATCTTGCCGGCGGCGGCAAGGCCGGCGGCCGTGCCGATCATGTTTTGTTCAGCCACACCCATGTCGAAAAAACGCTCGGGAAAGCTCTTTCCGAAATCCGCCGTCTTGGTGGATTTGGCCAGGTCGGCGTCGAGGACGACCACGTCAGGGTTCTCCCGGCCCAGCTCTACCAGCGCCTCTCCGTAGGCCACCCGGGTTGCTATTTTTTGACTCATGACAGGCTCCCCTCCTCTGTAAGCTTAGGGCGGGGCAGGGCCCCCCCGCTTTCCAGTTCCGCCAGCGCGCGCTCTCTTTCAGCGGGCTTGGGCGCAACACCGTGCCAGCCCACCTGGCCCTCCATAAAGGAAACACCCCGGCCTTTCACAGTTTCAGCCACAATCATGGTGGGACACCCCCGGACAGTCTTTGCCTCGTCCAGGGCGCTGATGATTTGATTCATATTATGCCCGTCAATTTCGATTACGTGCCAGCCAAAGGCGCGCCACTTGTCGACCACCGGCTCCGGAGACATGACCTCCCGCACCGGGCCGTCGATCTGGAAGCCGTTGTGGTCCAAAAAGGCGGTCACATTGTCCAGTTTATAGTGGGCGGCGGCCATGGAGGCCTCCCAGACCTGGCCTTCCTGGATTTCCCCGTCCCCCAGGAGGACATAAACCCGGTAGTCTTTGCGGTCCAGCCTGGCAGCCAGGGCCATGCCATTGGCGGCGGACAGCCCCTGGCCCAGAGAACCCGTCGACATTTCCACACCGGGAACTTTGCGCATGTCCGGATGGCCCTGCAGCCTGCTGCCCAACTTGCGCAGGGTCATCAACTCCTCCACCGGGAAAAACCCCCGCTCCGCTAGGGCGGCGTAAAGCACAGGGGCGGCGTGCCCCTTGGAAAGCACAAAGCGGTCGCGGTCAGGCCAGTCCGGACGGGAGGGCTCCAGCCGCAACTCATGAAAGTACAGCGCAGCAACGATGTCGGCAGCTGAAAGGGAGCCGCCCGGATGTCCGGAGCCGGCCTCGCAGGTCATTTGAATGATGTGTTTCCGCAAAACCCTTGCCTTGCTTTCAAGTTCTTCTATTTCAGCCATCCCCATTCCCCTGTCATTTGTACTCTTTAAAACCTTCTCCTAAAACCTCGTGAACATCCGCCAGGATCACAAAAGCACATGGGTCGACCCCGTAAATTATTTCTTTCAGACGACTCACTTCAGACCGGTTGACCACCGAGAGGACAACCTCCCTGTCCGCTCCCGTGTATACGCCGCGGGCGGGCCAGGCTGTAGCGCCCCGGTTCAACCCCGCTACAATCGCAGCTGCAATTTCCGACGGACGGTCGGATATAATGAGGAAAGCCCTGGCGTAGCTCAAACCCTCCTGGACGACGTCAATCAGCCAGGAGACAACAAAAATCGTGAGCAGCGCGTACATGGCCAGTTCAGCCGAATTAAAGGTGGCCCACGCCGCCAGCACCACGGCCCCGTCCACCATGAAAAGCTGCCGGCCGATGTTGCCCCCGGTGTAGGTCCGCAAGACAGCGGCCACCAGATCGGTGCCCCCGGTGGTGCCCTTGTACCGGAAAACCAGCCCCAGACCCAAGCCGACCAGGACTCCCCCGTACAGGCTTGCCAGCAGGATATCCTGGGTGGGCGTCGGCAGGACAGGCGCCAGCAGGTCAACAGCCAGGGAAAGGGTAATTGTCCCGTACAGGGAGCGAAAACCGAAGCGCATCCCCAGCCTTAAGATTCCCAGGGCGAAGAGCGGCACATTCAGAACCAGCATGGTGGCGCCCACCGGCACGTGAATTAAATAGTGCAGGATGGTGGCGATACCGCTGACCCCGCCGGCGGCAATCTTATTGGGAATGAGAAACATATCCAGCCCCAGGGCGGTCAGTAAAACACCCAGGCTGACTCCCAGAATCTCGTATAATAATTTCACCGGTTGACACGTCCCGTGCTTGCTGAATCTTTTTCGATCGTATATAGCATGTGAAAAATCGTTAAATTTTAGACGGGGCGGTCCTTTTGTGGATTATCGGGATAATTCCTCAATTCGACAATAAACACTTAAACATTCTGTTCTATGATTGAAAATCCTGCTAAGTTTCTAAATTGCAGCTAAATATGTATGGTGAAAGTGCAAGAAGGAAGCACTCCCCAGGGGGAATTGCTTCCTTCTCTAAACCTACAGATGCCGATTCATTCGACAAACGCCCCTAACCGGCCGGCCCTGCCGCAGGTGTAGCCGCAAAAGGCCAACTAACGGCCGGCGCAGGCCTTTTCTTTCAGGTAGGCGGCGATAAAGGGATCGATTTCGCCGTCCATGACGGCGTTGATATTCCCTGCTTCCACCCCGGTGCGATGATCTTTAACCAGACTGTAGGGGTGAAAGACGTACGAGCGGATCTGGCTGCCCCAGGCAATTTCCTGGTGGTCGCTGCGCAGCGCCGCCAGTTCTTCCTCTTTTTTGTGGAGCTCCAGGTCCGTCAACTTGGCCCTGAGCATTTTCATAGCGGCAAGGCGGTTTGACAGCTGGGAGCGCTCGTTTTGGCAGGTTACCACGATCCCGGTGGGAAGGTGGGTGATCCGCACCGCTGAATCAGTCTTGTTGACATGCTGTCCCCCCGCTCCCCCGGAGCGGAAGGTGTCAATTTTCAATTCTTCGGGGTTGATTTGGATATCCAGGTTATCATCTACTTCAGGAAGTACGTCGACCGAGGCGAAGGAAGTATGCCGCCGCCCCGCCGTATCGAACGGTGAAATGCGCACCAGCCGGTGCACCCCTTTTTCCGAGCGGAGGTAGCCATAGGCGTTGGGGCCGGCGATCTCGATGGTGGCGCTCTTGGTGCCCGCCTCGTCGCCGGGGAGCAGATCAAGCACCTCGACCTTGAAGCGGCGCCGCTCCGCCCAGCGCATGTACATCCGGAGGAGCATTCCTACCCAATCCTGGGCCTCGGTGCCTCCCGCCCCGGCGTGGAGGGCTATGATGGCGCTTCCCCGGTCGTAGGGGCCACCCAAAAGGACGGCGAGCTCCAGCTCGGACACCCTCCGGGTAACAGAAGCCAGGCCGTCCCTTACCTCGTCGGCAGTATCCTGGTCCTCTTCCTCTTCACCCAGCTCAACGAGCACCTCCAGGTCCTCAAAGTCCCGGGCCAGGTCCATAAAAACGGTAACCCTTTCCCGCAGGCCCGCCACCCGCTGGACGATTTTCTGGGCCTGCTCCGGCTCATCCCAAAAGCCTTCCTGAAGCATCTTTCCTTCCAGCTTCTTGATTTCTTCTTCCTTTTTGGCTATGTCAAAGAGAAACCCTCAAATCTTCAATTCGCCTGGCCAGGGGCTCAAGGCTCCGCTTAAGTTCCGAGTACATGGCTCACCTTCCCTGTTTTTTTTTAGACTGCCGCCGAACGGCCGCAGCACTTCTTGTACTTCTTGCCGCTGCCGCAGGGGCAGGGTTCGTTACGCCCCACCTTGTTTTCCTTACGCACCGGCTGTTTCGGCCCTTCTTCCGAGTAGCGGTTTTCCACCACCCGGCGCTTTTGCTCCTGCTGGGGCTGGACCACATTGACACGGAAGATATAGCGCACAACATCATCCTGGATGGAATCAATCATGTTCTGAAACATTTCGTACCCCTCGAACTTATATTCAATCAAGGGGTCCTTCTGGCCGTACGCCCGGAGGCCAATGCCTTCCCGGAGTTGGTCCATGGCGTCAAGGTGGTCCATCCACTTCTCGTCCACAATGCGCAGCATGACAACCCGCTCGATTTCCCGCATGGCCTCCTCACCGAGTTCCTGCTCCCTAACATCATATGCTTCCCGGGAACGCTCGGCTAAAAAGTTTTGCAATTCCTTGCGGCCCATGCCCTCCAGGTCCTCGGGCGACAGCCCGTGCCCGGGCAAAAAATACTGCTCAGCGTACTCCAGCAGACCTATTAAGTCCCACTCTTCAGGATAAACTCCTTCCGGCGCGTGGGCGTTCACGATCCGCTCCACGCCGGCCTCGATCATTTCCAGGACATTTTCTTTCAAGTTTTCCCCGGTAAGGACCTGCCGCCGCTGCTGGTAAATCAATTCGCGCTGCTGGTTCATGACGTCGTCGTACTGGAGCACGTGTTTGCGGATGTCAAAGTTGCGGTTTTCAACCCGCCTCTGGGCTGTCTCAATGGACTTGGTAATCATTGCATGCTCAATGGGAACATCTTCTTCAATTCCCAGGCGCTCCATGATACCCGCGATATTGTCGGAGCCGAACAGGCGCATCAGGTCATCTTCCAGGGAGCTGTAAAACTGGGTGGAGCCGGGGTCGCCCTGGCGGCCGCAACGACCGCGTAGCTGGTTGTCAATCCGACGGCTCTCGTGCCGCTCCGTCCCAAAGATGTGCAGTCCCCCCGCCTCAACTACGCGGCGGCGCTCCTCTTCCGACTGCTGCCGGTACTTCTCCAGCAGGGTCTGGTAGACTTCCTGGTCTTCCTCCGGGGCAGGCACGCTGCCTGCCAGTTCACCGGAGGTTTCAAATTCGTGACCCTGCTTGCGCAATTCCTGGCGAGCCAGAAATTCGGGGTTGCCCCCCAACACAATATCCGTTCCGCGGCCGGCCATGTTGGTAGCGATGGTCACTGCCCCCAGTCGCCCGGCCTGGGCGACGATCTCGGCCTCCTTGTCGTGGAATTTGGCATTGAGAACCTGGTGCGGGATGCCTTTTCGCTTCAGCATACCGCTTAAGACCTCCGACTTTTCAATCGAGATAGTGCCGACCAGGACCGGTTGCCCCCTGGAGTGCCTTTCGGTAATTTCGTCAACCACCGCCCGGAACTTGGCCTGCTCAGTCTTATAGATGACGTCTGGTTGGTCCGCGCGGATCATCGGCATGTTTGTGGGTATAACCACGACATCCAGATCGTAAATTTTTTTAAATTCCTGCTCCTCGGTCACTGCGGTCCCAGTCATTCCCGCCAACTTGTTATACATTCTGAAGTAGTTCTGGAACGTGATGGTAGCCAGGGTCTGGGACTCCCGCTCGATCTTGACGCCCTCTTTGGCCTCGATGGCCTGGTGCAGGCCGTCGCTGTAGCGTCGGCCGAACATCAGGCGACCGGTGAACTCGTCAACGATAATGACCTGTCCGTCCTTCACCACGTAGTCTTTATCCCTTTTCATCAGCCCGTGGGCCTTCAAGGCCTGGTTAAGTTGGTGGGTGAGCTCAATGTTCCTGTCTTCGTAAAGGTTTTCAACGCCCAGCATTTTTTCCACCTTGGCCACACCCGATTCGGTGATGGTTGCGGTGTGGGCTTTCTCGTCCACATTGTAATCGGTTTCCCGGATCAGTTTCGGCACGATCCTGGCAAAGGTATAGTAAAGTTCGGTGGATTTTTCAGCCTGGCCGGAAATAATCAGGGGCGTCCGGGCCTCGTCTACAAGGATACTATCCACCTCGTCCACGATGGCATAGTTGAGTTCCCGCTGGACAAGCTGATCCGGGCGATGGGCCATGTTGTCCCGCAGGTAGTCAAAGCCAAACTCATTGTTGGTACCATAAGTAATATCCGTGGAGTAGGCATGCCGGCGCTCATCCCAGTCCAGGCCATGTACCACAAGACCCACACGTAAGCCCAGATAGGTATAAATCTGCCCCATCCACTCGCTGTCCCGGCGGGCCAGGTAGTCGTTGACCGTCACCACGTGAACGCCTTTACCAGTGAGAGCATTCAGGTAAACCGGCAGGGTGGCCACCAGGGTTTTCCCTTCACCGGTCCTCATCTCGGCAATCCGGCCCTGGTGCAGCACGATTCCGCCCATGAGCTGGACATCAAAGTGCCTCATCCCGAGCACCCTGCGGGAAACTTCCCGCACTACAGCAAAGGCTTCCGGAAGAATGTCATCCAGGGTCTCCCCCCGGTCCAGCCGCTCCCGGAAAACCGAAGTCATACCTTTCAGCCCGGACTCCGGCAAAGCAGAGATTTTCGGCTCCAGCTTGTTAATTTCATCGACGGTACGCTGAAGCTTTTTTATCTCACGGGCGTTGTCATCAAGCCAGTTCTTGATAAATCCGAGCATTTCAATCACCTCTTTAAGCCTTAAAAAATCAATGTAACCGTTTTTAAATCCTTAAAACCATCCTTTACAAAATATCCCTGTAACAACGATGTCTACTCAGTCAAAGGTGGTGGCATCATCATAATATTATACTGCACTTCTAATAAATCCGTCAATTATGACAGCTTTTCCCAGGGCCAGTGATGCGCTCGTACCTACCCAGGCAACCCATCCCACCATACCGCTCCATCCAAAAATAGAATGGATGGCCCCTAATTAAAACAGGCGCACTTTTAAGTGCGCCCGGGACTAGCGTTTATATTCTAGAATTCCGGCTCAATCAACCCGTAATTCCCATCTTTTCGCTTATAAACAACGTTGACCTGCTCGGTTTCAGCATTGGAAAATACGAAAAAGCTGTGGCCAAGCAGATTCATCTGAAGAACGGCCTCATCCACCTGCATGGGCTTGATGGCAAAGCGCTTGGTCCGGACAATCCGCGGGGTATCTTCATCGGGGGCCACAGGAACGGCGATTTTCTGTCCGTTTACAAACCGGGCGCCCCTCTTCTGTAGCTTCCCTTTGTATTTAGCGATTTGTTTCTCCAACTTCTCCACAACCAAATCAATGGAGGTGTACATATCCCCGGTGCTTTCTTCCCCTCTCAAAATCATTCCGTTAATCGGTATGGTTACCTCAATACGGTGGGAATCCTTCTCGACCCTCATCGTGACCTGGGCGTCACCAAAGTTGTCAATGTATTTATCCAATTTGCCGACACGCTTCCCGACATAATCCCTCAGGGCACTCGTTACATCGACGTTTCTGCCGCGCACTTGTACTTTCATCAATATACCCCCCTTATAGCTCTCTTCCTATTCTAGTATTCCCCAAATGAGTAAGAAATCCTGCTTTCTTAACAACGTCAAAGATTTATGCCCTCCACGAAATGCCCTTCGCCCATGTTAGGCTCCTTACAACAAGAAAAACCCCAGGCTAACTGGGGTATAGTCTAGCAATTTTATAGTTTGATAACGTTAGCCGCCTGCGGCCCACGAGCGCCTTCGACGATATCGAATTCAACCTTTTGACCCTCATTCAAGGCCTTAAAGCCTTCTTCCTGAATCGCCGAGAAGTGGACAAAGACGTCTCCACCATCCTCCCTCTCGATGAAACCGTAGCCTTTTTCCTGGTTAAACCACTTAACCGTCCCTAACACATACATACCTCCTAAAACTTGATCCCGTGGCATAAACTCACGTAATGTTATATTAACATAGAAATTTTACCATTGTCAAGCACTGGCTTTCCTGATTAAATTCTCCAAAGTCAAAAAAAAATCAGGGTGAAATCGACCAATAGATCTAGTCTTATCATCTCCTAGAGTGAATGTCGAAAAATTCCTTGCTGATTGTTGATTGTGCAGAAGAGCCTGTGGATAATGTGGATAATAGTGTTAGTAACTTATAAAATACGTCTCTTTCATGTGGGTAAATTAAATTTACCCCAAAAAAAATGTCAATTTATGTAATCAGCTGGCACGTTTCTTGTAGAAAAATTAAAGATTGCGATTGGCAGCAACTGCCAACCCGAACACACGGTTTGCCCCTGCCTGGCGAATTATTGTAGCAACTGCCGATAGTGTGCTTTTAATATCATCCACAGAAATGTGTCAACGTGTCAACGGGGACGGTTCTCGATGTCATGTCAAGGGTGTGTCACGAAGATGTCGCGGGGACGGTTCTAATGACAATATAAGGGATAGGGCAGGATTTAAACTGCTATGTATTATTCACCGCTATCAAACCTGCCAAAAGTTTTATCAAAACTACGATGGACAAACAGGTATATGGTAGTAGTTCCTTTTATACTGGATATATGCTAAAATCATATATGCAATGTAAAAGAGAACAATTTAATATAAATATTGGAGGCTTAAAATGGATCAAATAGAAATTGATGAAATTAATAAAACTATACCTTACGTAGATGGGAAAATTTATTGGAAAGAAAATGATTGGACATCCGATTTATGGGAAAATATGTATGAGTCAGGATGGAGAGTGTCTCAATCAGAAGAAGAACCAGAAACGGTTATTGTTAAAGATAGAAGCGGAATTATTTTATTTAAGGCTTCTGACAGAATAAGTATGTTAAGACAATTAGTTAATAATGTTTTGGTAGGGTTCTGACAATTAAAGGGTGTCAAGGGACGGTTCTGTTGACACCATGATACCATACCATAATTTACCACCTTCCCTCCAGCAGGGAAGGTTGATTTTTAGGCCTCTGTGCTGATTGTTGTTTATATGGCCTGGCGCTTTGAATTCAAGCAGGGCATCGTGGCTATGCCTCCATTTTTTCAAAATTCAGGTCATCTGATAGGGTATTCACCCAACTGCTGCCGTTCCAGCGCTGCAGCTACAGCCTCACCATGATGTAGTCCACCTCCTGATAGGCCCGGGTAAAAGTGCTTATATTGATATGCCCATCCCCACAAGAAGTCAAATCGCAACCCCAGTCCTGTAGGTACTGCAAAGATTCAATACCCGCTTCATTATACGCCTCACTTGGTTCCGGCGTCGCTTTCAAACCTGCCGGCGCCGCATAAGCTACACAAGCCACTCCAAGAAAAACAACCGCAAAAATTAAAGACAACACACTTTTCCCAAACCCCTTCATACCACATTCCCCTTTTAAAAAATTTTTATTTATTATTCATAATTGTTTTAACATAAATAACTTTGATTATTATGGTACTTGGAGTTAATTCAGCATCTGCGGAGGATAGACCAGACAATCTTTGGGGCTTAAAGGTTTTTGGAGCACCTGGAAATGTTAGTTGGAACTTTCCATAAAAACAATACTTAACTCCCAACATAATGACACCATTTATTTTTCCTGCTAAAATACTTGAGACTGGTCAAGGAAACAATCAGGATCTGACCGCGCCGTCGATTTAAAACAACCGGACGGCGGCGGCTGTCAATCCGAACACCTGGTTTGCCCCGGCCTGGCGGGTTATTGCAGCAACTGCCGAGAGGGTGCTGCCGGTTGTGAAAACATCATCAATAATTAAAATATTCCTGCCGCGAATCCGGTCCGGATACCTCACGCTAAAGGCGCCTGCAAGATTGGATTGCCGGGCGGACCTGGTCAGGCCCGCCTGGGGAGGGGTTTCAAAATTCTTAACCAGTGTCCGTTTGTCCGTCGTTATTTGCAGCAGGATTCCCACTTCCCTGGCAAGCAGGGCCGCCTGGTTGAACCCCCTGTGCCTTAATTTTTCTCCGGACAGGGGTACTGGAAGGGCTAGATCAATCCCAACCTTGCAAAAAAACGGCTCGGCTCGGAACGCCTCCGCCATCATGAACGCCAGGTGCGGGGCAAGGCTGCGCCGACCGGCATATTTAAAGCGGTGCAGGACTTCTTTCAAAATACCTTCGTAAGGCCCGCCCGCCCGTGCCAGAACAAAGGGCCAGTCCTGCTTCCGGCAGTCCCCGCAAATTCGCGGTCCGGGGCCTGCCGGCGCCACATCGCCTGGCGACAGGCGGCCGCACCGTTCACAAAAAGTTTCCCTGCGGTAGCCCTGCAGGACCTCCCGGCAAGGTGTGCAAACGTCTCCTCCGGATGAGGGCCGGCCGCAGAAAGGGCACTCCGGCTTTGGCGGGAAAATCAGGTTGAGGAGGTCGTTCCAGATGGAAAACAAGATAGGGCCCTCCCTTGCTGATGGAAGTATTAAACCCTGTCTCTCAGGGAGTTCTGGACTTTAACCGGGAGGGGGGCTCGCCAGCACAACAGCGGCCGCCTCAACCCGGTCTCCGCCTTGCCCCTGGGCTTTTTCCAGGGCCCGCTGGGCTGCCTTGAGCAGACCCTCGGCATCGCCGGCGTCCTGCGGAAATTCTGCGGTCCCGATGCTGACGGTAATCTGGGCCGCTCGGCCGTCCTGCTTTAAGAAAGCATGGTCACGAACCGCATACCGAATATCTTCAGCCTGTTCGAGCAACCGGCTCCCCCGGGCGCCGGGCAGGAGAAGGACAAATTCGTCTCCCCCGTAGCGCGCGGCCAGGTCGTTTCTCCGGGTTTCCCCCTCGATCAGAGCTGCCAACTCAGCCAGAAGTCGCTCCCCGGGCTCCCGCCCGTAGCGCCTGTTGAAGTTCTTAAAATGATCGATATCAATCAAGGCCAGACCGACCGTCGTCCCGGTTTCTTGTACGCTTTCAAAGACTCCGGCCGCCAATTCGTTAAAACTGCTGAAGCGAAGCAGCCCGGTCAGGGGGTCCTGGGAAAGGACTTGCCTCAGCCTTTCCTTTAATACGGTGTTTTCTACAGCAATAGCCGCCTGTCCGGCCAGGATGGCCATGATATGCAGCTGCTTCTCATCAAAAGCGTGGGGGCGCTTGTCCCCCACAACGATAACCCCCAGCGCATCCCGCCCCGAATACAAGGGAATGATCAGCAGCGAGCGCATGACCCGGCTCAAGCCCGCATCGGTCCTAACCCGGGGATCGGTCCTGGAATCGAAAACAAGCTCCGGCTCGCCATGCTCCAAAACCATACCGATGAGCCCCTCTCCCAGGTAAACCACCGTGGAACGAATTTGGTTTAAGTAAGGGCCAACCACGGCTGCGGGATAGTACGAACCTCTTTCCCCGGCCAGGAGATAGCCCACGGCGCTGTGATAGGAAATTGCCTTTTTTGCGCTTTTCAGGACCTGTTCCAGAACCTCACCGGGTCCCGGGTTCCTTTCAAGAAAACGGGCTACCTCATAAAATGCAGTCAATTCCTGATTGGCTACATGGAGCTGGACGTAATAACGGAGAATGACCTGAAGCCCCAGCACTGAAGCAAAAAGCAACAGGAGGCCCGTCAGTCCGGTAAACTGATAGACCATGGCAATCAACAGACCCAGGGGAACCGTATAAAGGTAGATCAGGCCATCCCACTTGATGGTATCCGACCAGTTCAGGTGGGGCAGGCGGCGCCTTTTGGGCATCAGGTAAAGATAAACCAGCAGATGATTGACAATCACATAGGATATCGTAAAAGCAACCAGAGGAAATGCGTTTCCGGCGCTGACCCGGCCCGGCTCCCCGCCGCAGCTCCAAAAGACATAGGACGCCGCCAGGACTGCCAGGACATACTGGGAAGCATTGAAAAGAGTCGTTCGCAGGGGATTGCCCCTGTTGGCTATCCCCTGGCCCAACACGGTAGCAAGCCCACCGATCCAGGCGGCGGCCGCCGGGCCGTAGATTAAAAAGGCAGAAAACAACAGGGTGTAACTGCCCGAAAGCTGCCCGTGGGGAAACGGCACCGCCAGCCACTCAGCCACAACCCAGAGTAAAATAATCAGCAGCAGTTCCTGGGCCTTGTCCAGCTCCAGTTCAGGAAACAGCAGAGCCAGCTGCCAGACTGCCAGGCCCATTACTAACCAGATATAAAGAATATGCTTGGCTCCCTGTTTTGCCCGCAAAGTAGCCCACCTCGAATGGTTATTTCGACAAACCCCGGGATTTACCTGCGTTTAATTGGGAAAGCCGGTAAAAGAAGGGCGCATTGTACAGTGCCTTTCCCCTGAGTCCCCGCAGATCGGAATACAAGACACCGGTTTGTTCTTTCGTCCCCGCCTGGATCTTCACGGCTTCGGTGTCCTCCACCTCCACGGCGGGCAGGATTTCCAGGGGGAAGTCCCTGCTCAGCAGGTCCAAAACGGCCGTCGTGCCGTCGCTGGAGCCGCCGTCAACCACCTGCACCTCAAGCCGCGGTACGTTCCGGATCCTGTGGAAGAGTTTTCGAAAAAAACCCTCCACCCACGGCTCCTGGTCCTTTACAACGATGACCACCCGGGCACAGCCGGGACCAGAATCCGGACACTGATCGCCCCGGCCCAATTTCCACAAGTAATACAGCCCTGTCACCAGCAGCAGGGCAAGTGAAAGCAGAAGCAACTGCATTTCGGCCACCCCCCCGGGTTTATACTGTAACTTATGCGGGTCCGGCAAAAGGGGTGCTTTCAGTCAGGCGCTCGTAATAAGAACAAATTCGCCTTCAGCGACCTGCGGGTTTACAACTCGGCTCCTATTCGCCCCTTATCTTTGTCCGAACTGGTTCACCCTTGGGCTCACTCGCTCTTTGAACTAAGGCTCAAAATCGCCGCTAACGTAGACCATCGGTCACTTATTCACAGGATTCGAAAAAAGCATAATTATTTCTTATACAATAATAAAAACCGGGAATGTCGCTCCCGGTTTTTCAATGCCATGCTTTAACCGTTAGATCCCGCCTCGCGTCTGAGTACTTCCGCCTTGTCGGTGCGCTCCCAGGGCAGGTCCAGGTCGTCTCTGCCAAAGTGGCCGTAAGCAGCCAGTTGCCTGTAGATAGGACGCCGCAAATCGAGGTCCCGGATGATAGCTGCCGGGCGCAGGTCGAAATGCTTTTGCACCAGTTCCACCAGGCCCCTGTTGTCGACCTTGCCGGTACCGAAGGTCTCCACCCTGATCGATACCGGGCGGGCTACCCCAATGGCGTAGGCCACCTGAAACTCGCACTTGTCCGCCAGTCCGGACGCCACGATGTTTTTGGCCACATAGCGGGCAGCATAGCTGGCGGAACGATCTACCTTGGTAGGATCCTTACCGGAAAAAGCGCCTCCCCCGTGGCGGGCCATCCCGCCATAGGTATCAACGATGATCTTGCGCCCGGTCAGGCCTGTGTCTCCCTGGGGCCCCCCAATCACAAAGCGGCCGGTGGGGTTTACAAAAATACGCGTTTTGTCATCCAATAATTCGGGCGGGACTACCGGCCTGATCACCTGCGCGATGATATCCCTGTGAATGACCTCCAGGGTTACCTTGGGGTGATGCTGGGCCGAGACAACAATGGTGTCGATCCGAACCGGCCGGTCGTTCTCGTACTCCACCGTGACCTGCGTTTTTCCGTCCGGCCGGAGATAGGGCAGCACCCGGTTCTTGCGGACAACGGCCAGGCGCTTTGCCAGGCGGTGGGCCAGGGAAATGGGCAGGGGCATCAATTCCGGTGTTTCATTGCTGGCGTAGCCGAACATCATCCCCTGATCGCCCGCGCCGGTCGCCTCAAACTCATCCTCAACGCTCTGCAGGTCGCGAACTTCTATGGCCCGGTCCACACCCTGGGCAATATCGCTGGACTGCTCGTCAATGGCGGTAAGCACTGCGCAGGTGTCGCCGTCAAAGCCATACTTGGCCCGGGTGTAGCCAATTTCGCGGACCGTTTCGCGAACCACCCTGGGAATATCAACGTAACAGTTACAGGTTATTTCACCGCTCACCAGGACCAGGCCGGTGGTAACCATAGTTTCACAGGCCACACGGGCGTACGGGTCCTTTTCAAAAATGGTATCAAGTACCGCGTCGGAAATCTTGTCGGCAATCTTATCTGGGTGACCTTCGGTTACGGACTCAGAAGTAAACAGCCGCCTGGTCATTAATTTAACCCCCTTGCTCAAGTACAAGCCCGGACCATAAAGGAAACCTCTAAAAAGAGGTTTTCCACGGGATCTGAGGCCCTTTTCCTCTTGCCTGTAATTCATTTACGGAATCCAGTATATTCTAACAAAATTGCGCAATAATTGTCAATGTAGCCGAAGGCCTGGAGAGGGCGGCCTGGATTGATTCAGGTTCAGGTTCCGACTTCAACCAGAACGGTGTGCACCCCGATTTTCCTGACCTTTTCCCAGGAAACGATTACGTCCCCACCGGCGTTCAACAGTTTGAAATACTTCCGCTCACCCGACAGCACCAGAGAAAGCACCTGCCCGCTTTCCAGATCAATGTATGCATCTTTTACGGGCCCCAGCTTGGACCCGTCAACAAGATTAATAATATCCCGCTGCCCCAGCTCGGAAATTCTAAACTGCATACTATCACCTCCTTTTCACCAGATTATGTGAACTCCAATGAAAAGGTGACGGCTCCGGCTCCTTCACGCCCCGGCAGCTTCAAATTTTCAATCACCCCGCCGCCCGGAAACCGCTTGTCTGGCGGCCCGCAGGAAAAGGCGGGCTGCCTCTCTGCTCAAGGCAAAGAAGGCGGCCACATAAACCAAAATTCCGGCTGTAATGGCCAGGCCCACCTGGATGGCCAGGCCGGCCGCTCCGTGGACCCGCCCCGCCAGCGCCCCGTTCACTGCGTAGCTGGCCGTGGCCATCATCCCGGCAGACACCAGGATGGCCAGGGTAAATTTGAACAGCCTGCCCTCTCGCAGGCAGGGTATTTTCTTTTTCAAAAACCCTAACAGCAAAATCATGTAGGTCAGATTTGCCAGGGAATTGGCCAGGGCCAGGCCGGCATGCTGGAGGTAGCGGATGAAAACAAGGCTTAAGGCAAGGTTGATCAGCACAATAACCACACCCAACTTGACCGGCGTGCGGGTATCCTGCAAGGAGTAAAAGCCCCGGGTTAAAAGGATGACGGAAGCCTGTCCCACAAGGCCCACGGAATAAAACAAAAGGGCTGCCGCAGTCATTACAGCGGCCTCCTGGGTAAATTCCCCCCGCATATAAACCAGCGTCACAATGGGCCGGCTTAAAACCATCAGGCCCACGCTGGCAGGGATAATCCCAACCATGACAACCTTCATCGAAGTGAGCAGAATTTTTGAAAGCGCTTCCCTGTTACCTTCGGCCGCCTGCCCCGAGAGGGTGGGGAAAACCGCTGTGCCCAGGGCCAGGACGAACAAACCCACCGGAAACTGGATCAGCCTGTCGGCGTAACTCAACGCGGAGATGCTGCCTTCCGGCAGCCACGAAGCCAGCACCCCGTTGATGTAGACATTGGTCTGGTTAACAGCAATGCCGATGGCCGCAGGCAGGGCGAGAAAATAAACCTTTTTCACGCCGGGGTGCTGAAGATCCAGGGCCGGGCGAAACCTAAAGCCGGCCTTGATCAGAGCGGGAAATTGCACAAGGGCCATGGCGGCCATAGCCAGCACCGCACCCAGGGCCAACCCCTGAATATCGTACAGGCTTCCGAGCGTTAGGGCAAAAATTATGATAAAGATGTTGTTTACCGAAGTGCTGAAGGCGGGCAGGCCAAAGATATTGTTGGCATTTAAAAGGCTGGAGAAGAGGGAGGCCAGGCCCGCAAAGATCATCAGCGGGAGCACGATCCTGGCCAAATCAACCGTTAGAGCTTGAGTCGCTCCCTTAAAGCCGGGAGCCACCAGCTTGATCAGGAGGGGAGCGCCGACCACACCCAGAACTGACGTCGCCAGATAAAATAGGGTAACCAGGATCAGCACTGTGTTAAATATTTTCCAGGCCTCTTCCTTTTCCCCCCTGACGGCATACTCGGTATACACCGGAACAACCACCGTTACCAGCGCTCCGCTGATGATGGCAAAAAGCATATTGGGCATTTTTAAAGCCATCTGGTAGGCGTCATACTGGAAGCCGGCGCCAAATTGATGGGCAATCACAACGTCCCGCAGCAGCCCCAAAACCCTGGAAATCAAGTTAAAAAAGGCGATCAAAAGCGTCGCCTTGAAAATTAATTTTCCGGTTGTCATTTATCAACACCGACCAATATATTTCTCACTGATTCTTGATCTTTCTACAAACCAGCTACAATTACCTCTTTTTTTATGGCAAGGATCATCTTTCTAACCTGTTTTGGGGAGGCCGACTATAGCCCCAGGGTCTTACCGGCTTCTTTCTGAATCTCCTGCACATCTTCCAGGGTGGCGGCTTCCACGTAAATTCTAAACAGCGGTTCGGTGCCCGAGGGCCGGATCAACGCCCAGGAGCCATCTTCCAGTAATAACTTTACGCCATCCAGGGTGATCCTGCCGGTTACCCTGCGCCCGGCCAGCCTCCCAGGGTCAAGGTCCTTCAACAGGTCCAGGACCCTTTCCTTTTCGGCGTAGGAGGTATGCACGTCCAGGCGCTCGCTGTACACCCGGCCGAACTCCCCGGCAACCTGGTCCACCAGTTCGGTCAAGCTTTTACCGTAAACGGCCACAAGCTCGGCCGCCAGGAGACCCGCCAAAAGCCCGTCCTTTTCCGGCACATGCCCCTTGATGGACAACCCGCCGCTCTCCTCCCCGCCCAGTACGGCGCCTTTTTCCGCCAGGCACTGCCCGATATATTTAAAACCCACCGAGGTTTCAACAACTTCCAGCCCGTAGCGCTTTGCCATCCTGTCCAGCAGGTGGGTGGTGGCCACCGTCCGGGCTACCGGGCCGCGCAGATTCTTTGCCATCAAAAGGTGGTAGAACAAAAGGGGCAGGAATTGGTTGGGCGTAATGAATTGACCGTTGGAATCAACGATTCCAAAGCGGTCGGCGTCCCCGTCCAGGGCCAGCCCAAGATGCATCTTGCCCTTTATCACCCGCTCCCGCAATTCTCCCAGGGACTTTGCCGTAGGCTCGGGCAGGCTTCCGCCAAACAGGGGGTCCCGGTGGTTGTGAATGGCGTCGACCGAAGCCCCGGCCTGCTCCAACAAGTTCTCCAGATACCCTACCCCGGCCCCGAACATGGGGTCTACAGCCAATTTCAATCCGGCTTCTCCAATAGACTTCAGGTCTACCAGCCCTGCAAGGTGTCGGGCGTACTCATTGAACGGGTCGATGGTGATGACGCGACTCCCTGCAGAGGTGTCCGGTGAAGTAACTCCGACGCTTTCTCCTTCCCGGAGCCTTCTAATTGTATTTTCAATTTCCCCGGTGATCTGTGGCAGCGCCGGACCGGCGTACTCCGGTATAAATTTAAAGCCGTTGTATTCCGGTGGATTGTGGCTGGCTGTCAGCATAATCGCCCCTCCGGCATTGTGGAGCTTGACCGCAAAGGCCGCAACCGGCGTGGGGGTGGGCCGACCGGTCAGATACACAGGGATGTTTTGCCCCGTCAGCACCCCGGCTATTTCTGCGGCAAAGCGCTCGGAAAGAAAGCGGCTGTCGTAGCCGATAACCAACCCTCTCTCCGCCAGCCCGTGGCCATGAAGATATTCGGCCACCGCCCGGGTCACCAGCCTGACGTGATCAAAGGTAAAGTCCTCGGCAAGAATCCCGCGCCAGCCGTCCGTGCCAAAGGATATCTTTTTTTTCATTGCTCCCTCCCCGGTAACCTGTAATGACTTTTTATTTCAATCGTTTTCATGATTCTTTCCTCTAATGTGACTGGATCAGGATTGGGTTGGGTTATATCATCGGGCTTTTCCCAATATACTCTAAAGATTTAATCAAAATACCGGGCAATCTAATGATCGGGCTTTCCCCCGTTCATCATCAGGCCTTAGTTTGCCTACAGAAGCGGTAATTATACTGATTACGTTTAGCGCCTGTCAAAGATGGTAAAAATAGGTATGTATAAAGGAGGGAGTTTGATGGAAAAAGCAAGTGTTTTGAAGAAACTGGACGAACGGAAAAAGATGTTTGAAGATTACTTACGAAAGATTAAAGAACCAGCCCGGTCCACCGGGGGCACTGAAGCGCTGGCGGTGGGTCAAAAAAAACAAAGAGATCGAGGTTTGTTGAAAAAAGGTCATTAACTGAACGAGTATAGCCTGAAATGATCTAACCAAAATTTGTGGGTGCAAATGAATTAATTCGCACCCACAGGGGTTTCAAGGCGGTTAATCCAGGCTGTGGTTGTAATGGAAATCCACGGTTTGCCTTAGCCCTTCCTCTAACGTGCAGCGGGGGCTCCACTCCAGGATCTTGCGGGCCCTGTTGTTCGCCAGGCGGCTGTGTAGGATGTCCCCCGGCCTGGGCAGGCAATACTCCGGCTCCAGGGAACTGTTGGTCATCTCCTTTAAGATCCGGAACAGGTTGTTTACTGACAGACTGGTCCCCGTACTCACGTTCAGAATCTGTCCGTCACCCTTGTACAGCGCAGCCAGGTTGGCGGACGCCACATCCCTTACAAAAATGAAGTCCCTGGTCTGCCCTCCATCCCCAAATATCTTTAGCGCCTCCCCTTTCAGAAGACGATCTATAAAAATGGCCACCACCCCGCCCTCGCCGGTGGCGTCCTGGCGGGGGCCGAAGACGTTGGCGTAGCGCAAAACCGTATAATGGATTCCGTAAATTTCCTGATAAATCCGCAGGTACTGCTCCACGGCATGCTTGGATATGCCGTAATGGGACTGGGGCTCAATTGGGTGCTTCTCATCCACAGGTAAGTAGGCCGGGCTCCCGTACACCGCCGCCGATGAAGCATAGACCACCTTGCCTACCTGATAGCGCCGGCAGGTTTCCAGGAGGTTAATTGCACCAAGGATATTAACCTGTGCATCCCTCAGCGGATCATTCAGCGAGCGCTGGACATCGACCTGGGCAGCATGATGAATCAAAGCATCGGGCCGCTCCCGTTCCACAGCCTGCTCAAAACCGGCGCTCTCCACTTTTACCCTGTAAAAATTAACGCCGGGGTTGATATTCTCAAACCGACCGGACGACAGGTCGTCTACAACCGAAACACGGAAACCACAGGAAACAAGCAGATCAACAATATGGGATCCAATAAACCCTGCCCCTCCTGTGACCATAACCTTCAACGGGCTGCCCCCTTATTGATAATTTCTGTATTGAAAAGTTTCAGGCAGACGGCACGCAGATACTCCCGAAACCCTTCAGCAAGATCCGGGCGCGCCAGGGCAAACTCCACCGTAGCCTGAAGGTAACCCAGCTTATCACCCACATCATAGCGCTTCCCCTGGAAGGCCAGACCGTAAACAGGCTGCTCCCGGCACAACACCCGCAGGGCGTCCGTAAGCTGGATTTCCCCTCCGGCGCCGGGCCTGGTCTCAGCCAAAATTGAAAAGATGCGAGGCTCGATTACATAGCGGCCCATCACCGCCAGGCGGGACGGCGCGCTTTTTGCCGGGGGTTTTTCCACCAGATCCCTGATCCGGTATACACCGGGGCTTTCCTCAACTGCGTCCAGGATCCCATACTTGCTGACATCCTCCTGCGGTACTTCCATCACGGCAATCACCGAAGACTGAACTTTCTCGTACAAATCTGTCAGCTGTTTTAAGCAGGGCACTGCGCTCCGCACGAGATCGTCCCCCAGGAGCACCGCAAAGGGTTCGTCCTGGATGAACTGCCTGGCACAGTACACGGCGTGCCCAAGGCCGAGCGGCTCTTTTTGACGGATATAATATAGGTCCACAAGCCGGCCGATATCCTGCACCTGCTCGAACAGGCTGTTCTTCCCCTGTTCCTTCAGTAGTTTTTCCAATTCCACAGATTTATCAAAATGATCTTCTATGGACCGCTTATTCTGGCCCGTTATAATCAGGATATCGTCAATCCTTGATTCGACGGCCTCTTCAATGATGTATTGAATGGCCGGTTTATCTACGATGGGGAGCATTTCCTTGGGCTGGGCCTTGGTGGCCGGCAAAAAACGCAATCCCCGCCCCGCTGCCGGGATTACCGCTTTTCTGACTTTTCTCATCATAAAACCTCCGATTCAATATCTTTCTTTTGGATTGCGACAATTACCCCAATACGTTAACAGCGGCCCTACATGCGTGAGGACCGCTGCTGCTTGTTCGACTGAGTTAAATATGGCGCCCGACTGCCCGCCCGGGTAACACCGATCTTGTTTGCGGCAACCAGGACGATTGTAGATAAAACCACCAGAAAGATAGCGGCCTGCTTGTGTGTAAGCAGGGTCAGAATAATAGCGCTCAGGCTAAGCACAAGGCTAACCCCGTAAATACTTAAAACAGCATGGCGATGGCTCATCCCCATCTGCAGCAATCGGTGATGAAGGTGCTCCCTGTCCGGCTGGAAGATGGGCTTTTGCCCGAAATAGCGCCTCAAGATGGCACAAACTGTGTCCAGCAGGGGAATCCCCAAAATAACAACAGGGATAATGACGGAAATAAAGGTTACGCTTTTTGCCAGTCCCATAATAGAAAGGACTGCAACACTAAAGCCAAGAAACATGGAGCCGGTATCCCCAAGAAAAATCTTTGCCGGATAAAAATTATAACGCAGGAAACCAAGGACTGCGGCCGCCAGAATCAGAGCCAGAACGACAGCCTCCATCTGGGCCGGGGAACCCCCTGCCTGGTTCATCTCAATCCAAACCACGGCGGCCAGGGTCAGGGAGGCGATGAAGGAAATACCTCCGGCCAGCCCGTCCAACCCGTCGATAAGGTTCACCGCATTGGTAACCGATACAATCCACAGAACAGTTACCGGAATGCTTAAGATCCCCAGCAAGAGCGGGTCCTCCGCTAAAGGGTTTGTTAAAAAGTTTACTTCCAGACCAAATGGTATTACAGCACAGGCGGCAACGATCTGGCCGGCCAGCTTGACCCTGGGGGACACTCCCCTGGTGTCGTCCAGAAACCCCAGCACAATGATCAAAAAGCCACCTGTAAGGAAGCCTGCCAACTGTAAGGTAATTTCCCGAGTAGCCAGAACCGCTACCATAAAGCTGATGAAAATTGCTAAACCGCCCAGCCTGGGCATTACCTTCTGATGTACTTTTCTCTGGTTGGGCCGGTCCAGTGCACCCCATTTAAAGGCCCATTTTCTGACCAGTGGGGTAATTAGCAAGGTTAACCCGAAGGCCAGCAGTACGGCCGTTATCGGCATCTCCACGCGCAACCCTCCAGAAAGGCATGTACAAGCATTGCCAAAGATAATTGTATCGCACTCCGGCCAAGGGTGACAATAAGTAAAAAGAACTTAATTCGGGCTAAATAACTGATTAATAAACAATTATATCAAATTAACACCAGATTACTCCTTGTAATTCCTAATCTCCTCAAATTCAATCCTGCTCTTTTTGAATCGCAAACATTAACTGGGCCTCGGCAGCTATATCCTCTCCCACGTAAGCTACACAAGAACTCTTTCCAACGTGGCCGCGAAGCTTCAAGACCTCGACCTCAATCCGGAGCTGATCGCCGGGAAACACCTGCCGCCGGAACCGGGCCTTGTCGATTCCGGCAAAGAGGGCAATTTTCCCCGCGAATTCCGGCATTCTTAAAATCGCTACCGCCCCCACCTGGGCCATGGCTTCAATGATCAGGACCCCCGGCATAACCGGAAAGTCCGGAAAATGCCCCTGAAAAAACGGCTCATTGCCGCTGACGTTTTTTATGCCCACAGCCTTGCGGCCTTCTTCTACGGATACAATCCGGTCCACCAGCAGAAACGGGTAGCGGTGGGGTATTATTTCCCGGATCTGGTTGATATCCAACACCCGAGTCCCTCCTTTTAATGATTACATTTTAAACGGAATCAATGTACAAGTCTTTTAATACTATTATAAACCCAAACCCATAGAACAAAAACCTGTTTTTTAAATGCAGAGATTCTGTCTAACAGCAACTTCAAGTTGAAAAGTAAGGTAAATTGATTTATATTGTAGTAAGGACGTTTGAAGGGAGACAGGCATGAAAGTAATTGACGAAAAGGGAAAGATTTTTGGACTGATAAACATTATAGACCTGCTGGTGCTGGCGGCGATACTTCTGGTTATTGGGGGCGCGGCTTATAAAATGAAGGGACAAGGCGGCAGCGACACCACCAGGACGGTTCGGGCAACGGTACTGGCCCCGGCGCTCCGGCCGGAAATGCTGACAGGAATCAAGGTCGGGGATAGAATGGTTACCGGCTCCAGTTTCACCAACGTGGTCGTAAAAGAATTCAAGGTCAGGCCGGCCTACATGATTACCACCGACAGCGAGGGACGGCGGGTGGAGGCAGTTGACCCCTATCTTAAAGATTTGATTGTTGTGGTGGAAGGGAAAACGGTCATCTCCGGGGGCACGATCAATCTCGGCGGCCAGGAAATTCGGAGCAGTAAGGACTACTTTATCAAATCCTTGGATTACGACTTCAAGGGAATGATTCTTGACGTGGTTATTGAATAGTTGCCCATGCCACAAGCGGCGCCGGCAGAGCATCAAAAGATCAAGCAATGTAAGTTCGATTTCAATCGAACAAGGCGCGTTAGCGCCGAATTTGCACCGGATTGAATGTAGCTTTTGTGCGAATGAATTCCCACTTACATTTAGCCGGGATATAGACAATACACTCACAAAGGCAGGCCCACCGGGCCTGCCTTTGTGTTCTCCGGCGATGAGCCTTTGTGGTGGCCCCCCGGTCTTACTTATCAAACTTGTTTGTGCCCGGTTGGCCCCGGTGCCGCTCGATTTGCTTCTCCACAGCGTTGGCCCTGGCCTCCCAGGAGTGCTGCTCCGCCATTTGCAACCGCCCGGCCGCTTTTTCAGGCGAGTCCCCGGCCAGTTCTTCTTCCAGCCTTTTAACAAACTGGCCCGGGCTGGGAGCCAGGGTTACCACCGGCCGGAATGCCCGCACCTCAGGAAGATCGGTGGAAACAACCGGCTTGCCGGCGGCAAGGTATTCGTAAAGCTTGACAGGGTTGACTCCCCGGGTGAGCTCGTTGATTTGAAACGGAATTACGGCCACATCAAAACCCTTCAGGTAAGACGGCAACAGGCGGTAATCCCTGTGACCCAGAAAGAGGATATTTGGAAATGCCGCAAGAGCGCTTGTATCGGTGTCGACCGGCCCGATCATAACCAACGACCAGTCCGGGTGGGCCCGCGCCACGGCAGCCAGCAGCTCCTGATCCAGCCAGGCGCTCACCGCCCCGATGTAGCCGATTACGGGCCGGGGCAAAGTAGCCACCTCATCCGGCACGGCCAATCCAGGGTCCATTGCGCTGCGAAAATGCTGCACATCAGCACCGTTGGGCACCACCACGAGGCTGGGGGCCAACTCTTTTTTACACCGGCAAAGCTCCTCCGCACTGGTCAGGGATACTCCGGCACGGCTGAACAGCTCCCTTTCCATCCGGGAAACGGTTTCCTTACGGATCAGCCCGGGGAAGGCAGTGTGCTCGTCGGCGCAGTCGTAAACCAGGAACAGGTCCCGTTGCAGGCGCAGATCCACCGTATTGGGCAGGTAGGTCCAGCAGATGGTGGGCTCCCATCCCAACTTCCTGTAAATATTTTTCAAGCCCGCAGCAAGAATACCCTGGTTGATGCGGTTGAGCGAACGATAGATATTGCCGAAGGGCAGGATTACCGGCGGAGCATAAACATAAATCCCTTCGTCCACCCGGCGCAGGCGGTCAACGGCCTGCCCCCGCAAAGAGGGGTTTTTGAAGGGGGAAAGGTAGGTAATCGGCGGGTCGACGTAAAGCACCCGGTTGCCTTGCCGGGCAAAGATGGTCATAAACTGCTGGGCGCGGGCCCACATGCCTTCCCAGTTGGCCGCCGCCAGACAGAGAATAAATTCTCCTTTCATGACCGGACCCACCCCGCTATGCGGCGGTATAATTCCTCAGTGCGTCGCGCCATGACGGTGGCGGTAAATTTTTCATGCACTGCGGCGCCTGCTCTTTTCGCCATTTCAACGGCAGCCTCCGGGTGGTCCAGCATCCAGATGATTCCCTTGGCCAGCGCTGTGGAATTGGCAGGCGGCACCAGCAAGCCGGTTTCCCCGTGCAGGATCACTTCAGGCAGACCGCCCGCCTCCGAGGAAACCACGGGCACCCCCAGGGCCATGGCTTCCACGGCCGTCAGCCCGAATCCCTCCCACAGGGAAGAGATGGCCAGCAGGTTGAGGTCGGCCATCACGGAAGGCACATCCTCAACAAATCCGGTAAAGATCACCTGGCCGGCAATCCCCAGTTGTTCCGCCAGGTCCTCCAGGGCAGGGCGCAGCGGTCCGTCCCCTATGACCAAAAAACGGACGTCAGGGCGTTGCAGAAGCACCTCCCGGGCCGCCTCCAGGAAAAACAGGTGGCCCTTGACCGGATGAAGACGCGCAACAATCCCCACCAGGGGGACCGCGGCGTCCAGTTCCAGTTTCTTACGGGCAGCGCCAGGCTCTCCGTTGGGGCTAAATTCTTCCGTTACAATCCCGTTATAGATCACCGTAATCTTTTCTTCCGGCACACCCTGGGAGACTAACTTCTCCTTCAACTCCCTGGAAACAGCGATAAAATGGTCCGTCAGGCTCCGGGTGAGCCGTTCCGCCCAGCTGTTGGCCAGGCAGTTAAAGAAACCAGGGTAGTCTTTTTCCAAAAGGCTGTGCACCGTAGTTATCACTTTCTTTTTTCCAGCCTGCCTGGATGCCAACCTGCCCAGCAGATTGGCCCTGACGCCGTGGGTGTGAACCAGTTCAAAACCGTTGTTCCGGATCAATGCCGCCAGTTTTCCCACAATTCCAAAGTCACACTTGTGCCGCATTGGAAAAGCCAGGGACTTGATTCCCGCACTGGAGGCAATCCCTACAAAGGGGTCGATAAAAAGACAGCAAACGGTGATTTCCACCGCTTCGGAATCAATTGCCCCGGACAGGTTTAAAATATGTCTTTCGGCGCCGCCAAACTCCCCGCCGCCGATAATATGAAGCACCTTCAAAGGTTCCACAGAGAAGCCTCCTTGGCTTAGCCTTTCTCATTTTATCAATTTACATCGCATTTCACAAGGAAATTTTGGGACTTCCCCCGCCTCTCAAGGCCTTTAACGGGACAGCCCCGTTAGCGGCCGTGGACCCTGTAGATTTATGGACGGCTTTGATTTATAATATAGAAGAATTACGTTTGAAGGAGGATTCTCTTGAGTAAAACGCAGATCTGGCAGGAAAGCCTGACCGGCCGCGTTGCTGCGGGGGCAGGACTAACCTGGCGCCAAAGCGTTTTTTGCAGGTGGGTTTCCGGTACTGCTCAGTACAGCCGGCAGGAAGCGGTTCGCAGCTCGCTGACGAGCAGAGCGCCGGCTGCAGTAGTCGGCCTTTTGCTCCGTCCGCTGGAACAGGCAGGTGCGGCCATCCGGCGCGGTTTGCCCGGCAGCCTGTTCTTAAACCTGAAGCCCCATCCCTCTTTGAGTAGCAGCATCGTCCTGCGTAGCGTGGCCGGCTTCCGGTTGGAAACGCTGCTCTGGCTGGTGTTTTCTTACATCTTTATTGATTACGCGCTGCGGCGCTCCCCGTCAACCGCTTTCTGGGCAGGCAACTGGGACGAGCTCCTGCTGGTTCTCATCTTCCTGGCCTGGCCGCTTCAGATGGCCCTGCGGGGAAAGCTGACCTACCGCTTGACGCCGCTGGATTTCCCTATTTTTATTTACCTGGCTGTGGCCGGCTTCCTTTTCCTGGTCCGCTCCCCCCAGATCAGCATTGCCATTGAGGGTCTGCGGGTCTACGTTGAGTACATTTTCTGGTTCTTTGTAGCCAGCAATCTCCTGCTGAATAAAGACCAGGCCAGGGCGCTGGTCAACTGGCTGGTGGCCCTCGGCACGCTGGTAGCGCTTCACGGCGTCTACCAGTACATCATCGGGGTCCAAATCCCGACCACCTGGCTGGACAGCACGGAAACCGTCCGGACCAGGGTGTTCTCCATCGTAGGCAGCCCCAACGTCCTGGGCAGCTTCCTGGTGCTACTGATCCCCATCACCATAAGCCAATTGCTCTCCGCCCGGGGCAGAGCGCAAAAATATTTGTACACACTCTGCCTGGCGCCGATGGTACTGAGCCTGATCTTTACCTTCTCCCGTGGCGCCTGGCTGGCCATGGCAGGCGCCCTGATCATTTACGGCCTGATCTACAACTGGCGTATTCTACTCGCCCTGGCCGTGGCCGCTTACACCGCACCCAAGCTGATCCCCGGGATTGCTTCCCGGATCGGCTACATGCTTTCTCCGGCCTACCTGCTCAGCAGCGCCCGGGCCGGACGGGTGGCGCGTTGGAACATGGCCATCAACAAAGTGAATAATAACCCGCTGACGGGTGAGGGATTCGGGCGTTTCGGAGGGGCCGTGGCGGCACGCCACATTCCCAGCAGTAATTACGTGGACAACTTTTACTTGAAAACAGCCGCCGAGTCCGGCCTGATCGGCATTGCCGCACTGGCCTGGCTTCTTTTAAGCGGTGTGCGCTGCGCCTTGAACACTTACAGAAGATTGACCGACCCCTACTTGAAAGGGCTTGCCGGGGGCTTAATTGCCGGTCTTCTGGGCGTACTCCTGCACAACGGGGTGGAGAATATTTTTGAAGTCCCCATGATGACAACCTATTTCTGGCTACTCCTGGGCATGACTGCCGCCCTGCCCCACCTGGAGGGCCAGGAAACCCCGCCGTTGGAATGAAAAGCAGCCAAACCTGCTGAACTCCTATCACCAGGCGCTGATTCAAACAAACACAAAGGTGTCGTCACAATATAACCTTAAAAAACATGCAAAAAAGGACGTCCGTTGTGACGTCCTTTTTTGTTGGCTTTATGAGATTGGCCACGCGCCGGTTGTGGCAGCGCCCGGTACTTCGGGATTGAGCTCCCCTGCACCGGTCTCATTTTCTTCGGAATCGACGGTCTTATCTGTTTCTACAGTTCCGGTTGAGGGAAGGGTTTGATCCTTTGTTTCCGTGGTTGGAGCGCTTGTTTTGCCGCCCGTTTTCGGAGTCTTCCCCGGTGTGGTTTCGTTTTCATCATCTTGCTCATTGTCTTTATCGTCATCCACCGGTGTTATGTTCACCGAACCGTCTGAACCGCCGAGATCTTGTTTGGCGCCCTGCCCCGCCCCGGTAGGCCGGGTGGTTCCGTTTTGCCCCTGCAGCGTCTGCTTAAGGGGTGGTTTCTGGGTCTGCTGGGCCACGGTAGGGGGTGGCGGCTCCTCCGGTTTGGGGCTTTCCGCAGGGGGGACATACTGCCCGGTCAGCGGAGTGTTCAGAACAACACTGGTAGCCGTTTCCCCGTTAAAAAGATTTGTCACCATCTGCCTGGCTTCCGCCGGGTCAACTCCCCAGTAGCTGCCCCCATTAATGTCCAGGGGCCGGCCGGGCAGCGTCTGACAGACGATATTGCCGTCTCCCAGGTGTCTAGCGGCTGAAGACATGGTTACCAGATCGCCCACGCTCAAGTTAGTCTTGACATAGCGATTGATTTCCGGGACCAGCTTCGGCAGCCTGGTAATTGTGCTGGGCTGAAGCATCTCCTTAGCCAGCGCAACCAGGAACTTTTGCTGGTATTTCGTGCGGTCGATATCCCCCAAATCATAATCCCGGTAGCGCACGTACTGAAGGGCTTTATCGCCGTCCAGGCGCTGCACGCCCTTCCTTAAATTAATCTCATAGATTCCCCCGTCCGTTTCATCTTCGTGATACATGTTTTGCTCCACGTCCAGGGTGACGCCGCCGAGGGCGTCGACGATATCTTTAAAGCCGCTGAAATTGGTAAGGACATAGTATTTAACAGGGATCCCCAGTAACTCCGAGACAACCTTCATGGACAGCTGCGGCCCACCGTAAACCGTTGCACTGTTGATCTTATCCCAGCCGTGTTTCGGGATATTAACCCTGGTATCCCGCGGGATGGAAAGCAAAGACATCTGCTTGCTCTTGGGGTCAACGCTGGCGAGAATAATCGAGTCGGTGCGGGCCATTGTTTCACCCCGCCGGGCATCAATGCCCAGCAGCAGCACGTTGAGGCGCTGACCTTCCACAATAGGCGGGCCGTCTTGATCTAGATCAAGAATAGAGTCCGGGAATAATAAATTTTTGGCCAACATGCAGCCGCCGGCAAACAAAGCCAGCAAAAACAGACAGCAAAGGATAAAAGGTACCTTCCTTTTTAGCTTCCGCTTCTTTGGAGCCCTCAAGCTAATTCACCCCACATGACGGTATCACCACGGGCAGGCAATACCTTTTAACTACCTGATTAATAAAAAATTGAGACTCGTCAAGTTCTGTTTTGAGAGTAAAACAAAACACCAGAATATTTTATTACAGATCCTCAGAACATACAACCATTCCGGGCGAAAAACGCGATAGCTCTTGGATTACTGAATCGCCGCGCCGCCCCTGTACATAACCACAACAGTGTCAAGGGCCTTCATCCCACGCCCGTCTTCCCGGGGAATGACCAGCAGGTGATTTAAGGAGACCTTGTCCCCCTTCTTTAGATCCAGACCTGCAGTTACATCAGGGATGCCGTTCCCGCCGGTGTCGACCACTATCGCCTGACCCCGCCTGACGATTACCTCCGAGCCCGCCCTTCCTGTTAGAACCTGGCCCGTCTTCAGTTCGGCAACTTTCCACTGGACGTATTGGTCCACGTAACTTTGTGTAACCAGGGGGTCTCCGCTGCCTCCCGGTGTGTCATCCGCCCCGGCAAAAGCCGAGTAGCCCCAAAACGTCAGGGCAATCACGGCCGCAACAAGTGTGAGCGGGGCCACTTTAGACTTACTCCTGAGCATTAAATCCCCTCCTAAGCAGAAATTCCACACATTACGCTAAACTCCTCTAAAACCAGAGAGGCTTGACAGGCCCAAAAAAAGCCCCTATTATGTTTAGACGTTTAATTTTCGAAAAAGTTCGCCAACCTGCACAGCATTTCTCAAGGCCTTCTCGTGCAGGAGGTCGACCCGTTCACTCAAGGCGGTGGAAATCTTTTCCCGGCCCGCAAGGACCTCCTTGATCCGAAAGGACAGTTCTGCGTAATCAAGCGTTTCCGCACTCAATCCCGGGGGCAGTCCCACCGACTGTAAAAACCGGTTTACTTTGGGATCGTAAGGGATACCGATCACGGGGACGCCAAATAGCGCCCCAAAAATAAGAAAATGCAGCCTCATCCCAATGGCTAAATCAAGGTTTGCCGTCACCGACAGCAAATCCATGAAGTCGGTGCGGTCGTTTAAGAGATAGCCCTTTTCACACATCAAGCCGGCAACCTCCCGGCAACTGTCCGCATCCACAGGCCCGTGCATCGGTACCAGCAAGACCCTCCAACCGTTCCCCATAAAGTCGTCGGCCACCCTTGCCAGGACTTTTTTGTAGCCGTCCAGCCCCTTCCAGGGTCGCACCGAAATACCAACCACGGGACCGCCGTTGATACCGAGGGAGGTTAAGATCTCCCGCCCCCTTTTCACATTTATCGAAGATGGGTCCAGGCCAAGCACGGGGTCGGCCGTTACGTAAACCGGCGGCCGCTTCACCCCCAGGGATGCCAGTTCGTCCCTGGAGTCGGGGTCTCTGACGGTGACCACGCTGGCGTGGTTTGCCACCAGCCGGACCAGGACCTTCCCCAGTGCGGTATGAACGGGCCCAATGCCCTGAGCATAAAAGAAAACAGGTTTTCCCAGAAGCCTGGCCATGGCGACCACACCAAGATAATAAATAATGCTGTTGGGGCCGGTAACATCCTGTAGAAGACCCCCGCCGCCGCTGATCAGAAGGTCGGCGTCACGGAGTGCTTGATAAACCTGCCGGATGTCGGCCCGGGAAATGGAGCCAACACCAAATACCCGGGCCGTGTAGCCCGGGTCTCTGGACAGCACGGTGGCCTTCAGACCCGGAACAGCCTCTCTCAGGGCCTGGAGCATGGCATAAAGCATCGCCTCGTCACCGCTGTTATGAAAACCGTAATACCCTGATATGACCACTCTCGGCATGGGTTATCTCCTGTGAAACCGCTCTCTTCGAAACTAAAACAAAGTAGATGGCAGCTCCGTATTAGTTATAGCTTGTATTTTCTTAAAACCATACAGGCGAAACAGGGCAGAACCAGCTGACGCTTCCAGCGGGATGGATTCATCAACAGGCGGGAGAGCCATTCCAGATGCAGGCGCTGGACCCAGCCCGGGGCCCTGCGAGCCCTCCCCGCGATCACGTCGAAGCTTCCCCCAACCCCCATGGCAACCGTCGCGCCCGTTAGCTCAAGATACCGATCAATCCAGATCTCCTGGCGCGGCGCCCCGAGGGCCACAAAGAGAAGTTCCGGCTGGGCCTGGCGAACGGCTTCAGCCACCCGGCAGGCCTCTTCCTCCTTAAAATAACCATGGTGTGCGCCGGCTACCCGGAGACCGGGATAAGCACAGCGGAGCTTTTCAACCGCATTTTCCGCCACACCGGGGGCGGCGCCCAAAAGGTAGACGCTCCACCCCTCTGCAGCAGCCTTCTCGACCAGGCACAGCATCAGGTCAATGCCCGTAATCCGCCCCTTAACCGGATTCCCTGCCACCCGGCAGGCCCAGACGATTCCCACCCCGTCCGGCGTCACAAGGTCGGCCCGGGTTAAAAGCCGCATCAGCTCACTATCGAACTGCGCTCGATACAGGTACTCGGGATTGAGGGTTAGAATCCGGCGCGGCCTTCCGCTCTTGATAAAGCCGGACACCCGGCCCACCGTCTCTTCCATCGTAAGCGCATCGACGTGGGCGCCAAGGAGTTTAGCTTTCATCAGCGTTTCCCCTTACCTTGCTTATAATTTTCAACATCTTTCGATTATACATTGATTATTTTATCATAATTTTAATCTATTCTCTAGTTAGACGCTAAAAAGCCCCACTCTGGAAATAGGTGAGGCCTTTGGTTTTACCCATCTTTTACTCAAGGCTGCTGACAAGGAGGAGGGCCATGGGGCTACAGGACCAGTGAAAGCACACGCACCCACTGCCGCTAGACCCGGCTGCCCCAGTAGCCCCAGCCTCGTTTCCTGCTTGAACCTTCAGGCTCACGGCCCTCCCCCTTAATTCACATGAATCCGTACAACAGCGTTCATGCCCGGGAGGAGTCGCTGCCCCTGGTACCTCTTGATTCCAATCTTAACGGGAATCCGCTGAACAACCTTGGTGAAGCTCCCGCCCGTGTTTTGCGAAGGCAACAGCGAAAAAGTAGAAACCGTCGCTTCTCCAATTGAAAGAACCTGCCCGCCGAACTTGATTCCCGGAATACTGTCAATGGTAAATTCCACGTCCTGGCCGGCTTTGATCTTGTTTAGCTTTGTCTCTTCAATATTTGCCGTGATATATAGATTTTTGAGGTCCGCCACCATGACCAGGGGCTGCCCCGGTACGCCCACTTCTCCAACGTTACCGATCTTTTTGATGACCGTGCCGCTGAGCGGCGACTTAATTACAGACAGGTCAAGATTTGCCCCCTGGGCAAGGGTATAATCAACCTGCCGGGCGATAATCGCTCCCTCTTTCAGCAGGTCTCCCTCCTCCACGTTCATTTCCGTGATCTTTCCGGATATCTGGGGGCTGACTTTTACGATTGTGCCTTCGACACGCGCGTCTTCCGTATCGACATAGTGGGCATTTTTATACCAGTAATAAGACGAGACGCCTGTCAGGGACAGAATCATGGCAGCAAGCACCGCATAAATAATGGCCTTATTTTTCATGTTTCCTCTCCAATCAGCAGTGGAGATTTATTCTTGGATGACTACCTTCATCCCTTCTTTGAGGGCGTCAATGCCGGTTACCGCCAATCTTTCACCCTCTTTAAGACCGGCCCTGATGATCACATCTTTGCCGTCGGATTGGCCGGTCACCACTTCCCGGCAGTAAACGCAATCACTCTCAACAACCCAGACAAAGCTTTTATGCTCAATCGTCGTAACGGCTTCTCTAGGGATTAAAATCCCCGCTTCATCCCCGGTGCCCAGCAGAACTTCCGCAAACATACCCGGCTTCAGTACGTGCCCGGTGTTTTGAATCTGGATTTTTACGGGGTAAGCTCTGGTTGAGGCGCTCGCCGCCAGTGCAATATTTGTGACTTTTCCCGTAAAAGGTTCGCCCTGCACGGAGCCGACCCTCACCTTGAGCTCCTGCCCCACGTAAACCTTATTCACCTGGTCCTCGCTGACGTTGGCCTGAACCGCTACCGTATCTAAATTAACGATACCGATGATCGTCTGGGCCGCATTGGCCATTTCGCCGGGGTTAATGTTCCGGGTCGTGACGACCCCGCTGATGGGCGCCTTGATGATACTGTTGGCAAAGTCGGCCTGCGCTTTTTTCAGCTGCGCCTCGCACTGCCGGATTGTTTCAGGAATCGTGGCGCTGACCAGGATATCCAGGCTCTTTTTTGCAGACTCGTACCCCGCCTTTTCCTGGAGATATACTTTCTCGAACTCCTCAAATTTCTGCTGAGACAGCGCAGATGCGTCTCTAAGCTGCTTGTTTCTTAAGTAATCGGCCTCGGCCAGCTTAAAACCGGACTCCGCCTTCGACAGCACTAATTCCGCCTGGTTTCTTTGGGCGGGAAGGTCCGAATTTCTGGCCTTGTCCAGCTGGGCCGCGTACAGGTCCACCAGCGCTGCCAGGTCAGCGGCTTCAAGGCTCACCAGTAAATCGCCCGCCGCCACCTCGGAGCCCACGTCCACCGGGATTCTGGCTGCCTTTCCGGGCGTCTTCGGCACGACATTGGCCGAATAAAGCGCTTCCAATTTGCCGCTGACCACCGCTCCGCCGGGCAAGATTCCCGGATGGGCCGTAGCCGTGCCGATCACGGCGGACTGCTCATTGCCGGCCTTTCTGCTGCCCGGGCTGCATCCGGCCAGCACAAGCACGGTTAAAACCATTAGGCTTACCAGCCTGATTTTGAACCACTTATTCAAGCATCCTTCTCCCCTTTTAACCGTCTCAACCAGTCAACCAAGAAATAAAGTGCAGCCTTCAGGCTAAAAGCTCCTGTTTCACCTGAGCCGTATACCCCGTTCGCTAATGCCCCCGATCTCTTGCTGCGCTTTCCGTTTTTTCGGCCCGCACCACAGCCAAAATTCTTTCATAAATTTCAATGAGCTTTTCCAGATCTTTTTTGGGGAGCTGTCCAAAGTATTTCTCAGCCACCTTCCTGCGGCCTTCCATACATCTACTTAGGACTTCGACCCCTTTATCTGTGGCTTCCAGCCATACCAACCGGCGGTCCTCCTCATCGCGGGACCTTACGGCCAGCCCGTTGTTAACCAGGCGGTTGACCAGGGCTGTAATGGCGCTCAGTGAAACGCCCAATTCTTCCGCTACCTCTGAAACGGTCAGACGGCCCTTTTGGAAAATCTTCTTTAAAACAAAAAATTGGCTTCCGGTAATACCCGAAACCATCTGGTTGGCCAGTTCGCCGTGCAGCGTCCTGACCAACTCCAGAAAAACTTCCTCAAGACGGGAAAAATACTTTTCTAGGCTTGATTGTCCCATCCCGAACCTCCTTGATCAACTCTTAAACATTCTAAATGTTTTACATAATTAAGTATATGTTTGCGCTTTGTGGTTGTCAAGATTGCGTTATTACTGTTATTTAATCGGAAAAAAACTTCATTACATGAGACATGTAGGTTGGTCCATTCTCAATTGTAATTTTAAATTCACCGTATTTGCTTTGCTCAAAATCAGAAATTTCCCTTTCACCATAATTGACCATTCTGCCACTGCTGTCAAACAGACCGACCTGCACCATCGGGTTGTTGTATTTCCTTTTAAGATCATTGTCGGACCTTTCCAAATCACCGGTAACATAGATAAAATCGTTATAAATGTTGGGGTCCCTGGAAAACCGGACTTCACTGAAAGTCACTTCGGCAGGCGTGACTGAAATCTCATCGGTGGCCGAAATGGTGAAACTGGCGTCATTTACCATGTATCCTTTCCCTGAATAAGACTTCATCTTGAAGTAAGCCGTCTTGCCCGGCGTTACGCCGGAAGGCAACTGGGTGGTCAGACTCTCAATAATGTTTCCCTCCGGATCAAGAATGTCCGCTTTAATTTCAACATCTTTAAATGTTTTTCCAGACTGGTTTTTGGCTTCCCCCAGGATCAAGTAACCATATTCACTGTTAATTTTTTCATAAGAAACAACACTAAAAGGCGGCAGGTTTTCGGGTGATGTCAGCACCACGGCGCGCGCTTCGCCGTCCCATTCCACCTGGAGTCCCAGCGCCTCCGAGATAACTCTGATCGGCACAAATGTCCTGTTGTTGATAATTTGGGGCGGCGTATCGGAGTAAATCTCCCTGCCGTCTAACACAATTTTAATCGGAGCCTCTGCGCTAAAAGCTAGACCTGCTGTGGCCAGGACCATGCCCAGGATTACCCCAATTAAGATTTTTCTCACAACAATACCTCCCGGAAATTGATATTAAGAAATTATTCCATACACTATCAAGAAAAACCTTCTTCCGCTGTTATTTTTATCTTTTCTCCCGGCAATTGCCCGTTTCGCAAGCATTGCAAGCAAAAAGTTAAACTACCCTAACTCAAATAACTTAAGTACCCGGTACGCAAAGAAGAAAGAAACAAGCCGGTCTTTTGGTCGGCTTGTTTCTTTCTTCTTATTCTTCTTACGTCTTACTCAAATAACATAATAACTTAGACAACCATGCCGCTGACGTGGCACCAGCAGAAGGATAAAATATAACGTACGGGTACGGTTTCGATCGGCCAAAGGTCCGTCAGCACCGAGTTTTCCGGCAAGTGAGCTGACAGCGGCAATGTATTTTCAGAATAGATACCCGGTACGCGGTATTAGCTGCCTCCATAAGCCCACGGTTTTTTGAATGCCATCGCCAGGATTTGATGCTTGCACTCGATCTCCAGCAGGCCCTGTCTGGCCTGCTCCAGAGTAAGTTCGGCGTTCATAATCTCAGTTTTTGTAGCAATCCCGACATCGTACTTGATTTTCGCTACACGCAAGTTCTCCTCGGCCAGGCGCACGCTTTCCTTGGTGCCGGCATATTGTTCTTCCAATTGTTTGGCCGAGTAATACATCGTCCTTAACTGCTTGGCCAGCTGGTCCTTGACGTCGCCTGCGGCAACTTTAGATTTTTCCACATCTATTTCCTTGACCTTGTACGGCTCGCCGGCACTTACATTTGTAAAATCATACAGTCTCTTGGTCAACTCGGCCAGCTCGACACTTTGATTGGCCAACCATACGGTGGGGCTGGATGTTACGACAGCATTTATTTCAACGTCCAGATCACTGACATTCATCGGTGACAGCTCCGGGAGATCTACGAGCACCGGTCGATCCTCCGGCCACAGGCCTACTAGCTGATTAAATTTTTGATAGGCATCCTCCAGGGCTTTTTGAGCCGATTCCAGTGAAGTTTTCGCCCCGGCCCAATTTGTCTCGGCCATTACAATGCCGAGCGCGTCAACGGTTCCCGCCCTTTGTCCGGCGTAAGCCATTTGCTTGAGCCACTGCTTGTTTTTCAGGGTGATCTCGGCAACCCTTACTTTTTCCTGGCTCTTTAATATTTCATTATAGGCCTGGTAGACAGAAAGCACCACGGCATCTTCCTTGGCCGTATAGGTTCTCCTGGCCATATTCCGGCTAATTTCAGCCTGAGTCAGGTTTAAGATCCTGGATTCCGCATCGGAAGAAGGAACCGGCTTACTGGGTATAAAGTCGATTTTGTCGGCCAGATAATCCTTGACTTCACCGGCCCGATCCAGGTCCTTTTTCGCCTTCTTCAAAGAACTGTCCTGATAGAGCGCCCTTTCCACCGCCATCTCCACGGTGAGTTCCGGCGTCAGCGGCTCGCGGGCCACAGCCTGGTATGGAAACAAAGTTAAAATGAACGCGAACAGTGCAAAATATATCGCCAGTCGTCGCACTGTGATCTGCCTCCCTCCGCCAAACAACAATTTATTTAAGCTGATTAACTAATAACTGCCCTAAGTATAATTTCCAACCCAAAACGTGTCAAGCTAAAAATTGGCAGCTTTTCAATCCTTCTTTTCCACCGTCACGGCTTGCTTTACTGCATCCCACTGTACTTCCGCCCCGAGAGCCTCTGCAACCCAGCGCAGGGAGAGCATCGTCCGTCCCGGACTTACTATCTCGGGAGCTGCATCCATTGTCACCGGCGCATTATCTACGTACATAACCTTGCTGCCGATTAGCAATTTTAACATCCTGCTCCCGTCATTAATGGTCACGCTTTCTTCAGCGCCATTCCATTGAATTCCGGCATCCGCCACACCCAGTGCCCGGACCGCGTACCGCACCGGGAGGTAGGTGCGCCCGTCTTTCAGGTAAGGAGCAACGTCCATGTCCACTTCAACCCCGTTAAGCTCGAATTTTTCCTCTCCGATAACAAAGTTGGCCACGGTTTTAGATTCCAAAACCGGGGGAGGAGTGGGTTCAACGGGGGGAGTCTCAGCGGGAGCCGGTGTCTCCTCAACCTTTGGCGCTTCTGCTCCGCTGACCCTGCCGGGGAAAGCTTCTCCGCTGAAAAAGCCGGAGTTGGACGGGGCATCAAAGAGTACCGAGATCTCTCCGTTATATCCTCCAGGCACATAGACCCGCTTAGCATAAAGATAGAAGAAGCACTCCTGGCCCGGTTCCGGGTTTCCCGTGACTTCCATTCTGACTTCATTGTCACTCAGGCTGGTAAAGCTGAGCACAGGGTCGGAACTCTGGAAAAGACCGTTGTCGTTGCCGGAATATTTTTGGGGAACCTCAACATAATTTACCGTTCCGTACCGCATGTAGTTGTCCGTTGCCGTCACATCATTCCACTGACCCGTCGTCTGGGCGGCAGCATCGGCAGCGGCCTCATCCGCTTTCAAACCTGCAGTGGTCCAAATGAAATCCGAAGGAAGCCGAAATGTAACCACATCGTTTTGCTGCAGCTGGCCGGCCGTAAATCTCGCGAAAATAATCCCTAATTCGTACACAGCGTTATCCTTGACAACCGGCGCCTTGATTACCTGGTAGGACGAACCGGCCATGGCCGGGGATACCGCCGGCAGCAGCGCCAGCACGCCTAACAACAGCCCCAGCAGGAAGGAAATACCCCTTCTTCCTGTTTTCATCACTCACCACTCCTCTTATTTATTTAATCAATAAGAAAACAAAAACAGACCCCATGCTTTAAAGTTGGATTATCTTTACGAATAATCGACAATGTTTATTAATCAAGACGCTTAATGCTTTACTAGGTTAAGTATAAATTGCCTGTTTATGCTTTGTCAAGGGCATTTTGGTTAACAATCAAAGAGTAAGCTACGCTGCCGGGAGGCAAATATCCTTCTTTTTTAACTGAAAAAGAAAAACCGGACTCCGTAAGGAGCCCGGTTTTTTTATAACAACTTACAGAGTATTACTACAGGGTATCGATAGTCACGGTCTGGGTAGCGGCATCCCACTGGACATCAGCGCCCAGGGCCTGAGCAACCCACCGGAGCGGCAGCATGGTGCGGCCCGGGTCAACGATTTCAGGAGCGACGTCCATGCCGAACGGCACGCCGTTAATCATCAACGTGTTGCTGCCGATGACCAGCTTGACCACGCGGTCACCCTTGATAATAACAACGCTTTGCTCTGCTTCATTCCACATGATGTTGGCATCCACAACGCCCAGGGCGGTAGCTACGTACCGAACGGGGAGGTAGGTGCGGTCGTTCTTCAGGTACGGGGCAACGTCCGCAGTCATTTCAACGCCGTTCACTGTGTACTTAGTGTCGCCGATTACAAATTGGGCATTGGAGCTGTAAGAGCTGTCGGCCGGGGTAACAACCTTGGCGTTAACAGCCTTGGCTGCAGTGCCGGTTCTCGGGAAGATTTTATAGTCGCTGTCTACTGTGAAGGCCTTTTTCCCTTCAATCATAATGGCCGTTCCGTCATAGTCGTAGTAATCTTTAACTTCTGTCGGGTCGTTTACTTCGATCAGAGAGTCGCCCTTAACCTTCAGCTCGATATTGCCTTCCGGAACGGTCCGGTCAACAATGTACTTAATCCCGGTTACCTTGATTTTGCTGGCCGTGGAGCTTTCTCCTTTGACGTAGAACATTGCCATGTTGTCGTCCTGATCGGAGTCTTTAGCCAGTTTGACGCTTCCTACATCGACGTTCAGGTCGCCTTCAACAACTTCTACCTTGGGCTTGGAGGCGAAGCGCACGCCAACCGGCAGGTCGAGGGTGATCCACTTGTTCTTTTTAATTGCGCCGTCTTTACCTTCAGTGATGGTGAATTCGCCTGCTTCGTTCACGCTGCCGATCCTTACTTCCGGAGCAGCAGAGGCTTCAGCTGTGATCGGGGCAATGACCTTAGCAACGGTCAGTTCGCCGGTCAGGCCGGCAGTGCCGCCCACCTTGACAACCAGGTCGCCGGTCACGCCCGGCTCCAGGACTACTTCCATTTCACTGAGCACAAGCTCAGCGGCATCTTTGGAGGTTCCGGTAAATTCAAACTTCGCAGTCTTTCCATCGGTACCGGGGAAGCTCACCAGATCAATGCTCAAACTGCTGTCACTGTCGTCATCCACATCGCCCCAGCGGGCGTTCTCGGGAAGTTCCAGGGTCAGGGTACGGCCCTTGGTGATGCTTTCGGAAACAGATTCTTTAATGACGATGTCGGCAATGACTTGCTCCAACTGACCCGCGTAAACAGTCGGAACGTCGCCGTCTACTTTAATAGTGCTGTCATAAGTTCCGTATACGCCGACCTTTAACTCGGACGGGGTGATATCACTCTTACCGGAGATTTTCGCGATGATATCGCCGGTCTTGGCGCTTGTTTCATCATCAACAACAACATCAATCTTCAGTTCAATGCTGGTGGCCTTTTTTGTTCCCTCAAAATTGGCCAGGTTGAAGAATATTTCATCTTCATCAACTTTAAGCGCGCCATCATTTAATGCTTCTTCAAGGGTATTACCCTCATCGCCCCAGACAGTGTTGATTCTATAATCGGAACCCCAGACAAAACCGCTGGGCAGCCTGAACTTTAAGGATTCATTCTTACATTCAAAGGCGTCGGCGGTGTCCTCGGTAATCCGGAAAGTAACTTCGTCACTGTCGCTGAAGGAGTCGACGCTGCTAACGCTAACCGTGACCTGCCCGCCGGAAACGTAACCAACGGTTACAGAGCCGTCGGCAAAGCCGGAATCGCCAGGCGAATCAAAAACCATTTCGATGGCTCCGTCAAAGCCGTCAGCCACAAAAATGTTCTTGGGATAAATGTAGAAGTAGCAGTCATTACCACTGCTGGGTGTGCCCGTAACTTCCAATTTCACTTCTTTGTCGCTGATCATGGTAATATCAAACATGTCGACATCGCCGGCTAAGCCGTTGGTGTTACCTAAGTATTCATTCGGAATCTGGATGTAGTTTCCATTTCCTTCCCCGTAACGAGTGTAGCCTTTGGTGGGATCTTGGGGATTTTCTACTATTACGCCCGCCCAGTCTGTGCCAGTCATGCGCTTGTCTTTAGTGTTGGCCTGCGACCAAACAAAGTCGCTGGGCAGACGGAAGGTCATGGTGTCTCCCTTTTCCAGTCCACCAGCTACCACCTGGGCAAAAACCGTTCCCAGTGCTCTTACGGAATCATCGTCTACGTTAGGCGCCTGAAGAACCGTGTAGTTGGTAGCCGCTGCAGCGGGGGCCGCCATCGGCACCAGCATGCAAACCAGGAAAGACAAGGTAACTAAAATTGAGATTGCTTTTCTTTTCAGCTTCACGAATTTCCCTCCTAAACATTTTTTAAATATAAACCGGTAACATTACTACCGGTAAGACCGGTAAACCTGCTTTCATCCATCCCCCCTTGCATCAATAATGAGAGTATCTTAGTGTAAATGAACTGGAAGCACTGCTAGATCTGTGTGTGAATCTTATAATACGGAAGGTAATCAGCAAGACCAGGAAGAACAGCGCAAAGGAAACTGATTCCTGCCCAACCGTTTCTATCCTCAGCGTCTGCTACCTGATTAGTTAGACAACCGGTCTACGCTAAAAGTTCCCTCAGCAATAAAATTTTAGAGGATTTTAAAAATAAAAAATGCGCCAGGGTATGACACAGTTCACTTATTTTGCCTGGTTTTCAAAAGACCGGCGGGTTTTTTGCTTAATTTAAAAGATTTTTTTAAAATCAATACGAGCTGCCATTCAACCAAAAGTCCCGAACCTTTGATTTGATAATCCGACAGTTCTAGATCCCCGCTTCTATTAAATAGAAGATACTGCTAAGACAGGTCCGATTGCGCGTGCGGTCTACATATGTTATTATCAATTATAGTTAACCAATGAAACAATTCTTTTGTAAACCGTTATGTTTAAATATATTGTGCAAAATATTTACATAGAGCCTCCCGTGGCCGGAACTTTTCCGGTCTACCTGTGTCTAATTAGGTAAACGGGGGGATTCTGTGTTATCAGGAGTGGCTTCCCGTGAATGATACCAGGCTACTGGTGAGAAAAGCTCAATCGAATGACCTGAGTGCCTTCGAGGAACTGGTAAACCTTTACCAAAATAGGGTCTATGGTCTCTGCATCCATCTGTCCGGCAACCCTGATGATGCCCAGGACCTGGCCCAGGAAGCCTTTATCAGGGCCTACAAAGCACTGGGCAGGTTCCGCAACGAAGCTGATTTTGGGACCTGGATACACCGGATTACGGTGAACGTGTGGCTGAATATGCAGCGCAAGAATAACGGACGTCAGGCCGTTTCCCTGGATGAACCCTATCAGTCCAATGACGGCGGCAGCTTGCAACGCGAGGTGGCCGCCCTGGACGGCGACCCGATCCAGGAGCTGGAGGAAAAGGAATTTCGAGGACTGGTACGCAAGGTCCTGGAGGACCTCACTGAAGAGCACAGGGCCGTACTGGTACTGAGAGAGATCGAGGGATACAGTTACGAGGAAATATCGCGCATGCTGAACTGCTCATTAGGTACGGTTAAATCCCGGCTCAGCAGGGCTCGGGAAGTTATGCGGCGCGAGTTGACAAAAAGGTCGCGGGAGGCCGGAGAGGATCTACCCGCAGCCAGGGAGAGCAGGTGAGAAGGATGGATTGCCGCAAGGCAGAATATTTGATTACACAACGCCTTGACCAACTCCTTTCAAAGGAAGAGGATGCCGCGCTGGCGCAGCATCTGGCGTGTTGCGACGCTTGCGCCTGTGAGCTTGCGCTGCAGGAGCGGCTTTCCACGGCGTTACGGGAAATGGGCCGGGAGGAAATAAAAGCCCCGGCAGAGTTAAGTTCTCTAATTATCAATAGCCTCGGCCCACAACGGCGGAGCGCGCTGGTCCGGCTGCCTGTAGCCTGGCGGAAGGCCGTTGCTGCCGCGGCGACCCTGCTGCTGCTTGCGGGCGGTTCGGCGGGCGTGATGACCGGGCTGAATATGGCCAACAACAACGGGAAAACCGTTGCCTTGGAATCACCCGCACCAAACCTTGCCATAGATAACAGCGACGCCTATGCGCCTCCCAATAATACAGAAGGCGGAAACAATGCGTCCCCGCCGGTTGAAACGCCTGCGCCCGACGGCACAGACAAGCCCGACGGGACCCAGGCCGGAAGCCCTTCCCCAAACATCCCGGGTCATCAACAAACCGGAGATATAAATAGTGGAGGGGAAGGCGTCATACCCGCCGCCACTCCAACCGGCAGCAAGACGGGCGCACCCGCGCTTGCCGCAGGCGGGGAAAGGGCTCTTCTGAGCGACGGGATGAAAGTAAGCAGTACGGTACTAAAGGTATCTGTCGACAACCTCACCAGCGCTAGAACCAGGGCGGCTTCACTGGCCGCAGGTGTCGGAGCTTCGGCTCAGGTTTTTCCGGAACAGGCCGGCGGAAAAGCGGTGCTGGTGATGCGGCTCACTGTTGCTTCGGACAAGGCCACAAACCTGCTTGCAGAACTGTCCGGACTGGGGATACCGTTCCACAAGCAGGATGAAAGTCGTGATCTCACACCTCTTTACAACGAAACACTGGTCCAGTACAACGAACTCCTGGAGCGCCGGGGTGCGGCCACCGATAGCAGCGAACAGCGCCAACTGGAAATTCAAGCCGCCTCTTATAAACAGTTGCTGGACGCCTGGGAAGCGGAAGCGGGCAAACAAGTGATTAATCTCTGGCTGGAGAACAAATAAAATATTAAGAACATAACAGAGAGCTGACAGAGCGGAGCCGGATCTAACACCGGCTCCTTTTTATTGCCAGGTACTTCTTTCTTAAAAAGTTGCTGGGGTTTACATGTTATAATATGCCAAAGTATCTTTTCGAAAGTTTTTAGAGGTGTTAAAAGGAGGTGAAACTGTTTTTAATAATTAAATTACGAAAGGATGAAGGACCGTGAAAAACATTAAAATACCCCTGCTGCTCGGGGTCCTGCTGGCTCTTCTCTTAACAAGCCTGCCCGCCTGGGCGGCCTCTACCACCGTCTGGCAGAATCCTGACAGCCTTTCCGTTGATGAGGCAGGTTTCCGTCTGGAAACACCGGCTACGATCAGTGACAGGGCCGTCAAGGTTTCTGTTGAATTACTGGATTCCAGTAAAATCCCCCCCACGGACGAATTTTTTGTAACTCGTGCCGTCAATATTGAAATGGTCAACGTAGACAAAGTTGTCGTTAACTGGCTGTCAAAACCGGCACGGCTTGTTTTCTCCTTTGACGGGATTGATCATAAAAGGGCAAGCCGGCTGAATACCGGCCTGTCCCTGGGATACTTTAGGATAGGCTACTGCGGACCTGGAGAAAACAACTGGGTCGAGCTGCCTTCCCAGGTGTTCTGGAATGGCAGCAAGGGGGCTGTCGAAGCGGAGACCACCCGGGGGGCGGGCCGGTACGCGCTGCTGTGGTCTGATCAGCCCGGTGCGCAGCTCAGCCCGATTGCCGGAGGCATCCGCCTGATGGTCAATAACGTCCCCGTCCAGTCCGAGCTCCCCCCTTACATTAATGGCGGTCGAACGATGGTGCCGCTGCGGGTTGTGGCCGAGAATCTGGGCGCCCGGGTGGAGTGGGTTGGTTCGGAAAACCGGATTGACCTGGTCAAAAATGTAGATAAGGTCCAGCTCTGGATCGGCAAACAGGTTGCCCTGGTCAATGGCCAATCTTTGCTTCTGGATGTGCCGCCGCAAATAACGGGCGAGCGCACCTTTGTGCCCCTGCGTTTTGTTGCTGAGGCGCTCGGCGCAAAAGTATCCTGGGACGAACTGACGCAAACTGCAAAGGTGCTCCGCTATTAAATATCCATGACAACTTATTGCGCCGGTTCCGGGAGGCGTCGGCTCACCACGCCGGCGCTGATCGTTTTCGTCAAACTTGCCGCATCTGCCTGTTTATCTTTTAGAATATCCGCATAATGATTATCGCAATAATTTAGCAGACGTTCGAGAACCAGGACCATCTCACCGGCAGAGATCGCATCCGCCGGCGCGAACGTACCGTCCGGCCGGCCGCGTAAAAGCCCCACTGCGGTTGTTTCTGCCACGGCCGGGGCGGCCCAGGCCGGTATGCTTGCAAGATCCAGATAAGGATCCATCGCAGTCTGCCGGGCTGCAAACCCGAGATCACGCAGAACGGCGGCAAGGATAACCGCAGCCTCGGCCCGGTTCAGGCTGCCCCCGGGGACAAAGCTGCCGCTGGAGTTCCCCTTGAAGATACTCCTCGCCTGAACCTCCGCCACGGCATGGCGAAATCCCTGGGGAACCGCTTCAGCGTCGGCAAACTTGATGCTCACTTCAGCGTCCGCCGACCAGTTCAAAATCCCTGCCAGCACGGCCGCGGTTTCCACCCGCGACAGCGGCGTGTCGTAGAAACGGTTCAGTTTTTTTCCATCATTGGCCGGGAGGTTCCGGGACTGGGCCAGGACGTCAGCCATAACCCCGGAAACATAAGCGTTGACGCTCCCGCTCCGCTCCGGAAGCCTTATATTCCTGCCGCTGACACCTCCGGTCCGCGGATCTACGGCCACCAGAGTGTAGGATTCTTCCTCGCTGCCTGGCTTCCTCGAATAATTGAACCGGCCCTCTTGATCCACGGGAATCTTTTCCAGGGGGCCCCCTGCCCCCCTCAGGTAAACATTGGAATCCGCCCCGGTCCTGCCGGTAAGCACGACCTGCTCCCGCAAGGGGAGCGCTGAAACAAGGAGCGCCGGCGGCCGGGCGCCGGCGCGCGCGTTAACGGAGATCAGCACATTATCAGCCGGCAGAATGGCCGCTGCATACTCCAACTCAACCTGCTCACCGGAACGCAAATCTCCTGGTTCCACCGGGTAGCCGTTTATAAAAAACCGAGTGGAGCCGGAAACAAGGTACTCCTTTTCTTCTACGGTGGCAACCCGCCCGGTTCCGGCGTTGTATTCCATAAAACGGCCCTTCTCATAAAAGGTCTGCGCCAGATCGAGCCGCCAGACCTCCCTTGAATCCGGGTCGGTCGTAATCCGGATCCGGCTGCCCGCAGTAACGGCGTCTGCCGTGGCGCGGGCGCCCCAGCGGTAAACCACAACCTCCGGCGGCAGGTTCAGAGACAGATATTGACCGTTGTCGTTCAATAAATAGAGCGTTCCGGTTTTCCCGGCTAAGTTAATGGCCTTGCCGTAAAATACCGTGCTATAGGCCACCAGCCCGATAGCCTCTCCAGTGTCCGGCAGGATCATCAGGGCCACATAGTCTCCGGGCTTGATGGCGCTGAAGCTTGCTTGCTCCCTGTCCTTTTTCACCGGCGCTCCCGTTAAAAGCCGGTAAGCGGCCCCACTTTCAAGCTGAATTTCACCAGCGACGGTTTTGCGCACCTTGCCGAGGGCCACCTGCCGCTTCACCGCCAGGTACTGCACTTCGCCGCTGGAAGGCGCAAGATGCAGCCGTACGGGCATTCCCGGAAGGACTTCTTCCAGCTCTTCCAGCGCCCCGGTTCCAAAAGGCAAATCCTCTGCCTGGGCGTTGACATAATTATCTTCATAGGAGTAAACGGCTTCCGGCGGGATCCGGTAGGACTCACGGCCCCCTCCCAGGTATAGTTTTTTCTCCCCGTTTTCCTTGCTTACAGCTGAAACGACGCCCTCAAGCTCGGTATAGGCCACGCGCACCTGGTATATTTTCTGGTCAACCGGGTTGATCACCCCGCCGACCTCCACCCCCTGGGGCAGGCTGCCCGGTGATGCTGTCTTTCCGTTGACCAGTATGTCGTTTTCATCTGCAGCCAGGTAGCCGCCCAGCCTTTTGGCCGGGTTCAACTCTGAAAAGATGAAACCTTCCGCTGTCTTGATAGCCTTGACCCCGGCCTCCCGCCACATCTTAGCTACCACGTAGACCCGCTCCAGGGTCCTGTAAACTGCCGCGCCGGGGAAAAGGTGGCCGGCGTCTGCCGGCGCCAGACTATCGTTGACCAGGTTCACCACCGGTTCCTCGGCTGGTTTGAACGTGGATCCGTCCGCCAGGGTGACAGACCACTCGTTTGCTTTTTTGATCAGGCTCTCGGTTGAGGCCTGGCCCCAGACCAGGGCGTAGTCCTGGGCTGGGGCGACGCTGCCGCTTACGGCATTGCGGCGGATAGTTGCTCCGGATACTCGCACGATATATTCCCCGGTCTGGAGCGCCGGGAGAATCACCTGCTCCACGTTATTAATCCTGTCCGGGGCATTCTTGCCAAGAAAGTGGTTGCCGTAGTAAGTGCTTCCGTCGGGCGTCTCGACAACGAGGTTGAGGTCGTTGACCAGGGTCTGAGCGCTGCCCGGTTCAGCCGGCGGATCGGTCCAGGCTAGAGTGGCCTTAAAAGGAGCCGATTTATCTGTAACATGGTACTTGAATATAACCTCGCTGCCCTGTGACACCCCGGCCCACTCGTCCGTAAGCTGGAAGGCGCCGTCATTCAGCGCAATGATCGTTCCGGCCAGGTCCATGGTGCCGAAGCCTGCCTCTGAAGGACCCCCCGTCAGGGGGCGCGAGCCGTTAATCAGAGCAGCCTTAACCAGAGCCGCGGAAGGCGTGGAAAGCTTCAGGTCTTTCTTCAAGTATTCCTTTATAAGGGCAGACCCGCCGCCGGCGACAGCTGCTGCCATGCTTGTCCCCTGCATCCGGGTATACTCGGGGTAGCCCGACAGGTTTCCTTGCGTCAGGCGCGACCGCGCGGAAACCACCGAGGACGCAGGAGCGAGAAGCTCAGGCTTGATCCGCCCGTCCCCGGCGGGGCCTCGGGAGGAAAAATCGGCGGGCAGGCCGTTGGAGGCGGCACCGGGTGCAAAGGTCGGCCGGGGCAGCACGGAGGCCCCGACTACGAGAGCGTTCTTACTGTTGGCCTCGTCGGTAATGGTTCTGGAAGACGGACCGCTGTTCCCCGCCCCGAAGATCACGAGGAAGTCGGGATAGCTACGCACAAATTCGTCCACCTGCGAGGCGGATTCCCGGTAGGCATTGGGGCCGCCCCCCCAACCGTCCACATGCACCCGGGCGCCCGCCGAATAAGCCGGCCGGAACAGGTCGGCCAGGTTGGCCGGGGGCGCCGGTTTGCCGTCTTGATCCAGGATGGCCTGGAAATAAATGCTGGCGCCTGGCGCGACACCGCGGAATTGTCCGCTGGAAGCCGCCCCGGTCCCCGCAATTGTCGCGGCCATGTGGGTGCCGTGTCCGTCCGGGTCGTCCGGGTCGGACCGTCCGGCCCAGGACTTTAACATCACAACCTTTGGCATTTTACCGGGTATACTCTGAAGATCCGGGTGGATCTCATCCATTCGCCCAAGATCCAAACCGCTGTCCGCGACAGCGACGATCTGGCCCTCCCCGGTCAGGCCTCCCGGCACAATGAAGCCCGGCGCACCTACCGCCGCAGCGCCTGTAATGTCCCGGGCACGATCATTCAGAAACGAAACAGAATCCTGATCCGAGCTGCTTACAGGTGATACCCGCTCATACTCTAAGGTTGTAGTTAAACCCTGATATGTATGGAACAGAAAGCAAGGCGACGCCAGGAAGATCAAAGCCAGGAAGACCGGTAACACCAGGATCTCAAAAAAACCCTTCACCTTATGGCGTTGTTTAAAAAACCGCATAAAAAACCCCCAGAAGTCTTTCGATAGTAATAGCTGGCTGCTCATAAAAACTAGCTGCCTATACCTTCGACAGACTTTTGGAGTTTTCCTTTCAAAGCTGAAAAAATAGTTAACGAAGTTAACCTTATTTGGCATAGAAATCATCTGGATTATTAACTAGACGATTTTTTTTAACCCCTTCCCCTTGCCGGCTGCGCTGAGCACACCAATAGTAGACAGGGCAAGGCCTGTTCCCTTGGACACGCAGGAAAGGGGATCTTCCGCAATATACACCGGAAGACCGGTTTCCTTGCTGAGCAGCCGGTCAATCCCGTCCAGCAGCGAGCCGCCGCCGGTCATGATAATACCCTTGTTGATAATATCTGAAGCCAGTTCCGGAGCGGTGCGCTCCAGCACCTCTTTGACACTGGCGACAATTAAATCCAGGGTTTCTTTAATCGCTGCATACACCTGGCTACGGGTAACGGTGACAGCTCGGGGAAGCCCGGACAGCATATCCCGGCCCCTGATTTCCGTGTTTTTATCAATAGCGTCCGGGAGATAGGCAGTGCCGACCTCCATCTTCAGCTCTTCACCGGTACGCTCGCCGATGGCCAGGTTGTACTCCTTGCGGATATACCTGACAATAGCTTCATCAAATTTGTCCCCGCCAACGCGCAGCGATTTACTGCAGACAATCCCGCCCAGGGAAAGAACCGCAATGTCGGTCGTCCCCCCGCCAACATCAACGATCATTGAGCCGCTCGGTTGGGATATATCCAGACCTGCCCCCAGGGCAGCCGCCAGGGGTTCCTCAATCAGGTGCGCCTCCTTGGCCCCGGCCTGGATGGCGGCCTGACGGATAGCACGCTCCTCAACACCGGTAACACCCGATGGAATACAGACCATGATGCGGGGCCGGAAAAAGAACTTACAGCCACCGTCAGCCCTGCTTATAAAATAGCGGAGCATTTTCTCGGTTACATCGTAGTCCGCGATCACCCCGTCCTGCAGCGGCCGGATAGCAATAATATTCCCGGGTGTGCGCCCCAGCATCCTGCGAGCCTCGGAGCCCACAGCGATCACTCGCCCACTGTCCCTATCTATGGCTACGACCGAAGGCTCCTGAAGCACGATTCCCTTCCCTTTAACATAAACCAGGGTGTTCGCAGTGCCCAGGTCGACCCCTATATCGCTTCCGCCTAACATAAGCCTGTCCCCTCTCAAATCAAAAAAATAAGCCCGTCCATTTCCCTTCCCTGGAAATAATTTCAAGGGCCGACCATCCTCTATTGGTTTGTCCCATTTCAACATATGTTACATTCTACTAAAATTATCAAAATCCTTTATGGAGTTTGTATTTTACGCCAGATCTTTATATTTTCTCCGGGTGGCCTCCCCGCCCCGAAGGTGGCGCTCGGCTTTATTGTACTCAAGGATTGTTTTTATCTCCTGAGCAAGCTGTTTATTGAGAGATGGCAGTCGTTCGGTCATATCTTTATGCACGGTGCTTTTGCTCACCTGGAAAACCTGGGCCGCCTGCCGGACCGTAGCCTGGGTTTCCAGGATGTAAGCGCAGATATCAAGTACGCGCTTTTGGATGTATTCCTGCATTGCCCAACCTCCCGATTTTGGAAGTTGGAAGTTGGATCTGAAATATTATTACAAATGATTTGCTGCCCCTGAAAGCCAACTTCCTTTTTAGATATATATGCGTTTGCAGAGGAGAAATGCGTTTGTCACAAAAGAACCTCTTTAGAAGGTATTTCCTTGAAACAACAAACTAAATTCCTTAAACAGGCCGGAATGACTATTTTTAACCTTTGACTTACAACC
>ENA-UOOH01000342-UOOH01000342.1-fermentation-metagenome-genome-assembly--contig:-NODE-342-length-55640-cov-4.781776_pt1 | contig 55640 bp, 50 predicted proteins | sample MGYA00245778_ERZ724025 | MGnify/ENA primary metagenome ERZ724025 (study PRJEB28704, sample SAMN03018313) | fermentation metagenome | biome: anthropogenic terrestrial biome; feature: soil; material... | reverse complement strand
AGGATGATAATTACAGAACCTATACGGAATACACCACGATCATCAACACCGACGCAGGCAAGAAAAAGACCATTGTGGAAAAGGACAGCGGGCGGGATATGTACGATTACCTTTCCGTTGGTGACAGGGTGCGGTTTCATCCAAGATTCGGTACATACGAAAAATATGATAAATCCAAAGACCGCATTATCTACTGCAATGTCTGCTCCATGATGAATCCCATACAAAATGACCGTTGCATGAGGTGTAACAACCTGTTATTCAACAAATAGGGTTGGTGCAGGTCTTGCTCTTTTTTGGGTTTTTGTATGGATTTCTCACGATTGCGTCAGCCTCTCTTGAAAAACTACTAATATTGGTATATAATCTAATATGTAAAATTATGATTTCCGGGAGGTTGGAGCGGTGAAAGACTACATCTCCGTTCGGGAAGCGTCCTACAAGTGGGGTGTGTCGGAGCGGCGTGTCAATCAATTCTGTACTCAGGGGCGCATCCCCGGCCTGACCCGCTTCGGGCGCTCCTGGTGTATACCCGCAAACGCGGAGAAGCCGACTGACCCACGAAAGAATAAACCCGTCAAAGGAGGGACCTGACATGCAAACAGACAACACCGAGACGGTTGCCATTGGTACAAGCACCTTGCTCAGACGTATTCTAAAGACATCCAATCTCCGCAGCTTTCTTGACCAAAATGCGGCGTCAATGACTGTTCCGACCTTCGTTGAATATTTAGATAGACTGTGTAGTGAGCGCAACATGGTGCGGGAACACGTTATCCTTCGTGCAGGGATTGATCGTGGATTTGGCCATCAGCTCTTTCGGGGTTCAAGAAAACCGTCGAGAGATAATGTGCTGCGTCTGGCAATCGGCTTCGGGCTGGATGTGGAGGAAACGCAGGAGCTTTTGCGTGCTGCCCGCAGAACGCGGCTATACCCACGTTATAAACGGGATGCCGCAATCATATACGGCTTATCCCATCACAACACGATCATTGAAATACAAAGCTCTCTGAGCGAAATGGGGATGACCCTGTTAGGAGGCGAACGGCATGAACACACAGAAAGATAAGCTGGCCGCCGAATATGACGAGAGGCGCTATCCTCCTGACTTCCTTGCCCGCTATGAGATTTTGGAGGGGCTTTCGGTCAAGCCGGAATGCGAAACCGTGTATGTGAAGGATAGGCAGTCCGGGAAGTTTGCCGTAGCGAAATGCTACATGGATAAATCCCTGCTGTCACGAGAGGACGAGGGCCGTATATTAAGCTCTCTGCGGCACGATGGTCTGCCTTGCTTCCTCGGCGAGTATGAAAGCGATACTGTGCTTTGCGTCGTCCGGGAGTATGTACCCGGCGTGACATTGGCGGAGCTTTTGGAGGAAGCGCCGCTTTCAGAGCCGGAGGCGATGACGGTGCTGCTCCAGCTCTGCGACATACTGAGCTATTTGCACAGCCAGTCCCCGCCTGTCATCCACCGCGACTTGAAGCCGCAGAATATCATTCTGACTGACGACGGTAAGGTAAAGCTCATCGACTTTGGCATTTCTCGCGTGTATGATGCGGCGGCAAAGAAGGATACTGTTTTCTATGGAACACAGGAGTTTGCGCCGCCGGAGCAATACGGTTTTTCGCAGACCGATCAGCGCACCGACCTGTTCTCTCTCGGCGTGGTGATGGGCTACATATTGACGGGACAGACCGACCTTGACGCGGCGGCGGCAGCGATCAAGAACAAACGGCTGTCGCGTATATACCGCAAATGCACCGACTTCTCCCCACGCGGGCGCTACGCCTCTGCGGGAGAACTGAAATCCGCTCTGCTTCGCTCAGATGGAAGGCGTCAGAGAGCGGCGGCGCGTACCCTTACGGTCTCGCTTCTTTGCATCCTGTTCCTCTGCGCCGGTTTTGCTATTGGCCGTTATACCGATGTGCTTTCCCCGCCGCCTGCCGGCGTTCAGTTTATCGAGCCGCTGATAGAGCAGGCCGTCCGTCTCCAGCTTGGAAAATCGGGCGACGAGCTTATAACAGAGGAAGAATTGCTCTCCGTCACCGAGCTGTATATCTTCGGCAGTGAGGTCATTGCCAAAACAGAAGAAGAAATGAATGAAATATCTTACGGGCTGTTTGCAGAAAACAGGATGAGTACCGGGTCTATCAAATCTTTGTCCGACCTTGTTATGCTTCCGAATCTGCAATGCGTTGCTGTGGCGATGCAGCAGGTGGACGACTTGACCCCTCTGGCTTCGCTGCCGCAGCTCCGGGTAATCATCGTCAAGAACAATCCCATTGAGGACATTTCCCCACTGTACGGCTTGAAGCGGCTTGAAAAGCTGTCGCTGTTCGGCATCCTTGTCAGCGACTTTTCACAGCTCTCATCCTGCCCACGGCTGGTTGATTTAGATGCCGGTGCGACATTGGCGCGCACTCCGGCAGCCTTTGCGGGGCTGGATATGCTGACAAATCTCAATCTGTATCAGCTCACGTTTGATACATTGGACGGCATCGAACAGCTCCGGCGTTTGAAGTTCATTCAGCTTAGCGGCGTGGTAGACGGCGACCTTTCACCACTCTTGATTTTGCCGGAGTTAGAAACTGTTCTGCTGGGAGAAAGCCTGCGGGATAACGCGGAGGAAATCAAAGAACAAGCGCATTTTACGTTTACATACGAATGACCAGCAAACGGCTTGAAAATGTGCGGGCCTTTACAACTCGCACATTTTTTATGAAAGTGAGCGTTTTGCTGACCTATTGGCTCTTTCGTCTTGCTATACTGTCTATGTCAATGACATTTTACCAATCCACAAGACACAATTGACTGAAAGAGGTTTGCGATATGAAAAGCGGAATCAGAAAGATACTTGTTGTCACTCTGGCGCTTGCCCTGTGTTTCAGCATGATGCTCCCGGCATACGCGGCCGCTCCAGAAGCGGAAACAAAGGCGGCGGCGCTCAAGCAGCTTGGCCTGTTCATGGGCGTGTCGGACACGGACTTTGCCCTTGACCGTGCGCCGACCCGCGTGGAGGCGCTCGTCATGCTGCTGCGGACTTTAGGCGTGGAAGATGACGCTAAAGCGTCTACCGCCACACATCCGTTTACCGACGTACCCGGTTGGGCAGACAGCTATATCGCATACGCCTATGAAAACGGTTTTACTAAAGGCGTGTCGGATACCAGCTTCGGAAGCGGCGACGCGGATTCGGATATGTACTTGACCTTTATGCTCCGGGCGCTTGGGTACAGCGATACGGACGGTGATTTCGTCTGGAATACGCCGGATACTCTTGCAAAGGCCGTCGGTATTTTGCCCGACAGCGTAAATACAGCCAGTTTCATGCGCTCCGATGTTGTGCTTGTCTCATGGACTGCGCTGGGAGCTTATCTAAAGGGCGGCAGCCAGAGCCTTGCCGACAAGTTGATGGCTGACGGCGCCTTTACGAATGAAGCTCTTGAAGCGGCCACAGCCAGCGTTGGAGAGACGAAGCCCGTGCCGGTGTCTGTTTCCTCTCTTGACAAATTACAGGAGGCATTGCAGACGGCAAAGGTTATCAACGTGGATACTTCCGGTACGCCTCTTGTCATCACCGGGGAGCTTACGATACCACAGGGCGTCACCGTGGTGGTGAACCGCGGCAGTGATTTCTATATCGAGGGAACGCTGACGAATAACGGAACGATAAAGGTCATGGGCGCTGATGCCGTGGTTTCCGCAGACTTCATCAATTACTCCGTTATGGCCGTGCGGAACGGCGGCAAGGTGATAAACAACGGCGCGTTGGCTCTGGAGGCGTCAATTCTCGCCGATGATGTGGATCGCGGCCCCGTGGGTGGTCAGCTTCGTATCTTTGAGGGTGAGTTTCAGAATAACGGCTCCGTGTTCCTGAAAAAAGGCGATATGAATACCAAAGGCGGGATGCTGGCCGTCATCGAGGGTACGTTTACAAACGACGGAACAGTGATCGCAGACGGTTTCCAAATCGACATTGCATCCTCCTTCGTCAACAACGCCGGGGCTGTGGTTATCAACAACAGCTATGTCTCCACCGAAAAGGGCGGCAGCTTCACCGGCGATGGAAAGCTAACCGGCTTTCCGATAGTCGAATAATCTTTATCAGGGCAGCATGGATAAAAAGCATCTGTGCTGCCCTGTTCACTACGTTAATATACCCAAAGGTTCTTTTTGTGATATAATGAGCCGATATAGTATGCTCTAATAGAGCCAATAAAGGACGCCGCGAAAGGACGGGCAGATATGGCAACTCCGAATAAGAATTTGAAAGCGATTTTTGAATATCTCGGACTTACCAATCTTGCAGTGGCAAAGGCGCTCGCTATCGACCCATCGCTGATAAGCCGCTATCTCTCCGGCCACCGTCAATTTAAGGTAGCAAGCCCTCAGATGGACGCCATCGCGGATTATATTCTGACCAGCAGCAAGCGCGCGCAGGATGTGGAATGGCTCAAGGAACGATTCACGGAGGCCGGACTGCCGACAGATATGTCTACTGTCCGCAGTTTCAAGCAGAACCTCATTCTGTGGTTGGCGACAGACGGGGATATTCTTCGTCGCTCTCTCGGTTCCGCGCCCATCACAAACATCCAAAAACCTGCAACGCCGCAGACAGTATTCAACAGAACACACGGCGCTGCAAAGCACGGCTATCTGGAACTCTTGTTTGCGCTGGAGCCGATTTTATCGGCGCAGAAGCAAGGGGAGACAATAGATATATTCCTCTCCAGTGACCGTATCAGGACGATAATAAACGGGGATATTTCCTCCCTGCTGCAAAATACATTAGCCAAGCGTGATCTGCACATCCGCATGGTCGTCTGCGTGTCCGGCGATACGCAGGCGCTTTCGGAGATTCTTGACGCCTACATAGAGCCGATTGTCTCCGGCCACGTTCAGCTCCTTGTGGTGCATGGGCTGACGCAAACCGTGACGAATCAGCTCCACATGATATTCCCGGACGGCAACGCCGTCTTAGTTACCGAAACCATAGAAAACGACGCAACGCCGGTGTCGGTGTTCATCACAGACCCGGACTTTATCGCGGGGATGCAGCGGAGCTTCGAGGCTACCTCCCGCTTCGCTCAACCAATTTTGAATATTTACGACGATAATTACTCCCGCAATATCCTTGAAATCCTCTACATGGAGTTTTGTACTCCCGGTGCGCTGGACGTAGTGAAGGACAGCATCAATCCCATGTATATGCCAATGTCGGCCTATGACCGCTTTTTGAAAACACGCGGTCACGATGTGGATGAGTACACATGGCGCAGCACGGAGTTTGTGCGCTTCAAAAGCGGCATGGACAACAATCTGGAGCAGGGTGTGGAGTTCCGCGAGGTGCTTTCCCTGAAAAGGCTGAACGATATTGCCCAGCGCGGCCTTTGCCGCATGGCCGGTCTTTACTTCATGGAGCGAGGCTATATCGAGCTGGACGCGGAGGGCTGCGCGGCCATCCTAAAGGGATATATTGAGTATCTGGAAAATGTGCCGAGCTTCAATCTGTTGATCCTGGACGATATATCCGACCTTCAGCAGAATAGCTGTTGGCATCTAAAACAGGGGCGCAGCCTCTGTATCAATAACTGGCAAGCCAAAGACCCCGTGATGATCTACTCCGACCAGACCATGCTCCTGCGTGAGTTCGGCGCGCGCTTCGACGCTCTTTGGGCGCAGGGTGCGGGCGGCGTCGGCAGCCGCGCCAATGTGATGAGCATTTTACAGGATGTGACGGAGCGTCTGGAAAAGATAATAAGGCATGAGCGGCACATCTGCGAGGCTAATGAGGAGGCGACTCTATGAATTGCCCGTATTGCAAGAAACCCATAGGGGGCTATGTCGAGCTTGGCAGCGTTGAGTATTCGCGGGTGTCGAAGGGCTGCTGCCCGCATTGCGGCAGACCAATGCCTGACGGTTACAGGGTGGGCTTCCCAAAAGCTGAGAGGAGCGCACAACCTATCAGCCGACAGGCGTTCGAGAAACGGACAGCCAACAGTACCCTATACGGCTGTATGATGACGGTCGCTGGTCTGCTTGCGGGTATATCGTTTATCGTCGGCAACGCCATCGTGAGGCCTTGGATGAGATATACGGTTGGTATATTGTATATCATCGTTGCTTTCGTTTTTTCTTTTGTGTTCTATTTCGCGGGTAGAATGGAATTGAGCACCAATAATATCGGGAAAGACCGGGAGTATAACGCAGACTCCGTTTTTGGAAAGGGATGGCTCATCGCGTCGCTACTCGCAGACGCCTTAATGATCTATATCTCAATGCCAAATTACCCGCCTGTGAGAAGGTTTCAAATGATCTGCATCGCAGTATGCGGTTTGCTCCTGCTGTTGGCTATTCTAATTCGGCGCAAGCATGGTTAGTACAGACGAATGACCGCTACGAAGGGGGCGAGATTTTGAAACGCATTATATCAATCTTTTCATTGTTTGCTGGAATCGGAGTGATCGCGTACTGCGTTTATCTCGCGGCTGTCGGCAGCTTTGAAAACGGGTTTATGCTGCGAAATTTGCAGTTTTTCATGGTTGGCTTCGTGTTGCTCGCGCTTGGGATTTGGGGAATTACCAAGACCAAGCGAGGAACGGCCAAAAACCCAAAGCGCAGGTTCCCAAAAGCGTTAATCATCATTGGCAGTGTTGTTCTAATGCTCGTATTGTCAGTCGGAGTAAGTTTGCTCACCACGCAGTCGAATACCTCCCGTATCGACAAGGCGCTTCGTCCCTATATGCGTGAACAGTATTCCGAAACCGGCGCGGCGCTGCCGGAAAATGCAAGGTACATCCTCTATGACCGCGCAAAGGACACATACCAATACGAAGCGAGAGATATTCTTGCAGGCTTTGAAGGCAATCCTGATAAGGTCAATACTGTGGTCGCTTTCCGAATAGGAACGGAACGCATTGGTTATTGGGAGGACTCCTCCGGCAAGAATGTGGCTGGAGCAACTGCGGAGAATATGATTATCGAGGTCATCCGGCTTTCGGATTGGGCGCTTGTAGACGAGCAGAGATTCACAGCTACCGAGTCCAGCTCCCGCCTCAACAAAAAGGGCGAAGTTTGGACATACGAGGTCAGTATTTACGATGATGAGATCGTACAATATCTAAATGGATTGTTTGATAAGTAAGGTCAATCACATGACAGCGTAACACGATAGGTCACCCATGCAACAAGCGCAGAAACAGCTATCAGGAGGATGAAACAATGGAGCTTCTTTGTAAAATCTTCGGGCATAAGTGGGTTTTGATTAAGCCTGCGCCCTATCAGACCTTCGGAAACTGCTTTTATCGCTGCAAGCGGTGCGGCAAGAGCCAGACGATGCACAAATGGCAACGAGTTCCCAATCGCTGCTACGATAAATGCGAGGTCTGCGGCGACATCAATAACTTCCCACACGATTACAAGGACGGCAAGTGCGTCCGCTGTGGAGACCCTGCCCCGCTACCCCGCGCGAAGTTGTCCTATGAGGAAAGCATGGCAAATTCCGACGAGGGAATTGGCAGCGGCGGCGTCCGTGGGGGCTGGTAAGCAGCGAGATATGACGCGGTGGACGAGATGGATAGCGGATATAGAGGCGGCCTGCGATAGCGGCTTTGGGTGGGGGGAATATTATGCTGAATCTATATCGCCGCTGGCGGGAGAAAAAGCTCGCTGCGCAGCAGGAGCAAGAGCAAATCGAAAAAGAGAAGCTGCGGCTTATGAGGGAAAAGCAGGAAGAATGCGGCTTGACAGGCCATAGCTGGAATTGTACGCACGAGGTGCAAGGCGACGGCGACCCCAATGTGGAGGGCTACATACTGATTACCCGGCGCACCTGTTCGATCTGCGGCGCGACTGAGGTTGATATTGAGCCTTACGACGATGATGAATAAAAACGGTACAATGAAAGCGGGTGTTCCCATGAAAAGAACGATTTTGTCAGCGATTGCTTTGTTGCTCTGCCTGACGCTCTGCGCCTGTTCCGGCGATCAGAGTGTGGCCGCTCCATCGAATGAGCCGACCTCCGCTCCCTCGCAGACCGACGCACCGTCTCAGTACGTCGAACCAAGCCCGGATTCCGATAGCGAACCGACAGCGCCTCCCACTCCCACTGAGCCGGAGGAAAAAGAAGCGGAGTATCCCTTTGAAGATAACGATGGGCGAATCCATCATCAGATATACATAAACGGCGAGCTGGTCGACACCGATCATGATGCCTACACCTACCCAGATGAACCGAAAGGCGCGTATTACCCCATTGTGGAGACTTTGGAACATCTGGGCGTTGAGTGCCTGTTCGACGAGCATCTGGAGGCTTTAACGACGCGGGTAAACGGTCAGGTCATCACCTGCAAGAGCGACAACAGCGATATTGTAGTCGGAAAAACCACACTTGGCGGCACAGCCCCGGAATACATCGACGGCTGCTTTTATGTGCCGAGCTACACCTTCATGCACCTGCTGGACGCCGTGGTGGACTTCACCGCTGACAGGAGCGGCGTTACGATTACGACGGATACGGCAATAGACGCCGAAAACTCAGGCATAAACGGACTTTCAATCTCCGCCGAGGCTGTTCCGGGCTTGGGTGAGGCGCTCTACACCGGCGCACAGGCTTGTCATAGCTGCGGCGGCACAGGGAGAGCCATCTGCACCTCCTGCTCCGGCACAGGCGGGCAGGCGCAGTATGTTCAGGTACGCGACCCCATAACCGGCAGCTACACCATGCAGAGCAACAGGGCTGTTTGCTCCCGCTGCGGCGGCGGAGGCCGCACGACCTGTCCCGTCTGCGGTGGCACGGGAAGCAGATAAATGAGCAGATATGTACTTCAAGGAGGCAAACGGTGAAAAAGCTGCACAAGTTGCTAATTTGGATACTGGCCGCGACTCTGCTTTTAGTCGGCGGCTGCGCGAAAAAATATGAGATACCGAATCTTGAAGCGAATCGTGATGCATTTTTCAATGTCTGGGATAGCGTTCTCCCAACGGAAAAGATAGAAAAGGACGTCTTGAAAAACCGGGCAACGGAATACCCGGAGGCACTCAACCTCGAAACTAACCCCAGCGTCCTGTCGGCGGAGGATTTCACCGGGCCGGTGTTCTGGCTGCGCGTGCCGGGGGAAACCTATATCAATCGTCAACAATACATCCCCGATATGACGCGGGAGGAATTTCTCACAAACGACGCTCTGCCGGATGAGCTGGAGCTTGACACCAGAGACTTGGAATATCTGCTGCGCGGCTATGACGGCGAATTTGCCTCCGAAGAAAAGCTGGCGGCCTTGCAGGATGGCGATCTTCCCATCGTCTACGCATTGATTGAATCAACCGGGTATCTGGACGGAGGCAAAACGTATTATTATCCGTCGGGCAACTCGGTAACACTCTATACTCCCACATGGCGGGTTTCTTATTACAGCTATCCAGACGGTGAGCTGCTTGCGTGGGAAACGGCGGATCGGCCCTACCAATCCGGCGAAAGCATGAGCCTTGACAATACCGCCTTGGATGTCAACGGCAAATGCGTGCTGACAAGGCGACAGGATGGATTGTTCCTTGAAGTCATGGATGAATCGTTAAAGCTGCTGGTTATTGATTAGCAGATGGAGACGTCATATCAGAGCAATAAAACAGAAGGTATTCAATGTGGGTATGCGAACGTGAGCGTGGAGGCGTCACCGTGCTTCCATCGCTTTCAGAAAATTAAAATCGGAGGAATGAACATGAAACGAATCCTATCGGCCTTGCTCATCGTCGTGCTGCTCTGCACGCTCACGGCCTGCTCAAATCAGCCTGTCGAACCGTCAGAGCCGCCGGAATCGCCACCGGCGACGTCTGACCCTGCGGAAACGCCGGACAACAGTATGCCTCCGGAATCCACAGCAGAGCCAACGCCGGAACCCACGCCGGAGCGGGAACCCTATGCGGCATTGGATATTCTTGAAGCGGAGTTTAATCCCTTCGGCATGGACATGCCCATCACTGTATTTGCGGCTTCCTTCAATAAGGGCTCAGACAAAATGGAGGGCAAAGCGCAGTTTGTGCTTTCCATGACCGGCAGCGGAAATATGTTCGCCGTCGTCGCCTACCAAGCGGACGTAGCGGGGCTTGGGCTTGACGACGCCGGGAAAATGGAGCTTTTGGACGAGTATGTTGCAAACGACGGCTTTTTGGAGTTTACGGGCAAGGACGGACGTATCGTTACGATAAAACGAGCTGATCCAAACGACGACCGCTATGAATATGTAGAATCGGACGGCAGCCACGGCATTTCGGGCGCGGGCTGCGTCGTTGAGCTGACGTATAATATTCCCGACGCCGATATTGAGAAGTACACGCAGCTTGTGCAGGATAACTACAGTGTGGATGCTCTATCTCCCATTGCTGACTATTTTGACACCGCAACGGATTTTGCCGAGTGCGGCATAACTGTCAACGTCTATAAGGATGAAGCCCGCGCCTACGCTGTCTATTATCTACCCGACGTCATCTCCGTTCAGCAGATCATGCAGGCAAACGGAGATGCCAAATGGTGGGAGTGGGACGGCATGACGCAGACAGCCTTGATGTATGATAACATTGAAAGCAAGCTGACCTTTGACACCGAAGGCGGAGCCATAACCGTTGAGCAGCTCCAAACGGAATTAAGCGTGCGGCCCGCGGCGGAAGGCTCGCTTACCGCGCTTGGCTTTGGCTTTGACGACGCCGGAATGTGCGGCGTCTTTGAAGATCGTGAGCCGCATTATATCTCCGTCGCCATTGCGAGGCCGGAATGGGGCGAGTTTAACGAGGACTGGAACATCGAGTTTATTGATACCGCTATAAAAGGCTACAGCCTGCGTATCACCTATCACGCCAAAGATGGCAGGTATCACATATCGGTGGATAAGGACGGCGAGAGCTGCGCTTACGACTGCTATCCCGAAAAGGACGAATTCGGTTGGGAGTATCCCGACATTGAGACGGTACATCGGATGTTTGGCGACGCCTTTGATTCGCAGGGCAAGGAGCTGTACTATCCCGCGCTTGCTCATTTTGAACAGTTTGTGCAGGAACACTTCGGCATGAGCGCCCGCGAGCTTTACGCGGCGCCGAAGCAGTAATTTCTAATATATTGACGCAGAGCCGATAACCAGCGAACCTTACGGTCATCAGCTCTGCGTCAAAAATTATCTATAACGTGATGTCAGACAGAATCTCCACTACCCAGCTTATAATCGGCTATAAGCTCAAGACGGCTGCTGCGGCCGGTTTTCTTGAAAATGTTTCCGGCGTGGTACTTTACGGTGCTCTCCGTAATATATAGAGCGCCGGAGATCTCCGCGTTTGACATTCCCTTGACCTGCCGATATGCCTGTGCAATATAGGCCCTACCCGTCCATATAAAACCCAAACCGATGAGTGCGGCTATATAGTTATTCTCCACCCGTCCGAGAGATTTTATTGCTTAGCATATATCAATAGCCGCTGTTTTGTATCGACCTGTTGGAAACGAAAGCGCAGCGGTTGGAGTATCTTTCCGCTGCGCTTTCTTCGCTTCTTTTATGTACGCTATTCTTCGTCAGTTAACTCCTTAGTGTCCAGCAGGGCAGTCACCATAGCTTTTACCGCCCTACGATCTCGCACATCGCAGGTGTGGATAAGCCGGACGAGCTGGGCGTTATTCGAATCAGAGGTATTGGCTTCTGGGTACGCGATGATATCCGCGGAAGCACCTATGGCACGGATGATGCGAAAAACCACCTCTGCGCTTGGAGTTTTCTCGCCTTTTTCAATAGCCGACAGGTACCGAGTGTTGATATCAGCGCGCTCTGCGACCACTTCTTTGGTCAAATCAGCCTTAACCCTTTCGTCTCTGAGTTTGGCGCCCAGCCCGTTCGTTATAAGAGCCTCTTTTTTTGGCACTATTAGTTCACCTCCCGCTATAATTCTACAAGGAATGGCGAAAAGACGAAATGTTCTATATGAGCAGTTATTATATGCTCATATAGAGCCATCACCCGACGCGCCGGCTGTTAAAAAAAACGGCCGGTATGGCGGGAGTATTTTCATGCTTACAGTGAGCAACCCTCCAACCCGGCTGGATTGGAGGGTCGTTTTATGTTCTTTATCAGAGCATATCTGCTCCTTGCGAGCAGGCAAGAGTGATAGGCAGAGAACAAGCAGGGATTCGCAAGGCTAAATAGCTTTCAAAAAACAGCCAACGAAACCTGCGGAATCTTACGCCTCGTAAATGCTCTATTAGTTCCTAAAAATAGCACCAATAAGCGCACGGGCGCACAATCGGAGTTTTTCCGACTGTGCGCTTTTATATATGCGCCCGACAAGGCTGCCTCGTCTGTAGGCTGCCGCTCTCCTCCCGTTCTGACATTTGGTTTTCCACCCAAATGTTCAGAATAAGGAGGACAAGCTCTTGTATAAGAGATATTTCATTAAAAAGGACCCGAATTGCCGCAAAAAAGATATTGAGTGGATCGAGCTCAGCGGCAGGGAGTTTTACCGTTTCGTGAACGATCCGGCAAATAAGGACAGGCACTTCGTTGACATGGATGATGTGGTTTTGGAGAGCACATCCGCGCAGGCGCGAGAACACAGATCCAAGGTAAACCACAGCAACTATCTCAAAGAGCAGGAGGAAGAATGGAGCATTGTGTCCATATACGCCTTTGAGGGCGATGACGGTATGAGCGGCGAGGATATCATCGCCGACATTACGCAGGACGTGGAGGAAGCCGTTGTCTTACGCTTGCGGAAATGTGCTTTGCGCGAGGCGCTGCGAATGCTTTCAGCGGAGGATTACTTAATTGTTGAGCGCAGATACCTCTCTGATTCTCGTATATCTGAGGCGGAGATCGGCGCTCTTTTCGGCCTGACGCAATCCGGGTTGAGCAGGCGATTGAAAAAAATTCGCAGTTTTCTCAAAAAAGCAGTCATAGAATTCGAAAAAAGTCAGCAATAGAAAGTGAGGGGACAAAAATGGGCAAAGCCCATCGCATTGGCTCCCGTCGCTCCTTGAAAAACACCGCCCAGAGCGGTCATATCCGGCCACTGCATAACATCAACGGACGAGCCTTAACCGGGAAAGCGATGCGGAGGGTGCGCCAAGACCACCTGTGCGGATAGTCAGAGTATCCGCATAAAAGACGGCCAAATAAGGTGCCGAGCGGTTCCCACCCATCCCAAAACAGCTATGGCAAGCTGTGTCGCAATGCTCTCGTTCGCCTACAATGGTACCCCTGCCCAGCCACAGCCACACGCAATGGGGGCAGCTCGGAGAGATCCTCGGAGGGGTGAGATTCCCGGAGTGCGGCGCCCGCCGCAGTGCAGTTTGACCGCCCACGGCTCGGGAAGTAGTGTCGAATAGAGCCAGCAAAAGAAACCAAATGTCAAAAGCAGCAAAGGCCGTTCCTGATTTTCAAAAGATGACTGCTGAAATCATGGAACGGCCTTTGTTTGTTTTCTTATGCAACTGATATATGGAGGTGGTCAGGCTATGCAGGGAAACAGGCAGATCAATCGGGGCGATATCTATTACGCAGATCTGACCCCGACCATTGGCTCGGAGCAGGGCGGCATCCGTCCTGTGGTCATCATCCAGAACGATAAAGGCAATTTACATAGCCCCACGGTCATCGCGGCAGCGGTCACGGGAAACGCAGGCAAAAAGCTCCTGCCGACCCATGTACGGCTGGGCGATTCAGCCTGCGGGCTTTTTAGGCATTCCATTGTTCTGCTGGAGCAGCTCCGCACCATCGACAGGCGACGGCTACAGGAATATGTGGGAACGCTGGATGCGGATAGGATGAATATGGTTGATGCGGCGCTGGCAATCAGCGTCGGACTGGATATGGAGGCGCAACATGAACGCTGACATTAACTACTTAGGCACTCTTAAACTGCTTCGTCTGCTTTGCGATGCCGGGCTGATAACCAAAGCGGAGATGCAGAAAATCGCCGCCAGAGTCGCGAATCAGAGCGGCGCAAAAATCATCGTTTTTCCTTGACATTTCTTTGTTTTTCAATAGCTATTCGGAAGGAGTTGTGGTATTGTGTGTTGCTGAGGAAGGGGTGATATACCGTGAGCGAACACAAGCTGACCGAGGGCAATCTGGCGCTGAAGGAAAAGCACGTCATCGTTATAGGCACTGCCGAGAGGCCGCAGGCGCAGCAGCTTCGCGTCGCGGCATACGCCCGTGTCAGCTCGGACTCGACTGACCAGTTAAACTCCTTCGTCGCGCAGGTGAACTACTATACCACGCTCATCGCCGGCAAGGAAAACTGGACGCTGGCAGATATATATGCCGACGAGGGCATAACGGGAACCTCTGCCGCCAAGCGTGAGGATTTCCAAAGGCTTCTCTCCGACTGCCGCAAGGGTCGAATAGATAAGATACTCGTCAAATCCATCTCACGGTTTGCCCGCAACACAAAAGACTGCCTCGAAACCATCCGGGCGCTGAAATCCATCGGCGTCGCCGTTTACTTCGAGGAACAGAACATCGACACCTCTGCCATGAGCGGCGAGCTGCTCACCGCTGTGTTCGCCAGCCTTGCCCAAGCTGAAAGCGAGAGTATATCCAAGAATATGCGCTGGAGCTATAAGCAGCGGATGGGAAACGGAACATACATCCCACCTACATTGGCATACGGCTATGTCCTAAAAGATAAGAAAGTTGTTATTGATGAGAATCGGGCAAGCGTTATCCGCAGAATCGTGACAGAATACCTGAACGGAGCAAACTCGGATGACATTGCCGTCAGGCTGACTGCAGACGGTGTTCCCTGTCGATACGGCGGCACAAAATGGAATTCCACATCTGTCAGATACATCCTGACAAACGAAAAATACACCGGTAATTCGCTGTGGCAAAAGTATTATACGACCGACACGCTCCCGTACCAGCACCCTCGTAACAGAGGTGAAAAAGAATCGTACTTTGCAGAAAACACGCACCCGGCGATCATCACGACAGCAGAGTATGAGGCTGTGCAGGCGCTGATGGAGAAACGGCGGCAGATGCTATCCCCCGCTCAGAACATCCCATATCCGTTCAGGCAGAAAGTCTACTGTGGAAACTGCGGAACAGTCTTTCGGCGAAAGGTCGTCAGAGGAATTATTTACTGGGTCTGCATGAATCACGAGCAGCAAGGAAGCGGATGTGATATGACGCAGATTCCAGAGAGGGAAATACAAGCCGCCTTCCTTCGGCTGTACCACAAACTCAAAAAGCGCGGAGGGTCAATCCTGACCCAACTGATAGCTGACCTCCAGACAATTCGCAACAGAAAAATGCTCTGGAGTATTGACATCATTGAGCTGAACAAGAGAATATCCGAACTCTCAGATCAGAATCGAATGCTGACCGACATGAACAAAGTCGGTCTCGTCGATTCTGATATTTTTATATCCCGAACCAATGAACTGGCGGGACAAATCCGTGCCGCCAAGCAGGAGAAGGAGCGCATCATTGGCTCGGATAACGACGATACCATACAGAGAACACGGGAAGTGATAGAGCTGTTGGAGGCATCGCCAGATTTTATGCCAGACTTTGATGGCGAGATTTTCAGCGACTTGGTTGAATGTATAACCGCCATAAGCAATGACAAGCTGCGTTTCCGCCTGAAAAACTGGCTGGAGATCGATGAACCGATTGAAAGGACGGTGAGATAGTGTGAAGCAGCGCAGGCTCCCTTTTGGATATGAGATGGTGCAAGGGAAACCGATAGAAGCGCATGCAGAAGCCGAATTGGTGCGCTGGATGTTCCGCAGCCACTCGGAGGGCGCTTCCTACGACTCTCTGACTGCGGCACTGCGCCTTCAGGAGATACCCTATACAGAGGGCAAGCAATGGAATAAGAACATGGTGGCGCGAATTTTGGCTGACAGGCGATACCTCGGCAATGAAGTATTCCCACCGCTCATCGAGAGCGCGCTCCTCGAAGCGGTCATGACCAATGTGACCCAAAAGACGCCTCAACGCAAGAAAAGCGAGCTGGCCGCCGCAATACAGCGGCTTGCCATCTGCAGCGTATGCGGTGCGAAGGTATATCGGGCCTCGCACCAACACGGAAAAGAACGATGGTACTGCGAGGCGTGTAAAATGATTTCCACAAAAGCTACCGATAAAAAGCTGGAACTTGAAACAGTCACCCTGATTTCAATACTCATGAGCGATCCAGACAGAGTTGCCTTCAATCCGCAGGACTCAGATTCTGGTCACAGCGATCTGCACCTTCATGAAAAGCCGCTGGAGGATGCGCTTAATGCCGACAGCCTCGATGAACCCCTCGCAAGGAAATGTGCAATCAGTCTCGCTGCCGCCCGAATCGAAGATATCGGGGATGAGAATTACGAGACCATGCGGATTCTCCATGTGCTATCAAAGGCAAGCTCCAGCACAGAACACAATGCCCTTCTACGGGATATAGTCTCCGCACTACTGATTCACCCTGACGGCGAGGTCAGCCTAATGCTAAAGAATGGTCAAATCATAGAAAAGGAGTGACGAGCATGAATCCAGCCGCGGCAAGAGTCATCACGATCCCCGCCAAGCCGGAGCTTGCCAAAGAGCGCGCCATACAGCGGCAGCTTCGCGTTGCCGCCTACTGCCGGGTATCCACCGATGATGAGGAACAGCTCACCAGCTATGAAGCCCAGCAGAATTATTACACAGACAAGATCATGACAAACCCCAAGTGGACAATGGCGGGTATATTTGCGGATGAAGGGATCACCGGAACCTCTGCTACCAAGCGCCCGGAGTTTCTGAAAATGATCCGCAAGTGCAGACAGAAGAAAATCGATGTGGTGCTGGTCAAATCCATCTCACGCTTTGCCCGAAACACGGTAGACTGTCTCAATTACATACGCGCCCTACGGGAACTCGGTATCGCAGTAATCTTCGAGAAGGAGAACATAAATACGCTGGAATCCGACAGCGAGATGCTCATCACCATGATGGGCGCCTTTGCCCAGGCGGAAAGCGAATCCATCAGCCAAAATGTGCGCTGGGGAAAGCGACAGGCCATGCGCGAAGGGAAGGCCGTCATTCAATACAAGCACCTGTATGCCTACGAGCGAGGTGAGGATGGAAAGCCTAAAATCATTCCCGAACAGGCCGAGGTAGTCAAGCGCATCTTTGAAAGCTGCCTCGCAGGACACAGCATGCGTATGATAAAAGATGAGCTGGAGCGTGATGGCATCCTGACTGTGAAAGGCGGAACAGAATGGTCTATCGCCTCCATCACCAACATCCTGCGGAATGAAAAATACTGTGGCGATGCGCTTCAGCAAAAGACCTTCATCTCCGACTGCATCAGCGGAAAGGTCATACGGAATACCGGCCAGCTTCCCATGTATCTCGTACAGGATCATCACGAGGGCATTATAAGCAGGGATACCTACAACGCGGTGCAAGCTGAGTTGGCACGCCGCAACGCTGCCAAAGCTCCCAGCAGGAAAAGCGCCCCAACAGGCCGCTCCTGCTATACCAGCAAATACGCACTATCGGATCGGCTTATCTGCGGAGACTGCGGGACGTTGTACCGCCGATGCGTGTGGACGCATCATGGTATGAAGCGAATCGTGTGGCGCTGTATCAGCCGCATCGACTTCGGTACAAAATACTGCAAACAGTCTCCGACCATTGACGAAGCGCCCCTTCAAGGGGCAATTCTGAGTGCGATCAACTCAATGATGGACAGAAAAGAGCAAATCATATACCAGCTTGCCGGAGCGATGCATTTTGAATTGGCTCCAGCGCCCGGAGAATCCATGAGCGTCGCCGATTTAGATTTGGCTATCGATGACCGCACACGGTGCTTTAACGAGCTGTTCTCTGCGTGTAACGGTGTTGGTTTCACGGAACACGCCAGCGAGTTCCGACAGATCACCGAGGACATTGCAATGCTGAAAGAGAAGCGTGCCAATCTGCTGGAACAACAGAAAAACGACTCGGCGGCAGCAAGGAGAACCGAGGATGCAATCCGCTTTTTGGACAACGCCTCCGCCAAACTCACAGAATGGAAAGAAAGCGATATCCGCCAGCTTGTGGAATCGGTAAAAATCATCTCCGAAAACAGGATCTGTGTTACACTCAAATGCGGTATTAAAATAGAAAGAGAGCTGATAAAATGATATTCGCCACAGGAGATACCCACGGGAACTTCCGGCGCTTTGCCGTGAGGCATTTCCCCGAACAGAAAACAATGAATCGCAACGACCACATCATCATCTGCGGCGACTTTGGCGGTGTGTGGGACGGCTCCCGGCAGGAGAACGAGCAACTCGACTGGCTGGACGCCAAACCCTTCACCACACTGTGGGTCGACGGCAATCATGAAAACTACGATATGCTCATGGACTACCCCTTGGAGGATTGGAACGGCGGCAAGATACAGCGTATCCGACCCAACATCCTGCGCCTCATGCGCGGCCAACTCTACGATATCGAGGGCTATAGCTTCTTCGCTATGGGCGGCGCATCCTCACACGATATCAGCGGAGGAATCCTTGACCCGAACGACCCCATGTTTAAGGCAAGACGATATCAGCTCGACCGACAGGGCGCGTCATACCGTGTGAACCACCGCTCATGGTGGAAGGAGGAATTGCCCTCCGACGAAGAATATGCCAAGGCGCTTGAAACTCTGGAACGTGCCGGCTGGAAGGTGGACTATGTCATCACACACTGCCCGCCCTCCGGTATCGTCAACATTATTGGCGAAGGTGCCTATAAGCACGATAAGCTGACCGACTTCCTCGATATGGTCAGCAAACGGCTGGAGTTCCACTACTGGCTGTTCGGTCATCACCATGATAACCGTGCCATAGGCCAGAATTACATATTGCTGTACGAGCAGATCGTACAGGTAGTATAACGCTCAGAGCAGAGAAAAGCGCGGCGACAGAGATCGTCGCGCTTTTCTCTGCTCTGATATGCCAAGGCGCAACCGTGCCGGAAAGGAGAAGTCTATGAACATTAAAAAGAATACCGACTACAGTTCCATGTGTGCTGCACTGGATGCCCTCATGCTGCGGGGTCTACCTCAGATGGAGCTGTACTGCGAAATAGGCATGATCATCAGCGCCCGCACGGAAAAGGGCGCGGCTGTTGCCGCGGCGGAATATTTGCAAAGCGCATACCCTAATACTGTGGGCTTCTCCCCGCGCAATGTGCGCCGGATGCGAGATTTTTACCGCACCTATGAGGCCAGCCCTCATATGATGGCCGCCGCACTGAAAATAGGATGGACGCAGAATGTGGTCATCATGGAAGCGTGTGAAGTCGAGGACGAGCGGCGCTGGTATCTCCAAGCGGTTCAGCAATTTGGATGGTCAAAAGCTGAGCTCATTGCTGGCATTGCGGAAGGCTCACACAGGCATATACTTCTCGACGGTATGGGCAGAATATGCTATACTGAATCCGAAGAAAACGCTTTGGAGGAAGTTCGTGACGAGGATTCTATTTGTCTGCCACGGCAACATCTGCCGCAGCCCGATGGCGGAGTTTATTCTGAAGGATATGGTGAGGAAAGCTGGACTCTCGAAAGACTGCGAGATAGCATCCGCAGCGACCAGCACAGAGGAGCTCGGAAGCCCGGTGTATCCCCCGGCCCGTCGCAAGCTGGCGGAGCATGGCATTCCCTGCGACGGACACTCAGCAAGGCAGTTAACCAATGCGGATTACGACAACTACGACCTGCTCATCGGCATGGAGCAGGCAAACCTCCGCGATATGTGCCGGATCTGCGGTGGCGACTATGCCGACAAGATGCACCTTCTGATGGATTATACCGACCGCCCCGGAGATGTGGCAGACCCGTGGTACACCCACGATTTCAATGCGACCTGGCGCGATGTTGAGACAGGATGCAGTGGCCTCTTGAAACGATTGAGGAAATATGAAAGATGACGCAAAAACCTATATCGCCATCGATCTGAAATCCTTTTATGCCTCTGTTGAGTGCATGGAAAGGCAACTCGACCCGATGACCACAAACCTTGTGGTGGCGGATTTAAGCCGGACGGAGAAAACGATCTGTCTGGCGGTTTCGTCTGCCTTGAAAGCCTATGGAGTCCCCGGTCGGGCGCGGCTCTTTGAGGTGGTGCAGAAGGTCAAAGAGGTCAACGCGCAGAGAAAAAGCCGCGCACCGGGGAGGTCTCTGACCGGCGCCTCCAGCAACGACTCGGAGGTCAGAGCCAATCCGTCTCTTGCGCTGGATTATATTGTAGCGAAGCCACAGATGGCACTCTACATGAAGCGCAGCACAGAAATCTATAACATCTATCTCAAATATGTGGCTCCCGAGGACATCCATGTGTATTCCGTTGATGAGGTGTTCATGGATGTGACCCACTACCTGAACACCTATCACTGTACAGCTCGGGAACTGACCATGACTATGATTCGGGATGTGCTGAAAACCACGGGTATCACGGCCACTGCCGGCATTGGGACGAACCTCTATCTCTGCAAGATTGCTATGGACATCGGCGCCAAGCGGATACAGCCGGACAAAAACGGCGTCCGCATCGCAGAGCTGGACGAGATGTCCTACCGACGCCAGCTATGGGAACATCGCCCTCTCACTGACTTCTGGCGTGTGGGGCGGGGCTATGCAAAGAAGCTGGAGGCCAACGGGATGTTCACCATGGGTGATGTGGCCCGCCGCTCCATACTCGATGAAGCCTCGCTTTATAAGCTGTTTGGCATCAACGCGGAGCTTCTGATAGACCACGCTTGGGGCTGGGAGCCCTGCACTATAGCGGATATAAAGGCGTACAGACCGGAATCCAACAGCATCGGCTCTGGTCAAGTTCTCCAGTGTCCATATCCCAATGACAAGGCAAAGCTGATCGTCCGGGAGATGACCGAACTGCTGGTGCTGGATCTGGTGAGCAAAGGGCTCGTGACTGACCAAGTGCTTCTAACTGTGGGATATGATATTGAAAATCTCAGTGATCCCGATATCAGGAAAACCTACGACGGACCCGTGACGGCCGATCACTACGGGAGAAGCGTTCCCAAGCATGCCCATGGCACAGCCAATCTTTACAGGCAGACCTCATCCACGAGGCTTATTGTTGAAGCGATGATGGGGCTGTTTGACCGCATCGTGAACCCAAAGCTGCTGGTACGGAGAATCAATGTCACAGCAAACCGTGTAGTGCCAGAAAGCGAAGCCGCAAAAGCACCGGCTGTAGAACAGCTCGACTTGTTCACCGACTATGAGGCGGAACGAGAGAAGCGTCGGCAAGAGGATGCTGCTCTGGAACGTGAAAAGCGGATGCAATACGCCATGCTGCACATTCAGGAGAAGTTCGGGAAGAACGCAATCCTGAAAGGAATGAATCTTCAGGAGGGTGCTACAACGAAGGAGCGGAACGCCCAGATCGGAGGCCACAAGGCATGAAAACGCCCTACGACGATATCATCTGTCTGCCGCATCATGTCTCGGAAACCCGCCCCCGTATGTCAGCTCACGACCGGGCGGCGCAGTTTTCGCCTTTTGCGGCCTTAACCGGCTATGAGGCAGCCGTTGCGGAAACGGCCAGATTGACTGATAAAAAGGTGGAGTTGGACGATTACGAGAAGGAAGCGCTGAACGAGAGGCTTCGCATAATACAGGAGCACATTGGAGAGAAGCCGGAAGTCTGCTTCACCTATTTTGTGCCGGACAAAAAGAAAGCCGGCGGTGCCTATGTTGACACGACCGGAACGGTAAAAAAGATTGACGACTATAGCCGCCTTGTGATACTGTGCGATGGAACGAGGATACCAATAGATGAGATCATCAATATAGAGGGCGACTTGTTTCGGACGATGGGCGAGGATTGAGCTTTTACACGACGGTTCTAAAGTGTTCAGGCTTGCCAAAAGCGGAATCTACAAAGATTCTGCTTTTTTCTACGTAAATGCAATATATATAAGGTGATAATAATAAAAAAATGTTCAAACAGGACGATTTCTTGCTAAAAGAGTATTTATTTGAAGGGAACATCTTGACAAGTAACATTATATGTGTAAAATAAATGAGTATACTTTAATTAATTTTCCCATATGTAAGGAGACAATCAAAATGAGTTTAAAGAATGTCAATAAACCCGAAAAGAACGTGGCTGAACTGGAAATTCTGATCGAAAAAGCCGATTTTGATGCGGCTGTGATGAACGTATATAAACGCATGGTTGGCAAGATCAGCATACCTGGCTTCCGCAAAGGAAAAGCTCCCAAGGGTATCATTGAAAAACACTACGGCAAGGGCGTATTTTATGAAGATGCCCTCAACGATCTGCTCCCCGATGCCTTGGCTGCCGCCGTGTCCGACAGCGGCGTGGAAGTGGTCAGCGCACCCGATATCGAAGTTGGAGATATCAACGAGGAAGGCGTTTCCATCAAAGTGAAATATTTCACCAAGCCTGTGATAGAATTGAAACAGTATAAGGGTTTGGTTGCCGAAAAAGTGATCCGCGAAGTCTCTGAGGACGAAGTGAACCAGGATGTGGATAATGCCCGCAAGAGAAATGCCCGCAATATTGAAGTGACCGATCGTCCCGCACAGTTGGAGGATACGGTGACCATGGATTATTCCGGTTCTGTTGACGGTGAAAAATTTGAGGGGGGCACTGCCCAGGGACATCGTCTGAAACTGGGTTCCGGTCAGTTTATTCCCGGTTTTGAAGAGCAGATCGTGGGGCACAGCGTCGGCGACGAATTTGATGTCAACGTTACCTTCCCCGCTGAATATCATGCAGAAGATCTCAAGGGAAAGGTCGCTGTGTTTGCCGTAAAGCTGCACAAGATCGAATATGAAGAACTCCCTGCTCTGGATGATGAATTTGCAAAAGATGTTTCGGAATTTGATACATTGGTTGCATATAAAGCCGATGTGAAGGCAAGAATAGAAGAGAGAAACAATCAAGCGGCCGATGCCCAGGTAGAAGATCAGTTGATGGATACTCTACGTGCAAATATGGAAGGGGATATCCCCGCCTGCATGTTTGAAAATGAAATTGATTCCATGGCACGTGATTATGAACAAAGAATGCAGGCCCAGGGAATTGACATGAAAATGTACTTCAAGTACACTGGCATGGATGAGAAATCCTTCCGCGAACAGTTCAAAGAACATGCTGAAAAGCAGGTAAAAAACAGACTGGCACTGGAAAAAGTGGTACAACTGGAAGGTATTCATGTAACAGCTGAAGAAGTGGAAGAAGAATATGGCAAGATTGCCGCCGCATACGGTTTGGAAGCGGCCGCTGTAAAAGGTCAGATCAGCGAAGAATTGCTGAAAAAGGATGTGGCGATCCGCAAAGCGGTTGATTGGGTGAAAGCGGAAGCGAACATCACCGAAAAACCCTACGAAGCTCTTGTTGCCGAAGAAGACGCCGAAAAAACCGGTTCCCCCAAGAAGGCAAAAGAAGAAGGAACCCGGGAAGATTTGGAAGAAGAAAAGCCTGTCAAGAAAGCTGTACCTGATAAAAAGAAAACCGAGACTGCTGCTGAATAATTTCTGTTTTTCAGACATAAGAACGAGTGTTTCCGGTATATATTGGTATTGACATTGATATGTCTGTGAATGCACGTACGCCGGCATTGCCGGGGTAATCTCGGGGTGCGATAAATCTTCTTTTCAAAGTCTAAGAGGCCTTTCTTTCGCAAGGGTGAAAGGCCCACTCAAACAAAGACATACAAAGGAGTTGATTTTATGTCATTGGTTCCCATGGTCATTGAACAGACAAACCGCGGGGAAAGAAGTTATGATATTTTCTCCCGTTTGCTGAATGATCGTATTGTGTTTCTCGCCGATCAAGTGAATGATGTAACTGCAACCCTGGTGGTTGCCCAATTGCTTTACTTAGAGGCGCAGGATCCGGATAAGGATATTTTCCTGTATATCAACAGTCCCGGCGGTTCCATTTCCGCAGGAATGGCAATTTACGACACCATGAATTTCATCAAATGTGATGTATCTACTATCTGTGTCGGTATGGCAGCCAGCATGGGGGCATTTTTGCTCGCCGCAGGCGCCAAAGGCAAGAGACTTGCCTTGCCCAACAGCGAGATCATGATTCATCAGCCATTGGGTGGAATGCAGGGTCAGGCAAGCGATATAAAAATCCATGCCGATCGTATTTTGAGAATCCGCCATACTCTGAATGATACCCTTGCTCGGATTACCGGAAAGCCCTTGGAACAGATCGAAGGGGATACGGAGCGCGATAACTTTATGACCGCCGAAGAAGCCTGTGCATATGGTCTGATTGACAAGGTCATTGAGAAAAGGCTATAAGTAAGCATGAGGCGCACGAAACCGTGCGCCTCATTCCAACAAAGGAGAATCGTGTATGCCAACCCAGAAAAACATGCCTCGTTTAACCTGTTCTTTTTGCGGGAAAGAGGAGAAACAGGTCAGATTTATGGTTCCCGGCAGGAATGGCGTCAACATCTGTAATAACTGCGTGGCCGTTTGCCAGATGCTCATTGAGGGATATGCCCAAAAAGAAGAAAGCAAATCCGGTCTTTCCCTTAGCAATCTGCCTAAACCCAGTCAAATCAAGGCCACATTAGACGAATACGTCATCGGACAGGATGAAGCTAAAAAAGCGTTGTCGGTGGCGGTATATAACCATTACAAACGCATATTGCAGAAAAAGAAAGTGGATGTAGAAATCCAGAAAAGCAATGTCATGCTCCTGGGACCCACGGGGGTAGGAAAAACCTATTTGGCGCAAACTCTTGCCAAGACATTGAAAGTTCCTTTTGCCATTGCTGACGCCACCACCCTCACCGAAGCAGGCTATGTGGGTGAGGATGTGGAAAATATTTTGTTGCGTTTGATTCAGGCAGCCGATTACGACATTGAACTGGCGGAAAAAGGCATAATTTATATCGATGAGATTGATAAAATATCCCGTAAAAGCGAAAATCGTTCCATCACCAGAGATGTTTCAGGTGAAGGGGTACAGCAGGCTTTGCTGAAAATTCTGGAAGGTACTATTTCCAACGTTCCTCCCCAGGGTGGCAGAAAGCATCCCAACCAGGAATTTATCCAAATGGATACCGGCAATATTTTGTTTATTTGCGGCGGTGCCTTTGATGGGTTGGAACAAATCATCGAACAAAGAACCGGCCGTCAATCGGTAGGCTATGGTGCTTTGGTACAAACGAAAGAAGAAAAACGACAAAACAGCTCTTTGAAAAAAGTGGAAGCTCACGATTTAGTCAAATATGGACTGATCCCCGAACTGGTAGGCAGAATACCCATTGTCATGACCTTGGATCCTTTGGACGAAGATGCCTTTGTTTCCATTCTAAAGAAGCCCAAAAATTCCCTGACCAAGCAGTATAAAAAGCTGATGGATATGGATGGGGTTTCCCTGGAGTTTGACGACGATGCCCTGCAGGAAATCGCCCGGCTTGCCATACAGCAGAATACGGGTGCCAGAGGTCTTCGGGCGATCATGGAAGAATTCATGCTGCCCATCATGTATGAAGTGCCCCAGGACGAAAATATCGTGGGGGTCAAAATTACCGCTAAGACCGTTCGCAAAGAAGGAAAAGCGAAGTTCAAACGAGGGAAGCGTTCCTCCACAGCCGATGAAAAATCTTCCCGGCACGCTTTTTCTGAATTTGAGGATCAAAGTATGGCTGAATAAAAACAATGACGACCGCGCGGTCGTCATTTCTTTTTATTCTTACACAATTGAATCAGTCCCAGAAGTGATAACAATCCGCCAAAACATTTCCTCAATAAGGATTGGGAAATATATAGGGAGATGAGGGTGCCGGGGATAATGCCCAGAATGGCGGTAGCACTTAGCAAACACAGGGCAGGATAATAAATTCGTTTGCGTCGGATGTTCCAAATGGTTGCCAAAGAAGACGCTAAAATAAAAAAAAGCAAATTGGTCATTTGGGCATCCAATTGAGGGGTATGGGTCACCGAGGTCAGATACAAAACCAACAACCCGCCGGAACCGACCCCCAATCCCGTCAAGACGGCAGCGGCAAAACCCGCAAAATAATGCAGCATGCTAAAACAAAAGCCGAATACCGGCAATCAAAAGCAAGGTGCCGAAGAGCTTTCGTATCAACATCGGTTTGCATTTTTCCAACCAAACAGCTCCAAGCAATCCGCCGGGTATCGCCATCAAAAAATAGGGATATCCGTTTTGCACTGTCATTACCGTGAATTTGCCGAAGCAAACGTACAAAATCAAGGAACACAAGGAAACAATCAGGACGATGGTGTTGGCAGTGGCAAAAACCTTTTTACTGGTCCGACCGGGATCCGGAGAGTTTTTGGTCATGTGCAACAAAAACAGTACGATGGCAATGCCGCCGCCTGTTCCCAAGAGCCCGTTGAGAAACCCGCTGAAAAACCCTGCCACTGTCACTGCGGCCAATAAGGCCCATTTTTTGTTTGTCATGCATTCACCACCTATATGGGTTAGTATGGGGTGGTAAAATGCATTCCTATACAAAATGAATCAATATTTATATCCTGCCTGTTTTCATTTTCATCCCGTTCAACAAAACGGGAGGGGGCCCCAGGGGCAGCAAGACGGAAAAAAATCCATAACCACAATCTCCTCAGGTTCCTTCTCCTGAGGAGATGATACATGTCTTTTTTTCCCTTTGTCAAGCGAAATACTCGCTTAAATATGATTTGGTGTTTTCAATCATTTCATCAAAAAGTTTTCTTGCCTGATCCAAGGGAAGACGGACCAACTGATCGTTACAAAACGCACGGAACGCCAAATTCAAATCTCTCTTGGCGGCGGCTTCATTCACGATTTCCTGTTCGCCCACGATGCGGGTGACCAGTGGATAAATAGAAGTAGGAATGTTGCCTGCCATGACGGGGGTGACTTCATTATGGCGGAAAACCGCATTGGTTTCTACCACGGCATCCAAAGGAAGATTGGGAATTTGTCCTCGGTTGGGCATATTCACGTTGGTCACCAAATCGCACAGTCCCAGAATGGCGCGAATCTGATGAGATCCTTCCTCGCCGGTCTGATTCACTCGAACGGGGGTTTCTCCCGAAAGGAGAGCCTTGCTCCGTTTGAGACGTTTTTGCAGATCAGCTTTTCTCCAGCTGACAGGGGTGAGACGGAAATCCCAGTCCAAAACCTGTTGGGGGAATCCAGATACCAGCTGCCTTCACAGAATTCAGCCAAATGACGGTCTCCGGCGGCAGCGATGATACCATAGCGGCGGAAGAGGTCTATTTTGACTCTTTCTTGATTGAACCCCTGGGAAGTCATGGATTTTTCCATCCAGTTGGGCGCCTGATGGCCGATGTATCCCGTATCCTTGCAGGCTTCGCACATGTCGGCATACAAAGGATATATGTCCACATTTCGATATTTGGCGGAAGTCAGCCAGGTAAAATGGTTGATAGCCAACACATTGACTTTGATTTCGCTTCTGTCCACCTCTTGTTCCAGACCCAGCTTGTCTTTTACCACCCCTGCCAGCACTTTCTGGGTGCCGAACACTTCGTGGCAGCATCCAAAGGCTTTGATGCCGGGAAAGATGCGGTACAGCGTGCGGATACACAGGGTCATGGGGTTGGTATAGTTGATGACCCATGCCTTGGGACAATATTTTTCAATGTTGCGGGCGAATTCTTCAAACATGGGGATGGTACGCAGAGAACGGATGATGCCGCCCGGTCCGGTGGTATCACCCACAGGTTGGTAAATACCGTATTTTTCGGGATGATGAACATCTGATTCCATTTCATCAAAGGTACCCGGTAAAATGGAAATAATCACGAAATCTGCCCCTGTCAAAGCGGCAGACATGGATTTCACGGCTTTATAATGCCAGCGAGATTGGACGCCCGGCGCTTTTTTATATCGATTTCCGATGACTTCATTGTCTTTTGCCGCATTGAAATCAATATCATATAGATATACACTGCCGGATATGTCGCTGCAGGATGCCAGATCGCTCATCAGACCCCAAGCCCATCCGCGGCTTCCGCCACCGATGTACGCAATTTTCAATCCTTCTACTCGATTGCCAAAATGTTTCATACCATACTCCTCCTTTGGTGGAATGCTGTTTGTATTGTAACAAAAAAATATTTATTTATCTATCTATTTTTTGCGAAAAAAACGTTATTTTCTTTATTTTTTTGATATAAAAAACGCCTCTGAAAAACAAAGGCGTGGAGGAATCATATTTTAAGCAGGGTAAATAACTTTTCCGGATTCATACAGGATTCTTTTTTCAGGAGAACAATGGCATTGTGATCGTAATTGGAATGATCAATCAAACGGAACAGAGAGGCGAGTAAATCCACACACTCTTTTTTGCTGTTTCTTGTTGCCATATAGCCCAATGCGATGAAACGGATAAAGGAGTATACCGCACAAAACGCAATGAAAGCATCCCATGGCGTTTTATATGTTTCGCAATAGGGAAATTGTTCATATAAAATGTGATTGACCAGGATTTGTTCAAACATTCGCTCCCAGGATGGGAAAAGAGTATTGAAATGTTGGCGGGCTTTTTCGTATTGCCGGGTAGCTTCTTGCGCCGCAGTTTCGTTTAATTCCGCCAAACCATCAATGCCGTAATATCTTTGGGCAGAGGCACAGAAATCAAGGACGTTTCGACTGTTGTGTTCAAACCAATCAACAACATGATGCTGTGTTTTCAGAATGAAGCCAAGTTCATCCGGGAGAATGGTACGGGAAGGGAAAGGGTGGGGTTTCCATGAATCGGAAGCATCTTGGATATCGATGTGCAGTTGCTGTAAATAGTATCCTACGTTGACCATCCGTTGGTAGAAAGGCAGGGAGCGTTCTTGTAGCAGGGCAATACATTGATGTTGCACGTTTGAAAATCGTTCTTCACTGATGGCGCCCGCATGCCTGGAAAAAGAGGGCATGCTAAACGTCAATGGTTTGATGCAAAATGCCATCTTAGATTCTTTTTCAAACAGTATTTCCACCACTTTTTCACAGCTGTTGGAACAACAGCATCTGCATCCATAGGTATGTTTGGGACTCCGGGGATAATAGCGGCAGACCGCCGGTAGGAGTTCCTCCCCGCATTCTTTTTGCAATGCGCAGTAGCCGTCTTCCCGATGGAGAGGACAGCCCGCGTCACCTTGAGGGATAATGTGGGCATAGCATTCTTTGGTGGGCTTATCTACGGGGCGAAAGGCTGTATCCAATAGGCGGCGAAGTTTTTTGGAACAGGGGATACCCAATAAACGATAGTATTCAGCCATGGAAATGGTGATGTGCCAGCCGTTGCAGCAGGTATGCCGGCAATCGGGGCCTTTGCAGAAAAATTCTGCATAATAATCGGGAATCAGGTATTCTTTGGTTTGCAGCATATTACTCCTTTGTTTTTGTAAGATTTTGACAACACCCGGAGTGTACAAGGATTGCCGTGTGTACACACGGCAATCCATAAACAATGGAAAAGTCTATTTCAAAGACCGATAGAGGGCGGGCTGGGGATACGTATACAGTTCGCCCACATAGTTTTCCATCACCACTTCTTTGTCGTTCTTTGAGATAACATAGTTGTAATCAACGGGAATTTTTCCGCCGCCGCCCGGGGCATCGATGACAAATTTGGGAATGGCAAATCCTGAAATATTCCCTGTCAATTTGTGAATGATGTCAATTCCCGTATCCACATCGGTGCGAAAATGGGAAATGCCCCGAGACAGGTCACATTGATACAAATAATAGGGGCGAACACGCATGTGCACCAGCTTGGTCATCAGTTCTTTCATGATGTCCACCCGGTCGTTGATGCCTCTTAACAGCACGGTTTGACATCCCAAAGGGATACCGGTGTCCACAATGGCCGTACATGCCCGCTCCGATTCGGGGGTGATTTCTTTTGGATGGTTAAAATGGGTATTGATCCAAATTGGTTGGTATTTTTTCAGCATGGACAGCAGTTCTTCGGTGATGCGCATAGGCAGAACCACGGGTACTCTGGTACCGATACGAATGATGTCCACATGGGGAATGGCGCGTAAACCGGCGATGATGTGTTCCAGCTTTTCGGTACTCATCACCAAAGGATCGCCCCCCGAGATCAGCACATCACGGATTTCCGTATGAAAGCGAATATACGCAAAAATACTTTGAAGATTTTTTTCCGTAATGAACCGATCTTCTTCCCCCACCGCGCGCCTGCGGGTACAGTGACGGCAGTACATGGAACACCGATAGGTTGCCAGCAGAAGAACCCTGTCGGGATATCGATGCACCAGATTGGGAACCGGGCTGCATCCTTCTTCTGCCAAAGGGTCTGCCATATCGTTTTCGCAGTCATAGGTTTCCTCAATAGAGGGGACGGCTTGAAGGCGGATGGGATCCTTAGGGTCGTCGGGGTCAATCAAAGAAGCGTAATATGGTGTGATGGACATGCGGAATTGTTCCAGACATTTGGAAATATTTTGGGTGTCCTGTTGGGTCATATGAATGACTTTGGACAACGCCGCTACCGTGGTGATTCGATGCGCACACTGCCATTTCCAATCATCCCAATTGGGAGGTTTTGCGGCAGAAACTTGAACAGCATTCATTTTACTTACCCCGGCTGTATAGATGCAACCGCTTGCGGGCAGCGTGCAGAATATGATTGACCAGATCCGTATATTCCACGCCGCAAAACGCAGCGATCATGGGGAAATCACTGTATCCTGGAGCCAATCCAGGGAGCGGATTGATCTCAATGAAGTAAATCTGTCCATCGGGGGACATTCTGAAGTCAACACGGGAACAATCATGACAGCCTAAAGCCTGGAATACCTTTTTTGCGATTTCCATCATTTCCTCCGACTGGGTAGGGGTGAGGTTGGCGGGGCACGCATAAGATATATATTCCTGGTAGTTTTGTTTCACATTGTAGCTGTAAACATGGTATCCTGCCTGGGTTTCTTTGCAAAATTGGATTTCCATGGGCGGAAAGATAGTCACATCTTCCCCGTTTCCATACAATCCAACGGTGAATTCTCTTCCTTCTATATATTCTTCGGCAAGCATGTTCTGACCGTATAAGTCCAGATTTTTTCGAGCAAGTTGCTGTAGCTGGAGTTCGTTTTCTACGATACTGATATCCGAGATTCCTTTGCTCGACCCTTCCGCAACCGGTTTGAGGATGACAGGAAACCTCAAATCGGTCTTCTGCCTATAATTGTCCGGTGTCAGGATGGCAAAACGAGGGGTAGGGACTTGATAGGTGGTTATCAGCCGTTTGGTGAGGGCTTTGTCAAGGGCAATGCAGAGAGCGGTTTCGTCGGATCCCGTATAGGGGATGCCGTAGAAATTCAATATAGCCGGAATCTGTGCTTCACGCCCTCTGCCCCGGAATCCTTCCGCAATATTGAACACAAGATCCACGGGGTTGTTCTTGAGTTTTTCCGGCAACGTATCATCAGCTTCCAACAAGACGATGGTATGGCGAACACTTTCCAAAGCGTTTTGGATGGCGTAAACCGTTTCAATGTCGTCGTATTCGGCTTCTGCGTCCACCACATGGGTTTTCTTACCGGATTTCAAGTTATACACAATGCCGATTCGGAGCGGTTGCTCCACAAGAGGGTCAAAGTCTTCCATACATAAATCACCTGTTCTTCTTCAATATTTTTTGGTTTGCCGTAGAAAATGGATACTAAAAAGACGCTCATCAATCAGAAGCAAAAAAAGGCGAGGGAAAAAGGGAATTCGCCGTAGTTCATTTTGCAACTTTTCTCAGATGAAACGTCTTATTTACTTGATGTATGATAGATTTACCGGCCGGTAGGCGATGCGGAACCGACGCAAACAAACGCAAGGTGATGTTCCGCTGTTTTAGGGTCGCCTTTCGCTTATTTTCTGTACAGAGAAAATCAATAGATTGATTACCTTTTTTTTATACCGTTTCTCTTTATAAATCCTACCCCTTTTTATGGGTCAGAATATGAAAATAATACATAACTTGACAATGAATGAATAAAAATATCACCGTGTTCCAAAGCGTTACCATAAAAAAGCCTTCCGCTACAGGTTCTGCAGCGGAAGGCTGTGTGATAATACTTATTCTTCGGCTTCTTTTTCTGCCTTGGCAGTTTCGATGATCTTCTGTGCAATGTTGGCGGGAGCTTCGGCATATCGATCGAAACGATAGACGAAAGATCCGCGGCCTTGGGACATGGCTCTCAATTGGATGGTGTAGTTGCCCATTTCAGCCTGGGGAACTTCAGCTTCTACCACTTGATAGCCTTTTTTGGTTTCACTGGCTTCCATGCCAAGCACTTTACCCCTTCGTTTGTTTAAATCACCGATGACGTCGCCCATCATGGTATCGGGAATCAAAACCTTCAATGTACCGATGGGTTCCAATATAACGGGATTGGCTTTGGGAAGACCTTCCCGGAAGGCGATACCGGCAGCCAGTTTGAATGCCATTTCGGATGAGTCCACATCGTGGTAGGATCCGTCATAGAGATTGGCTTTCAGGTTTACCACGGGGAAGCCCGCCAAAACTCCCTTCTGCATGGATTCCAACAAGCCTTTTTCAACGGCGGGATGGAAGTTTTTGGGAACAGAACCGCCGAAAATGGTTTCGGTAAAGGTGAGTCCGGGTTCATCACCGGGGGAGAATTCAATGCGGACATCGCCATACTGACCGTGACCGCCGGATTGTTTCTTGTGTTTACCCTGAACCTGAACCGTCTTCTTAATGGTTTCGCGGTAAGCAATTTTTTCGGGAGTCAAATCTACCGATACACCGTTGCGGTTTTTCAATTTTGACATGGCAACGTCGATATGCATTTCACCCAAACCGTAAATCAACAGCTGTTTGGTTTCGGCGTTGTTAACGTAACGCACGGTCAGGTCTTCTTCCAGCATTCTGGAAATACCGGATGATATCTTATCTTCATCACCTTTGGCTTTGGGAGAAATGCCCATAGCTAGGAAGGGTTCAGGAAACGCAATTTGTTTATAGGCGGCGGTGCCGGAAACACGTAAGGTATCGTTGGTAGAAGTGGCCGCCAATTTTACGATAACACCGATATCGCCGCAGACCAACTCGTCCACTTCGGTCTGTTTCTTGCCCTTGATGGTATAAATATGGGAAAATTTTTCCACCTGACCGTTGGACAGATTCTTCAAAACATCATCACGCTTCATGGTACCGTTCATGACCTTAAAGAAAGACATCTTGCCGAAAGAATCGGCAACAGTTTTAAACACGAAGATGGAAGCGGGGCCATTTTCTTCGATATTCACAGGATTGTTATCTATATCCAACTCGGTTTCTTTGTCAATGGGGTTGACAAAGGAGCTGGAAATGACATGCAGCAAATAATCGATACCCGCAAGAGTGGCAGCGGAACCACAGATGACCGGGGCGATGGTATGGGTAATCAAACCATGGTGAAGGCCGGCAGCAATTTCTTCCGGGGTGAATGTTTCACCGCTAAAATATTTTTCCATCAATTCTTCACTGGTTTCGGCAAGGGCTTCAAAAAGCATCGTTTGATAGCGTTCAATGTCGACGGAAGCAGGGATGGAGATTTCGGTAGGAACGCCGTTTTTATCAAAGGAATATGCCTTTTCATTAATCAGATCAACATAACCGGCGGTCTTGTGGTTTTCAATGAAAGGGATAAACATAGGACATACCGAAGTCCCGAACAATGCATGCAGGGAATCGATGATGGCGTCAAAATTAATATCATCTTCATCCATACGGTTGATGAAAAATGCTTTGGACGCATTGGCTTCCGTGGCATGTTCCCAAGCCAGTTCCGCGCCCACTTCCACGCCGGATTTGGCGTTGACGACAATCAGCGCGTTTTCGCAGACTCTCAGCGCCTGCTTGACTTCTCCGACAAAATCCAAATATCCCGGTGTATCCATGAAATTCAATTTTGTATGATTCATTACAATGGGGGCGATGGAAGCAGAAAGCGAAAACTTCCTCTTGGTTTCTTCAGGATCGTAGTCGCAGACGGTGTTTCCGTCAATTACTTTTCCTAAACGATCGGTACCTTTTGTATAGTACAGCATTGCTTCAACAAGAGAGGTTTTTCCGCTGCCGCCGTGGCCAAGCAGACAAATATTACGAATGTTTTGGGTGGTAATCGTGGCCATATGTTTTTTCCTCCTAAATATTCTGCATGATCAATATCCAAAAATAGACTTGTATAGTATACATCAAAAAAACATTTTCATCAATATGTTTTTCTAATTTACTTCTTTTTTCAATGAAAATTATGAATAATCTTTTTGTTTATTATGCACAATCCCAGTAAAATCAGGATGTTTCTCAATCGTGACATTTCATCTTGCATTTTTAATAGAGGGGTGATATAATGAAAAAACCTAATGAGGTTGGTTGATACCCCTCGGGAGAACTGCCCACGCCATTACGTTGATGAATAAAAACAGATATGAATCCGTCAATCCAATAAGGCGCATCCCGCTTTATCTGAAAATAAAATTAAGAAACAGAGAGGATTTACCAATGATTAAATTTGCATTTGTAGGTTTTCGCCACAGACACATATTTGCTGCATATAAAATCATAGCAGCGCATCCCAATGCCGAGATTTTAGGTGGATTTGAAGCCGATGAAGAGGCGAAAAAAGCCGCCGTTGCGGAATTAGGCGTCCACTTTACATACAATACGTATGAAGAACTTCTCGCCGATCCCGCGGTGGATGCCGTAACCATCGGCGATTATTACGGCATTCGCGGTCAGCGTGCGATCCAGGCGCTGAAAGCAGGAAAACACGTTTTTACCGATAAACCTCTTTGTATTTCCATTGCCGAATTGGACGAAATCGAAAAACTATCCAAAGAAAAAGGATTGAAAGTGGCGTGGATGCGTGATGTCAGACACTCTCCCAGAGCTGCTGTTGTGCGTGAAGCGATTCAGAACGGCGAAATTGGCAAAGTCCACCAAATTTGCTTTACCGGTCAGCATCCCATGCTGTACAAAAGAGGCAGACCCGATTGGTATTTTGAAGAAGGCAAACACGGCGGTACCATCAACGACATTGCCATTCACGGCATCGATGTGATTGAATATTTCATGGATTCCCGCTTGAAACGTGTCATCGGCGCCCGGAGCTGGAATGCCTTTGCCACTGAAACGCCTTGTTTCAAAGATGCATCTCAGTTCATCATTGAAATGACTGACGGAGCGATGGTGATGGCGGACGTGTCGTACGCCGCTCCCAACTCCTGCGGATTTAAACTTCCCTTCTATTGGAGAACCACCATTTGGGGAACCAAAGGCGTCATCGAATACGGTCCTGCCACCCCCAACTCCTATATGATCGCCAGAGATGGCGACAGCGGTTTGGAGGAAGTACCCGTTCCCAAAGCCATCGTGGTGGATGGGGAACACAATCTGGGCAGCGTGGATGTGTTCATTGACGAAGTGGGTAAACCCGGTGTGTTTGCCGTCACCCAGTCTTGTCTGAACTCTACCCGCGATACCCTGTTGGTGCAGGCAATTGCTGATAAGTGCGACTGATTATGATGATAGTACGAACAGCCCCGGCTCGGTTGAACCGGGGCTGTTCGTCGTAAAAACAGAAAGGACACTTCAAATGAAGTGCCTTTTCTTGGTGACCCGTACGAGAATCGAACTCGTGTTACCGCCGTGAAAGGGCGGTGTCTTAGCCGCTTGACCAACGGGCCGGATGTGCGTGGGATATGCCGCTTACATATATGGTAGCGGCGGTCGGATTTGAACCAACGACCTGTCGGGTATGAACCGAATGCTCTAGCCAACTGAGCTACGCCGCCGTAATGTAAACTGCATCTCCCCGCAAGTGGGGTGGATAATCGGAATTGAACCGACGGCCTTTAGGGCCACAACCTAACGCTCTAACCAACTGAGCTATATCCACCGTGTGGATGAATCATGGCGTGCTAGGAGGGACTCGAACCCCCGACCTACTGCTTAGAAGGCAGTTGCTCTATCCAGCTGAGCTACTAGCACATACAGATAGGGATTCGATTTACCCCCAGATGCTTTCGTGGAGCGGGTGATGGGAATCGAACCCACGTAGCCAGCTTGGAAGGCTGATATTCTACCATTGAACTACACCCGCAGATTTCATCCGTACACCATTATTAAAGCCGCCCGTCTATAATATCACAACTCAAAATGTTTGTCAACTGCTTTTTTTATTTTGATTCATTTTTTATAAAAACTGATTTTGTGAATAAATCTTGACTTTTTACGAGGGTTGGGATATACTATATAGGTATAAAATTCGCAGGGGAGGAAGGTGAAGTATGTTAGAAATTGTAGGCATTCGCTTCAAAGCGGCCGGTAAAATATATTATTTTGATCCAGTTGATATAAAACTGGAGCCCCAAGATAACGTCATCGTGGAAACGGCGAGAGGTAGTGAATTCGGTACCGTTGCCATCGGAAATAAACAGGTGGAAGAACGAGAAGTCATATCGCCCTTAAAAAAAGTCATTCGTATTGCCACCGCAGCGGATGAAAAGAAAGTTGCCGAAAACAGGAAAATCGAAAAACGGGCGGCGGATGTTTGGGAAAAGAAAATTACAGAGCATACATTGGATATGACCCTTGTAGATGTAGAATATGCGTTTGACAATTCAAAATTGCTCTTTTACTTTACCGCAGAAGGCCGCGTTGATTTTCGGGATTTTGTAAAAGAACTGGCATCCGTATTCAAAACCAGAATTGAACTGCGCCAAATCGGCGTACGGGATGAAGCGAAAAAAGTGGGCGGTCTTGGTATCTGCGGTCGTCCTATTTGCTGCAATAGTTTTTTGGATGATTTTCAACAAGTATCCATTAAAATGGCAAAAGAGAAAAATCTTTCCTTAAATTCCGTGAAAATTTCGGGTACCTGCGGCAGACTGATGTGTTGTCTGCGATATGAAAATGAGCTGTATGAAGAGGAATCCAGACTGACACCCAAAGTGGACAGCATTGTACAAACGCCAAACGGAAAAGGTGTGGTGGTAGAAAACAACGTGCTTTGCGGCAAAATTAAAGTCGTGTTGGATGAGACTCCCGACGCTGCGCCCGTTTGTTTTCACAGAGATGTGGTGAAAATTTTGGGTTCTGTCAAAAAAGGTAGAGGAAAACAGTCCAATGCTATTCCCGAGGATGACTTGCCCCCGGACGATTAATATGCAAAAAAAGGAAGAAACGTTAAAGTTTCTTCCTTTTTATATTCATATTTTCTGATAAAAAAGCCAACACTATTCATAGATTTTTTGAATTAGAAAAATCGACATGTCCTCTCTGATATTGGATACATACTCTTTCGCAAAATGAGCAAATTAAGTTCGGTATACTTGCTGATGAAAATCAACAAAAATACCGAAAAAAGTGAATATTTGCGGGAGTAATCATGGGAAAAATCAAAGGAAAGCGGGTGTTGGCATCGCTGGTCTGTCTGCTGATTGCATGTATGGTATTATATGGCCTGGCAGACAGAATGCTGCCGGATGAGCTCTCCGCCTTCCGTGGGGAAACAAAAATCAAAAATGGCTTTTATACAGTTGAAGTGAAGGATACTACGATCGAAGCAGTGGAAGCCTTCCGTACAACCGAAACAAGCAGCACTTGTTATAAAACAGGAGCCACACTCAAATTATTTGGCGTTTTACCTCTGAAAACGGTTCAAGTGAACATTTACAGCAAAGATATGCTGATACCTGGCGGAATACCGTTTGGAGTAAAATTGTATACGCGGGGTGTTGTGGTGGTGGGAATATCACAAGTGCAAGGAGTAAGCCGCGGGCGTTCCCCGGCGGGAGAAGCGGGAATTGAAAAAGGCGATGTCATATTATCTATTGACGAACAAGATGTAAACACAGTGCAGGATGTCTCTAAAATCATTGAGGATAGCAACGGTCAGCCCGTGACTGTAATACTGCAACGGGGCAATCAAAAGAAAGAGGTCACACTCAATCCCGAAAAATGCAGTGTTGAAAAACGATATAAATGCGGAATGTGGATTCGAGACAGTACGGCGGGAATCGGTACAGTCACGTTTATCAAACCGGATACGATGGAATTCGGTGGTTTGGGTCATGGTATTTGTGATTCGGATACAGGAACCTTAATGCCCCTGATGCGAGGCAATGTAGTATCGGTCAGCATATTGGATATCGTTAAGGGAAGTGAAGGCGCTCCCGGTGAATTGAAAGGCAGTTTTGATAGTGTGCAAATCGGATCCTTACTGGCAAATACTTCCAGAGGCGTATTTGGAACATTAACCGAACTGCCCAAAGGAACGAAAATGAATGCCTTGCCCATCGGTTTGAAAGATGAAGTGCAGGTTGGCGAAGCCACTATTTACACCACCATTAATGGAAAAGGCGTGCGAGCCTATACGGCAAAAATCGAAAAAATCATTGATAAGGACGTAGAAACTAAGAATTTTATCATACGTGTCACCGACCCGGCTTTGATTAAGGTAACCGGTGGAATCGTACAAGGTATGAGTGGAAGCCCTATCGTACAAAATGGTAAAATAATTGGCGCAGTAACCCATGTATTGGTCAATGAACCCACAAAAGGCTACGGAATCTTTATTGAAAATATGCTAAAATGCTTATCTGATTTGTCATAAATGACAAAATTGGAAAAAAATAGAAATTAATTCCTAAAAACACTTGCATTCGTTGGTAATTTATGGTAAAATATCTCCAACAAAGTGGGAATCGGGGAAAATTCCCACGGAAAGAAAGAAAAAGGAGAGTATTGCTATATGTACAACGATGAGAAAATCAAACTTTATCTGGTGGACACGGGTAATGAATTTCGTCGCACGGCAAAAGATCAGTTGAACAGGCTGGGTTTTCGTGTGACGGGAGAATCAGGTGATGGGCAGGAAGCACTGCAGGACATTTGTAAATTGCGGCCGGACGCAGTGCTTCTTGACCTATGGTTCCCTGGTCTTGATTGCACGTCTTTGATGAAAGAAATCAAGAGGGTTCTTGGAAATGCAGCACCGAAATTCATATTGGTGACGGGGATCAACAACAAAGATTTGATTGAAGAAGCTTTTCGAGCGGGCGCATCCAATTGTATGCTAAAACCTTTTGACTATGATAATCTGGGAAATAAAATCCGGCAGACAGTCACTCAAAAACAATCCTTGGAATCCGGAATGCCTTACGATTTAGAGGCACAAGTAACGAAAATCATACATCAGGTTGGAATTCCTGCTCATATCAAAGGGTATCAATATCTGAGAAGCGCTATTATTATGGTGGTCCGTAATAACCGCGTCATCAATGAAGTAACGAAAACCCTGTATCCTACGGTTGCCAGAGAATACAGCACCACATCCTCTCGGGTAGAAAGAGCCATTCGTCATGCGATTGAAGTAGCTTGGGACAGAGGCGATGTTGATATGCTTAACTCTTTTTTCGGATATACGGTTCAACATAATAAAGGTAAGCCCACTAATTCGGAATTTATTGCCATGATTGCCGATAATCTGCGTTTAAAAATGCGGGGCATGATTGTTTAATAGGATTTCAAATCATGGGATAACACCCTGAATATGAACATGAAAAACCACTGTCCTTGTCAGACAGTGGTTTTTCATGTTCTATATGGAGGTTACAGTGCAGAGCCACCTTTTCGAAGCATGTTTCTAACATGTTTCCCTTGTAATTTTTGCATGGCTACATCACCATCGATAGCTAAATATGCCGCCACGCCTGCCGCCTCACCAAGTTGATTTAAATTTACCATAACACGCAAAGCTCCAAAGGAGGATGCGTCGGCATGGATCATTCTGCCTACGGCAATAAAATTTTCGTACTCTTTGCCCACGATATTGGCAAATGGCAACTGATAATATGTAGCATAATCACCTGTCAATGATAAATCTTCTCTCCAATTTCCGACTATCTTTTTGTTTCGTTTTCCGTAATATGTTACCATTTTCCCAGTCAAATCTTTGAATGTGATACCGTTTTGATCGCCATGATGAATATCTACCCTGTATGTTCCGTTTAAAACAGCATCTTCATATTTTGTTCCGCACAATAAATCCATTTCATTTGCTTTAAAATTTGTTTCATAATGTATGGTTTCCCTGATTCCGATGTGAGAACAGGAAGATATTAAATTATATTTTTCTGAAGGGTAGCCATATTTTTTCAGTAAAGTAACCAATGCCCTCATTTGTCTTCTGCCTTCCATTTCGCTCAAAGTTAAATCCATGGCATTGTTACACAGCACATTAAAAACATGGTTATCAACACGCAAAGTTAATTCGCTGTTGACGAGTGGACCACTCCAGCCCCAATCATCGTCAAGACCCACCTCTGAACCGTGATGGAGTATCATATCGGCTAAATCACTGTTTTTTATTTTTCCTTGTAAGTAGAAGCAGGCAGAGGGTGGCTGAACTTGATCATGCTGATAACTGTTTATATGTAAATCTCTGGCTACATCTCCATCCCCGGTTGCATCAATAAAAAACTTTGCACGAATTGCACTTCGCCCGTCTTTGTTTTCTATCAAAACGGAGGTTATTTTTTTGTCATCTGTTATTACAAAAGAATAAAAAGTATGTAAAAATGGTATAATTCTATTCTCTTTGATTACATTGTCAAGCTCAATTTTGAGCTCCTCCGTATTCAAATAATAGGCATGTGTTGGAGATTTCAAATCAACATAAACGCCATCTACTGTCTTTAGTCTTTCTATCATTTCCTCTGTAAGACCTGCGATGATCTGATTTTTATTTCCAATGTCATATAAAGAGTGCCAGATATTCACCAAACCATTTGTTGCCACGCCGCCAAAACAGTTTTGTTTTTCTACAATGGCAACCTTTGCCCCCAAACGTGCTGCACGGATTGCTGCAAACACACCGGTACAGCTCCCGCCGATTACACAGACATCAACATCGGCACATACTTTGATTTGTTTTGCAGGCTCAACGATATATTCCAAAACATCACATCCCATCTTAGTTATATATAGTACATCTTTATGGTACCCTGTTTTTCATTGAATTTCTTCCACTTTACAAATCTGTTTCTCCACTTTTATGATATTTATAATATTGACTAAATAATATATTCATATATAATCAACAATTAGGGAGGGGATCAATATGGAAACATTTGATTATACATATAAAAACAACCATGAGTTCGTAATAGGGTATTCTCATATAGTACATGACAAACCCTCCGGTGCTTCCTTTTTATTTCAAACATGCAGAATCATTTTTATCAAAGAAGGGATGGTGGACTGGAAGATTGGAAATAAAATCCATACCCTTTCATCCGGAGATATCGCTTTATTTAACAACATGATGCCAAGAAAGATTGTGAAAATATACAACAATCAACCGCTTATATATGATTTGTTTGGTTTCTCTCCCTGTTTATTAACGGATCCACTTGTTTCAAGCTTTTTTTATGGTGATCATTGTAAGGTTATGACCGTTGAGAATAAAAATTCCAATCAAACATACTTTCTATTACATGCATTAAAAAATGAAATCCTGACAGAAAACAAATACAAAAAAGACAGCATTGAAAAGTTGTTACACATTATTTTAATACATATTGCAAGGGGTATCGATATATCAATCACAGATAAATGCAATCAAAATCATCCTCAAATGATACTTGCATATGCTATACAGTATATCCAGAATCATCTTGCTTCGAATCTTACAGTATCAAACCTTGCCAATATGTATGGTTACAGTTGCGGACATTTTTCACGGCTATTTAAAAAGCATATAGGAATATCAGTGAACCGTTACATTGTAAGCGCACGCATAGAGAATGTGTTGCAAATGATAAGTACTGAAAACTGCACGGTTTTATCTGCTGCATTCAAAAGTGGTTTTAATACGTCGTCGGGATTTTATAAGGCTTATAAAAAATATAATGAATCATCTCCGTTGCATTAAAAATATGTATAGTAACCACGCAAATATGTGAGTTTTTTCATAAAAGCGGTATGAGAACACCCTTTTTGATTGACACTCATTTTGGTGTGTGATATACTCATCAAGAGCAAAGTGAGGATTACTATGAAAGAAAGAAAAAAACTGTTCAATCACAGTGAAACGGTTGTAACCGTGGTATTGGCGGCGGATGTATTGTTTTTCGGACTTTGGTATTTAATGCTCTTTGGGCAGGCTGTCGGTGCTACCCAGTCGGGGAGAAACAATGCCGGTGGCAGTATGTTGTCCATATATATGTTTTTTATTTGCATCGCACTTTCGGCAGGATATGGGTATTTTGCGGGGAAATATTCCCGTAACTTTATGACTCCTTGTATCATTCACCTGCTGATCGGTGTGGTCTTTTTTATTGTACTGCAATCAACCGACGAAAACGGGGTCAATGTCTTTGCCTTTATTTTGCCCATACTATTTGCTTTGATATTTTCATTCGTTGCCATGTTTGTATTCAATCAAGAGAAAAAGGCTATCCAGAAGGTGGAAGATAAGAAAAACAACAGGAAATGATCCTGTAAGCTGAAAGGAGAATCATCATGTTTTTTATCCCCCAATTTCTTGTCAGAAGAAAAGAAGAAGCGAAACCTATTTCCAATCATATCCACATGCAGGGAACGGACAATGCATATTTGCTTCAACGAGTAACCGGTATTGCCCAAACCTACGGGCAAGAAGGTGACAGCACAGCCGTGCATTTTATAACGGGGTATCCGGACACGTTGAAACAGGAAATCGGCGATAAGTTTGCAGACAATGCCGAAAGTTACGCCATCCGATACGATGGGGATCTTTTTCTGTATGCCCCCACCGAAGCCGGATGGAATTTTGCTTTGTCAACCATAGAATTTTTACTGCGGGACGGAGAAATGGGTCCTTTGACCCTCTTTGATTACCCCGACTGTGAAACCCGCGGATACCGTGTATTTTTGCCGCACAAGGACGATTTTGAAACGTTTCGCCATGTGGTGGATTTTTTGGTACAATACAAGTACAACACCATCATGCTGGAAATCGGGGGCGCCATGGAATACAAGCGGCATCCCGAAATCAACGCTTCCTGGGTGGAATTTTGCAAAGATATGAAACGCTATTCCGGCAGAACCCATGAAATCCAGCACAAAACCTATCCCTGGGCCAAAAACGCCATCCATGTGGACAACGGGGGCGGCGATTATTTGACCCAGGAACAGGTGAAAGAATTGGTTTCCTATTGTCGGGAACGGTTTCTGGAAGTGATTCCCGAAGTGCCAACTTTGAGCCACTGTGATTACTTATTACTCGCCCATCCGGAACTGCGGGAACGGGATAACGACGACTATGCAGATACCTATTGTCCGTCCAATCCCGAATCTTACAAACTGGTATTTGATGTGCTGGATGAAGTGATCGACGTGATGCAGCCCAAACGGATCAACATCGGTCATGATGAAGCCTATACATTTTCTATTTGTGATACATGCAAGGATCAGATTCCTTATAAGCTATATGCCCAAGACATCATCAAAATCCATGAATATCTAAACCAAAAAGGCATTGCCACCATGATGTGGGGAGAAAAGCTGTTGGATGCAAAAAATACGAGCGGCGTTTCCATCGGCGGGGGGGAGCGAAAAGTCAAAGATCCCGAAACCGGCATGGAAGTGATTTATATCCACGGGCTCAGCGATTGCGCATCCCTATTGCCCAAAGATATTACCATGATGCATTGGTATCATGTGTTTGATGAAAACTATGACCATGTATATCATAAAAATGGCTATCCCATGGTATACGGAAACTTGAATATTTTCAGCATGACCAATTGGAGAAAACGGAAAAATTGGGGTGCCAAAGGTGGATTTGTATCCAACTGGGGTTCTTTTCACCCTGAATACATGCAGAGAAACACCCAGTCCATGCGGCTGATTTTCTCTGCCAAAGTCATGTGGTCGGATGAATTTGACCATACCATGCTGGATGAATATTATCGAGAAAATGCGGTGGAGACGTTTTATCATTTCAATCCGTTCATGAAGGATGTCACACCGGGAGACAATACCCAGGCACGGGTGGTTGCCGTGACCCATGCTACGGAATTAGACATCCCTTTCAAACCTTTTTATGATGGCATTTTCATTGAAGACAGCGTTTATGTGATGGGTCATTATGTTTTATCCTATGAAGACGGAACCTCTGCTTTGCTGTCGGTTAAATTCGGAACCAACATAACAAACATAAATACAAAATTTTCATGCCAGGATGCCCATTGCAATGAAATGATCGGCGGTGGCAATCCTGTATTGATGGGGGACACGTTGTATTTTACGGCTGTGTACCAAAACCCCCATCCCGAAAAAGCCATTACGGGATTTTCCTACCAACCAATCAAACCAGACGCCATCAGAGTGGCAAAGGTGCAGTTCTGGAAATAATACATCATAAGGGAGGGGGCAACCCTCCCTTAAAAACCAAAATAAATGCAAGCATTTTCCCTTTAAGGTGAAAAATATTGATATGAAGACATACAATCAAACAATGCGGGCAATTTTACAAACATTTTTATATGGTATCATGGGTGTGCTCGCCGGAGGCGGTGCCATTTTACCCGGGATTTCCGGCGGTGTGATTTGCGTGATTTTTGGGCTTTATCAACCCATGATGGAATTTCTCTCTTCACCCCGCGTGGGAGTCAAGAAGTATTATAAACTGTTTATCCCTGTTTGCATCGGTTGGGCGGTAGGATTTTATGTTTTTTCCAAGTTGGTGGCTGTCATGCTGACGGCTTCATATTTGTTCACCACCTGGTTGTTTTGCGGTCTGATTTTGGGTTCCTATCCTTCCCTATACCGGGAAGCCGGTAAACAAGGTCGAAATCGCTCTTCCGGGGTTTGGTTTTTATTGGGGCTGGTGGTTTTGCTGATCCCTTTGGCAATCGTCAAAGCAGGAATTTTGCCCCAAGTCCAGCCGACGTTATTCTGGTATTTCTTTTGCGGTGTTTTATGGGGATTCAGTCTGATTGTCCCCGGTATGACTTCTTCCTCCATTCTCATGTCTTTAGGTTTATTTACGCCTTTAAACCAAGGTATATCCTCTTTGGATCCGGAGGTGTTGATTCCCTGGCTGATTGGATTGGTACTGGTGATATTGCTTTTTTCCAAACTGGTAACATATCTGTTTCGGGTAAAGTATGCTTTGTTTTACCATGTGGTTTTGGGTTTGCTGGTGGCATCTACCCTTGTAATCATCCCAACGGAAGGATACCATGATGTTTGGCATGGATTGCTCTCCTTGCTTTTGTGCGGATTGGGTGCTGTTTGTACGTTTTATTTAGATTCTCGAAAGGAATGAGAAAGTGCTGCATGTGACATTGCCGGGCACAGGCGGAACGATGCCCATGAAAAACCGCTGGCTTTGTACGGGTTTGATGCAATATGAAGGGGTATCATTGCTCATTGATTGTGGTGAAGGCACCCAAATTGCCATCAAAGAAGGGGGCGGGAAACTACATTCCATTGCCCTTCTTTTGATCACCCATCTTCATGCAGACCACATCAGCGGATTACCGGGACTTTTGTTATCCATGGGCAACGAAGGAAGAACAAACCCCCTGACCATCATCGGTCCTATCGGGATTACCCAAGTGGTGACTGCTTTGCGGGTGATTGCGCCGGAATTGCCCTTTGATATTTACATCACGGAATGGACCGATCCGGAGCAAACGGTATCCACGGCGGGATTTACCGTTACGGGATTCGCCCTGCGGCATACCCTGCCCTGTTTGGGATATACAGTGGAAATACCCCGGGTGGGGAAATTTGACGTAGAAAAAGCAACACAAAAAAGTGTTCCTTTGGCGGTGTGGAGCTTGCTGCAAAAACAAAAAAGTGCGGAATATCAAGGGATGATATATCAACAATCCGATGTGTTGGGTTCGCCCCGCAAAGGATTGAAGGTGACCTATTGTACAGATACCCGACCCTTAGAGATCATTGCCGACCAGGCACAGAATGCCGATTTGTTTATCTGTGAAGGGATGTACGGGGAAGAGGAGAAAATCCACAAGGCGGTGGAAACCGGCCATATGACTTTTAGAGAAGCGGCTATGCTGGCATCCGCTGCCAATCCCAAAACGTTATGGCTTACCCATTTCAGTCCTTCCCTGTCAGCTCCTTCTGTCTATCTTACCCACGCCAAAAATATATTTGAAAACACCGTTTGCGGCTTTGACGGAATCCACACAAACCTATCCTTTGAATAAGATTGAAACAAGAGGAATATATAGTATAAACAGGATAACCGCCGCTTTTCAGCGGCGGTTAATGGTTACCCTTTGAGTTTGTTCATGACGCTTTTTTGCGCGTTGATGATATGCTGTTCCGTCAATTCCTTTGCCTTGAGGCTATCATGGGCGACAATGGCTTCATAGATGGCCCGGTGTTCCGCAACCAGGGCGGTGATTCTGCCTTCTGCCGAAATGGACAATTCTCTGCCTTTTTGCACATAGTTATGGAAGGTTCCTAAGGTATGCTTCAAAATGCGGCTACCGCAAATGGTGTACAGCAAAGAGTGAAAACGGCTGTCCAACTGCCAGATTTGCACCGGCTCATTTTTGACGGAATAGAATTCCTGCAGCTCCACAATTTCCCGCAGTTGGGCAATCCGATCGGGGGTGGCGGATTCGGCAGCCCATTGAGCGGCTAAACCTTCAATGGCGATACGGATGGTATACATATCCTCAATGTCCTTGATGGATATGCCGATGACAACGGCGCCTTTGTTGGGAATGGTGCGAACCAGTTCTTCATGTTCCAATTGCCGCAGCGCTTCCCGGATGGGAGTGCGGGACACACCCAGCTGTTTGGACAATTTAGTTTCAATCAAGCTGTCCCCCGCTTGAAAAGAACCATCCAGGATGGCTTGTTCAAGTTCCTTGAACACTTCATCGGTGAGGGAAGTGGAGGATCCGGATAATGGATTCAATGTGGCTCATCCTTTGCTATTCATCTTTGTATTGTTTGTACAGGGCAATAATTTCTGTTTCGCTCATAACGGTCTGACGTCCGCCTTCGTAAATATCATCGAGGGCTTTTTTTATTTTGATCACAACCGGGGATTTTTTGTGAATCAGATTGTCTTCGGTTCTATTGAAATACACGTTCAACCAGTAAGCGATGCCGGCTGTGCCGGAAGCGTTGGAGATTTCCACCGATACGGGTCTGTTGAGAATAGTTTTTGTGTCGAATATGTTATAAATTTCCTCGTCTTTTAACAAACCGTCTGCATGTATGCCGGCGCGGGTAGCGTTAAAATGCTTGCCTACAAAGGGGGTCATGCGGGGGATTTTATATCCGATTTCTTTTTCAAAATACTCTGCCAGTTCGGTGATGATGGTGGGATCCATATCGTCTAAGGTGCCGCGGAGAGAAGCATATTCAAAGACCATGGCTTCCAGCGGTACGTTGCCTGTCCGCTCGCCGATACCAAACAACGAGCAGTTGACGGATCCTGCACCGTATAACCAGGCAGTGGATGCGTTCACAACGCCTTTGTAAAAGTCATTATGTCCGTGCCATTCGATCATTTCGGAAGGAACATCGGAATAATGTTTCAGACCGTAGATGATACCGGGGACGCTGCGGGGCAAAGCAGCACCGGGATAGGGGATCCCGTAACCCATGGTGTCGCATGCCCGGATTTTTACGGGGATGTTGGCTTCTTTGGACATATCCATCAAAGCATTGGCAAAAGGAACTACGAAGCCATAAAAATCAGCGCGGGTGATATCTTCTAAGTGGCATCTGGGGCGCAGACCGGCTGCCATGGCATCGTTTATGATGGACAAATAGTGGTTCATAGCCTGGGATCTGGTCATACCCAGTTTCTTGAAAATATGGTAATCGGAGCATGAAACCAGAATGCCAGTTTCTTTCACGCCGATGTCTTTCACCAGCTTAAAGTCGTTTTTGTTGGCACGAATCCAGGTGGTGCATGCGGGAAATTCGTATCCCCGCTCCAGACATTTTTCCAGGGCGGTACGGTCTTTTTCACTGTATACAAAGAATTCGGTCTGGCGGATGATGCCTTTTTTGCCTCCCAGACGATGTATCATATCATAGATATCCAGAATCTGTTTGGGGGAATAGGGTGCCATGGACTGCATACCGTCACGAAAACTGGTGTCGGTGATGAAAAACTGTTCAGGGGTTTCCATGGGTACTCTTCTGAAGTTGAAGGGTACCTTGGGGATTTCCGTATAGGGGAAAATTTCCCGGAATAAGTTGGGTTCTTTCACATCCTGTAATGTATACTTATAGGGATCCTGTTCCAACACGTTGGATTTCTTACTCAATTCAATCATGGCCGTTTGCCCGGATATAGAATGCCGGGTCTCCTTTCAGGCGTATGTGTGGTGACAATGTTATGTCCTGTATGATTGTATACAATTATACAAACATACAATATTTTGTCAATATGAACCGGAACATTTATAATAATTTAGTGTTTTATACAGCAAAATCCAAGCTTAGACAAAAAAATGATTCCATTTGACACATAACCACCGTATAAAAATAGATTGTTTTCCCCTTTTATCTCCAGGGAGTGGCTGTTGTTCACATAAACGGTTATGGTTTCTTGTTCAAATCGACGAGAAAAAATCAACTGTCCTTTTTCGGCTTTCTCAAATTGTATATCGCCGTACCGTAGGGCGGGATGGGATTGTTTCAAGCGGCTTAAGGCGGCAAAAAAGAAAAATAAATCTTCTCCGGGATTGTTCCAAGGGTAATATCGTCTATTCAGAGGATCTTCATAGCCTTCCATACCAATTTCGTCGCCGTAATAGATACAGGGCATGCCGGGCAGGGTGAATTGGAGAAAGGCTGCCATGCGGAGCGCTTTTTCTGCTTCTTCTTTTTGGGTTGGGGTCATGGTGCGAGAAGCCTTTTCCTCTTTGGTTCCCTCAAAAGGATCGCCCAATAAGGTGATGGCGCGGGGTGTATCGTGGGTGGAGAGGCTGTTCATCAAACAGTCTAGAACGGGTTTGGGATAGTTTTCCGCTATGGTCATGACGGTGGTATAAAAATGTCTGCCCCCATCCGCACCAGATACAAAGTCCAGAATGGCTGAGCGGAAGGGATAGTTCATCACCGCATCCAGCTCGCTGTTTGAAAAATAAGTTTTGCGCTTGCCGTAACTGATTTTGTTGGAGGCATCTTCCCACACTTCCCCCACGACCAGCCCGTCGGGTTTGATTTCCTTGACTTTATCCCGCAGCATACGTATGAATGGATCCGGCAATTCATCCGCCACATCCAGCCGAAATCCGTCGGCACCAAGGTTCAGCCAATGCGCCACGACGCTGTCTTCATTCCGGATGATGTAGTCTAAAAAATATGGGTTCATTTCATCCACGGCGGGTAGTGTTGGAACACCCCACCAGGATTCGTAGCGTGTGGGGTATTCCTCGAAGTGATACCAACTGCGATAGGGGGAATGGGGATTGGAACAGGCACCGTTGCCAAAGCGGAGTTTTTTGTCAAAATAAATACTGTCACTGCCCGTGTGTGAAAACACCCCGTCCAAAAGGATGTGAATACCCAGCCCATGGGCTGTGTTGCATAGGGAAACAAAATCCGCTGTAGTTCCCAGCATAGGGTCCACCCGTTTGTAATCTGCCACATCATAGCGGTGATTGGAATAAGCCATGTGTATGGGATTGAGATACAGCCAGGTAATACCCAATTGTTTTAAATAGGGCAATTTTTCTTCAATCCCTTTTAAATTGCCGCCAAAAAAATCATGGTTTTGGATTTCCCCCGTTGCATCGGGCAAAAACATGGGGCAGTCCGCCGTGTCTGCATGGAGGAGGAAGGGGGTTAATTTGTCTGTCAAATCGCACGATCCCACCCGATGAAACCGATCGGGGAATATCTGATACATGACCCCGCCTTTGGCATCAATGGGGGTATCAAAATGGTCTTCATAACAGGTCAACTGCCAAAAATCCCCTTCTTCCAGATGGGTGTCATGGAGTCCTTTCCGGAACAATCGGAAGGAGGTGTGGGCTTCTTCGACCTCAAAATGATACAAATAAAGCCCTGTTTTCTTTAGGGAAAAGCGGAAAACAAAGACGCGATGGGTGTCTTGCTCGTACAGATGGGTATACAGAAGGCGAAGTGTTTCGCCTTCCGTATGGTTGTTCAGAACCAGATAAACCCCCGTAGTGGGGCAAGTTTTGGGAACCCAGATTTCCATATGACAGGGTTCTCTTTTTTGCACACAGCCAAAAGGCGTTTTGTGGCAGGGTGAAAAGGAGTCATAGCGTATATGCATGAAAAACCCCTTATTTCCGGAGGGACCAAATGGTATCAGCATATTCCTGTACGGCACGATCGGCCGAGAAAACACCTGCTTTGGCGATGTTCACCAGGGACATGTCAGCAAAACGCAGTGTATCTTCAAAGGCATTGCCTGCATCCTGTTGGGCGCGGGCGTAGTCTTTAAAATCCGCCAGAATCATATAGCCGTCGGCGGCACCGTATCGGTTGGTTAACAAACTTTGAACAATGTCATCGAATTTTACACCCAGAATCCCGGAAGTGAGCATGTCGAGAACCTCTTTGATGCCGGGATTGGCTTCATAATATTGGCGGGGATCATATCCTTTTTGCCACAACGCTTCCACTTCGGGAGCGGTGAGTCCAAAAAGGAACATATTCTCTTTTCCCACCTGTTCCAGAATTTCCACGTTGGCACCGTCCAACGTTCCCAACGTGACGGCGCCATTGATCATCAGTTTCATATTTCCCGTGCCGGAGGCTTCCTTTCCAGCAACGGAAATTTGCTGGGAAATATCCGCCGCCGGGATGATGCGTTCTGCCAGGGACACTTTATAATCTTCAACAAATACCACTTTCAGGGTATCTCTGACGGCAGGGTCTGCGGCGATGAAGCCGGAGATGGCATAAATCAATCGGATGATTTGTTTTGCCATGCTGTAACCGGGGGGTGCTTTGGCGGCAAACAGGAAGGTACGGGGAACCATATGCATATGCGGATTGTGCTTGTATTGATTGTATAAATACAGAATGTGTAAAGCATTCATGAGTTGGCGTTTGTATTCATGCAGCCGTTTGATTTGTACATCAAAGAGACTATGGGGATTCACATGGATTCCATTGACACGGGCAATCCATTGGGCTAAGCGTTGCTTATTTTGGTGTTTGATGTCCAACAAGCCATGTAACACCTCCGGATGATGGGAAAAATGCAGCAGTTTGGTCAATTCCCGGCTGTCTTTTTTGAACCCGTCCCCGATCAAATCCGTCAAATAGGACGTCAAAGCCGGGTTTGCCTGACACAGCCACCGCCGGTAGGCAATGCCGTTGGTCACATTGGTAAACCGTTGGGGGGTCATGGTATAATAATCATGGAACAATCCGTTTTTTAAAATATCACTATGAAGTTTGGAAACCCCGTTGATGGTATGACAGGCGGACAAACAGAGATTCGCCATGCGGATTTCCCCGTTGGCAATGACGGACATATAGTCGATTTTAGCCACATCCCCCGGATAGCGGAAATGGAGGTGGGTGATCAGGCGGCGGTTGATTTCACAGATGATGGCATATACACGGGGAAGCAACGCCCGAAACATATGTTCATTCCACCGTTCCAGGGCTTCACTCATCACCGTGTGGTTGGTATAGGTAACGGTTTTTTTGGTGGTGTTCCAGGCTTCATCCCATCCAAAACCATATTCATCCATCAACAAACGCATGAGTTCCGGCACACACAATGCCGGGTGGGTATCGTTGATGTGGATTGCCGCAAGGTCGGCAAGGTTTAATAGGGTGCCATATTGTTTGTAATGGGTTTTCAATATGCTTTGCAAAGAGGCGGAAACCAGCAAATATTGCTGCTTTAGGCGGAGTTTTTTTCCGCCTTCGTGGTTGTCGGCAGGATAGAGGATTTTGGAAATGACTTCTGCCATGGTGTTGCTTTCCAACGCTTTGGCATATTCCCCCCGGGAGAAAGCAGTCATATCCAAGGCTGTGGTGGATTTGGCACTCCACAAAACGAGTTTGTTGACCGCTTGTGTATCGTATCCCGAAAGATACAAATCATTTGGAACTGCCATTACAGGCGTATACTGAATATGGTCGGCATGAAAATGACCCTGCTCATCGGTCCATTCCCGTACTTCGCCCCCGAATCGAACTTCCAGCGCGTCGTCTTCCCGGGCTTTGAGCCACACGTCCCCCATGTTCAGCCAGTCATCGGGGAATTCCATCTGCCAGCCGTCGATGATTTTTTGCCGGAAAATGCCGAATTCATAGCGGATGGAAAAACCAATGGCAGGATAGGACAAGCCTGTCATGGCATCCATATAGCAGGCAGCCAGTCTGCCTAAACCGCCGTTGCCCAGTCCCGCATCGGGTTCCAAAGTGTAAACAGCTTGCAGATCCATACCCAATTCGTCAAAGATTTCGCCTATGGTTTGTTCCAAACCCAAATTAAAAAGATTGTTTCTCAAAGAAGTGCCGATCAAAAATTCCATGGACATATAATAAACTTGTTTTCTGCCCTTATTTTTACTGTCTTCCGCGAATTGTCTGTTCCTTTGAACCAAAATATCTTTGATATAAAAGCAAAGAGCACGGTACGCCTGTTGTTCGGTGGCTTGAGACAGCATACAGCCGAAATGGTGGTGGGTGAATTGGTTGAGGGATGATAGAATGTGTTTTTTGTCCATGGTATCCTCTTTTGTTCTTGTTTTTAGTTTTTCCGTACGGTTTGATACAATTTCATGTATTCTTCTGCGGAAGCATTCCAAGAGGTATCTGCTTCCATGACTGTTTTTATCAGGTCTTTCCATGTTTCCTTATCAAAATAACAGGCAATGGCGCGTCCGATGGCATCCAGCATATCATGGGCATTGTAACTTTGGAAGGTAAATCCGCGCCCTGTTTTTTCTTCCTTGGAAAAGGTGGGAACGGTGTCACGAAGCCCCCCGACTTCCCGTACCACCGGTACGGTGCCATATCGCATGGCAATCAACTGAGACAATCCACAGGGCTCACTTTTAGAGGGCATCAGGAAAATATCGGCACCGGCATACATGCGATTTGCCAGACGAGAATCAAAGGCAAAGGTTGCCGATACTTTTCCCGGGTGTTTTTTGGCTGCTTTTCTGAACATGTCTTCATATTCGGGATATCCCGTTCCCAATATCGCCAACTGGCAATCCCATGTTAAAAAATCTTCCCATACATAGCGGATCAATTCCAGTCCTTTATGCGGAACCAGGCGGGATATGATTACAATGAGAGGAACATCGGGATTTACATCCAGTCCCAGTTCTTTTTGCAGGGCTTCTTTATTGATGGCTTTTCCCGATAGATCATTGGCGGAATAGTTGGCCGCCAAGCCCGTAAGATGAACCGGATCGTATAAATCCGGATCAATGCCGTTGACAATACCAACCAGTTTTTTTTCATGGCGTTTGATGATATCTGCCAGGCCATGGGCAAAAAAGGGGTATTTCAATTCCTCTGCATAGGTTTTTGACACCGTGGTCACACCATCGGCAAGCTCGATGCCCCCTTTGAGACAATTGATGTGATTGTCGAAGGTCAGGGCATTTTTCCACAGATCAGGTTCCCCCAATACATCCTCATAAAAATGCATCTCGCATTTTCCCTGGTATTCGATGTTGTGAATGGTGAACACGGTGGGGATGTGTCCATATTTCCGAGCGTATTCCGCGTGGATAAAAAAGGGAATCAGGGCGGTTTGCCAGTCATGGCAGTGGATCACATCGGGAATGCAGGGCAGGCGGCTGATGGATTCCAGAACCGCTTTGGAAAAATAGGCATAGCGTTCCCCATCGTCAGAAAATCCGTATATACCCGGCCGTCCAAAATAGTATTCGTTGTCAATAAAATAAATTTTGATCGGGTTATCCGGGCTCACCAAGCGAAACAGTCCCACATGCTGGATCCGCCATGACAACTGCAGGGAAAAATTATCTATAAACTCCGTTTGGATATCGGGATTGTTTTTGATAAAGGCATAGTAGGGCAAAATGATACACAGTTGGCAGTCGGGCCTTTGCGCCAACCGGGCAGGGAGCGCCTGGATCACATCCCCCAATCCTCCTGTTTTTATCAAGGGTGTGCATTCACTGGCGGCAAACAGGATATTCATACCGTTTCTCCTTTTTTGATGATGACCGGATGCAAAGGTGTTCCGATGAGAACGGCACCGGGTGACACCCGCACGTTTTTATCCAATATGACACATTCCAAATGAGCGCCTTCCCCGATAACTGTACCCTGCATCACGATGCTGTCCAGCACAAAGGTGTTTTCTTGTATCTGCACATTCCGAAAAATCACTGAGTTGATCACATTGCCGTCTACCACACAACCGTCGGCCAGCAGGCAGTTTTCCACTTTGGATTCCAAGCCGTAATAGGTGGGCACTTCGTCCCGCACTTTGGTATATATGGGGGCATTTGTCAAAAACAGCCCCTTGCGAACCTCTTCTTCCAAGAGCCGCATGGTGTTTTGATAATAAGCATGGATGGTATTGTTTCTTAAAACCACACCGTCAAATCGATGAACATGGAGAGATAAAATGCCTTCATGAAATTGTTTTTGAACAAAATCCCGTTCAAAATGATAATACCCTCTGGCGTTGGCATCCTGAATGATTTCATTCAGTTTATCCCGGCTCAAAACAAACATGCCCATACCCGCCAGAGCGTTTTCCTGACGGGGATGGTTTATAAGCAGTTCTGTGACGGTGCCTTTCTCATCCTGACAAAGAACCAAAGAATGTTTTTCATCCACCGAATCGCCTTGATCGGCAATGAGGGTCAAATTGCAGCCCGATTCCACATGTTCTTCCACGATGGCGCGGAAATCAATGTTGCAAAGCACGGTGGAATCCGAAATAATTACATAATCGCAGTCGGTTTTTTCTTGGATATAGGACTTGGCTACAAGCAAGGCTTCCAGTTTCCCTTTATACACGCCCGTGGAGCCGGATGAAAAGGGAGGGATGATCAGCAAACCGCCATTTTTGCGATTCAAATCCCATTCCTGACTGGTGCGCAAATGATCCATCAAGGATTTATAATTGTATTTGGTAATGATGCCGATATCGATGATACCGGAGTTCACCATATTGGACAGAATAAAATCTACTTGACGATATCGGCCGGCGAAGGGGAGAGAAGCCACTGTGCGCATGGCGGTCAATTCGCCCAGAGCATCGTCGTAAATGTTGGAAAATACAATACCCAGTGTTTTCATGGTGATTTCTCCTTATATGATTTTTCCCGGCTCGATCAAGGCGTTTTGCTGGATGGTTTTTCCTTTTCCCACCACAGAAATGCCCCATTCAGAGGCCTCGTAAAATTTCGGATCGTCACCCACCTTGGCATTGGGGAATATATGACACTCTTCCCCGATGATGGCATATTTGATTATGGCGTTTCTGCCGATAACCGTGTTGGGCATAATGACGCTGTTTTCCACCACCGCATTTTCTTCCACAGTACAGCCCGTGGACAATATGGAATTGACCACTATTCCCTTGACCTCACAGCCTTCGGCAATGAAGCAGTTGTCGGTGGCGGCGGTTTCTGAGATAAAGC
>ENA-UOOH01000341-UOOH01000341.1-fermentation-metagenome-genome-assembly--contig:-NODE-341-length-55663-cov-16.630844_pt1 | contig 55663 bp, 45 predicted proteins | sample MGYA00245778_ERZ724025 | MGnify/ENA primary metagenome ERZ724025 (study PRJEB28704, sample SAMN03018313) | fermentation metagenome | biome: anthropogenic terrestrial biome; feature: soil; material... | reverse complement strand
CGACTCAAAAGTCGTTAATTATAAAGCGTTTAACGCATTACGCAGAACACATTAACATACAATCAGAGGAGGTGCCGGAATGATCAATTTCATCTATTACTACATCCGTTCCATGCGCCTTTATTGCGGTTTCGTGACCGGGGCGGCGGTGCTGGCCGGTTGCGCGGCTTCCCGCTGGTTCGGCCCTGCCGGGTTCGGCTGGCGGGAGGCAACGGTGCTGGCAATCGGATACCTGGCGTGGGGAGTGAACCAGATTTTCAACGACGCGGGCAATCTCCGCGAAGACGCCGTCAACGCGCCGCACCGCCCGATGGTGAACGGCAAACTGGCGAAAATTCCGGCGCTGGCATTGTCATCCGGGCTGATGCTGGTTTTCGGAATGGTTTCCTGCGTCCTGACGCCGTGGACGCTGCTGCCCATCGGCGCGGGCGCGGCCCTGAATCTGTTGTATTCGCCGTTGAAAGGAGTGCCGGTACTGGGGTGTGTGGTCTATGGATTGGCGATCGTCATGGGTGCGGTTTACGGCTGGATCGGGGGTTCCGGCGGACTTCCGCCCGATCAGGAATGGCAAATTCTCGGCATTATTTGTTTGATTTTGCTGCCGTCGCATGTACTGATGTGCCACAACAGTTATTTCAAGGATATGGACGGGGATCGAGCCGCCGGCAGGAAAACGCTCCAGACGGTGTGTAATCCGGGGATTTCGCTATGGGCGTCCGGCGTCCTTTCCGTCCTGTACGCATTTATGTTGTGGGACTTTGTCGGCATGGACACTGTCCAGGGCCGGGTGGTGTTTGCCTGGCTGCTGGTGTTGACGGGATGGAATTTGCGGAATCTGGTGCGCCGGAAGTATCATGCGGCGACCTGCTCGAACATCCAGTTGTGCGTGGCGCAAAACCTGTGCGTGGCGGTTTATTTTTCTTCGCAATGGCTGGCGGCGATGGCGGGGGCTTTTTTGCTGATCGCGCTTGTTTTCAGGTGGTATCCCGATGAAAAAGAGTAAGTTCATCACCGGAATTCCGAAAGCGTTGTTCTATCTGCGGATGTCGCTGGTGTGCGCGTGGCGTTTCCGCTCGTTCCGGGTATTGAGGAAAGCGGCGGAGTTTACCGGCATCTTCTTTAAACACAAACTTCTGCGCCTGCCGTCCGGCGAGTTCAAACTCGATTTTTATATGCCCCGCTATCCCTCGGAGGCATTTTTCCGGGCGATGGAGAATAAGTTGATCTGTTCGCCGCCGCGCCCGGTCTCGGTGGTGCTTTCCATGACCCGGGCGTGTTCGTACCGATGCCCGCACTGTTACCAGAGCTGTGACCGGACGGATGAACTGCCGCTGGCAAGGCTGGTGGAGACGGTACGGGAACTGCGCGATTTCGGCGTGGTGGCGTGGGCGGTCGAGGGGGGAGAGCCGCTGTTGAAATTTGAACGGCTGGACGCGGTGTTGAGCGAAATCGCCGGGCTGGAGGTCTGGGTGAACTCGACCGGATTTTCCGCGACGCCGGAAAAAATCGCGCGCCTGGCGGAGTTGAACGTCACCGGAATCATGACCTCGATCCATTCGGTGGACGAGGCGGAGCATGACCGTTTTACCGGAATGCCGGGCTCCTGGCGGCGGGCATTGGCGTTTCTGGGCGATTGCCGGGCGGCGGGCATGCTGACCGGATTCAATACCGTGTTGAGCGATGAAGCGGTCGTGGAGGGCGGCATCGATCCGATCATGAAGCTGGCCGGAGAACAGGAATGCGATTATATCCAGTTGATCCACCCGAAACCGAGCGGGAAATGGCTGGGCAGGCGTTTGGACTCCGCCATAAGCCGGGAAGCCGTGGCCGTGGCCTGTGCCGCACAGGTCCGCTATAACTCGGCGCGTGAAAAACATGCTCCGATCCTGACGGCGCAGGTGTTTGAGGAGTCCCCGGAAATGCTGGGGTGCTGCTGTGGCGGCATTGACCGGTTTTACATCGGCGCGGCGGGGGATGTGCAACCCTGCGAGTTTGTCAATATTTCATTTGGCAACCTGTCTGAAGTGCCGTTTGAAACGGCTTACGAGCGCATGCGGCGGGCGTTTCCGCTGCCATGCTGCGAATGGATCTGCCGGACCCGTGCGGAGGAGATTGCGGAAGCCGCGGCGGCTTCCGGAGGAACCTTGCCGCTTCCGTGGGCGCAGACTGAAAAACTGGTGGCGGACTGGGGAACCGGTACGCCGACGCCGGTTTATCAACGGATGGAGATTTATCGATGAAACTGCTGGTACTGGTGAATCCGTCGAGCGGCGGGGGACGGGCATTGAAGAAATGGACCGGATATTCGCGGCTGTTGTCCAATGTGGATCGGGTGATCCTGAAAAATATCGAGGAAGCGACCGCGCTGGCGGCTCAGGCGTCCGGCTACGACGCGGTGGTGGCGTGCGGCGGCGACGGTACGGTCAATGCCGTGGTGAATGGCCTGATGCGGAATGCCGACGCCCGGATCAAACTGGGGGTGCTTTATGCGGGGACCAGCCCGGATTTCTGCCGTTTTTACCGGATTCCGCTGAAGCCGGGAGCCGCCGTGGAGCTGTTGATCTCCGGGCGTTCGAAGGAGGTGGAGGTGCTGGAGGCGCGGCACAACGGGCGGACCGCGTATTTCTGCTGTTCCTGCAACCTTGGAATGGGTGCCGAGGTGGCGGAGCTGGCCAACCGGATGCGGCCGGTGCTGGGGAATGGCGCAGGGACATTTTGCGCGCTGTTGCGGAGCCTGGCGCGCGGCAGGAGGTATACATACCGGGTCAACGGCGAAGCCGTGGAAAACTGCAATCATCTGCTGATCACGAAAATGCCGTATATCGCCGGCGGCCTGCGGCTGGACCTGCCGCCGTTGGCGGCGGATGAATATGCGCTCTGGACGGTCCAGGGGGTGACGCGGTTCGGCTGGCTGAAGTTGCTGCCGAAGTTATACCGGGGAGGAAAGGTCGGCAATGTACGGGTTTGTTCGGGCGTGACGTGGATATCTTCGCCCGAAACGGTCAAATTGGAATACGATGGCGACCCGCATGGGGTTTTGCCGGTTGAAATCTCGGTTTCCGCACGTAAATTACCTCTGATATGCGGGGGTTGAGATGCGCGAAAGCGAATTTATAAAACTGTTTGCTTCGATTCACGGAACAGCGCCTTATGCCGCGGACGCGGAGATTGTCGGGCGGGGAAACGGTTTCGAGCTGTTTTCCACGGATAGTTTTTCCGAAACGGATGATTTTTTTACCCGGACGCCGCCGGAAACCATCGGCCGCAATCTGGCTGCCGGCGCCTGCGCCGATCTGCTGGCCTGCGGGGTGCGCCCGGAACTTCTGCTTCAGTCGTGGAATATTGACGGTTCGAAGGGGGAGGGGTATTACCGGAGCATTGCGGAAGGGATCGAAAAAGTCCTTCAACATTACGGGGCGAAGTGTATCGGCGGTGATATCGGCACGGCTCTGCCGTGGTGTTGGACCGCGACCGTGGCGGCGCATTCCGCCGTTCCGCCGGTCACCCGGATCGCCCGGGAGCGGGTGCCGTTCGACTTGTATATTTCCGGCGGCATGGGGAGGGCGAACCTCGCCATGTTCCGGAATGACCCGATGCCGGAAATTCCGCTTCGCGGCCCGGTGCCGCCGGAGGCGCTTTTCGCCACCGATACGAGCGGGGGCTTTTTTGACGCGCTCGAAAATATCCGCCGGGTCAACCGGGGGATGGTATTGGAATTCGAAAGCGGCGATGCCGTTTCGCCGGAGGTTTTCGAAAAACTGCCGGAGGGGTTCGATCCGTTATGGTCGCTGATCGGCGGCGTGGGCGAATACGAACTGTTGTTCGCGATGCCGCGGGGAACGCGGGCGGACGGCGTCAAAATCGGAGAAGGCGGGTTCCGCGACGGAACCGGCAACGATTTCCGGTTCAAGCCGGGAGGGTGCATGAAGTCCGCCCCGCCGGATTACCGGAATACGCCGCCGGAAGACCGGCTTGCCGTGACCCGGACCTATTTACAGGAGTTGCTCAGGCCATGAAATCACTGTTTGAACGCTGTTATCAGTATGGAACGAAGCTGGCCGATAAAACAGAGTTGCTGGCGCGTGAACTGGCGTCCGCCCCGCCCGGGTATTACGGCGGGCTCCACATGACGCTGCTGGAAGGCGTCCGCCCGGTGACGAAAGTCCGCACGCCCTCCGGCGAAGTCCGGGACATGCTGATGCTCGGGAGCAATTCCTTTCTGAACCTGAACTTCCATCCGCGCGTGATCGACGCCGAACGCCGCGCCGCCGAACGCTTCGGTTCCGGCGCGGGCTCGCCGCCGCTCTATGCCGGGCAAACCGTGCTTCACGAGGAGCTGGAGGAGACCTTGGCGGCGTTTTGCGGCACGGAGGCGGCGGTGCTGTTCCCTGCCGGATATTCGGGGAACGTGGGGGTGTTGTCGGGGCTCTGCCGCCCCGGCGATGTGATTTTCTGCGACAGTTCGAACCATGCGTCGCTGTTCGACGGGGCGCGGCTTTCCGGCGCCGAGGTGGCGACATACCTTCATTTGAGCCCGGCGCATCTGGAACGGCAGTTGAAAAACTGCGCGGCGGAAGGGCGGCTGATCGTGACGGACGGGGTTTTTTCGATGGAGGGAAGCCTGGCCCCGGTGGACGAACTGGTGCGCCTGAAAGAACGCTATGGCGCCATGCTGATGGTAGACGACGCCCACGGGTTCTGGGCGGTGGGCAGGGACGGGCTCGGTACTGCGGAAGTGTTCGGGGTCCGCGGCCGGGTGGACCTGCATTACGGGACGTTCAGCAAGGCGCTGGGGAGCGTCGGCGGGTTTGCGGCGGGGCGGAAACAGGAGATCGACTATCTGCGGTATTATGCGCGGAGCACGTTTTTCTCAAGCGCGATTCCGGCGACGACGGTGGCGGCGGTGCTGGAAAGCATCCGTATTGTGGCGGAAGAACCGGAGCACCTGGCGAATCTCCGCCGTAACCGCGGTCTTTTCCAGTCGGCGCTGGAGGAACGCGGCTTCGATACGCTGAACAGCCGTTCGGCGATTATTCCGCTGCTGGTCGGGGACGAAGCGAAATTATCGGGGCTTCAGATGGCGCTGTTCGAACACGGCATTTTCACCAACATCGGCACCACTCCGGCGGTCAATGCGCGGAAATGCCGCCTGCGGCTGAATGTCATGGCTACGCATCGCCCGGAACAGCTTGTCCATGCGGCGGAGGTCATTGAAAAACTTGGTAAACAATATGGGGTGATTTCATGAGCGGATGGGAACCATTGATTGTCATTGTAGCGGTGGAATGCGCGGCTGTCTGGGTCGGACGCCGCCTTCCGGATAAAAACGGCTGGAAACTTTATGGGGTCATCGCGTTTTGCCTGCTGATGGCTGGATTGTGTGTGTATTTGCCGTTGTCGAATGAACGGCTGCGGACGCGCGGGGGCGTGATGAATGCGGAGGCCTGCGAACGCGCCGAAAAGTTGATCCGGGCGGGTAAACGCGCCGAACTGGCGAAGGCGCTGGAGATAAACTGGAACAATGACACTGGGATGAAGAATTTTCCGGAAATCGCGGAAGAATTTCTGCAGAGAGTGAAGTCTGTGGAAAAGGAGGGGGAATGATGCTTGATTTATTGGGTGGAATCGCGGTTACGGCAGTGTATTTAACGGTCGTCTCGTTTTTCCCTTTGCTGTTTGTGTGGAGAAAATCAAAGAGCATTCCGAGGAGCCGGAAATACATTCTTTCCGTTGCCATTGTGCTGATGAATCTTGCGTTATTTTTATTTGTTGCTCAACAAGTGAGTTTGGGGTATGGGACGAATTTCTATCGGAGTAATCTCCAGAAATTTACCGAAATCCTTGAGAAAGAAACCGATGAGAATGTTTTCAATTATTTGCAACGCTTGAAAAGTGCTCCGAGGCTTTTGAATTTGCCTGAACAAAATAAGGAGGAGAGAGAATGACGTATGCGATTATACTTTGGGGGTTGCTGTTCGGTTTAGCGGTTTGGCTGGGGCTGGCGGCGGGGAAAAAATCGTTCGTGGTTTTTTGGAGCGGAATGGTGACGCTGCTGCTGTGCGCCCTGGTGTTGGGGGGACTGTTGTGGCTCAGTCCGGAGTCCGGCCTGGAGCTGCAGCAGAAATTTCTACCGGAATCATTTCCGTATCAGCCGGATTCGGTTGTGTTTCTGTCTGATATAATTTATCCCAGTATGAATACGAATCAGAATCCTTGGATGATGACGATTGCATTGGTTCTGTTGGCCTTCGTATTGTTCGTGATTGCATTCAATTGCCGGAAGACGGTCGAGAATATTTATATGGCTTTCGGCGGGACGCTGTTTTTTAGCGGGGTTATTTATTTCTGCGTACCCTGGGCGTTTCATGGAGCTAATGCGTTTTGCTGGTTGTGGCAAGACTACTCAAGTGCTATTATTTATTTGCCGGAAGCTGGTTGGATTGTTATCGGGTTGAGCTTGTTGATGTTGGTTTCGTGGACGTTGTATTCATTCCGGGGGCGGCGGAAAGGCTGGAAAGTGCTGTTGTGGCAGGGGGGGCTGGCAGTCGGGATTTTTGCCGGTTGCTGGCTGGCGGCGCTGGCGGTGATTTATCCGTATGGCTGCCATGTCCGGGCAAAACTGGAAAAGCTGGGGATTCAGCCGTATCCGGAAATAGCGGAGTTGCCGTCTGAGGCTCAAGCGGAATTAAACAGGGTTCAAACGTTCTTCCGGAATCTGGAATTGCCGGTTGGCAGCGTGTATCTCTGGAACAAAGAGGCTCCGGAAAATAAAAAAATTCCATCGGATAAGCGCGAGTATGCATTGAAGACGTTTGCCGCACCTGAGGCCGAGGCGCTGTTGAGCACGTATGAGAATGTGTTGAAGAACCATTGGAGGCCTTCTGTCGCGGTTTTTTCGCTTTTGAATTCTAATCGGAACTATGCCCGTGTTTGCGCGGGGCGGGCGGCGCTGTTTCTCGAAACCGGGCAGGAGGATAAAATCCTGCCGGAACTGAGGAAAATCGCCGTGATGAATGATGCACTTTTGAACAATCCGCAAACGGATATTGAAGAATTGGTGCGGATTTCCATTCAGACCATCTGGTATTCGAATATGGTCCGGCTGGGGCCGGACGGTGTGCAATACGCTTCGGCTTATCGTGAGGCGCTGAACCGGATGAAGGCACGGAACGTACAGGGAGTGACGGAATTGGGATTGTTTCTGTATTGGCTGGATTCCTATTTGCATTTCAAAGACTGGCAGGGAGCCAGGGGGTATGGTTCGATCCTGGCGGCTCCCGGTATGATTGCCAAGGCCGTTGACGCGGCTACTTCCACACTGGCGCTGGAGGGAAAACGCGCGCAGGTAGCGCAGAATCCGGTGTTTGAACGGTCCGATGAGGAAAATGAACCGGAACAGATGCTGCGGCAGGTTGCGATCAAATCGTGGCTTTGCCGGAACATGGGGACGGCGGGGCTGGCTTTGAAACTTTACCGTTCGGAAAAAGGGGTTTACCCGGAAACGCTTGAGCAACTGGTCCCCGGATACCTGGATGAAGTTCCGGTATGTCCGTTCACCGGCAAACCGCTGGCATACGAATCCGACGGCAAGACGTTTCGCCTGTCTGCGGTAGGGGAACAGCAGAAGAAATTATATTATCTGGATACGGAAAGGAACTATTAATGGCATGAAACAAGTCTTGATTACCGGGGCGGGCGGATATATCGGCTCCAACGCGGTTGAATATTTTATGAAACAGGGCTGCCGGGTGACGGGAATGGTGCGTGAGCGGGTGGCGGAGCGTTTCAGGGCGTCGGGCGCGGAAGCGGTGCGGGCGGAGCTGACGGATTTCACCTCGTTGGACCGGTTGTTTGAGGCGAAGCGGTATGACTGCGTGATTCATGCCGCCGCGCGGGCGAGCGATGTCGGGCGGGATGCGTTGTTCCGCGCGGCCAACTTCGACGCGGTGAAGCATCTGGCTTCATTGAGCATGAAGCACGGCGTCGGGCGCTTCGTCTATCTCTCCACCTCCGACGTTTACGGGCTGCGTGATTTCCACGGCGAAACGGAAGACGAACTGGCGTTCGACCGTTCGCCCCGCAATCCGTATCCGAAGTACAAGATCCAATCGGAAATCTGGCTGGCGGGAAACCTGCCGCCCGAACGTTTCTCCTGCGTCCGCCCGTGCGTGGTCCGGGGGAACGGCGACACCACCATTACGCCGCGCGCGGTGGCGTACCTGAAAAGTTCGCCGTGGGTGTTTCACTTCGGCAAATGGCGCGGGCTGAACCGCTGGCCGCTTGCCCATGTGGAAAACGTCTGCCGGACTCTTTTCGCCGCCATGACCCTGCCGGAAGCGGGAGGGCAGGGGGTGACGGTGCTGGACAGTGAGTTCACCACCGTCAGCCGTTTTTACCGGGAACTTGCCGCGGAGTACCTGCCGGGCAAGCCGATTCGCGAAGTCTGCCTGCCGGTCTGGCCGGTGCTTCCCGCGGCCTGGCTGTCCAGCGGGCTGTCCACGCTGTCCGGGCGTTATGCCCCGTTTTTCGACCCGACGCTTTATGCGCTCGAGACAATTACCCACAACCTGGATTTCAGCAACAACCGGATGCTGGAATGGTTCAAAAAAACAGGGCAATCCGAATTTGCCCGAAAGGAAATGGAAGATGCTTGATAAAGTGATCGTTCTTATTGTTCTGGCGGTAACCCCCGTCCTGCTGTGGTATATTCCGCAGACGCGGCGGATGACCGGAAGTTTCATGACCGCGTTGAAAACGGTGCCGTTCGGATGCCTGACTATGATTTTTATTCCGTTCATGATTTATGAAACGATCATGGTGCTGGGGCGTTTTTTTGCGGTACCGTTGCATATAAGCCCTTTCTGGCGCATCGGATTTGCCGTGTTCGGCATGGGGATTGGCATCCTGTTGATCTGGGGCGTGGCCCGGTGGAGTTGGCGGAAATACCAGGCGGAGGGCAAGCGGTCATGGATACCGTTCGTGCTGCTGTTCAGCGCGCTGGCGGGGGGGACCGTGATTTTTATCGCGACGTCTACCATGATCCGGTTTGCCCACTCACCGCAGGATTACCGCGGCGCATGGCAGTCGATTCAGGTATTGGAGGATGACAAGGCGCCGCTGGCGTTCGAACAGGCGTCCATCCATCCGTTTCTGGCGGAATACGATTACCGGCTGCGTTTCGGCGGCGGCGACAAGGCCGAATATCGGAAATTGCGGTTGAACACCGGCGGGCGTACGTATTTCAATCTCTACAGGCTTCGCGACGGCAGGCTGTTCATGCAGGACAAGGACAGCGATTATATCGTTGATCCGGCGAAGCGGGAAGTATGGTTCGTTTTTTCGAGCGAAGGGAAAAAGTATATGGCTCCGTATCCGAATCAGGAGAATGCGTATATCAGTTGGGGTGCGATGAACGGCGAAGTCATTTTTCAGGGGGGCGACGGTGAATTCAAGGCCGTTCCGTTGACGGATGAACTGGACGGGAAAGAGTATTTCGGGTGCATTGAGCAACAATTTTATCCGGCCCGGGAAAAAAGCGAACAGCCGATTGGGAAAAAACAGTAATCGGTGCCGGTGGGCGGAGAGGGGATTGACAATGCCGGTAAGTGATGGTATTGTACTGGCGCGGCCTTATCAACGGGGGATGCAGAATGACGGAAAAAATCTGCAGGAATTTTGGAAAACAGGGAGACGGCGCCGGACAGGGCGCCGCCGGGGCGGGATATCCGCCGGAAGTCGCGGTCGGCATCATGCGCCGCCGCCTGGCGCGGATTTTGTTCCGGAATCGGTTCTGGCCGTTTTGCAGCGCGGCGTTCTTCATCGTCGGGCTGTTGATCCTGGGCGGGCGCTTCCTGTTGCCCGGCTGGACATTGACGGAATCGCTGGTGCTGGCCGGAGTGGCGGCGGTCGCGGCCTGCGGCGCGGCGGCATACCGGGTTTGGCGGCTGTTGCCGGATCGCCGGAAATTGCTGGTCTATCTGGAAAGCGCCTCCGGGTCGTCCGGTGGTTTGCTCAGTACAGGGCTGGAGCGGGAGCTCGGCTCGTGGAACGCCCGCATCCGTCCGCTGGCGCTGCCGGACATTCATGGACGGTTGAAGTATGGATTGCCGGCGTGGCTGGCCGCGCTGGTTTTTCTGGGCGGGACGGTATGGTGCCCGGTCCAGCGGTTTGACAGTCTGCCGTCCGGCGCGTTGCAGGTCACGGAAGAACTGGAGGCGCTTCAGGAAAAGCTCGAAGTGCTGGAGGATGAAGTCCTGATTCCCGCCGGAGAAGCCGCCGAACTGAAAAACGCATTGGCGGAACTCCGGGATGACAACGATGCCGAACGGGCAGGGCGTACTTACGAACTGTTGGACAAACTCACCCGCCGGATCGATTCCGCCGGAGCGGAGGCAGGGACCCGATTGGAGGAATCCGTGGAAGCGCTGGGGACGCTGGAAACTGCCGCCCGGACGCTGGCGGAGTTTTCCGCCGGGGCGGATTTCAAGGAATTATCAAAGGAATTCGGGGAGATCCTGAAAAAACTGGCCGCCGCCGACCCCGCCATGGCCGATCTGCTGAAGCAAATGGCCGCCGCCGGAATGGACCCGAACAACCTGACCCCCGAAGCTATGAACAAACTGGCCGAGGCCATGAAGCAGATGTCGCAAGCCGGAGGCGATGCTCTCCGGAAACTTTGTGACGCGGGATTGATCAAGAAACAGTTGGCTGGAAACCGTTCCGGGCTGGGTCGTCGCGCCGTAAACGAAGCCGCCTTGAAGGAATGGCTGGAACAACAGGCGCGGGAGCGCGGCGGTCTTTGCGGCGGCGTATGCCCTTTTCCCGGTTCTGGAACGGGGCAGGGGATTGCCCGGGGGCGCGCGGACGCCGATCTCCATTTCACCGGGCAGACGCAGGACGACGGCGGCGAACGCCGTCCCGTCCGGCTTGACCACACCGGAGAGGCGGACCAGAGCGTATTACTGGTTTCTTTTACCGCGCCGCCCGGTGAAAACGAGGAGGTCCGCCCGGCTGTCGCGGGCAACCTGCAGGGCGGCGACGCCATCGTGGAGCAACGCCAAAGCACGATCCGCCCCGAGCACCGGGCCGCGGTCGAACAATATTTCAAAACCAGAACTCAACCTCAAGCCAAATAGGAGCTGACCGATGAACCAGTCCTCGCTGATATCTCCCGGAGAGCTGCAGCCCGTCCAGCGGCAGGCCAACCGGATTCTTGAAGAACTCGACCGCATTTTGCTGGGACACCATGATGTGCACCGGCTGCTGTTGATCGGTATTTTGAGCCGCGGACATATTCTGCTCGAAGGGCTTCCCGGCGTCGGCAAAACCGCGCTGGTCAAGGCGCTCGGGCAGTTGCTGTCGCTCGATTTCAAACGGATTCAGTTCACGCCGGACCTGCTGCCCAGCGATATTCTCGGCTGCAACATTTTGCAGATGGAGGAGGATGGAACCCGGCGGATGAGTTTTCAGCCCGGCGCGATTTTTTCCAATATCCTGCTGGCCGACGAAATCAACCGCGCTTCGCCCAAAACCCAGTCCGCCATGCTGGAAGCCATGCAGGAACGCGCGGTCACGCTGTTGGGCGAAACCCGTCCATTGCCCGATCCGTTTTTCGTGCTGGCTTCGCAGAACCCGATCGAACTCGAGGGGACCTATCCGATCCCGGAGGCGCAGTTGGACCGCTTCCTTTTTAAAATCACCGTCAGCGGCGTGAACTCGGAGGTTCTGACCGAGATCATCACCACCCGCCGCCGGGGAGAACCGCCTGTTTCCGAATGGCGCCTCAGCCGCGAAGAACTGAATGGGCTCTTTGCCGCGATGGAACGGATTTACCTGAGCCGTCCGGTCGCCTCCTACATGGCGCGCCTGGTTGCCGCCGGGCATCCCGGCGATCCGTCCGCGCTTCCCGAGATCAAGCGTTATACGGCATTCGGCGCGTCGCCGCGGGCCGCGATTGCGCTGGCGGAATCGGCGCGCGCGGCGGCGTTGCTGGCGGGACGGCCGACGGTCGGGTTTGAGGATGTACGCCTGGTGGCTCCGGCGGTGCTGAATCACCGGCTGATCCTCAACTATCAGGCCCGGCTGGAAAAAGTCACCAGTTACGACCTGATCGACCTGCTGTTGAAACAGATCGACCCCGCCGGAATCGAATGGCCCGGCGATATCGTTCTGGACAAAGCGGAGGCGAAAGCATGATTTCAGGAATCAAGCGCCTCGTCCTGCTGGCGGCGTTCGCCGCCGGATTTCTGGCGTATGGAGAGGATTTCGGGCCGGTGTCGATCGAGGTGCTTCCTGCCATGCACCAGAAGCAGGATTCAGGGTTCTATCATATTTATGATTTTCGGATACACAACAAAAGTACGGCACCGGTTGGAATTAATCTGGAATTGATCGCGCAGGGATGGGGGCTGCGTGGGTTTGAGCAAGTCGTGGAACGGAAAGTGCTGGTGCCGCCCGGCACGGTCGTCCAGTCTTCATTGTTTTTTCCGGCCTGGTTCTATCACTTAAATGTGCTCCGGCTGAGGGTTTTCATCAACGGGCGGGAGGTAAAACACTCGTTGGCTCTGAAGGCTGGATATGATTATTATCGAATATTGGTTTCACCTTCGATTCCTTACAAAGAATACCGGGTGCTTAAATTGATGGAGAGCGTGAACCCTACCACCATCACGACCTTGCAATGGGGACGGCATTTGCGCGATTATATCGGACTGGGGCGGATTTATCTGACGCCTGAAGACCGCCTGACGCCGGAAACGGCCGAGGCGATCATGCAATGGGTGCGGCTTGGCGGTATCCTGATGTATTGCGTATTGCCGGATACGGCATGGCCGGAAGATGTTCCCGGCGCCGAAACCGGGTTGCATGAGAAAACGGTTGACTGGGGACGAATCGTTTATTGCCGGCCGATAGCCGCCGAACATCGGGAAACGGTGGAGAAGTTCATCCTTGCACATCAGGGAACTCCAGTAAACCAGATTGAGGATCAATCGATTCCGGATACTGGACCGGGGGCGCAGTTTATGCGTAACAATAAACTCAACATATCCCTCGGAGGACCTGAAAATTCTGTCGATCTGCTTCCAAATACGGCATCGGTACCGTACCGGTTGATTTTTGGCGTCATGCTGGTGTTTTCGATCTTGATCGGACCAGTCAGTTTCTGGATTTTGAAGCGCAAGCGGAAAGAACCGTGGATTCTGGTGACGACGCCGCTCATAAGCCTGGTTTTCTGTATTCTGGTAATCGTCTTCATCACCTTTAATGAAGGGTGGCATTCGCGCGGGCGGACAGTGGCCATTACTTTGCTGGACCAGGCGGAACACCGGGCGGTAACCAAGGTGTGGGGCGCGATTTATGCCCCGGTGCCGCGTGGAAACGTTGTGTTTCCAATAGACGATTGCGTGGCGTTTAGCGAAAATTGCGGCTCTTACCGGTTGAATCTGGACTCGGGCCAGCGTTTTTCATCCGGTCTGGTCCGGCCGAGAATGACGGCGGGGTATACGGTCAACCGGGTGGAAGATCGTCATGAACGGCTTCAAGTCCGCGGCTTGGAGAACGGACAGCTACGGGTAGTCAATGGCCTCGGCGGAGCGTTGAAATCTCTGTCGATTGTCGGTCCTGGCGGACGGATTTTTCAGGCGGCGGAACCGATTGCGGCGGGGGCTTCTGTATTGATCCCATTCAGCGGAAAAATATCGAAATTCCGGAATGCCGACGCTCTGACGTCTTGGACTTATCATTCAGATAACAGTGTGAACGTGTATTCGACGACTTTAGCGCCGGGGTATTACATGGCGCAGGCGGAAGCCCCGCTTTTTTTCACTCCCGGTTTGATCCCCGAGGAATTCAACGTAGAACAATATATTATCGGCAGATACGAGATGAACGGAGAAGCAAGCAATGGAAATTAGAATTCAGAATCTGGTAAAAACATTCGGTTCCACCCGGGCGGTCGATGATATTTCGTTCAGCTTCGGCTCCGGGGATATTTTCGGCTTTATCGGCCCGAACGGGGCGGGCAAGACCACGACGATCCGGATCATGAGCACGTTGGACCTGCCGGATTCCGGGGATGTTTTTTACGACGGCGTTTCGGTGGTGAACGACCCGGAAGCGGTACGCCGCCTGATCGGTTACATGCCGGATTCATTGCCGGAATTCCGGGACATTCAGGTCTGGGAATATCTTGATTTTTTCGCCCGGACCTTCGGCCTGAAAGGGGAGAAACGGACCCGCATCCTGGCGGAAGTCGAGGAATTCACCGGGCTTGGCTCGATCCGGCACAAGTACCTCGCCGCGCTTTCCAAGGGGATGAAGCAGCGGGTGAGCCTGGCACGGGCGCTGGTCCACAATCCGCCGGTGCTGGTGATGGATGAACCGGCCGCCGGGCTTGACCCGCGCGCCCGCCTCGAACTCCGTTCCCTGCTGCGAATTCTCTCTCAACAGGGCAAAGCCATCCTGTTGAGCAGTCACATCCTTTCCGAATTGCAGGATACCTGCAACGGCGCGGTGATCATCGAACAGGGGAAACTGCTTTCCGCCGGCAAGCTCAACGAACTCCTGATCAACCGCAAAGCGCCCGCCGGAGCGGTGGCGGAAGTCCCGATGGAGCGGGAACTGGTCTGCGTGATCATCGAATGCGGCGGCCCGCCGGAAAACATGCGGGGGCGTCTGCTGGAACAGCCGACGGTCCGCGAGGTGCGCCTTGACGAAAGCGGGCGGCTCGAAACCCTGATCGACGGCGACGAACAGGAAATCAACCGCCTGATGGTGCTGCTCCTGAACGACGGCTTCATCGTCAGCGGGTTCCATCGCCGCCGGATCGGGCTTGAGGAGTTGTTCATGAAGATCACCACCGGAGGGGTTCAGTGATGGCGAAACGCGACTGGAGCGATTGGTTAAGCCCGGTACTGGTCAAGGAAATCCGGCAGTATTTCCACAGCCGGGTGGTGCATGTCCTGACCTGGTGCCTGCTGGGCGGGCAGTTGCTGGCATTGCTGTTGGCGCGTGTCACCGTTTCAAGGCACGAACAGGAGGCGGAGAAATTCAATTCCGAGTTGATGTATGTCTTGATCTGCGTCGGCATGGTCGGCTGCGGAGTATTGATCTGCGGTTTTATGGGACAGCGGCGATTGGCCGCGGAACGGGCGGATTCCGAACTGGATTTTACACGGATTACGCCGCTCAGCCCGTCCCGGATTGTATGGGGCAAAATGCTCGGCGCGCTGGTCATGGCCTGCTATCTGTACGCGCTGTGCCTGCCGTTCATGGTGACGGCGTATTTCCTGCGCGGGCTGGAGATGGGCGACATGCTGCTTGCCGCCGGGCTGATGTTTCCCGGGATCATGCTGGCGGCACAGCTCGGGTTGTTGTTCGGCGCGTCCGGTAAAAACTGGATTACCTGGATTTACGCGGCGGCGATGCTTCATCTGGGTTGGAGTTATCTTGTTATCGCCGGGCTTATGCTGTTCGCCAACAGAGGAGGTCATGGGAAAGGCATCCTGTTGTTTTTGCTGCTGGTTTTGATTTTGCTGGGCCTTATTTTTGCGATTTGCGTGGCGGCATTGAATCATCCGGCGGCCAACCGGATGCTTCCGGTGCGGGTTTACCTGTTGCTGCTGCCGTTAGCCGGCCCGCTGGTTGGATGGGGAATCCAGCACAGCGTCCATACCGCGGGGTGGTTGCCGGAAATGATGTTCTGGGCGACGATGGCGTGGCTGGCGGTCGCCTGTGCCGGATGCGCGATACTGGCGGCGTTCGAGCGTGATTACGCCGGATGGCGGGTGACCCGCAACTGTCCTCGGAATTTTGTTGGACGGAGGCTTTACTTCCTGTTCTCCAGCGGTTGGGGCGGCGGGATTCTCCTGTCCTGGCTGATATTGCTGGTTTTGGCGGTCGTGCTGTTCTGCGTGGAACGATTCTGGTTGTCCGGGCAGGATCTGGAGATGGTCTGGCTGATCGGGTTTGGGATCGTTTTGTATTTTATCGCAACCTCCCAACTGACGATCCTGTTGCGCCTGTGGACCGGGAAATTGAAAAACTGGCAATGGTGGCTGATTATTCAGGGAATCGGTTATGTGAGCTTTTCTATACTGGTTCAGTCAAGAGAACCGATTTATTTCGTAAGAAATCTACGGTCGTTGGTGGCGTTTTCGGAATACGCTTCTTTTCTTGTTCCTTTGCTGAGTGGCGGCTTGGCGGTATTGGGATTGCTGTTGTTGTGGCGTCCGCTTTGCAAATGCTTTGCCGCGTTTCATGCCGATGCCCGCCCGGGAGCCATGGCCGGGCAGGCGAAGGCCGTGAAAAAACGCCAGCCTGTATTGCCGGAGGCGAATGTGAAAGCGAACACGAATGCGAAAGACGGCTGGAACAGTTGGGTTCTTTTATGTTTCCGTCAGTTGCGGCATAACAGGTATCTGTGGTTGCTGGGAGGCGTTTGTGTTCTGTTTCAGGCATTGATTGCGATTTCCCGGAATACGGATACCTGGGAGAGCCTGGATAAAATAACGATATTGCTGTTGGCGGCCGGCGGCTGTACGATTGTCTGCGTGACGAAAACATTTTCCCGGAAGCGGCTTGTCCGGCAAGAGGCGCCGATGATGCATTTTCTGGATTATTCGCCTTTGCGGCCGGAGCATCTGCTGAAAGGACTGGTCGGCAGCCATGCGCTTGTATTTGCATGTTTCATTCTGATTTTAGCGGGCTCGCTGCTTTGTCACATTTTCACGCAACCGGAAGACTCTGTGGCTCTGCTTTATCGTGTTTTATATATCTATCTGTTGTCGCTGAATTTCATGTTGCTGGCGGCAGCCGGGAAAATCCGGCTCGAAATTCTGTTCTGCTGGATTATGCTGTTCCTCCTGTTCACCCGGTCCGAGGACCTTTGTCCGTTGAACGGGAGCAGTTTTCTGGTCTTTGTTCCGCTGACGCTCTATCTGATGGCATGGTTTTATGGCGGCCGCGAATGGTGGTTTCAGGTCGGACAGATGATTTTGCTGGCGGTTTCCTGGTGGATGGCGCATTTGTACCCGTCCGGAAACCTGCTGGTGCTCACGCCGGCGATGGTCGCGGTATTCGGCGCGGTCAGTTCTCTGGAGGAACAGTTGAACTCCGGCGTGCGGAGGCGCATGGTGAAGCAGGGGCGTTCCCGGAAGATATTCTGGTGGAACTGGCTGTGGGCGTGGGGTGCGGCGGCCCTGGGTTACTGGATTTTAAAAGGGACGCCTTATGAGCCGTGGACCGGAGTGATTGTTATTGCACTGTTCAGCGGCGAACTGGCATTTCTGGTCACGGGATGGCGTTTGAAAGGCATCCGCAGACTGTGGGGCGGAGACGAAACCAAAATATATGCCGCACTGTCGATTGTTTTCTCCGTGGTGATGATTGTCGGTTTTCTGTTGAGTGCTTTGTTCGAGGTGGATTTGAACGAGGCTCTGAGCGCTTGTGGACGTGTCGGCTGGCTTGGCGCGGGGGTGCTGCTGCTGTTGATGGTCCCGGCGCTCCGGGCCCGATCCCGGAAATCGGGAGGGCCGGCATGAACGAACGTTTCCGGCGCGTCCTGGATGAAGCATTGACCCGCGGCGCGGAGCTCGAACTCGCCACGCCGACGGTTTCGGCCGGGATCGACGGCCGCCGCCTCGGGCGCCGCACCGGCAACGCGTTGGAATTTGCCGAATACCGCGAATACCAGGCCGGGGACGACCTGCGGCGGCTGGACTGGGGCGTCTTTGCCCGGAGCGAACAACTGATGGTCAAGCTGTACAGCGAAGAAGTCGATCCGCGGTGCGATATCGTGCTGGATCATTCGGCATCGATGGGAACGGGGGAGGGGCACAAGGCGGCGGCGGGTTTCGGAATCGCGGCGCTGTTGAGTTGCGCGGCGGTCAATGCCGGGTTTTCGCTGGCGCTGTGGCATGCCGGGGAAAAACTGGTGCGGGAGCAGAATCCCGCCCGCCCCGGCGAATGGCTGGAAACCGGATTCGATTCACCGTCCAACCCGGACGGTGTGCTGGCGGCTTCGCCGGGGCTTTTTCAGAACCGCGGGCTTCGGATTGCCGTGACGGACTTGCTCTGGCCGTCGGACCCGGAGGGGTTTCTGCGGCGGCTTTCCGACGGCGCCATGCGCGTGGTGCTGGTCGAACTGCTGGACCGTTCCGAACTTGAGCCGGAGGGAAACGGCAACTATTCGTTCTGCGACCCTGAAACCGGCGAGGAACGTGAACTGATGCTGGACGAAACCATGATTCGGCGCTACCGGGAACGGTTGGCGCGGCACCGGGAAATGTGGGCTCGGGCGGCGGATGAATTCGGGGCGGGGCTGATCCGGTTGAATGCCGGGGATTTTCTGGCGGACTGGAATTTGCAGGACTTTTTTCGTTGCGGAGTATTGAAGTGATGCGGATCGGATTTGAACAACCGGGACTGTTTTTTGGCGCGGCGGGGCTGCTGGTTCTGCTGGCGCTTTATCTGTGGTACCGGCGTTCGCGCCGAAGGGAGACGACCGCGTTGTTCCTGTGGGACAAGCCGGAAGCGTCGCCGCGCAGCGGTTCCCGTTTCACGTTGCAGACATTGCCGTTGAGTTTTTATCTGGAAGCCCTGACGGTCGCCTTGCTGACGCTGGCGGCGGCGCTGCCTTTCGTCATGATCGGGGAAGCCTATCCGCCGCTGGCGGTGATTATGGACGCTTCTTATTCCATGCAGGCGGCTTCGCCCGGCGGAGTTTCGCCTCGGTCGCAGGGCGAAAAACACCTCGCGGAGCAACTGAAACGCTTCCCGGGGCGGCGTATCATCCGGATTGCGTCGGGAGCCGTCCCCCGGCTGGTGTCCGACGGACGCGAATCCGGCATTGTCCCTGAATGGGGCGTGGGAAACAGCCTGACGGCGAACCTGCCCGAAGCCGTGGCGCTGGCGCGGAGCCTGTCCGCGCACGCCGAAATCCTGATCATTACCGATCATGCGCCGGATTTTCCGTTGACGGATGACACATCATGGTTCTCGGCGGGGTCGCCACAGCCCAACACCGCTTTGGTGAACGTCCGCCGCCAGGAAGGACGGCTGTTGATCGAAGCCGCCAACTTCTCCGTCCTGCGTCAAAACGTGCGGGTGGTCCTGACGCCCGGCGGCGCGGGCGAATGGTTCACGCTGGCACCGGACGAACGGCGCAAGATCGTCCTGCGGCTTCCGATTGCCGCGGAAAAATCGGCGGTCGAAGTCCGCCTCGAAGCCGAAAACGACCCGCTGCCGTTTGACAACCGCGCCGTGCTGGCGTCGGATATCCGGGCGCCGCTGGCGTACCGGATCGGGGCTTCCCTGGCGGAGAGCGCCCGGCGGGTGTTGACGGATGCCCTGCAGGGAAATCCCGACTTCACCGCCGCCGGAGAACCCGAGCTGTTGTTCGATATCCCCGGCAAAAACGCCGGTAAATACCACCGGTTGCTCTGGCACGGCGCGGAGAGCCCCGGCGCGGTGCTGGCGGCGGGGCTGATTTCCGGTCTTTCCGGGCGCGCGCTGATCCGGGGGTTGCCGTTGCAGGATTTGCGCTGGGCGGCGCAACCGGATGCCGGGTTGCCCGGCGATATCCTGATTCAATGCGGCCGTATGGCGCTGTTGAGCGAGATTCAGCGGCCGGACGGTTTCCGGGACATTCATTTGAACTTGAATCCGGCATATTCGAATTTGGCGCAGCGTCCGTTCTGGCCGGTTTTCTTTTGGAATTTGGCCGATGAATTGAGGCGGGCGCGCCCCGGCCCTGAATACGCCAACTACCGTTCGGGCGAAACCGTCAAAGTGCGGCTGCCCGATCCCGCCCCGCTGTTTCTCGCGCTTCGAAAACCGGACGGCACGCAGGAACGGCTTGAACCGGTCGGGCGCCATGCCTGGTTTGTGGCGGATGCGCCCGGAATTTATGACATCGACGGACGATGGACGGTGGCGGTTTCGGCGCTGGACGCCGCCGAATCGAATCTGCGCGGCGCGGAGCCGTTTTACCGGCAGGCGACGGCTCTGCCGGATGCCGCTGAATTTCCGCGCCGCCGCCTGTCGTCCGCTTTGCTGCTGGCGGCGCTGGCGGTGCTGGTGTTTCATCAATACAGGCTCGGCCGGGCGGGGAGGGGCGCATGATCTTTCTTTATCCGGCGGCTTTTTTGCTGCTTTTACCGTTGGGTGTGTGGTGCTTTTACCGTCCGTTCGGCAATCCGGCGCTGAATGTTCTGCGCGCCGTCTTGTTTGCGGTGCTGGTGCTGGCGCTGGCCGGGCCCCGGATACGCCTGCCGGACCGCGCCGGAATCGTGATGGTGCTGGTGGACCGCAGCCGTTCCATGCCGGAGGATTCGCGACGGCAGGCCGAAGAATACATCCGCCGTCTGGAAGCCTCGCGCCCACCGGATTCCCGGCTTGGCGTCATCAGCTTCGGCGGCGATCCTGTCATCGAAAAACTGCCGGAAGCCCCCGGCTTCGACGGATTGCGCGGCATGCTCCGCAATCCCGACGCTTCGAATCTCGCTCCCGCTCTGGAAGCCGTCCTGCGGCAACTGGCGGTGAACCGTTCCGGGCGCGTGGTGGTGATTTCCGACGGACGCTGGACCGGGGCGGAACCGGCCCGGGTGCTGGCTTCGGCGGCGGCGCGGCGCGTCCCGGTGGATTATCACTGGTTGCGGCGGCTGACCGTTCACGACCTCGGCATCGCCGCCGTTGAAGCGCCGCAGACCGCCGCTCCCGGCGAAATGTATACCATCGGCTGCCGCATTGTCGCGCCGTCCGCGCAAAAGGCGTTCTGCCGGATTCGGCGCGGCGGCGGCGCCTGGCGGACCGTGGCGGTTGACTTGCGGCGCGGGGTGAATTTCGTGACCTGGCGGGACCGCGGCGATACGCCGGGGGTGATCGACTATGCCATCGAGGTGAGCGGGCAGGATGCCGAAGCGGATGAAGTGCCGGAGAATAACCGCGCCCGGCATCTGGTGCATATCACCGGGCGCAAGCCGCTGTTGTTGCTGACGCAGTCGCCTTCGGGCAATCTGGGGCGGATTTTGCGCGGGGCGGGGTTCGACGTGGTGGCGCGTCCGCCGTCCGCCGGAGAACTGACCCCGGCCGTTCTGGCGGGCTATGCCGGGGTGATTCTGGAAAATGTCCCCGCCTCGCCGCTGTCTCTGCCGGGAATGGAACTGACGGCCGCGATGGTGAAATCCGGCGCGCTGGGCATGATGATGACCGGCGGACGGAGCTCGTTTGCCCTCGGCGGATACTATCGTTCGCCGGTTGCGGAGCTCCTGCCGGTTTCACTGGAACAGCGTCAGGAAATGCGGAAACATTCACTGGCGCTGATGGTTGCGCTGGACCGTTCCGGCAGCATGTCGGCGCCGGTCGGGCAAATGACCAAAATGGATATGGCGAATCTGGCTACCGCCGAGGTTTACCGTCTGATGACGCCGCTGGATGAATTCGGCGTTATCGCCGTGGACAGTCAGGCGCACAGCGTGATTCCGCTGACGTCCGTTTCCGAGCTGACCGATGCGGAACAGCGCATTTTGTCGATCGAATCGATGGGCGGGGGCATTTTTACCTATACCGCCTTGCTCAAGGCGACCGAGGAACTGTTGAAATCCAAAGCCGCGATCCGGCACCTGCTGTTGTTCGCCGATGCCGCCGACGCCGAGGAACCCGGCAGTTATGTTCAACTGCTGGAACGCACGTCCCGGCTCGGGATCACCGTCAGCGTCGTGGGATTGGGGCAGGAATATGATTCCGACGCCGAATTTCTGAAAGATATCGCGCAGCGCGGCAACGGCCTCTGTTATTTCTCCGATCGTGCGGAGGAACTGCCCCGGATTTTCGCGCAGGACACGTTTACGGTCGCCCGGCAGACGTTTATCGAAGCGCCGACGGTCGCGGATTACACCGCCGCAGTCCGTTCTCTGAATGCGTCGCTCCTCGGCAAATCCACCGGGTTCGACGGTTACAACCTCTGTTTTCCGAAAGACGGATGTGAAGTCGTTCTGGTCAGCCGCGACGAAAACAATGCCCCGCTCGCCGCCATCGGGCAGGCCGGGCTTGGCCGTGCCGCCGCCCTGACCGCCGAGGCCGACGGCGAATATACCGGCCGGTTCGCCTCCGACCCCGATGCCGGGACGTTGCTGGCGGCGATGGCCAACTGGGTGCTGGCGTCGGAGGACAGCCGCGATTTTCTATTGACGCAACGGTTGGAAAAAGGGCTGTTGAAAGTCGAAATATCGCTGGACCCCGCCCGCGAAAAAGACCCGTGGCGGGACCGTCCCGTCCTGAATGCCGTCTTGTCCAGGCCCGGCGGGGCGATTCAGGAACATCGGGTGGCTTTTGAATGGATTGCGCCGGACCGCATGGAGGCCGCCATTGCGTTGGAAAGCGACGCCGTCTGCCTGCCGACGGTCTCATGGGAGGGCGGGCGCCCGCTTCCGCTGTCACCGGCGGTGCTGCCGTGTTCGCCGGAATATCTGCCGCAGGAAAGAGGGGGACCGGAGGCGTCTTCGCCCGATACGCTCTTTCGGATGACCGGCGGGCGCGAGCGTTTTGTCCCGGAGGAAATGTGGAAAGAACTTCCCGTCCAACGCCGCCTGATCGACCTGACGGCTCCCTTGGTCGTGCTGGCCCTGATCCTGCTGCTGCTGGAAGTGGCGGAGCGGCGGCTTGGACTCTTTGCCGGTTGGCGCGATCGCAAACGCCGCGTCCGGTCCGCGGTCGATGGGGGGAAGCCCCCGGTTGTCCCCAGGCGGAAAGAAATTCGTTCGGTTCCTGCCGTTGTGCCGGATTCGCCGGTACCGGAACGGGCGGCTCCTCCGCCTCCGGCGTCGAAAGAGGAATCCGATCTGGCCGAGGCGCTCCGCCGCGCCCGGAAGCGTTGAAACGGATCGTTTGCCGCCGTCATTCTTGACGCCAAAATATCGCATCCGCAGGTTGAAAAAAGCTCGAACTGTGGTATATTATCAGGTATTCTGTAACATAAACCATTTAAATTGAGCGAGAAGTACCATGAAGAATTACAAGATTGCAGTAATCGGCGGCGACGGGACTGGTCCTGAAGTCGTTGCGGAAGCGTTGAAGGTTCTGGCTGCGGCCGGCAAGAAGTTCGGTTTCGAATTCACCACCACCGATTTCAACTGGGGCGGCGAACACTATTTGAGCACCGGCGAAATCCTGCCCGAAGATGCCGCCGACCAGCTCCGGAAATTCGACGCGGTCCTCCTGGGCGCCATCGGCCATCCGAAAGTCAAGCCGGGCATCCTGGAAAAAGGAATCCTGCTCAAATTGCGCTTCGAACTCGACCAGTACATCAACCTGCGTCCGGTCAAACTGTTCCCCGGCGTGGAAACCCCGCTGGCCAACAAGAAGCCGGAAGATATCGACTATGTCGTCGTGCGTGAAAACGTCGGCGGCCTCTATACCGGTATTGGCGGTTTCACCATGAAGGGAACCGCGGATGAAACCGCTGTCCAGTCGATGGTCTATACCCGCAATCAGGTCGAGCGTTGCCTCCGTTTCAGCTTTGAGCTGGCCCGCAAACGCCACACCAAGGCCAATCCGTGGCGCGGCCTGAACGAAAAAGATATCGCCGAAGGCAAGACCGCCCAGCTCACCCTGTGCGGCAAGACCAACGTGCTTACTTTTGTGTTCGACCTCTGGGAACGCGTGTTCCATGAAGTCGGCAGGGAATATCCCGATGTCAAGATGGACTATGCCCACGTCGACGCCACCACCATGTGGATGGTGAAGAACCCGGAATGGTTCGACGTGATCGTCACCGAAAACATGTTCGGCGACATCATCACCGACCTCGGCGCCATGACGCAGGGCGGCATGGGCGTGGCGGCGGGCGGAAACATCAACCCGACCGGCGTGAGCATGTTCGAACCGATCGGCGGCTCCGCTCCCAAATACACCGGCATGGGCGTGATCAACCCTCTGGCGGCGGTTCTGGCGGGCGGCATGATGCTGGATTACCTCGGCGAATGCGAAGCGGCCAAGGCGATTGAAGCGAGCGTTGCGTTCATCACCGGCAACAAGCTGAAATCCATGGCTGCCGGCAAAATGGGCTATTCCACTTCTGAAGTCGGAACCCTTGTCGTCGAAAACCTCTGAAAAATTACCGGTTATGACATCGTTTCAGGCAAGGCGCATCGTGCCGCATCTTTCCGATGACGGCTACCTCTGTTTCCGTAGTGGAAACATCAGGGCGCTGGTCAGTGCCGAGCATCCGGAGGTGCGTGCGCTTCTGGACTCCATCGACCGTTTTTTTGCCGACGGCGCCGTAATCCTGAAAGACGGGCGCAGCGTCAAAGCCGCCAGGATCGAGGTCCCGGATTCCGGGACCTTTTTCCTGAAACGTTATAACAACAAAGGCTTTATTTACTCGCTGCGCTATATTTTCCGCAGGCCCCGCCCGTGGCGGGTCAAGATTATTTCGGACCGCTTGCGCGAAGCCGGGATTCACACGCCCAAAATCATTGCCGCCGCCGTCCGGCGCAAATGGGGGATTTTTCTGGATACGTCATACGTGATGACGGAGTTTCTGGAAAACTTGATCGCGCCGGAAAAACTGGTCCCGCAGTTATTGAAGGACCGTCAACTGTTCGCGGAATACTGCGATCAGGTGATATCGGCGCTGAACCATCTTCATGACAACGGTTTGTTGCATGGCGACCTGAAAATCGCCAACATCTACTGCCGCCGCGGCGCGAACGGCCAACTGGAAGTGGGGCTGCTTGACCTTGACAGCACCGTGCATTTTTCACGGCGGCTGAAAACGAAAGAGCGTACGAAAGACCTTTCCCGTTTTATCGCGTCGCTGTTGCAGACGGCTGAAGCCCTGAAGCTGGAAATTGAAAAGAAACAATTGGTCGATTTCATCATTTCGGAATACGAAAAACTCAGCGCTTACGAATTGAATGAAGCCAGTCTGATGAAAATGATCCGCATTCATATGGAGCGCTACCGGAGGAAATACGCCAATGGCTGATTCCTGCTGGAAACTCTGGCGCGACGATTCCCGCGACCCTTCCCTGAACATGGCAGTCGATGAACTGCTGCTGAACCGCAGCGGCGACATCGGCGCGCCGCTCCTGCGGATTTACGGATGGGACCGCCCCGCGGTGTCCATCGGTTTCGTACAGGCTTATGAGGCGGCTCCGGCGCAGGGGTATACCGTGGTCCGGCGGCCGACCGGAGGGGGTGTGGTGTTTCATGACCACGACCTGACCTATACGGTGGTGGTTCCGGCAGGGCACGCAATCTGCGGGTTGGACCGGACGGAGAGTTACCGGGTGTTTCATGACGCCGTTCAGGCGGCGCTGAGGCATTTCGGCGTCAACACCGACCTTGCCCAGGCTGAAATCCCCAAGCATGTGGACCGGGCGTTCATGCAGTGTTTTACCACGCCGACCCGTTATGATGTGATGGGCGACGGACGGAAGTTCGCGGGAGCCGCCCAGCGGCGGACCCGGGAAGGGATTCTTCATCAGGGCAGCATTGACCTGGACGCCTCCGGCAACGACGGAAGGCTTCTGGCGGACGCTCTGGTCGGGGCTTTCCGGCAGAGTTTCGCGATTGAATTCGAGGAATACCGTCCGGACGGGGAATTCATGGCCGCCGCCGGAGCGCTGGCCGCCGGCAAATACGCCACGGAAAATTGGAACATTCACAAAACGGTGTAGGCGGAGCATGGCGGAAGATATCGAGAAACTGAAATATCGTATCGGATATGAATTCAAGAATCGCGCTTTATTGCGCGAGGCGCTTACCCACCGCTCTTACGCGGTCGAAAGCGAATTGAAATACGACAACCAGCGCCTCGAGTTCCTGGGTGATTCGATCCTCGGCATGATTCTGGCCGACTGGCTGTTCAAACGTTTCGCCGGCGCTCATGAGGGGGCGCTTACTAAAATGCGTTCCGCCATGGCCTGTATGCCCGCTCTGGCCCGCATTGCCCGCCACCTTGAGCTTGGCAACTTCATCCTGCTCGGACATGGCGAAATCGAGTCGGGCGGCGCCGACCGCGAATCCACGTTGAGCGACTTGATGGAGGCATTGATCGGCGCGGTTTATCTGGACAGTGATTTTTCGACGGTCCGGGACTGGCTGTTGAAATTTTATGAAGAACTGTTTCCCGAGCCTAAGAATGTATTGCAGTACGGCAACCCGAAAGGGATGCTTCAGGAATATACCCAGCGGAAATGGGGCTGTGCGCCCGGTTACAGCGTGGTTTCGGTGGCGGGGCCGGATCATCAACCCCGTTATCAGGTGGTGGTTTCGATTCGCGAATTCAACGCCGAAGGCGAGGCCCCGAACCGCAAAAACGCCGAAATCCAGGCTGCGAAAAATCTTCTTTTCAAATTATCGGAAAGCGATCCCGAGTTGAATATCATCCATCCCTGAAAAAGGACCTGTGTCATGGAACATCCGTTGAAATCCCCGGCCCGGACGATGTTCGGCGCCGGTACGCTTGAAGAACTGAACCGTGAAATCCCCCCGTTTCTCCACCGGATTCTCCTGGTCGTCGGCAATCATGTCGTGACCGGCGGGCTGCTGGCGCGGGTCCGTGAAATTCTGGATGGCCGGGAACTGGTGGTGTGCCATGATATTCAGCCGGAACCGCCCCTGCCGGACGTTCAGCGGCTGATCGATGCCGGGCGCCGGAACGGCGTTCATGCCGTCGTCGCCATCGGCGGCGGCAGCGTGATCGACAGTGCGAAGACCGCCGCCGCCTTGATCCCGGCCTCCGGCGGCGTGGAGGATTACTTCAACGGTTCGACGGTGATTACGGCGAAGGGGCTGTTTTTCGCCGCGCTTCCGACCACGGCCGGAACCGGAGCGGAAATCTCCCCGAACGCCGTCCTGACCGATCCCGCCACGCAAATCAAGAAATCCCTTCGTCACGACACTATGATGGCCGATGTGGCGATTATCGATCCCGACCTGCTGGCCGGATGCTCCGAAGCGGTCGCGGTTTACAGCGGCCTTGATGCGTTCACTCAGGCGGTGGAATCGTACATTTCGCTGGGCGCCACCGAGCCGACCCGGCGCTATGCCCTGTATGCCGCCCGGCTGCTGTACCGCAATTTGCCGGTATTCTGCGCGGACCGCGGCAATGCCGAGGCGCGTTCCGGTACGGCGGAGGGCAGTATGCTCGGCGCCATCGCCTTCACCGCCAGCGGACTGGGGGCGGCGCATGGACTGGGGCATCCCATCGGGGCGCTACTCCATCTGCCTCACGGGCTGTGCTGTGCGATCCTGTTGCCGAAAGTGCTCCGTTGGAATCAGCCGGTTTGTGGGGAATTGTACGCCGAACTTGGCAAGTCGTGCGGCGTGGAAGATTTTGTTGGTGCGGTCGAAGAATTGTGCCGCAAACTCGGCGTGCCGGAAAATTTCCGCAGCTACGGCCTGAATGAATCCCACGATGATTTTATCCTGAAGAACTGCCGCAGCGGCAGCATGAAACAGAACCCGCGCCCGATGTCGGATGATGAAGTGGTGGCGTTTCTCCGCACCGTTTCCTGAACCTTTCTGCCGTAAGGGGAGGGGGAAGCGGTCAGGCTTTCCTGATTTTGATGCGCCGCCCGAGGCGCTTGACCCACGGGAACGTGAACACCAGACTCGAATAGGAGCTCAACAGGATCAGCAGCGACGACCCCACGTACAGGAATGTGCTCTGGGTCAAGCTGAGGTTCCTGCTGCTGACCAGTGACAGCATCAGCGCCACCAGCGCGATCGACAGCGTGATGTTGAACTTGATGGTGCGGTACACTTTCCGGCTCAGGTCATAGGCCAGCACCAGATCGTCCAGCGTGTCGCCGCTGAGCACGATGTCGGCGGCCGCGATGGCGGCGTCGGTGCCGGTGTTGACCATGACGATGCCGACGGTGGCTGCCGCCATGGCGGGGGCGTCGTTGATGCCGTCGCCGATCATCGCCACGTTTTCCTCCGCCTTGATCGCCAACAGACGGCTCAATTTGGATTCGGGGAAACATTCGGATTGAAAATCATCCAGTTCCAGTTGCTCGGAAATCCGTTTGGCGCAGGCGTAATTGTCGCCGGTCACCATGATGATTTTTTCCATGCCCTGCGCGCGGAGCCTTTTGATCACGTCAAACGATTCGTCGCGGATTTTGTCCACAAAGGCATAACCGGCCAGGAAGTGATGCTCGTCGGACAACAGGACCGCGGCGTAACCCTTGGCTTCCGCTGATTTCAGCCATTCGTTAATGACCGCAGGGAATTGGTAGTCCATATTCTTGAACAGGCGTTCCGAGCCGATGTAGTAGATATGATTGTCGATGCAGGCCGAGGCCCCCCCCGCCAGGTCGTGATAATGTTCGGCCGGGACGGCCTGCCCCCCTTTGTCCGCCGCGTAACCGCAGATCGCCAGCGCCAGAGGGTGGTAGGAGTTGCCTTCGATCGCCATTGATTTTTCCAGAATTTCCTTTTCGGATATGGTGCTGAACAGTTTCATCTCATAAACGACCGAGCGCGCGTGGGTCAGAGTACCGGTCTTGTCCACCAGAATGGTTTTGGTTTTGGCGAAGTCCTCCATGACCTGTCCGTTGCGGAAGATGATGCCGAATTTCGCCGCCAGCTCCACCCCTACATGGATCGCCAACGGCGTACTCAACAGCAACGCGCACGGACAGGAAACGAAAATAATGCTCAAACAGAGCGTCAGTACGTCGTACAGCGGTTCCCCCACCAGTATGTAGCGGATGATGAAGGTGATGCTGGAATAAGCCATGGTGAAGCAGGTGAGCCAGGCGGCGCAGGAATCGACGGTTTTTTTGATTTCCGATTCTTTTTTTTGCTGGGCGTGGCTGATCAGTTTGGAAATCCCGGCTACGGTGGTGTCGTGCCCGATTTTGAGGGCTTCGATGATCATGGAACCGCTTTCCAGCAGCGTGCCGGCGTAGACTTTGTCGCCGACGCCTTTTTTGAAAAAGGAATTTTCGCCGATCAAGGCCGATTCGTCAATGTGCCCGCTGCCGTTGACCACCCGCCCGTCCACCGGGATCAGCATGCCGTGGCGGACCGACAGAAGCTGGCCGACTTTCAACCTGCTGATCGGAATTTTGCGGGTGGAGTTGCCTTCCACAATATAGGCGTTTTTGGCGTTGGCGATGGTGCCGTTCAGGTATTCCTGCCAGGTTTGCGCGGTGATGATTTCGTCGAACGCGTCCACAAATACCGCCACCAGCGAGAACGTGGCCGCTTCCAGCCAATAACCGCCGAGGACCGCGCCCCCCACGGCGAGAAGGGTAAAGACTTCCACACAGTAACGTCCCTTGCGGATCGCCCGTCCGGCCTTGGAAAAACGCGGCCACATGGCCAGCGCAATCACCAGCATGTTGATCAGGATGTAACTGATCGGCAGAATGAGGTCGGAACGATCGCCGAAAATGCGGACATTGTACCGCCCTTCGAAGCTGAAGTTCATGGCCCAGCTGGCGACCACCAGGATGCCGGAAACCGCCAGCCGCAACACGTTTATATGGCAGAAGATAAAGCGGTAGAACTTATGGATCAGTGTCTCCCGGAGCTTGAATCCGGGTGTGCGGAGCGCCGTAGCCACCTGGTCGGGAGAGATGACGGCAGGGTTGAACGTGACGATCAGGATCGAGTCGAAATAATCAATCCGAACGTCGCAGATGCCGAAATTTGACTCCAAGCCGCTCCTCAGATACGAATCGCTGGAATATGGAATTTCCCGGAGATCCGTTCTGTAAATCGCGTGTTTGGCATAATTGCCGCGGCATTTGCTACAACTTTTCATATTGATTTATGGACGGTAACTCCGATCAGGACCGGGACCCGGTTGAAAATTATTCCGATCTTTTTATAATATCGTGCCTAATATAGCATTGTTTATTGGAATAATAAAGCATTTTCATAAAAAAGTCCGTATTTTCAGTACTCCGGCAGGGGGGAATATCTTTGATCGGGCAAATTCATGATTACAAACTTGTAATCGCCGTTGAAACGGCCTATAGTAATAGGCAAAAATGTGTTAAGCCGTTTATTTGGAAGAAAGGCGTAAAAATGGAAAGAAAAGTTGGAACTACCGCCCGTGGAGTCCGTTGCCCGATCATTCGGGAAAGGGATAATCTGGCTGATATTGTCGTGGACAGCGTTCTGGCAGCCGCCGGATGCGAAGGGTTTGAAATAAAAGACAGGGACGTGATCGGCATGACCGAATCGATCGTGGCGAGGGCTCAGGGCAATTATGCCCCGGTCAGCGCCATTGCCGAGGACGTGCGGACGAAATTCGGCGGCGGGACCGTCGGAGTGGTTTTTCCGATTTTATCGCGCAACCGCTTTGCGGTCTGCCTGAAGGGAATCGCCATGGGGGCGAAGAAAATCGTCCTGATGCTGAGCTACCCCGGCGACGAAGTCGGCAATCAACTGGTGTCGCTGGACCAGCTCGACAACGCCGGGATCAATCCGTACAGCGATGTTTTGACGCTGGATCAATACCGGAAAGCGTTCGGCGAATGCCGCCATGAGTTTACCGGCATCGACTACGTCAGCTATTATAGCGATATCATCCGGGAAGCCGGAGCGGAGGCCGAAATCGTTTTTGCCAACAACCCGACGGTGATTCTCGGGTTTACGAAGAATGTGCTGGTCTGCGACATCCATACCCGTTGCCGGACCCGGCGCATTCTGAAAAACGCCGGCGCCGAAAAAGTGTACGGGCTGGAAGATATTCTGGCGCAGTCCGTCAACGGCTGCGGGTGCAATGAAACCTATGGATTGCTCGGTTCCAACAAATCCACCGAGGACAGTGTGAAACTTTTCCCGCGCGACTGTTTCGCGCTGGTCGAAAAGGTGCAGGCGTTGATGCTCGAGCGTACCGGAAAAACGGTCGAAGTCATGATTTACGGCGACGGCGCGTTCCGGGACCCGCAGGGGAAAATCTGGGAACTGGCCGACCCGGTGGTTTCGCCCGCGTATACGCCGGGACTGGAAGGGACTCCCAATGAACTGAAACTCAAGTATCTGGCCGATAACGATTTCAGAAATCTCAGCGGCAAGGCGTTGTCAAACGCCATCGCCGAAAAAATCCGGCAGAAAAACAGCGATCTGGTCGGACAGATGGCTTCGCAGGGCACCACGCCCCGGCAATTGACCGATTTGATCGGTTCGCTTTGCGACCTGACCAGCGGTTCGGGGGATAAAGGCACGCCCATCGTTCTGGTGCAGGGATATTTCGACAACTACACCAGCTGAAGTCATCGCGTGCCGAGACACAGCCGGGCCGATCGGTCCGGCTTTATTTCTGGAGTTTTTTCCGGTTCGCGATCGGCGTTTCGCCGGTTTCCCGTTTGTAGGCCCGGATCAGGCTGGATTCCGACTGGTAGCCGGTGCGCTGGGCGATTTCGGCCAGCGTCAGCCCCGACGACCTTAAAAGCAGTTGCACCTTGTGCATGTGCTTGACTTTGATGTAGCGCCCAAGGCTCTGCCCGTTCATGTGCCGCCGGAAAACGGTTCGCAGTTTGCTGGATGACACACTCAATTCGTCCGCGATTTCCTTGATGCCCTGGTGGCGGTCCTGATGGTGGTGGATAATGTTCAACACGGCTTTCAACAGTTCCTGTTCATGATCGATGAACGTATGCTGCTTGATCGTGTACCCGCCGTAGCGGAGCGTCAACTTGTTCAACAGGGAGGATAGGCGGAAGCAGCATTCGATGTCCGCGCCCGGGACGTTGTCATACCATTTCAGGAAAAGATCGACGCATTCGTTGAATGTTTTCCGGAATCCGGGCCAGGGGCGCAGGGGGCGGCCGCTGGCTTGTTCCAGCGCCGGATTTTTGGCGTTCAGGGTAAAGCTGGCCATTGCGATTTCGTAGTTGGTGGTGCCGCCGGGAAAAGAATGGTAGCTGAACGGCGGCACGATCAGGATTTCATGCTGGCGGATATCGACGAATTCGTCGTTGATTTTGATCCTGCCGCTGCCCCGGAGCCAGACCAGGAGCAGGTAGCGTTCGTGAAAAAATACATTTCCCTTGTTCAACTGCCGGTAGTTGCGGAAAAACATCTGGATGCTTTCCGCGATGATCGGCGGATGCAGAGGAATGCCGGGCGTGGTGAGGTGAAACTCCGGCAGTCGTTCGTATTGATGGAGATTTTTTTTCATAATGTCACTTCAGTATATTGTTTTATCATTTCAGTATATCACGGGTTATTGCAAAATTCCACTCGTTCTTATATAATATAAGACAGGAAAAATATAGTTTCTGCAAAATTCAGTGTCAATAGTGAAGGAGATGACATATGAGATGGAAAAATTTTACGCTCATTGAATTGCTCGTTGTGATCGCGATCATCGCGATCCTGGCGGCGATGCTGTTGCCCGCGCTCCAGCAGGCGCGCAACAAAGCCCAGACCATGAAGTGCAAAAGCAATCAGAAGCAGATGACCATGTGCATGGGGCTTTATCTGGACGACTTTCAATCGTTTTCCATTATGAACGGCCTGGCGAATACCGGTTCCTCGGCTACTACCGGGAGCCAGTCATGGATCGAATATACGGTCAAGTTCTACCTGAACGGAAACCGCAAGGCGACGGAGTGCGATGCGGCTTATGCGGCGGGCATCACCAGCAACTCCTATTTTTATCCCCATATCGGCTACAACAACTACCTGTCGAGCACGGTGAATACGACGGCGGAGGAAGGGTTCGGCGGTAACCCGTCGCGGATTAAAAATCCCAGCGCCATCATCATGTTTGCCGATTCGATTTATGACAAGACTGCCGCATCACCTTTGGGCTTCTATTTTTTGGGCAACCATTCGCGGGTTCATCTGCGGCATGACTCGGTCACCGCCAATCCCTACAGCGGCCAGGCGAATATCGCCTATGTGGACGGTCATGCCGATACGATTAGCGTAAAACTCGACAATCCGGGAACGGATGCAAGCCATCCGCTGTACAAAAGCCATTGGCGTCTGAGATAGTTCAAAACAAATAAAATCAAGATAATTATGGTGAATAAGTGAAAAGCGTTTTTTTGGGCTTATTGATGGCGGCGGCCTGCGTGGTTTCCGGAAAAAACCTGACGGTCAACCCCACGTTTGAAGAACCCGGCGGCTGGCGGGCGCTGGTACAGGACGGCGCGGAAGGCTCGCTGGAACGGGTCGCCGATCTTGCCCGCACCGGGAAGTACTCCTACCGGATGATCAAAAAGAACGGCGTGGGTTATCTCCAGTTGCGGAGCGAACGCCCGGTCAAGGTCGAAGCCGGGAAACGGTATACGTTCCGGGCGTGGTTTCATGCCGAGGATTCGGAGTTCTCCACGCTGCTGCTGCTGCGCATCAACGGCGACAAGGCAGACCGCCTTTATTACGATTCGATCGACCGCAGCGCCGGTTATCCGTCGCAGTCTTTTCTGGTAAACGGCAACCCGGGCGAATGGCACAAGCGGGTGGTGCATTTTCAATCGTCCAAAGATGAGGAAATCTACCTGAACGTAGTTCTTTACGGGAATCCCGCGACGGCCTGGATCGATGATCTGGAATTCGAAGAAACCGATTTTTCACTGGACGGCACGCCGGGCGAAAAACGGGTCAACTACATCTATTCCAAAGAAGACGTATACGAAGTACTGAAAAAGCGCGAACCGGCCTCCGCCGTCATTAAAAACAACGAATTCATCCTGAATTCCCGGAAAACCCAGCCGGTCATGTACAAGGTCGAACCCTATCTGGACAATCACCATTTGCGCCGTTACAATGAATTCGTCGATTCCGGGGTGCCGCTGCAATTCTGCGTGGCGGGATTCAGCGTTTCCAAGAATACGCTGGGCGTGGTGCTGGGGCCCGGCAAGTATGATTTCGACAAGCTGGAAGGAATCCTGATGGACGCCCTGCGCTTCCGGCCGGAGGCGAACCTGATCGTGGAATATTCAGTCTACGCGCCTTATAATAACTGGGGCGAGGAAAACCCGGACGAATGCTGGCTCAATGCGGAAGGATTGCGCGGTTACGGCGTCTGGGGGAATCTGGAAGGATTTTCCAACGATCTCAGCCAGGTGAAGCTGCGCCCCCACCAGACCGGATGGTTCAAATGGTGGTATCCGTCGTATTCGTCCGAAAAATACCGGCAGGATACGATCCGGGCGATTTCCGATGTGACCGCCATGTTGATGGCTTCTCCGCTGGGCCGGGCCGTGGCCGGGTTTCACATCAGCGGCGGGCATGACGGGCAGTTTCAGTACCGCGAGGGGGATTTCAGCGAAAACAGCAAGCGGGATTTCCGCCAATGGCTGGAAAAGGAATATGGCGATATTTCCACCCTGAATAAAGCCTGGAAAACCTCGTACCGGAGTTTCCCGGAAATCGGCATCCCGAAGGACCCGGTCAAAGAATCCCCGCTGATCCGGACGCCCGGCGCCACGGTCGATTACCGGCGTTTCCAGAACTACACCAGTTGGTATTTGAAAAATCTGTTTGCAGCCGCGGTCAAAAAGGCAGCCGGCAAGGATGTCACCGTCTCCTGTTACGGCATGCCGACGGCATATGAATGCGCGGAAGCGGTTCAGATGCCCGACCTTGATTTATTCGGGGATGCGTCCTGGTATCCGTTCCGCCGCCCGGGTTATCCGATCGGGGCGAACCCGCCGGAGTCCTACGCGCTTCACAACAAGATGTGGAACTTTGAGATGGACACCCGTACCTGGACCGGCGGCGCTTCCAATGAAGTGTACGATATGTGGCTGGGCACCGCCCGGACTCCGGCGGCGTGGACCTCGACGGACCGGAAAATGTCCGGCGTGTCGTTGGCGAAAAATTACAGCCGGTGGTATTATTCCATGAACCGCTACTTCGACGCACCGGAGATCATGAATGAAATCAAGGCCACCCTTGAAGCGGGCAACCGGCTGACCGCCATGCCTGTTTCCGGCTTCCGCCCGGACGTCTGCCTGGTCAAGTCCATGTCCAACCATTACTACCAGAAAGACGGTATCATGAGCAAGGAAACCACTTCCCTGCCGGCCCAGACGTTCATGTTCGAACTCAGCGGCGTGCCTTACGACACTTATTATCTGGAGGAAGTACTGGCCAACGAACAGTTGCAGCATTATAAAGTCTATATTTTCATGCACAATCTGCTGGTGACCCGGACGCAGCAGGCGGAGATCGACCGGCTGTTGAAAAAAGACGGCAAAACGCTGGTCTGGGTGTTTGGTGCGGGCTATCTCGATGAAAACGGCAAGTCCGCCGGCAACATCCGCCGCCTGACCGGAATCGGCGTCGATACCTCGGACAAGGCCGTCCGCCTGACGCCGGTACTGACCGCCGCGGATGAGTGGACCAGGGACGTTCAGCCGTTTCAGGGCATAGCGGAGCTTTATCATGCCATGTTCCAGATCAAGGGCATGTCGTCGTTCGTCAGTTTCGCCCAGGAGTTCTGGGTGAACGACCCGGAAGCGAAAACGCTGGGGACCTACCGGGAAAACGGCAAAACCAGCATGGCGGTGAAAAAGTTTCCGCAATGGACTTCCGTTTACTGCGCCGCGCCTTATTCGCTGACGAACCGGATGATTCACCGTATCGCGGTGAACGGCGGCGCGTTTGTCTGCGGCAAGCCCGGACAGAGTATTTTTATGAACGGCAATTTTATATCGCTGCACGGCATCAAGCCGGAGAAATACGAAATCGCCCTGCCGCCGGGAAAGACGAAAATCATCGATCTTTTCACCGGCCGGGAAGCGAGCCGTACCGTTGAAGTGGAAGTCGGCAAGACCTATTGGTTCGCCTTTGAATAAATCATCTGTTTACAGGACAGGAGTACTATGAAACGAAAGAATTTTACGCTCATTGAATTGCTCGTTGTGATCGCGATCATCACTATACCGCTAAGCTCAAAATTTTGAATTTATTTGCTTATATTTTCCAAACGTGTTTTGGGACCGTTTTATGGGAAAATAACGGAATATAAGGGAAAATAAGGAACAATATAACTAAATTTAGAGAAAATCAAATTGTGTTGGTAAGATTTTCTCGTAATTTTCCTGAGAAATGAAAAACTCAACTTATCCTATATTCTCCCGGTTTTAAATGTTGCTTGAATGTTTCGAAGTCAGATGGGGAAATAATCTTGTTTTCAATGGAGAAGCGTATCAGGTCATAGGTATTGCCTGCAAAAATTTTGTCCAATAGGTGATTACATGCTATCAGGCGGTATTCGTCTTGTGAGATCAGGGGAGAATATTGATAAAGACGTTTCCGGCCTTCCTGTTGCACGGCGCCTCTTTTGATTAACCGCGTCAGCAGGGTTTGTATCGTTGTCGCCTTCCAGGTACAGGGTTGTTGTAAATTTGCCATAATCTCCGGCAGCGACTGCGGGGCTTTTTCCCATAGCATTTTCAGGATTTCCAGTTCACTATCAGGTATTAAGTCATTCATGATCAATCATATCTCATGGATTTGAATATTTTTGGCTTCGGCGGAGCGCTTTATTTCGTTATAGTGTGGATCGAACGCGGGGATGAAAATTTCACGAACGTTTCCGGTCAGTTCCTGATACTCGGATGGATGATACAGCAGGATCTCGGCCTCGGGAAAATGACTGGCGAAGTCGCCGCATTCGCCGATCAGAAATACTTTGGCTGTTTTAAGATCCGGGATATTGGTTTTGAATTGCCAGGAATTCAGTGGCATGACCACAGCGGCACCGGGAGCATACCGGTTCAGCAATTTCCGGGCGGAACGCAAATCATGATTGCTGTCATATAAAACCAATACCTGCGGGGACCCTGCATCAAACAGGACGAATTCACGGCCAATGACTTTCGGGGGCTTTGAGCCCGGCCATAGGGAAAAACTCAGTGCAACCAGCAGCAAAAACAAGGTTCCCCCTCCGGCAATGAGCAGCTTTTTTCGTTTAACCGTCCCCCAACTCAGATAAACCAGCAGCCCGATGAAATACAGGAACAATCCCCAGGATAAAATATAATTCAAAACCGGCAGCATCCCGAATTCGTGAAAGTCGAAAAGCACATCCCAGTCGAATACGCTGGCTATCCCTGCGGCCAGCAGGATTCCGGTGAAAGCCGTATATGCCGCGGGTTTTTCCGTTCCGTTCAGCAATGCATAGATGATGCTGCCGCACCAGACAAAACCGATGATAATTCCAAACTCCGCTAGCAATGTCAAATGACTGTTGACCAACGTCCGGCAGACAATCCCCTCGGGCAGCAGGAATGCCGAGGCCACTGCGCCTGAATTGCCCAATCCCGTTCCCCGCGGGTTGGCGGCGAAAAGCTGCAATCCGGCCAGACAGATGTCGAGCCGGTTCGTGACGGAACGATCAAGTACGAAACGCGCCATCACTCCGCCCAAGGCAAAAATCAACACGCCTCCGGCGACGATTCCCAGTGCCAGTTTCCAGTTCTTCAATTTGGTCAAAAGAAGAAATACGCCCACTTCGGCCAGCAATATCAGAAAACCGCTCCGCGAATAAGTCATTGCCAATGCGATCAGCAATAGGACCATGCCGGTTCCAAGTCCGATTCTGACGGCTGGATGCTTCCAGCGCTGCCATCCGGCCCATAGAAATGGCATCAGCGCGCAAATCAATGCCGCCGCATGATTCGGATTGTAAAAACCGAACCCATAGCGCACCATGCCGTCATAGGTGAATTCCATCATCTTTCGACTCTCCACAAATCCCGCAACGCCGCCGAAGTCAGGGGATTCCGGTACTCCACCATAATCTTTTGAGCTTCAGCTGGCGAATATATCAGGCCGGTATCGTCCTCGCCGATAAATTCAATGCCGCGTTTCAAAATCTGATCTTCGAAAAACTGCCGGGCCAGCTGCAGCGCTTCCGGGGTCAATATGTGATCTTTATCCGGATACGGACGCCATATCACCGAGCCACCGGATTCCCGGAAGTTGAAAATGAAATCCCGCGAAATTGTATAGCGTTCTTCATCTTCCATACCACAGCTGATCTGAACCGGTACCAGGGTTTTCTTCCAATTCCGTGCGTCAAAGTACACCCCGGACGCATGCAGGGCCCATGCCGCCACCCGTTCCGGCGCGTATGCATAAAATAACGCCGCACACTGTCCGCCCGCGGAATAACCGTAATAAAATAATTTCTGCGGTTTGAGCTTATACTGTTTTTCCAGTTGCACCACGGCCTCGAACAATGCTTTGCCCGACCACTGTTCAGGCTCCCAGTAATCGTCGTCGCAAAAAGTCGGAGAGAGCAGAATCAATTTGTGCTTATCGGCCAAACCGTCAAACTTGTATCGTGCCAGCGTATCTTTGGCCTGCCAGTTGCGTCCGCCAAACAATACCATGATCCGGGAATCTGCGTCATAATTCTTCGGCAGACGGTAACGGAATTCCACCTTGCGGTTATTCGGCGCCGGGGTTTTGACCATCAGTGATTGAGCGTTCAGCAAGGCGATTCCGGCCAGCCATACCGCCAGGATTTTTCCGGGCATGCTCATTCGGTCAATCCCTCCGCCAGCGCATTAAACCACGCACCCCCGAACTCCCGGTTGCGGTTAAAGGTCCTGGCTTCGATGTTATAGCGGTTCTTCGGGACATCTTCCAGCGGTATATCCTGCAGGATTTCGATCGGAATTCTCAAACTGTTCTGAATTCGCCCAATCGTCAAAGCCGAAATCAAACTGTCGATATCGGTGTTCAGCAGTGTGATGCGTTCAACTTTGAAAAATGCCGACAGCAACCCGGCCGCCATCCGCTCGCCGCTGTTGTATGCGCCGATTGCATAAACCTTGCGCTTCGGGAAATGAAACCGGATGTAACGGACCAGAAATTGATAATCCGCCGTACTCGCTCCGGGATTGAACCCGACGCAGATAAAGCCCTGCTGAGCGAGAAAACAGAAATTATCCTCAAGGATCGTATTCATGATCTCCGCATCATGGGCGTAAATAACAACCGGAGTACCGTCGGTAACCACGGCAGGTTCCAACACGATCGGCTGTCGGTCGCGCAGCGCCACCTCGCGCCGCATCGCATGCGGCAGCTTTTTCCAGCTTGCAGCGACGGCCTTGGACGGAAACACATACTCCTGCTCGAAAATTGTCTCCCTGGCTGGCCATTCGGAAACCGGCGGCACCGTACCTCCGTTCTTTGTTCGCAAGTCACGGATACCCGCCAGATAATCTTCCATGATTTCAAACGTAATCCGACTCGGAGTATGATGAAATAAATGCTGTGCCGGACTGCTCGGCATCAGTGGCGGTGCCTCCGTCTGTAACACATTGACGCCGAGTTCTCGGTATTGCTGTATCAGGTCCTGAGTATCCTGCATACCGGGACATTTCCAGATGCTCATGGCCAGCCAGTTGACATTGTTCTTCCGGATATTTCCGTACAACCGCCCCCCGGTAAAGGTCACGGCCTCGATTTCGTCCGGGTAACGCGCCGCGATCTGCTGCGCATAACTTCCGCCGACCGAGTCGCCCATGATCAACAACTTGCGCTTCTCCAGCTGAAACTCCTCCAATACTTTTTTCCAGGCGGCTATCGCCACCTCGTGCCAGCCGGAAACCTCATAACAATAATATTTCTCCGGATTACCGAGATACTTGGTATCGGTGATGATTTCGATGGTGAAAATCGTCATGCCGAGTGCCCGCGAGTAGCGCCGCAATTCGACCCGCTTCTCCAGCGCCTTGCGCGCCCCGGCATAAGGCGAATAAAACACTACATCATGCGCCCCGGCGGTCGGTTTGCCGGAACCGTCCACCGGCACCAGACAAGTCAACTTGACCTCCGGCTCCGTCTCAATCCCGGTCTGGAGAGTGAACTCCTTTTCCAGACAATTGATCTTCCCCTCCGGACGCCGCGCATCTCCATCCTTGATGATGACATGCTTCTTCCGAACAACTTTATTTTTATCGGAATTTGAAGTCCGGGAGTCATTTCGCTTCTTTTTCTCCTCCTCCCGCTGCTTCTTCTCCTGACGCGCCTGCTCTCGAGCCTTCCGCCGATCCTGCGCCCGCAACTCCCCAGTTCCTGCAAGTATCAAGATGATCCCAATCAACAAAAAGAATATCCGCATTCCGATCTCTCTACATTTCTCTCAACATTAATTCCTGCTTAATTCTGATATTTCCTTATCAGTGTTTTCTAATTTTTTAATTACGTTATAATAATTATCATTATGACCAAGTATTAATGAATAATAACTCTTTTGATATTTTTTCATTTTTTGTTCTAGTTCATTAATGATATCATTAAGAACCTGGGGAGATATATTGTCATCAATAATAGTTAACCAAGAAGAGAATAAACCTTCATTCAGCTCAAAAGCATCAAGCGTTGAGATAAAAAAATCTTTCTGTTGTGAGTCTGACATTTTATGTTTATTTTTCATAAAATAATCATAAATGACATAGTCCATATCAGAATTATTGACTGATTTTTTTATTCTTTCAATTGGGGTTGAATGATAATATTGATCTAGTATCATCATGAACAATCCCCCTATGAAAAATCCTAAAATCATTGATATCAAACATTTAACATAAGACTTCATTCGACAACCTTTAGAGTTCCGTAAAACTTTTTCAGACCACCATTATGCTCTTGTAATAATGTAGTTACTGTAGCTTGAAGCATGGCAATAATACTATTTGCAGTTGCTCCATTTGTCATAGTTACACATCCTGCTGATCGAGTACCGGCGTGTAACCTGAATTGACCACGAGTGACTCCACCAGGCCCCGTGGTTGTATCATTCCAGGTGCCATCATTATACCATAATTCCCACCAGGCACTACGCCAGTTTTCAATTATGGCATATGTTCCAATTGGTAATGGTCCAACACTTGCTTTCCATTGATCTGCTGGATTGGAGTTACCAGAAAAAGCTGAAACTGTATATGATGCTCCAGTTGTAAGATCGCTAATAGTTAAAGTTGCATAATGCCGGATTCGAGGTAGAGAAATTTCCGATACCCGAAACGCTCCGCCAGCCGCGCCAGTTCCATCATGTTTTGTTCAATGGGCGGCAGTACGCAGTCCACCAGCGGCGAATAACGGTTTAGCAGTACCATTGGGGGAACGCCGGGAAGACGCAATACTTCACTGATGACGTCATCGCTAATGCGTTCGTCAAGCAGCATGCCGTCCACTCTGGGGGCCAATTCCAGCATCGCTTCCTGCAACTGCTTTTGCGCGACGGCTCCGACCGGCAGGGGGCTCAACAGGCGGGCGGTATGACAGGAGAGCAAGTTGAAGCAGCGTTCAAGGCAGGCGCGCTGGAAGCCGAGGTTGATTTCATTGAAATAATTATCGCCGGAATGCGCCCGCAGCGGACGGACAAAGGAGGCAATCATGCCATGTCGTGCCGCTTCTTTCTTCCTGCGGCCATTGCTGACGAAATAGCCGCGGCCGGAGCGCTGTTCGATCAGCGACCGATCCCGCAGTTCGCCATAAACCCGCACCGCGGTAATGTGGCTGATGCCGTATTGCTTGCGCAGACTCTGCGCCGAAGGTATTTTATCGCCGGGGCGCAGCTCGCCGGATGCAATCCGGGTTCCGATTTCCTCTGCGATGGTCTGGTATATTCCAACGTCCATGCTTATGTGACCTTAGTGCTAATGCTTAGTGATTAACTATAACTATAATCAATATTCCGGTATTTGTCAATAGGTAATTTAAAAAAAGGCAAATAAAAAAACGCGCCGGTTGATACGTGTCAATTGAAAAAGTAAACGCACCCCCCCCCACGAAAAGCGAGAGCAGTTTTTACCGCAGTTTCTGCCGCATCATCGGTTACACGCCCAGTGCCTACCTGACCAACATCCGCCTGCGCAATGCCGAGCAGTTATTGCGCAATTCCTCTCTGCCGGTTTCTGAAGCCGCCCTGCGGTGCGGTTTTTACGACAGCAGCTATTTCTGTACCTGCTTCAACAAAGTATACGGCATGTCGCCGCACCGTTATCGAAACCGGAACAATGCTTGAGAATATGCCCGGGCGGGTAACAAAAAAAACAGCCGGACCATATTCGGAAATACGGTCCGGCTCAGATACAATTGAATGCGGGTTTTATTCGGCGGTTGCGGTGGGTTTCTGTTTGCTTTTCATGATCTTCTTATGCAGCAGCAGATAGGTCACGCAGATGGCCGTCAGCGCCAGCGCCAGCCAGAGGAAGTTCTTCCGGATGATGACTTCGCCGTTGTGAACGAGTTCCACATAGGTCAGGTCGCTGGTCAGGTGTCCGATCCAGGCGCCGATGGCGGTCAGGATGGTGACCCAGATACCGGCGCCGAGCGCGGTGAAAAAGCTGAAACGGGCAAAGTTCATTTTTGCCAGCCCCGCCGGCAGGGAAATGACCTGACGGATTCCCGGCAGCAGGCGGCAGACGAACGTACCGATATCTCCGTATTCCCGGAAGAAATTTTCGGCCCTCACCAGCGTTTTTTCCGGCAGGAAAAAGTATTTGCCGTATTTATAAAGGGCGGTGCGCCCGATTGTGACCGCGATGAAATAGTTGATGTACGCTCCGAACAACGATCCCAGGGTTCCGGAAACCACCGCGATGGTGGCGTCGATCCACGGATTCCCGGTCAACAATTCCCCGCGCACCGCGAGGAAACCGGCCGGAATCATCACCACTTCGCTGGGGAACGGAATGAAGAAAGAACTTTCGACCGTCATGAAAAAGAAAATCAGCAGAAATCCCCATAAATGGGCGTATTGGGCGAAGCTTTCGATGTGGTTGGCGATTAATTCAGTCATTTTGAAGGATTCCTCCGGGGTTGCTGCGGACGTCTGACCGGAACGTGCTCCGCGGTGATGGCGAACGGTTATTGATGGATGCTTTCGTTATTTGCGGGAACGGCGGTTAGCGGCCCCACCGGGGGCGTTGCTAACCGCCGTTGCTCAATCGAATGATGTGAAACGGTGCCGCATCATCCTTTCTTGGTATTCTGCTGCGAACGGGCTTTCAGGGCTACCGCAACAGCCAGGGCTGTTTCGTTTTCCTGATTGCTTTCCGCCGCTTCATCGTTCTTGTTTCCCAGATTCAGGAGCAGGGTCAGCGCCCAGATCAGAACCGCGAACAGACTGCCGACTACTACTGTTACCAGAAAAGCGATCAGCATGATTTGAATTGCTTGTTCCATGATGCTTTCCTCTTGGAGTTATTGGGTCAAACTGATGTAGGTGGCGGCGATAATCGCAGTCGTGATGATACCGCTGATACTGGCGCCGAGCGCATATTGCATTACCACCGCGCCGGGATTGGCGTCGCTGACTTCCTTCTGGGCCACTTTGGCGCAGCTGGGCAGGCAGCTTACCCCCGCGATACCGATCACCGGGTTATACTTGCCGCGGGTGATGAAATACATGATGTATCCGCCGCAGAGTCCGCCGACGCCGGAGAGGCCGAGCGACATGACGCCAAGGAGCAGCAGCGGGAGAACGCGCGGGTCCATGATCGTTTTGGCATCGCAGAGCACCCCGAGCAGCAGCCCGAGCATCAGGGTCGAACCGTACAGGACGATTTCGCTCACGAGGTAACGGAATTTTTCCAGGCCAGATTCACGAATCGCCACGCCGAGGAAAAGAGAGAACATCAGCGGAGACGCAACCGGGAACAGGAACGAGATCGCCACGCACATGACGACGGCGAAGATAAGTTTCTGTCCGGAAGTGGCTTTGAACACTTTCTTTTCCGGCGGCATTTCGATCATGCGGAATTTCTTCGGCACCATGAACCGGATCAGGTACGGGAAACCCCCGTATGCCAGCGCCAGATACAGATAGGCCACCACCGTGATCGGGACGAACAAATCCGGAGCCATCTGCAGGGCGCCGAACAGCACCATCGGGCCGTCCGCACCGCCGACCAGGGCGAGAGCCGCGGCGTCGCCGACGCTCATGCCTTTGAACAGCATCGCGATCGGCAGGGTCAGCAGGGTTCCGAGTTCCGCGCAGATCGCGATGAACATGCTCTGGAACGGGCGGGCCATGATGAAGCCCACGTCCATGAGCGAACCGATCCCCACGTACATCAGGCAGGCGATCAGGCCGTTGCTGAAGGCGAAGGTATAGATCGGCTGAAGCCATTCGATCTGGCACAGGATCAGCAGGTTTTCGTGCCCGGATTCGATCGAATCCAGGAACAGGGTTCCGATTTTAGTGGAATCAATAGGGGTTTGTTTGGCCATGTTGATCGGGTCGAAGAACATCATCGCGGAGTTCACCGTGCTGATGCCGAGACCCATCGGGATCATCAACAGGGGCTCAAGGACTCCCTTGCGCCCCAGGTGAACCATAAGTCCGCCTGTGATGACCAGCACGATACGCATGATGGCGATGCTCCAGTCGTGTTCCCACTGGTAGAGGAATACATCGCAACCCTGGAAGATTTTCATGAGACTGAATTCCATAACACACACCGCCTTAATTAATATCTGACCTGGGCCAGCAGGGCGCCGGTCTGGATCTGGCCGCCTTCTGTTACTTCAAAGCTGGCGATCACACCATCTTTTTCGGCAATGATTTTGGTTTCCATTTTCATGGATTCCAGAACCATAATCACATCGGAGGCTTTGACCGTATCGCCCGGTTTGACCAGGAAACGGAGGACCACGCCCGGAATCTTGGTCCGGACTTCATGGTATTTGCCGGAACCGCTTTCCGTAGCCGCGGCGGCGACGGGCGACGCCTGGGCCTTGGTATCTTTGACCGAATAGGAGAGCTGGCGGCCGTTGACGGTGGCATTGCCCGCACTGCCGATCTCGACGGTGAATTCCTTGCCGTTGATCATGAGGGTGACGGGGCCGTCCGCGGCGGGCGCGGCCGAAGCGGCTGCCGGAGTGGCGGGGGCTTCAACGTTCTTGCGGACGCCGGTTTTGCCTTCACCCTTCAGGAAGGTGATGCCTTTTTCGAGGCAGGTGGCGGCGATGAAGACGTTTTCATCGGTGGTGGCCAGGTGATTCGCTTCGAGCATGGCGGTGGCGGCTTTGCGGCCCTTGCTGGGGTTCTCGTCGTTGATATCCAGCGGATTGCGGGTCGTGGGCTCCAGGCCGAGCTGTTCGGCGGCGATTTTGACGATTTCGGCATCCGGGGCGGACGGCGTTTTGCCGAAGTAGCCGAGGACCATTTTGCCGTAACCGTCGGCGATCTTCTGCCACGGTCCGAACATGACGTTGTTAAAGGCCTGCTGGAAGTAGAACTGCGACACCGGCGTCACGGAGGTGCCGTAGCCGCCCTTGACCACGACTTCGCCCATCGCCGAAATGAATTCCGGATAGCGGTCCATCAGGTTGTTGTCGCGCAGCATCTGGGTATTGGCTGTGAGCGCGCCGCCCGGCATGGGGGAGAACGGGATCAGGGGTTCCACCTTGGTGGCTTCCGGCGGCATGAAATAATCCTTCAGCGCGTGTTTCAGGCTTTCTTCCAGCTTGATGATCTTGTTGTAGTCGATGCCCAGATCGTACTCGGTGCCGCGGAGAGCGTGCCACATGGTCAGGACGTCCGGCTGGCAGGTGCCGCCCGAGACCGGAGCCAGGGACAGGTCAATCTGGCTGGCGCCGCCATCGAGAGCTGCGCGGTAGGCTACTACGCAGCAACCGGCGGTTTCATGAGAGTGGAACGCCATCGGGATATCATGGCCGACCAGTTTCCGCGCCATCTTGATGGTATCGTAGACTTTCTGGGGGCAGGAAGTGCCGGAGGCGTCTTTGAAACAGATGGACGCGAACGGAATGCCCGAATCCAGAATCTTGCGCAGTACGGTTTCGTAGAACGCGGCGGTATGGCCTTCGCATCCGGGGGGCAGTTCCATCATGGTAATGGTGACTTCATGCCGGAGGCCGGCTTCGTGAATGCAGTTGCCGCTGTAGATGAGGTTTTCCACGTCGTTCAGCGCGTCGAAGTTACGGATCGTGGTGATGCCGTGTTTCTTCAGGAGCTGGGCGTGAAGTTTGACGATGTCGCGGGGCTGGGAGTCAAGGCCTACCACGTTGATGCCGCGGGCCAGGGTCTGCAGATTGGCGCCGGAACCGGCCGCCTTGCGGAAATTATCCATCACCTGGAACGCATCTTCGTTGGAATAGAAGTATGCCGCCTGGAACAGGGCGCCGCCGCCGGCTTCGAAATGTTCGATCCCCGCCGCTGCCGCTTCTTCCACGACCGGCAGGAAATCCTTGGAAAATACTCTGGCCCCAAAGACGGACTGGAAGCCATCCCGAAACGCTGTTAACATGAAATTGACTTTTTTCATTGCCTTGCGAACTCCTTTACGTTAGTATTCTTTTTATTAATAGAAGCTTTATTGTTTCAAACAGGCGCCGGATTCCGGCATTCTCCCGACGCGAAACCACTGCATTTGCGGAACACAGGCGGCGGGAAGCGGAAGATTGAACGGTGGCGGGGTAATTTTCGGCGGAAATCAATATCGGAAGCGGTCGGAAGATCGGGAAAAAAATGAAAGGTCGTCGTTCTCCCCCTGTGAAGGGACAGAACAAGAAGATCTTTGCTGTAAAATAATTCATAAAGTAATATTAATTTCATTGGAAAATATCTGGATACTATATACTGTATTTTTGCGATCTTCAAATCTTTACAAGGCTTTTTTTAAGAATTTTCGACAATTTTTCATTTTCTTTGGATATCCTGAATAAAATGGCTGTTGCCGGGTTTGGCGTCGATGAAATCCGATTTCTTCGATTCGGTTGGATTCGAGGAGCGTTTTTTGGGGCATGGAGAAAGCGTGAAGGGGGTTTGACTTTGAAATTTCGCGAGAATTCCCCGATTCGGCTTAAAAAAGTCGCTATTTAGCTTCTTTATCGATTGAAAACTCTTTTCCGGCATGTTAAATTAGGGCATAATCGTGTAATAAACCGGAGATATTTAATGAAAATGAACTTTACCAAGTATCTGACCAACGAATCCATTCTTATTTTGAACGGGAGCAATAAATTTGAAGCACTCGATGAGCTGATCACCGCCGCTGCCATTCAATCCAAAGTCGATCGCGACATTATTTTCCGGGCTACTTGGAAGCGTGAGAAAATGATGACAACCGGAGTGGGGTTCGGCCTGGCCCTGCCGCACGTGCGTTTGAATACGATTCCGGACCCCGTCGTGATTGTCGGTGTGACCGGCAAGCCGATTGAAGACTATGAAAGCCAGGACGAAGAACCTGTACGCGTATTGGTGTTCATCGTGGCCCCGGACCGTAACCAGCAGGAATACCTCCAGTTGCTCGGCAGCATTTCCCGCAAGCTGCGCCAGAGTGAGATCATCAAGCAGATCGTGGCTAAAATCAATGAGCCGTCTGAAATCCTGACGCTCCTGAAAGATCAGGAAGCAAGTGAGTAAATCCGGTTGAATCTGATATCCGTATTGCCCATTCGGCCGCTTCCATACCGGAAGCGGCTTTATTTTTTTGACGTTGAGAGGTCTTATGTACAAAGTAATTTTTCCGGTAGTGATGGGAGTGGCGCTGGCGGTATTGTCGGCTGGTTGCCGGTCGGGAGCGAATCCGTACGGGGCGGATTTCCAAAATACGATAACGATCGCGAAAAACAAGGTGTTTCCCGCCGTCGTCTATATCAAAGTAATCAGGGACAACCTGAAGGCCGGTAAAAACGTGGCCAACACGGTTTCCGGCAGCGGCGTGGTGATTTCCGCCGACGGCGAAGTGGTGACGAACCATCACGTGGTGGACAAAGCCACCGAAATCCGCTGTCTTCTTTACGACGGCCGCGCCTATACGGCCAAACTGATCGGCAGCGACAAAGACACCGACCTGGCGCTGCTCAAGCTTGAGCGCCCCGAAAACGATGCGCCGCTGCCGTTCGCCGAATTCAATTATTCCGGCAATGTCTTCGATGGCGATTTCGTGATGGCGATGGGGGCGCCGTGGGGGTTGAACCGTTCCGTGTCGATCGGTATTGTCTCCTGTTCCACCCGCTATCTGGACGGACACGGCGAATATACGCTCTGGTATCAGACCGACGCCGCGATTCTGCCCGGAAACTCCGGCGGCCCGCTGGTCAATACCAGCGGCGAAGTGATCGGCATCAACACGCTTGGGATGGGGACCGGGGCGCTGGCATTTTCGATTCCGGCGCATACCGCGGGGTATGTGATTGCCCGGCTGCGCGCCTATGGCGATGTCAACTGGGCCTGGCTCGGCCTGATCCTTCAGCCCCTGCGCGATTTTGACCGCAATATTTACTTTGACTATCCCGATGGCGTGGTGGTGTCCGGTACGGAACCCGGCAGTCCCGCGCGGCGCGAGGGGATTCTGCCGCAGGATGTGATCGTGGCGGTGGGCGGCAAGCCGGTGAACGTGCAGACCAGCGAGGATATGCCCGCGTTCCGGCGGATGCTCGGATTGCTGCCGTTTGACCAGCCGGTTCCGTTTGACGTCCTCCGCGACGGCAAACCGGTGCGGCTCCAGCTTACGCCGCGCGCCAAAGGCAAAGTCGAAGGCGATATTCTGGACCTGCCGCGGTGGGAATTTACGGCCAGGGCGATTAACCGTTTTGACAACAATGATTTGTATTTTTACCGTCCGGACGGAGTATTTGTTTACGGAGTCCATTACAGCGGGCAGGCGAATCGTGCTCAGCTTGTACCCAACGATATCATCGTCAAGGTGAATGACACGGAAATTCACTCTCTGGAAGATTTGAAGAAAGCTTACGATACGGCGCTGGCCGATATCGACAACAAGCGGAAAACGCTGATTACGCTGTTGCGCAACGGTGCATTGCAGCAGACGGTGATTGATTTTTCCAGCGATTTTGATAAGGAGTAAGAATATGATGAAACAATATTTATCGGTCTTGTTTGCGCTTCTGCTGGGGTTGCCGTCTGCCGCCGTCATGGCGGACGATAAGGAGGAAGCCGCCGCGGACGCCGAAAAAGCGGCGCCGGAGTTCATGGAACAGATGCCGCTGCTGCGCAGTTTCATGCCGTCGGCAGTGATCGTCAGTTATTATTTCAAGCTCGACTCGAAAGGGCGCGAACCGCGTACTTTCGGTATTAACGTCAAAGCCTGCCTGGAAGAACAACGCCCGTTCCAGACGTTCGGGTTTGTCATTTCGGTGGATCAGGTGCTGACCGGCAACACGCTGGTCCTGCCGGATAACCTTGAGAAAATCACTGTCGAACAGAACGGCACGGTGGTAGAGGCTGATCTGGAGGCATTCTATCCGGAACGCAGCGCTGTCCGGTTGAAATTGAAAACGCCGTTGGCCGGAATGCAGGCACTGGTGTTTGACGGAGATTCGAAGAAAATCGGTTATAATTTCGGTTTGGTCCGGGAAAACGGATTGTGGGTTTGTTCCCTGCGTAAATTTTCGCCGTCCAACCTCGCATACAATCTCGACAACGACGAGAAGACCGTGGCGATGCCCCATTCTCTTTTCCTCGATGAATCCGGCCGTCCGGTCAGCATCGGTTATACCGTAGACGGCAAAATGCCGCTCGGGGATGCCTGGCTGGACCCGAATCAGTGGAAATCCATTCCGGCCGACGCCCTTTACCGGGAGATTGCCGGGATGGAAACGAAAATGGATGAAGGCCTCTATCCGGTCAAGATCCGCATGCGCCGCCGCCAGCTCCAGCCCAATACCAGGGAATATTTCGAAGAACAGCGGAAACCGGCCGAACTGATCGTGCCGGGAATATTGATGCAGGACGGCAGGGTGATGTTGAGTCTGCTGATGACGGCTCAGGAGATTGCCCGGATCGAACGCATTACGGTCACGGCGAAACGGAAAAGCATTCCCGCCGTGTTTGAGGCGACCTTCAAGGATTTCAGCATCATCATGATCCGTCCGGAGGAAAAACTGTCCGGCAAGGGCATCATGATGACAGCGGCGGAATTACCGTTCCTGACCCGGCAGATGCTGTTCGGCGTCGAAGTGCGGGTGGAGGGCGATAACCTGGATTTGCGCACGACGCCGTCGTTCATCCGCGGTTTTCAGGACGGTTGGAAGAATATGCTTCAGCCGAATATGATTCCTTCTGGAACGGCGCAATTGATCTTTGACCGGGAGGGAAAGCTGATTGCCCTGCCGGTGCGGATGCGGGGGGCCCGTTCGACCGGCGCCCAGCCTCCGCCCCGCCTGATTCCGTATTCCGAGCTGGTGGCGCTGCTGGCGAACCCCGACGATGCCTTCGACCGTCAGAGCGTGCCGCATCCGGAAACGGATAAGGACCGTCTGGCCTGGCTCGGGATTGAATTTCAGCGCATGACCATGCCGCTGGCGGAATTGAAAGAAGTGATGACATATACCGAAAACGGCAATATCGGGCTTCTGGTCACCTACATTTACCCGGATTCCCCGGCGGCCCGGATCGGCTTGCAGGTGTATGACATCGTCACCCGGATCACGCCGCTTGCGACCGGAGTTCCCATCCACCTGCGTGGACAGGAATACGATCAGAATGTTCGCCAGAATTTCCCGTGGAACGAGCTGGACCGGGTCCCCGAGCAGTATTACGAGCGGATGCCGTCGCCGTGGCAGCAGGTCAACAACCGCCTGAACAACGTCCTGACGACGGTGGGTTTCGGCGAGAAATACCGGCTGAATTATATTCATGACGGCAAACTGGAAGAAAAAGTCCTGACCGTCGAAGCCGCTCCGACCCACCTCGGCAATGCCGAGAAATATCAGGATAAGGACCTCGGGCTGACGGTGAACGACCTGACCTTTGAAGTCCGTCATTATTTCCGTATGGAAAATGACGCGTCCGGTGTGATCATCACCAACATCAAGACCGGCAGCAAAGCCTCGGTGGCGGGCCTGAAACCCTACGAAATCATTTACAGCGTGAATGACGTGGCGGTGAAGGATGTCGCGGAATTCAAGGCGCAGGTTTCCGGGAAAACGGATTTTTCGTTCGGCGTGAAACGGCTGAACTCGACTCGGATCGTCAAGATTCAGTCCGGCCCGGAAAAATAAAGCAATCAAAAAACAGCGTCCCGGCATGGTTCAGTCATGCCGGGACGCTGTCGTTATTTACAGGAAATTATAACCGAAATGGAGGCTTCGGTCACTTTGTCGTCCAATTCGTACCCGAGCCGTGTGGGCTGGGCTGGAGTACGCATTTTTTCATCGATGACTTCTTCCTTGAATTTCAATTTCCCGGAAGCGGTATTGAATTGGATATCCAACCCCCCGATTTCGGCCCGGTCCCCATCCTGTTTTACTGGCAGATAGGTGACGAGCGCCGCCCCGAAAGTACGCGGTGATTTGAACTCCACCGTATCGGTCAGGGTCATGGATTTTGCGATGCGGTCGTGGATAAAAGAACGTTCCAGCTTTTTCAGGTCGCATTCGGGCGGATAGGCGGCTCGCAGATCCAGTACGATGATGCTTTTTTCGGCAGTGAAATCGGTCTTTATGATTTTTCCGCGGAATTTTTTCCCGACGCCCTGAAGTTTACCGTCAACCACCGGGACGGGATGTCCGTAAGAATTGTTGATCCGGTTCTGGTAACGGGTTTTCGCCTGAAAGTTTTTCCAACTGTAAAACGGGATGCCGGGGTCGGTGATAACCGGCAGGCCGTCCCGGGCAATGACAAATGATCCGATGTCATTATGATTGTGGTGTTCGCCATTGTTTCCGCCTTTTACCGCCAGAGAGAAATATGATTCATCGCCGTCCGCCGCTCGTGAAACAAGGATGCCGGCATTTTTAAAATAATGCCAAAGGTCCGGTTTTGATGATTTTTCTCCGCTGGCAGGCGTGGTTTCAGCGAAGACTTTCTGCCAGACCGGGACTTTATCCAGGATGAGTTGCGGCGGCGGGGTTTCCCGTGCGGTTTTTCCGAAACGAACCAGCGCCCAGTTCTGGAAAAACGGACTGATCGGACGCTGGTTTTTTCTGGTTTTCACGGCGGAATCGGAAAATGCCGGATACAGGTCCTGACTCATTTCCAGATGTTGCGGCATCAAACCGATGCTGAGGATTTTCGGCGAACCGTTATACAGGTTGATCTGCCCGTCCGTCGCCGCCAGAATGATCTCTGCAAATTGCATGTAATGGCTGAATCCGTAATTCCAGTAACTGGTTCCTTCGGTACAATAGCCATCGTCGCCGAATTCATTGACATACAAACGGATTTGCCGGATTGCATGGGCCAGGATTTCCGCGCGCTCCCTCGGTGATTCGACCATCATGCATACCACGCCGGCAAGGTTGGCATGGCAGACGCTGTTCCAGTTATTTTTGCCTTGTATCCACCAGAACCCATAGGGCGGCTCCGTTTGTGTCATGGCCTGACGATAGGGGACGATCATGGAGGCCGTCAAAGAGGCGCGGGCTTTGGCTTGCGTTTCCGGGGCGAGGCGTGTGCTCAGCAGATAGATGGTCTCAGCCATGATATAGCCGTAGTACCCGGCCCGCAAATCAAAAAACTTATATATCCCGTCGATGCCTTTTTTCTCCCGGTCATGATAGTGGTGCACCCAGGTTTTCAGCCCGAGCAAAGTGTCGATCATCGTTTCGATGGCAGGGAGGTAGGTCCCCTGATTCTGAAGGCATTCCGCCAGAACCATATCCCGCAGCAACTCAAACGAATTTTTGACGCTGTCGGCCCATTCGGAATAGGCGCTTGGCTCAAGCCACGCCTCATCACTGAAATTCACTTTCAATTCCCGGCGGCGTTTTTCGATGCTGTTGAAAAATTCTTGTTTGCGGTCTTCCTGGATGCGGGCGCCATATGATTCCCAATACGGACGGTTGTCGATCGTTTCCGCCAATCCGCGCGGTTTCGCCGCAAGCAAAGGCTCCAGAATTTCCGTGGTGATGGCGTCGGAGTTGCCCGCATTGAATTTTTCTGAGGCGGCAAGAGTCAGGACCAGTCCGGACAGGGACAGTAAAAGTAATAGCTTCTTCATTTTATCGAGTCCTCAGAATGTGATCCCGTTGCCGAGACGGGGATCGTTGCAGTAAAGCACGCCGTTTTCCTTGCCGACTTCTTCGCCGCGGAACATGGAGGCTACATGCAGATCTCCCCACAGAACATTGGCGGCTCCGGCATGGGCCAGATGGAGATAATTGTTGCTGGCGACGGCTCGTCCCAGATAAAGACTGTATTTTTGGGATTTGGCATTTCCTGACCATGTATCCGCCACCAGGAGCCATTTCGAAGACTGACGCAGCTTTTTCATGTTGATCCAGTTGCCGTTGGTGTAGGTCAGCCAGGACGAAACGTTTTCGCCGTAAAAGTTAGGAGGGGTTGAAGCATCGTCATTGCGGGTGCCGTAATGGGCGTCGTTGTAGACGTGCCGTTCGAATAATTCGATATGTGCCCATAGGCAAATCCGGAGAGTGCGCCTGTTGTGTCTGACTGTAGCCATCCGGTCCGCAGTATTACCAAGGTCAAAACCGGCAGCAGTAGAATCAGTATCGCTGATCAGAATTTTTTCAGAGGCCCGCCGAACCCCCTTACCAAGCCAAAGGATATATTTGTCGTGTTCTGCCGACGACACGCCCATATTGGGACAATAACGTTTTCCCGAATTAATCAGCCCGAGCCCATTATTATTGGCAACGTAATTTTGAAGGTGTGATAAATAATTTTTACCATCCACTGCCGTGGTCAATACCGTAACGGCCGCCTGGTTCTGGGATGGGCACAGGACCACTTTCTGCTGAAGATTGTAAAATGCCTGAATCATGACAATCCAGTCGGGAGTACTGCTGCCGCGATTCCAGTAAACGGTAGGAATACCGCCGCCATCATATTCGTCAGCGTAGAAAAACTGCACCTGACCAATCTGTTTGAGATTATTGGTGCAGACTATCGATCTTCCTTTCTCCCTGGCACTGTTTAAAGCCGGAAGCAACATGGCTGCCAGAATTGAGATAATTGCAATTACAACCAATAACTCGATAAGTGTAAAATTTGATTTTCGATAAACGGTTCCGGTTGTCCGAGATTTATGCATTGGAAACTCCTTTTGTTTATTAATTATTTTTATGAATGAATTTTCCTGACAGAATTTCGTTCGATGAGTCGCGGTAATACTTTATATTTGACATGCGAATCCATTCGGGAACGTGGTTGAAACAATGTATCGACAAGCTTGCCAGCCAATTCATCCATAACTCCTCCAATGGTCGTCAACGCAGGCAGGCTCAGCGCGGCTTCGTTGATATCGTCAAAACCAATCAATGAGATGTCCTCCGGTACTTTCAATCCGGCCTGATGAATCACTTGGAGTGCCCCCAGCGCAACTTCGTCATTATGACAGAATAATGCCGTCGGCAACTTCTCCCTGCCATCCTGGCGCAATAATTTGGTCATCGTCTCCATACCCGCCAGCCGGTTGCCGTTTCCGTAGAGAATGCTGTACTCCCCCTTGTGTAAACCATATTTCCGCACTGCATTCATGAATCCGGTATAACGGCTGTTCGGATACTTTTCCTCGCTGGGAGGACAACTGAAATAACATATCCGGCGATGATTGTTGTTCACCAGATATTCAACAGCTATTTCAGCTCCGACACAAAGGTCGATCGCCACATAATTGGCTGGCAAATCCTCTAGGCAGTTAAAAAGTACCAGCGGTAAGTCATTTTCCATAAACTCCAGGACCGGAGCAAATTCGGCATTTCCGAAAACGGGACCGGCAATTACCCCGGAAACCCGGCTTCCCAGAAAATTCTGCAGGCAATGCATTTCCTTGTCAGGGTCATTTTTGCCCAGCGAAAGCATGATCGTTTGTTGCCGGGCGGACAGCTTTTCTTCCAAATGACTGATCAGCTGGGTATACCATGGACTGACGATATCGCCAGTAATCAGTACACCCACAGCATCTTTGACATTCGTCCGCAGGGAACGTGCAGCCAAGTTCGGTGTATAGTTCAACTCTCGGGCCAGATTACGGACCTTCTCCACCATTCCCGGACTGATTTGCCCCTTGCCATTCAACGCATTTCCGACAGTTGCGGCGCTGACACCCAACAGCCGGGCCATTTCTGCAATTGTCACACTTCTACGTTTGATCATGCTATTTAGCTCAAATTTCGTTAAAATAATCGATTAACTTACTAATATTATAACACCAAACATCATTTTGTCAAGCACTTAAGATAATCGATTAACTTAATTTCGATATAAATTTTGCAATCCTTTCTGATTATTCAACGAAACAGTTAAAACCATGACCTCCTGCCAAAGTGTAGAAGCATAAAAACAAGCTGATTTCAAGAAAATCGCATCGGATAAGAAGTTCCGTATTCTCATCATTTTAAAGACTCACATGTGTGCGATAAGCAATAATCATTACTGGTATGACCTTACTGCTCTTGAAGACAAGCTAAAGCCCGAAGTTATTCCGGCCCTGGATTGGAAGATTCCCGCTCTTAAAAACGTACTGCTGACGCTATGTTATGTTTAACGGGAATAATAATTTTGAAGCCAGAGCATATTATGAAACAGTCTGTTGCCGATTTGCATATCATACCGTATGGCAGTCAACAGGATGACGCTGGAACCTTTACCGGCGACAACATGATTCCATTGTTGAAGCATTAAAGAAACCGCCAGAAGATTGAAAACAAATCCGGTTCAGCACTGCCCCGAAAACGTTATGACCAAGTCGTGATTGCGACGAATGTAGAAGTTAAGATATCATCTGACGATTGCCATGGCTTTTACTGGCTTGTGATA